>Ga0207671_10005329_pt1 | contig 11908 bp, 10 predicted proteins | sample KBSC24metaG_FD_184352 | JGI IMG/M metagenome (GOLD analysis project Ga0207671, IMG submission 184352) | Corn rhizosphere microbial communities from Kellogg Biological Station, Michigan, USA - KBS C2-4 metaG (SPAdes) (version 2) | ecosystem: Host-associated > Plants > Roots > Rhizosphere > Soil... | reverse complement strand
GGCGACTCCATGCGGGCGTTCTTCTCGTCGCAGTCCGCCATGACCAAGGGCTCGTACAACCTCGCCGGCATCTCCGATCCTGTCATCGACGCCTTGATCGACAAGATCATCGCTGCACAGACGAGGGCCGAGCTGACCACGGCCTGCCGGGCGTTCGACCGCGTGTTCCGCGCCGGGCGCTATTGGGTGCCGCAATGGTATGCGAACTTCCATCGCGTCGCCTATTGGGATCAGTTCAGCCATCCCGACAAGCCGGCGAAATACGCGCAAGGCGTCGGTGCACCTGAGAACTGGTGGTTCGACACGGCCAAGGCCGCAAAGCTCGATCAGGCGAAATAATCATGAGCGCCTACATCGCCCGCCGCATTCTCCTGATGATCCCGACGCTGCTCGGAATCATGTTCGTGTCCTTCGTCGTCGTACAATTCGCGCCGGGCGGTCCGGTCGAGCGCGTGATCGCGCAGCTGTCGGGCGCCGACACCGGCGGCACCTCGCGCATCTCGGGCGGCGGCGATTTCGCGCAGCGCGCGCCAGGCCAGCTGGGCGCCGGCGGCGACGCCGTCAATTCCAAATATCGCGGCGCGCAGGGGCTCGACCCTGACTTCATCAAGAAGCTGGAGAAGCAGTTCGGCTTCGACAAGCCGGCACCGGAGCGCTTCGCGCTCATGGTGTGGAATTTCGCCCGCTTCGATTTCGGCAACAGCTATTTCCGCGATGTCAGCGTGCTCCAACTCGTCAAGGAAAAGCTGCCGGTCTCGATCTCGCTCGGCATCTGGCTGACGCTCCTGACCTATTTGATCTCGATTCCGCTAGGCATCCGCAAGGCGGTGAAAGACGGCTCGCGCTTGGACACCTGGACGTCGACCGTGCTCGTGCTCGGCTATGCTATCCCGGGCTTCCTGTTCGCGATCCTCCTGATCATCCTGTTTGCCGGTGGCTCGTTCTTCAACTGGTTCCCCTTGCGCGGCTTGACCTCGGACGGCTGGTCGCAGTTTCCCTGGTACTGGAAGATCATCGACTACTTCTGGCATTTGACGTTGCCGCTGATCGCCATGGGCCTCGGCGCGTTCACGACCATGACGTTCCTGACCAAGAACTCGTTCCTCGACGAGATCCGCAAGCAATACGTCATGACCGCGCGCGCGAAGGGCTGCAGCGAGAACCAGGTGCTCTATGGCCACGTCTTCCGCAACGCGATGCTGATCGTCATCGCAGGCTTCCCCGGCACCTTCATTCACGCCTTCTTCTCGGGCTCGCTTCTGATCGAGACCATCTTCTCGTTGGACGGGTTGGGGCTGCTCAGCTTCGAGAGCGTTCTCAACCGTGACTACCCCGTGGTGTTCGGCACGCTCTTCATCTTTTCGCTCGTCGGCCTCGTGGTGAACCTCATCTCTGATCTGGCCTATATGTGGATCGATCCGCGGATCGATTTCGAGGCGCGGGAGGTCTGATGACGCTGACCGCTCCCACCCCCATTAAGACCAGCGCAACGTCGCCGCTCGGCGACGCGGTGCCGATCACGCGCAAGCCGTTCGCGCCGTCGCCGCTCAACAGGCGGCGCTGGCAGAATTTCAGCGCGAACCGGCGCGGCTACTGGTCGCTGTGGATCTTCCTGATTCTATTCGTGGTGTCGCTGTTCGCCGAGCTGATCGCCAACGATCGGCCGTTCCTGGTCAAATATGACGGTCATCTCTACTGGCCGGCCTTCGTCACCTATTCGGAGACGACGTTCGGCGGCGACTTCGAGACCGCGGCCGATTATCGCGATCCTTATTTGCAGAAGCTGATCAAGGACAAGGGCGGCAGCATCGTCTGGCCGCTGATCCGCTACTCCTACGACACCCACAATCTCGATCTGCCGACGCCGGCGCCGTCAGCGCCGACCTGGATGTTGACCGAGGCGCAATGCAAGCCCGTGGTCGAGAAGAAGGGTCTCAAAGGCTGCCGGGATCTCGAATACAACTGGCTCGGCACCGACGACCAGGGCCGCGACGTGGTGGCGCGGCTGATCTATGGCTTCCGCATCTCCGTGTTGTTCGGCCTGTGCCTGACCATCGTCTCGTCCGTCGTCGGCGTCGCGGCCGGCGCGGTGCAGGGCTATTTCGGCGGCTGGGTCGACCTGTTGTTCCAGCGCTTCATCGAGATATGGACCGCGATCCCGTCGCTCTATCTGCTGCTCATCCTGTCGTCGGTGCTGGTGCCCGGCTTCTTCGTGCTGCTCGGCATCCTGCTGCTGTTTTCCTGGGTGTCGCTGGTTGGACTGGTGCGCGCGGAATTCCTGCGCGGACGCAATTTCGAGTACATCCAGGCGGCGCGGGCGCTCGGCGTGTCGAACGCCGTGATCATGTTCAAGCATTTGCTGCCGAACGCGATGGTCGCGACGATGACGTTCCTGCCGTTCATCGTGTCATCGTCGGTCATGACGCTCACGGCCCTCGACTTTCTCGGCTTTGGGCTGCCGCCCGGCTCGCCATCGCTCGGCGAGTTGCTGTCGCAGGGCAAATCCAACGTGCAGGCGCCCTGGCTCGGTTTCTCCGGCTTCTTCTCGGTCGCGATCATGCTGTCGCTGTTGATCTTCGTCGGCGAGGCCGTGCGCGACGCCTTCGATCCGCGCAAGACGTTCAAGTGAGACTGTGATGGACGCGATCAACCAGCCCCTGCTTGCCGTGCGCGACCTCTCGGTGGCTTTCCACCAGGGCGGCAACACGACGCTCGCGGTCGACAAGGTCTCGTTCCAGATCAAGCGTGGCGAGTGCGTCGCGCTTGTCGGCGAGTCAGGCTCCGGCAAGTCGGTCAGCGCACTCTCGATCCTGAAGCTGTTGCCTTATCCGAATGCCTCGCACCCCTCGGGCAGCATCCGCTTCAAGGGACAGGAGCTGATCGACCGGTCGGAGCGGGAGATGCGCGAGATCAGGGGCAGCGACATCTCCATCATCTTCCAAGAGCCGATGACCTCGCTCAATCCGCTGCACACGATCGAGGCGCAGATCAGCGAGATCATCCAGCTGCACAATCCGACAAGCAACGCCAAGGCGCGCGAGCGGACGCTGGAATTGCTGACACAGGTCGGCATTCCGGATCCTGAGACGCGGCTGAACAGCTATCCGCACCAGCTCTCCGGCGGCCAGCGCCAGCGCGTGATGATCGCGATGGCGCTCGCCAACGAGCCGGATCTCCTGATCGCGGACGAGCCGACCACGGCGCTCGACGTCACCGTGCAGGCGCAGATCCTGGCGCTGCTCGCCGAGATTCGTTCGCGGCTCGGCATGAGCCTGCTCTTCATCACCCACGATCTCGGCATCGTGCGGCGCATCGCCGACACGGTCTGCGTCATGAAGGGCGGTGAGATCGTCGAGCAGGGGCCGGTCGAGCAGGTCTTCAAGACGCCGAAACATGCCTACACGCGCGACCTGCTCGCAGCCGAGCCAAAGCCTGATCCGGCGCCGCCGCAGCCGAATGCGCCGGTGGTGATGTCGGCCGATGATCTGAAAGTCTGGTTTCCGATCAAGCGCGGCCTGATGCGCAAGACCGTCGGCCACATCAAGGCGGTCGACGGCGTCAGCGTCGCCGTGCGCAAGGGCGAGACGCTCGGCGTCGTCGGCGAATCAGGCTCAGGCAAGACCACGCTGGGGCTCGCACTGTTGCGACTGATCTCCTCGAACGGCCGCATCGTATTCCTGGGGAAGGACATCCAGGGCCTGCGTTTCAAGGAGATGCGGCCGTTCCGGCGCGACATGCAGATCGTGTTCCAGGATCCGTTCGGCTCGCTCAGCCCGCGCATGTCGGTGGACGACATCATCGCCGAAGGCCTGACCGTTCATCAGCCGAAGCTGTCGCGCGAGGAGCGCGAGGCGCGCGTCGTCAAGGCGCTCGAGGATGTCGGGCTGAAGCCGGACACGCGCTTCCGCTATCCGCACGAATTCTCCGGCGGCCAGCGCCAGCGCATCAGCATCGCACGTGCGGTGGTGCTGGAGCCCGACTTCGTCGTGCTGGACGAGCCGACCAGCGCGCTCGACATGCTCATTCAGGCGCAGATGGTCGATCTGTTGCGAGAGCTGCAGCGCCGGCGCGATCTCACCTACATGTTCATCTCGCACGATTTGCGCGTCGTCGCCTCGCTCGCCAGCCATCTCATCGTGATGCGCGGCGGCAAGGTGGTCGAGGAAGGCCAGGCTGCCGAGCTGTTCAAGAACCCGAAGACGGACTACACGCGGGCGCTGTTCGCAGCAGCGTTCCGGCTGGAGACGGCGGGCGGCGGGGCGGCGGCAACGTAGGTCTTCCGGTTACCTGGGGCGGGCGACTCGTCCGCGGAAGGTCGAACTCGTGGCCGCTTTCCTTGCGATTTAACTCGAGCGCAATCTCGTAGAGCCGCTGCAGGCAAGCGGGTAAACGGGACATCGTGGCAGTCGTTCCTAACCGCTTCATCCGCGCGAACTCGATCTGAAGCCAGGGCGCGCAGCGGCACTGCCATCTCCGCGCACTGCAACCAATTCGAATCTCACATGTTGTCGCCGGCACATTCACTTGCAGGAGACAGAAACATGTCACGTTTAACTTTGCTGGCCGCAACCTTGCTGCTGCTCGCGTCTGCGCCGGCGGGCGCCCAGTCGCAGCCGGCGCAGAGCGGGCCCGGCAACAACGCCGTCAATAGCTCCGATAAGAACAATTCGAATGCGCCGGTCGCGGGCCACAACAGCTTCACCGAGGGCCAGGCGAAATCGCGGATCGAGGGCGCGGGATATTCCAACGTCTCCGGTCTGCAGAAGGACAACGAAGGCGTCTGGCGCGGCAAGGCCGACAAGGCTGGCACCAAGACCGACGTCAGCGTCGACTTCCAGGGCAACGTCAATCCCACGAAATAAGGAGCGGATCGCATGACGACCACCATCTCTCGCCTCTACGACAATTATTCCGATGCCGAGCGAGCCGTCACCAGGCTCGAGAGCGCCGGCGTGTCGCACGCCGACATCAGCATCGTCTCCAATAATTCCGACAATTGGTACGGTTCACAGCGCGGCAAGGTCGATCGCGACCGCGATGGCGTCGACGACCGCGCCGAGGGGGCTGGCTCGGGTGCCGGCATTGGCGCCGGCATCGGCGGCGCGGCAGGCCTTCTGGCCGGCCTCGGCCTATTGGCCATTCCCGGCCTCGGGCCGGTCGTGGCTGCGGGCTGGCTCGCCGCGACAGCCGCGGGCGCGGTCGCAGGCGCGGCCACGGGTGGCATTGTCGGCGCGCTCACCCAGGCTGGCGTCTCCAGGGAAGACGCATCGCGCTACGCGGAAGGCGTTCGCCGTGGCGGCACGCTTGTCTCGGCGAAGGTGCCCGACAACGATCGCGCACGGCTCGATGCGCTGCTCCATGAGAGGTCCGTCAACCTTGGGGAGCGCAGTTCCGCGTGGCAGAAGGCGGGCTGGAGCGACTTCGATGCCGCAAGCCCGCCATTGTCTCCGGACGACATCGGCCGCGAGCGCGAGCTTCACGGCGCGGGTACGCGGCGGTAGGCCTCGTCAACTCGACAGGACAAAGGCTCCGCGGTGCGGGGCCTTTTTTTTGGTGAGGACCCAGAGGTGATGCGTCGCGGCGACGCGCCGCTAGAGCCGCTTGATGGCGATGACCGCGCTGATCCCAAGCCGCAGCCGGGGCACGTTGTATCAAAACAACCAGGACTCAGATTTTGGCGTCTTGCTCAACCGTCTGGTTGATGACCGATTGCCGTCCCGGAGCCAGGCTGCAAAGCCGTGAAATGCCCACCCCTGTGGCTGGGCATCCCCGAGGCAGGTTCAGCGGAAAGCATTGATGCCGACGTCCATTCCAATCCAGACCATTCGCACAAGCGCAGCGGTCCGCTCACAAGTTGAACGTGATAGAATAGAGGCTGTCGTTCTTTTCGTTGCGATAAGCCTGCTGACATTGTTGGTTGCTGCATTCTCCAATACGCAAGGAATGTGGCTCTGACCCGCTCGCCTCGGGCCTTTGGGTGATCAAATATCTGCACATCAAGTGATGAACCGACGTCGGTCGCTCGGGCTGCTGAGGGCAGCCTGTGACCCCATCCTACGCGCTACAACAGCCCCGGTTGGCTCCAGCTTTGCTGGATTGTGCGGTTGCACTCCCAAAGCTGCACGATGCCGCCGTTCTGATGAAGCATCGGTGCATTGACGTCGAGACACTTGCCGCCGCCATTGCGCAGCTCCAGCCCTTCCTGTCGCCAGTTCTGCTGCGCGCTATTGTTGCAGTCCCAAACCTGTATTCTGCCGCCGTCCTTGTGGATCTCCGCCAGATTTGCATCGAGGCACTTTCCGGCAAGGCTGACGATGCGGCCGCCATCCATCGACCAGAGTTGCTGGTCCGAGCCGTTGCAGGTCCACACCTGCACGCGCCCACCATTCACATGCTGGTTCGGCGCATCGACGTCGAGGCAGAGTCCGCCGCGGCTTTTGATCGGCAGAGGAATCGGGCCAGCGCATGGATTGCGCGGGTTACCGCATGATGTTCCGTCCCAGCTCGTGCATTTCGAGCTGCTCGCAAAGTCCTTATCGCAGCCTTGAACGGAAACCGAATAGACGACGCCGGATTGGTAAGGGGTCAGGTAAACAAAGCTCTTGTCGCCATCGCGCTCGACTTGCGCTTCGCGCCCGCCATTCGCCGACCAGCGGATGTTGTAGTGATCGAAGCCCGTTGTGCCCCAATGCGCCACGATATGCCCGCCCTCGACGGTGATTGTCGTCCCCATGTTGACATCTTCGAACGCCGACGCAGCATTGGGCAAGAGCAACGCGAGCGTGAAGCTGAGCATTGCGAGAACGAAACAACGGTATTTCTTTTGCATCGTGCGTCCAATCCCAGGGTTGGCTATCGCTGTTCGAAGGGACAGCTTTCCGCGTCTGCGGAGCTAGTGAGCAATTTCTGACATCAAGGGAATGCCCGGTAACAAGAACGTTCGCCGGCGAAACAGCCGTCGAAGTCGATCCCACTCAGGTCCGATAGGAGTTTCGCCAACGCTGTCATGCATCGACTCCTGGATGTGTCCGAGAAACATACATCCGCCGCCTCGCTAGGTCTGTGAACGCATTCACACGAAGGTGGCCCAGAGCGTGCAATGTACAAAAAGCGCGCCCTGCGAACCATGTGGGTTCACTCGGCATGAATCCCACGGGTCGGCTCCCTCCATCGACCAAACAAGGTCTTCCGACCGATCCAGATCCATGGCGTTCTGTCGCGTCAAGGGCTTTCTGGCTCGCCGGCGCAGCGTTACCCCGTAGCAACTGACGATTGCACAACAGCAAGTTCAGCTTAGAATGGGACCCTTGACGGGGGCTCTCTCAATGGCATGGCACGAAAGTGTCGAAAAATACGGTAAGGCGGTAGCTACGGCTTGCACGCTTTGCGGCATAGCGGCGGGCGCCATCGCAACCGTTATGACCTACAAGGAGAAAATCGACGGTGTCGACAAACTGCAAGCCAGACTAGAGGCGCTGGAGGCTAAAGGTCAGGCATCGGCAGTCGCAGGAGTGCAAGGCTCACCCGGCGACCGCGGTCCCCAAGGCTTGCAAGGGCGCTTGGGTGAACCGGGCCCGCAAGGAGAGCGCGGCCCGCCGGGACCGAAGGGCGAACCGGGCGTCCAACCGGCACAGATGTCGGATCTTGAGCGCAGGGTTACGACGCTCGAAGCAAGGCTAGCCGCCGCTGAAAAAAGGTCGGCCTCGCTTTCGCCGTCATTGCAAACGGCAACGGCCTCTGACACAGCCCCGACGCTTCCTGGCCCTCAACCCGCAGTGAAGGGCCTCTTGGTGAGCCCATCCGGGTGCCTCATCCTTGACCCCGAGGCACGAAGCGGATCGACGAGCGTTCTGGTCGATCAAAACATCTGCTCAGCAGATGGAGAGGTAACCGCTCGAGTCGCCCGCATGACCGACGACATGGTTTTCTTCAAGCTTGCGCGAGGCGGTGACTTCGCCTGCAAACTCGATTCCCCTCGGTGCTTTGTGCCTTGGAACGCGAAACTAAAGATTGTTGTTACGAAAATTTCGATCGTCGGCGCAGGCTTGCAGGCCGATCTTCGCTTCGACAGATACTAGACTAAGGCGTCTACTAATAAATCTGAACGTTTGCTTTTCTTCCATGTGCGGACCAAGTGAGGGCAAGTCCGGGATGCCTGATAGCGGCCTACGCCGATATGGGCGACCACCGCTTCAACGTCGCCTTCCGTTTCTAAATCAGACGCAACGCACTTTCGACGACGCCAGCTACAGCCGCTTGATCGCGACGACCTCGCTCCCAGCCGCCTTGATCCGCGCGACCGCCGGCTCGATCGGCTCAACCACCGTTGCCATGTGATGCGCGTTGGCGTGAACCATCGTGCCGGCATCGCGCACGATGGCGACGTGGCCTCTCCAGAAAATGAGATCGCCGCGTTGCAGCTTGTTCCGCTCATGCGGCTCCAGCGCGCGGCCGAGGCCTGCCTGCTGCATGTCGCTGTCGCGCGGGCAGCCGGTGCCGGCTGCGGTCAGCGAGACCTGGACCAGGCCGGAGCAGTCGATGCCGAGGCTGCTCTTGCCGCCCCACAGATAGGGCGTGCCGACGAAGCGCTCGGCGACTGCGACGAAGTCAGGCTCGCGATGATCGAGCGGCACGAGATGGCTCTTCGGCACGAACGTCCCTTCGCGCGTGAGAGCGAAGGTGCCATCCTCGCGCGTGATCGAAAGCTTCGATCCCAGCACCAGCGTGTCGTCTGGTGGCAGCTTGATCGAGGGGCCGGGGAAGACGAGTGTCCGCAGCGCGCTCACCTTGTGGGTCGGCGCGGCGGCCGGCTTTGTCAGCGCAGCGTCCGGCAGCCAGCCAACATAGCCATCGTCGCCAAGCTGGCCCCAGGCCCAGCCTTCGCCGTTGCGGTCGTAGATCGTCGCGCGCTCGCCGCGCAGCGCTTCTGTCATCAGCATTGCGTTCGAGGACGGCTGTTCGCGGACCGGCGCGATCGGGGCAATGACCTCGAACTCCTCGCCCGCGACGAAGCGATCGGCTTGCACCTTGCCTTCGAGATATTTTGCGGCGAGGTCGCCGCGCGCCGGTGTCAGCCTGATATCATGCATAGCGCTCGCTCAGCACCTTGTAGATGGCGCGGGCGGCCTGGCATTCGCCGCCCTCGGGGCGCGCCGGCTTCGCCGACGGCGTCCAACCATAGATGTCGACATGCAGCCAGCTTCCGGCATGCTCGACGAAGCGTTGCAGGAACAGCGCGCAAGTGATCGAGCCGGCAAAGCCGCCTGATGGCGCGTTGGTGATGGTGGCCGTCTTGGAATCCAGCCACGCATCGTAAGCCGGCCACAGCGGCATGCGCCACAAGGGATCGTTCTCCTGCACCGCGCAGCGCGCGACGTCGGCGGCAAGGGTCTCATCATTGGTGTAAAAGGGAGGTAAATCGGGCCCCAGCGCGACGCGCGCGGCGCCCGTCAGCGTGCCCAGATCAATCAGCAGCTCAGGCTTCTCCTCGTCGGCCAGCGCCAGCGCGTCGGCGAGCACCAGCCGGCCCTCCGCGTCGGTGTTGCCGATCTCGACCGTGATGCCCTTGCGCGACGTAAAAATGTCGAGCGGGCGGAAGGCATTGCCGGCGACCGCATTCTCCACTGCCGGAATCAGCACGCGCAGCCGGACCTTCAGCTTCGCATCCATCACCATGCGCGCCAGCGCCAGCACGTTGGCGGCGCCGCCCATGTCCTTCTTCATGATCAGCATGCCGCTCGACGGCTTCAGATCGAGCCCGCCGGTGTCGAAGCAGACGCCCTTGCCGACCAGCGTCACCTTGGGGTGGGCGGAATCGCCCCAACCGATATCGATCAGCCGCGGCGCGCGGTCCGAGGCCATGCCGACGGCGTGGATCAGCGGAAAGTTTTTCTCTAATTCCTCGCCGATGGTGCAGGCGTAGCTCGCCCCGAATTCGGCCGCGAGGTCTTGCGCTGCGGCAGCCAGCTCCTCCGGCCCCATGTCGTTGGAGGGGGTGTTGATGAGATCGCGCGCCAGCATCGCGGCGTCCGCCATGCGGTCGATCTCGGTGGCGTCGACGCCGTCAGGTGGCACAAGCCGAACATCGGGCCTGTCAGCCTTGCGGTAGCGGGCGAAGCGGTAGCACCCCAAAGCAAAGGCAAGCGCTGCCAGCCGTGTATCCTGCGGTGCATTGGCAAAGCGATAGGTGCCGGGCGGCAGCAGGCCGGGCAGGGCGCCCGGCCGGAACGGATCACGCGATCTGGCGCCGTCATCCTCGAGGCCGAACAGCACTTGTGCGATCGCGCCGTCGGGAGCGGGCAGCGCGAGATAACCGCCCGGCTTGGCGGCAAAGGCGCTTGCGGTCGCGTATTGGCGCTGCGCCGCCGGCAGCGTTTCGCGCACGGCCTCCCAGCTCGACTTGGTGACGAAAATGATTGGGATGGCAGTCGAGGACGTCTCGAAGACGGAAGGCATGGGCGGGATCCGCAAGGTCATCAGGTTGGAGGAGACTTCGCAGAGTTTGGCCGAGGCCGCAATCGGCTTTGCGGTCACTGCCCGGTGAGCCGTAGGGCGATCGCAGTTGAGAGCGGATCCTGTAGCGCATCCTTCGAGACGCCCGCCAGCGGCGGGCCCTCAGGATGAGGGAGGAGTTCGTGGCAGCAGTTCTAGCGGGCGCCGATGCCGTTTAGCCTCATCCTGAGGAGACCGCTGGAAGCGGTCGTCTCGAAGGACGAGGCGTGCGCGCAGGTCGCTCAAAAACCCATATGCGATTGCCGTTCGGTGAGCCGCTACTCGCAGAGCAGCGGCCATGCTAGGTTCCGGTGGTTGTCCGACGCGCAGAGAACGCCGGCGACCGAAGACGAAGCGTGCCGGGAGGACTTGCAATGGAATTTGTGTGGAGCGGCGTCGCATTCATTGGCCAGGCCATCGAGGCGGTGTTTGGCTATGTCGAGCATCATCACTGGGTCTTCGCCTTCCTCGCCGGCGGCTACGTCTTCTATCTGCATGATCGTTCGGTTCATGCGCGGTTCGATGCGCTCGACAAGCGCATCGACGAAATCCGCAAGCGTCTCGCCATCGAATACTGATCGGGCTGGTAGACACCGTTTGCGATCGGCTCGCGTATCTCCATTGAGAACTGCCGTTCATCTGGCGCTGCCGCAGGGCTTTACTAGCGCTTCGGTTGTGGCATTATTATCGAATATTCCAAGGGTTGTGCGACGCTTTTCTGCACGTATCGAGCGCAAGAGCGCCGCTTGATCTCCGATGATGCCGATCCTGATTGATAACTGACTGACCCCTTCGCCGAAGGCATTTCTCTCAATCGTTTTGGGCGACGCAGTATTCGCAATGAGCGGCGCAAAATGGATAGATCGTTTGTCATTGCGCATATATCCGACCTGCATCTGGACGGATCAGGACGGCTGCTTGCGACGATCGAGACTCTCGCGAGCGGCTTGCGCGAACGGATGGCGGGCTTTTCGGATGTGCCTGATCGCATCCTGATGATCACGGGCGATCTCGTGAACGACCCGACGCCCCGTGCCCTCGACGAAGCGCTCGGGGTCATCGCGTCCCTCAGGCAGACCGGATTGTTCACCGACATCCAGGCGGTCGCCGGCAATCACGACGTCAAGCGTCCGAGCCAGCGCGGCGGCCGACACGATGCCTACGACTATCTGCATCTGCCGCGCACTTCGAAGAGCGTTTATTACCGCCAGGCCGGCCTCGACCTGATGTTGCTCGACTCTAACAAGGCAAGCCTGACGGCGCTTGCGAGCAGCAATGTCGACGAGCGGGCCTACAATGCGATGGTCGCGCAGTCCGCCCGGCTCAGCGTCGAGCTCGCGGGCAGCATCGGCTCGACAGGACGCGCTGACTATTCCGAACCCGCGGAGAACCTGGTTCGCGTGCTGGCGATGCATCA
>Ga0207671_10005328_pt1 | contig 11908 bp, 8 predicted proteins | sample KBSC24metaG_FD_184352 | JGI IMG/M metagenome (GOLD analysis project Ga0207671, IMG submission 184352) | Corn rhizosphere microbial communities from Kellogg Biological Station, Michigan, USA - KBS C2-4 metaG (SPAdes) (version 2) | ecosystem: Host-associated > Plants > Roots > Rhizosphere > Soil... | reverse complement strand
CGAACAGCCCGACGGTTATCTCGGCATCGTCGGCGCGGCGTCGCCCGAGCTGCAGGCGATCGTCAACAACATCAACATCCAGCGCAAGCGCCAGTACACCCAGCAGGCGGCGGCGAGCTCGACCGTCGAGCAGATGGCGTTCGTCACCGGCTGCAACCTGATCCTGCGCACCGCCCCGGGCGAGAAGTATCGCGCGCCCGACGGCCGCTGGCTGACCCGCGGCAACGACGCACCGGTCCGCGACCCGCGCTGCCTCTGATCCCCGCGGCGTAGCGGGGGCTCACCCTCGCTTACGCCCGCATGCGCCCCGTCCCGCCTAAGCGGACGGGGCGCATGCGGTCGGCCCCCGGTTCGTGCAGGCGCATCGCCAACAGCACGAAGGGACGGGCGCAGACCCCATGCATCGCCGATTTTCGCCTGCTTCGGCCCGCCGCCCCCGCATGTGGCTGCGCCTCGCGCAGCTCGCGGTGGTAGCGCTTGGCGGCTGTACCCGCCCCGGCGAACGGCTCGCGCCGCAGCGCTTCGATCGCCCCTGGACCCCTGCCACCAGCGCGCGCGGCGAGATCCTGCCGGTGCCGGCGGACAAGGCCGCGGCGGCCCCCGCGGGCGGCTATGTGCTGCCCGAGAACCCTGCACTGGCGACGCTGCCGTCCGCGCCGGATACCGATCCCCAGCATTTCTACAGCCTGACCGAACTGGTGGACCTGGCGCATACAGCCAATCCCAGCGTCCGCGTCGCCTGGTACGAGGCGCGCAGCGCGGCGCTGGTGCCGGGCATCCTCCGCGCCAGCCACGGGCCGCGCATCGCCGCGACCGGCGTCGGCGGCGGCGTGGTGAGCAGCGGCTATCTCGGCAAGGGGGTGAACGGCGAGGACCGCGATTCCAACGGCGGCACCGCGGTCGCGGCGATCTCGCTCGAATGGCTGCTGTTCGATTTCGGCGGCCGGGAGGCGCAGATCGCCGCGGCGCGCCAGCAGGCGCTGGTTGCCGACATCGCCTTTACTGCCGAGCATCAGCAGGTCACCCATCAGGTGGCGCTCGCCTTTTACGACGACGTCGCGGCGCGCGCCCGTTCGGCCAATGCGGACCGGGCAGTAGAGCTGGCAGCCGAGGTCCAGGCCTCGGCCGAAGCGCGGTTTCGGCGCGGCGTCGGCACCACGATGGAAGCGGCGCAGAGCCGCCAGGCCGCCGCACAGCTGCGTCTCGCCGCGGTCCAGGCGCGAGCCGCGGCCACCGACGCGCGGCTGCGGCTTATCACCGCGATCGGCCTGCCGCCCTTCACCAAGCTGCGCATCGCGGACACCGGGGATCGCACGCTTGCACCGGGATTGGCCGACATGGCGGAGGACGCCGTCGCCAAGGCGCTCTCCCGCCGTCCCGACATGCTGGCGGCGCTCGCCAGCCGCAAGGCGAGCGAGGAAGGCGTGCTGGCCGCCCGCGCCGACTTCAAGCCCAAGATCTTCGCCTCGGGCACCGCCTCGCACATCCGCGGCAATCGCGACCTGACGACGCTGCCCGGCACCGGCGGGGAATCGGCGACGCTCAACGTCTCCGCGCGCAAGACCAGCGGCTCGGTGCTGGTCGGGCTGCGGGTGCCGCTGTTCGACGGCGGGCTACGCGCCGCCCGGCTCGAACAGGCGCGCGACCGGGTGGCGGGGGCCTCCGCCAAGCTGGAGGCGACCCGCAACCGCGCCGTGCTGGAAATCGTCACCGCGGAGAACGGATTGCGCGCGGCCCTGGAAGCGAACGCCGCCGCCGAGGAATCGCGCAGCGCCGCGCGCACCAGCTTCGACGCCGCCTTCGCCGCCTACAAGAACGGTGTCGGCGCCATTGCCGAGGTGAGCCTCGCCCAGCAGCAACTGCTCGCGGCGGAGAATGCGGTGAGCGACGCCCGTTCCTCCGCGCTGCGCGCCGCCGCGACCCTCGCCCTGGCGACCGGAACGCTGGGCTCCGCGCCCGAATGAGCCGTTAGCCGGGCATCTCACGGCCGCTATCGCCCGCTTACGCCGGAGGATGGGCCCTGCGCCTATCGTCGGCAGCAAGCGGCGGGCGGTGCTCGCATTCCATCTGCTTGCCGTTCGGGGAGGCACCGTGTCCACGAAGCCGTTCGAGTACGCAGCGAAGCGCGATTATGCGGGGAAGACGGCGGCGATCATCGGGGGCGGGGTGATCGGCGCGTCCTGGGCCGCGCTGTTCGCCGCCAGCGGCCTGAACGTGGTGGTCAGCGATCCCGATCCCGATATCGAAACCAAGGCGCACGCGCGCATCGCCGCGGCGCTGCCCACGCTGGTGGCGCTCGGCCACGCGCCGTTCGACATCGCGGAACGGGTCCGCTTCGTCGACGACCATGCCCATGCCGTCGCCGAGGCGTTCCTCGTCCAGGAGTGCGGGCCCGAGCGGCCCGGGTTCAAGCAGGGGGTTTGGGAGGTCGTCGAGGGCGCCGCGCCCGCCGATGCGCTGTTGTGCAGCTCGAGCGCGGGAATCCCCGCCTCGCTGCAGCAGACCGAGATGCGCGATCACACGCGGCTGCTGATCGCGCACCCGATCAACCCGCCGCACCGGATGCCGCTGGTCGAGGTGGTGCCGACCCCGACCACCGATCCCGAGGTCACCGCGCGGGCGGCCGCCTTCTATGACGGGCTGGGCAAGGTGACGCGCGTGATCCGCAAGGAAGTGCCCGGCTTCGTCGCCAACCGCTTGCAGGCGGCGATCTTCCGTGAGTGCGTCGCGCTGGTGCGCGGCGGGGTGGTCACGATCGACGAGCTGGACGACATCGTGACGACCTCACTCGGCGTGCGGTTGGCCAGCTCGGGCCCTTTCCTCTCGATGCATCTCGGCGGCGAAGATGGCGGGCTGCCCCATGCGATCGCGCAGCTCGGCCCGCCGATGGAGCTGCTGTGGGAGACGCTCGACGTCCCGCACTTCGATCCCGTGACCCGGGAGCTGATCGCGCGGCAGGCCGATCAATCCTATGGCGCCTGGCCCATCGACCAGCTCGCGCGGAGCCGGGAGGCGAAGGAAATCGCCGTGCTCAACGCGCTCGCCGGGACCTGATCGTCAGAACCGCTTCCTGCGGTGCCGCGGTGCGCCCGGGGACGTCACCGCCTGTCGTTGTTCGACCCAGGCGATGAACCGGTCGTGCCCGGCGAATTCGAAGCGGATCTCGTCGTTCAGGCTGCGCACGATCGGGCAGGTGAGGAAGCGATCGATGTTGCGCGACCAGATCTGCCACATCCGCGGCCGCACATAGCCCTGTTCGCGCAGCTCGTAGAGTTCGAGGATCAGGTGGAGCACCTGCAGCAGCCCCGGCAGGATCCGCGCCACTTCCTCGGGGGGCAGCTCGGCGGTCCAGATCGGCAAAAGCTCGGTCCGCAGCATGTGGCGGATGGTCTGCAGGCGATCGGAAAAGGAGAGGAAGATCTGCGCGTTGAGCTGGCGGGTGTTGTTCCGCACGCCGACATAGACGGCGATCATGCCCACGAACACGCCGCCGGTGGTCATCAGTCGAAGAACGATTTCCAGCATCACAACCGTCTGCAGCAGGCGCCTGACTCCCTTGCCCAGGGACATGCCAGGCTAGGCGGAGCGCAGCACCGGCAGAGGTGAGCAGAGGTTAGTCGGCCATGCTGGGCAGCAGCGCGCGGGCGGCGCGGACGTCGGCGATCTCGTCATCGCCTTCGATCGTGGCGAGCACCGGCGCCAGGATCGCTTGTGTGGCTCCCGGTTCGCAGAGGCGGGCGAGCGAGGTGGCCGCGCGCAGCGCCCACAGCCCGGCACCCTGTTCCTGGGCGAGCGCCAGCGCCTGCTCGAAGCGGCGCCGTGCCCCCGCCAGGTCGCCCGCGCGCCGCCTGCCTTCGCCGTCCGCGCGCAGGATTTCCGCGGTCGCCCATTGCGGCGGATTGGCCTCGGCGCGCGCGACCACCTCCGCGTCGCACAGCGCGGTGCAGGCGGTGACGAACACGTCCTTGTCGTGCGGCAGCGGCGGGCGCAGCCGTTCCAGCGCCGACAGCTGCGGTACCTTGCCCAGCCGCAGATCGGCGATCCGCGCGAACCAGGTGGCGAGCTCGGCCATATAATTGAAGCGGTTGGCCTCGGCGGTGCGGGCAAGGAGGCCGGCATAGTGGCGCGCGAGCTCGTCATCGCCGAGCCACAGCGCGATCGGGCAGGCAGCGCTGCTCAGCAGGTAGCAAAAGGAATTGGAATTGCGCAGCCGGTGGGCATCGATCGCCGCTTCCATGATCATCGCCTTGGCGCTTTCCAGCCTTCCCTGAACCGCCAGCGTCACCGCATGATTGCCGCGCGTGATGGTGGAATGATCGAAGCGCAGTGCTGCGCTGTAGGAACCTCGCCCGGTCAGGCCGCGGACGAGGTCGCTGCCGATCGCCGCCGCCTCGCCCACGCGTCCGGTTCGCAGCGTCATGTGCCCGATAACGCGGCGGGCAAAGGCCCGCACCTCCGGGTCGAGCGACGATCCCTCTGGACCAAGCATCTGGTGCGCAAGGGTGAGCGCGGCTTCATGGTCCCCCATGATCGTGCGGTGGCCGGACAGCAGCCAGAGACCGGTTGCGCGGGCGAGGGGGGCACCGATCTTCTTTCCGATCCGCAGCACCTGCGTCGCCGCGCGCACGAAGGCCTCGCCCGGCCGATCTGCATTGTACAGCAGCACGCAGAGCCCGTTCTGGAGCTGGATTTCCTCGGGGCCGCCGGCTTCACCGAGCGCTTCCAATGTCGCCAGCGCGCGCTCCAGCCAGGCGTTGTATTCCCCGAACTGCGACACGCCGAGCCAGAGCGGGGCGGAGGCGATCGTCAGCCGCACGCCCAGGCGCTTGTCCCCCGCATCGCCGAGCGACCAGGCCAGGGCCGCGCGGACATCGTCGATCGCGGGGCCGTAGCGTTCCCACCAGACCGAGCGCTCGAGCCGCGGCCATTCCGCCTGCGCGCGCGCCAGCACGCCGCCCACCCATTCGGCGTGGCGTCGTGCGATGGCGCCCGCCAGCCCGGACGCGTCGAGCTTGCGCCGCGCATAGGCCCTGGTCGTCTCGAGCAGGCGATAGCTCACGCCCTGCGGCGCGGGTTCGACGACGAGCAGCGACTTGGCGGCAAGCTGCAGCACGGCCTGCGCGGTCTGCGTCTCGGCATCGCCTTCCAGCGCCGCGACCTGCACGGCGGCGGCGAGGTCGAACCCGGCGCGGAACATGGCGAGGCAGCCGAGCACGATGCGTTCCGCCGGCGACAGCAGCTCGAAGCTCCAGTCGAGCATCGCCTCCAGCGTCTCGTGCCGCGCCAGGGTGCGGCGGCCGAAGGCGAGCAGTGACAGGCGGACGGTGAGGCCGCTGGACAGCGCGTCCAGCCCCACCATCGGCACCGCCGCCGCCGCCAGCTCCAGCGCGAGCGGCAGCCCGTCGAGCGATCGGCACACCGTCGCGATCTGCCGGGCATTCTCCTCCGTGATCGCAAAGCCGCCCGTCGCCGCGCCCAGGCGCTCCACGAACAGCGCGACGGCGGGATTGTCCGCGATCATGCCGGTGGTGTCGGCGATGGCGGGGACGGGCAGGGGCTGGAGATGGACCTGCATCTCGCCGGGCACGCGGATCGGTTCGCGGCTGGTCGCCAGCAGCTTCACCCGCGGGCAGGAGCGCAGCACCGTATCGGCGACATGCGCGACCACGCCGATCAGATGCTCGCAATTGTCGAGCAGCAGGATCAGCTCGGACTCGCGGAGGCGATCGACGAGGACCGCCGGGGTGGTGTCGCGCCCCATCGGGCTCTGCAGCGCGGCGGCCGCTGCCGCGGCGACATGCTCGACCGAGGTGCAGTTGGTGAGGTCGACGAAGCCGACCGGCGTGTCGCCCTCGATCCCGGCGAGCGCCGCCAGCGCGACGCTCGTCTTGCCGATCCCGCCGGCACCGACGATGGTCACCAGCCGGTGAAGGTGGATGCAGGCCAGCACCTGCGCCACGCTCTCCTCGCGGCCGATCAGCCGGTTGACCTGCAGCGGCAGGGGAAGCGGCTGGAAACCGGGAACGGCGCGCGCGTCGTCATTCTCTTCGCCCGCATCGTCGACGGCCACGTCGGCGCTGAGCCGATAGCCGCGGCCGGGCACGTTGACGATCTCCACGTCGCTGTCTGCGGCCCGCAGCGCGCGCCGGATCGCGCTCATGTGCACGCGCAGGTTGTTCTCCTGGACGAACAGGTTCGGCCAGACATGCTCGTTGATTTCCTGGACGGAGACGACCTCCCCGGCACGCTCGGCGAGCAAGGCGAGGATGGCGAGCGCGCGCGAACCCAGGCCGACGCGGACGCCGCCGTTCAGCAATTGCTCCCGTTCCGGCCGAAGTTCGAACGGGCCGAAGCGCAAGACCCGCTCCGTCATGTCCGCTCTTTCACCACGCTGTTCACCCATGCCCCCCCGAACATACCGTTAGCGCTAACCTATGCGCGAATTAGCAGCTCTTGGCATCTGTTAAGTGGGGCAGTGTCGGGGTCTGGAGTATCCGCCACGAGCAGAGGGGGACGATCGGCAACCATGTCCGACGCCGCCCGATCACAATCATGGGGAGACTGTGTATGCGCCGGGCAGATCCTGCCGCGCCGGCCCGTGCCGGCGACGAACCGTCGATCGACGAACCCACGCCGGAGGCCGTGCGCGGCCAGCTGGAACGGCTGCGCACCCACGCGTTCGCCGGATCGGGCAAGCTCTTCTCCTTCCTCCGCTTCGTCGTCGAAGAGGCGCTGGCGGGGCGTGGAGGGACGCTCAAGGAACTGGTGATCGGCATCGAACTCTATGGCGGTGTGGTGGACTATGATCCGCGCATCGACTCCACGGTGCGGGTCGAGGCACGGCGGCTGCGGCGGAAGCTCGATGCCTATTATTGCGGGCAGGGCGCGCGGGATCCGGTGATCATCTCGATGCCGACCGGCAGCTATTCGCCGTGTTTCCGCATGCGGGTCGATGCCGAGATTGGGCCGCCGATGCTGCCCGAGCCGGCGGTCCGCGCGCCGGTGCTGGCGGTGCTGCCCTTCACCGCGCTGTGCGGCGAGGAGCGGGCGTTCGCCGCCGGTCTCACCGACGAGCTGATCCATGCGGCGGAGTGCTCCGTCCGCTTCCGTGCCGCACCGCGGGCGATCATGTTCCAATTCCGCGAGACCCGTTATTCGCTCGACGCCGTCGCGGCCGAAGCGGGCGCGGATCTCGTGCTGCACGGCACGGTGCGGCGCGCGCAGGAGGTGCGGCGGATCGCGGTGGAACTGTCCAATCGCTGGGGCCAGATCCTGTGGTCCGATCGCATCGACGTCGCCGGCGACGACGATCTCTCGGCACAGGAGCGGGTTGCCGCGGAAATCCTCACGCGGCTGCCGGCGGCAGTGGCGGAGGCGGGTTGACAAGGGTGTCGCTTCCCGGTGCCGGGGATGCGGCAAGCGCATCTGCTTCGCGGGCGACCGCTGCCAGCGTCGCGTCGGTGCCCGGCTGGGCCAGCAGCAGTGGGGACTCCAGCCGCTCGATGCGCGCAAGCAGGCCGCGGCGCGCCGCGATCCATCCGCGCGAGGGGCGCAGCCGGGCAGGTTCGAACGCGGCGAGGTCTACCCAGCGGCGCAGCGTCGTCGCGGCAGTCATCGCCTGCACCGCCAGAACCTCGCGCGCGTCACCCGCGGCGTCCGCCGCCTGGCGCAGCAGCAGGACCAGCCGGGCGATCGCCGGATCGATCGTGCTCGCCACCGACACCGGCCAGAGGCGGGTGAACACCAGATAGGACATGCCCGTGCCGAGCAGCACGCCCAGCACGGCGATCGCGCGCACGCTCAGGTCGAACTCGGGGCCGTGCCCCTGTAGGCTGCACAGCAGGAAAGCGAAGGCGAGCTGGAACCCGGCATAGGCGATCCGCGCATCCCCTGCCGCCACCCAGCTGGCGAGGAACATGCCCATGGCGATCACCAGCAGGATCCCGGTGATCGAGGTGATCGCGGGCAGCACATAGACGATCGTTGCCAGTCCCAGGGCCGCGCCGACCAGGCAGCCGATGATGCGCAGCGACAGCTTCTCGATGGTCTCCGCCGCGGTGCCGAGGCCGACGATGTAGCAGGTGATCATCGCGGTATGGATGCCGGGCCAGTCCCACAGCGCGAACAGCAGATAGCAGAGCATCGCGCCGATCGTGACCTTCAGCGCATATTCGACATGCGCCGGGTTGCTGAAGGCATCGGCGGCGAAGAAGCCGGATTTCTCCGCACGCGCCGTTGCGGGCATCGGCGGTGGCGTGGTGGTGAAGCCGGTGATCGCTTGGGTGAGTGCGGCGAGGACGGGCGCGAGATCGGCCGGTACCTCGGGCCAGCATGGCGGATCGATGGCGACGGGATAGCCGCCGCCTGCAAGGATCGCCGCCATCGCGCGCAGCGTCGGTGCGAGTGCATCGGCAAGCGCTTGGCGCAGATCGGCGTCGGGTTGTCGGTCGAGCAGGTCGACGGCGGCGAGGATGCGCACCGTGGCCGCCGCTGCCGAGCGATAGGCGGCCGCGCTTCCGGGCCGCAGTGCTCCTCCCATCCGCGCGAGCTTGAGCAGCCCGGGCGCGCCGATCGCGGCCTGATGCCGCAGCGCCTCGAACTGCGCCCGCGTCGTGTCGCCGGGCGCGTCGAGCAGGTCGGCGGCGCTGGCCAGCGCCCGCGCGAGCAGCCCGCCGGCCAGCCGGCGCGGCGACGGGGCGAGCAGCAGGTCGGCGAGTATCGACACGCCGGCGGGTACCCCGACGAACAGCCACGCATAGAGCAGCCCGCGCGTCGCAAGTTCGCCGCCCGGCAGGCTGCCGAGCAGATCGAGGACATAGGCGGTGATCAGCGCCATGGTCGGCGCGAACGGGCGCAGCTTGCTCGCCGAGCCGAGGAACATCAGGCCGAAGGACAGCCCGCCCATCGCCATGGTCCGCCAGAAGGGGGTGTCGATCAGCAGCGCCGTGACCGGCACCAGCAGCGCGATCAGCACCGTGACGAACAGCTGCATCACCACCGCCAGCATCAGGCCGCTGGTCCGATCCGGGCGGTTGAGAAAGAGCCCGAGATAGACGATCAGCGCCGGATCCGGGATCTCGAACCACAGCGCGATCAGCCCGGAACCGCAGCAGACCAGGGTCAGCCGCAGGGCATAAGCGAGGCGACCCGGGGTCTTCGCCCGGAGCGCCGCCCAGGCCGCCGCGAGCGGGCCGGGCGGCTCAATGCTTGCAGGCACTGCCGGACCGGACCTGGATCACCGCGCTCGCCCCCAGCCGCACCAGCGTCGCGGGCGGTGCGATCAGGCGGACGCGCACCGGGAAGCGCTGGGCGACGCGCACCCAGTTGAGCGAGCGTTCTACATAGGGCAGCGACCGCGGCACGTTGATCCGCTCGCCGTCGAGCACCCCGGCACCGATACCGGTCACCACGCCGCGGATCGGCTGGGTGCGGTCGATCATCGTGTACACGGTGGCACAGTCGCCCGACGCGATCCGCTTGAGCTCGGTCTCGCGGAAATTGCCCACGGCGAACCATGCGTCGGCATTGACCAGCGTGAAGATCGACTGGCCGGGCGCGACCATCTCGCCCGACAGGACCGACAGGCCGGTCACCCGACCGGCATGGTCGGCGCGGACCACGGTATTGCCCAGCGAATGCTCGGCGACCGCAAGCGCGGCTTCGCGCGCCTGGATGTTCGCGGCGGAGCTGTCGGTGGTGTCGATCGCGGCGGCGGTGCCCTGGCGTTGCGTCTGCGCCTGGCGCAGGCTGGTGTCGGCATCGCGTTCGTTGGTTTCCGCCTGGTCGAGCTGCTGGCGGGGGACATAGCCCTGCTCGGCGAGCGGCCGCAGCCGCGCGACCGTGCGGCGGGCAAGCGCGAGATTGGCCTCGGCGCGGGCGATCTGCTCGGCCGCGACGGTGGCGGCCGAGCGCTGGGAAGACACCGCACGGCCCTGGCTCGCGTGCGAGGCGCGGGCGAAGGCAAGGTCGGCGCGCGCCTGCGCAACCGCCTGCTGATAGGGCACGGGATCGATGCGGAACAGCAGCTGGCCCGGGCGGACGAGCTGGTTCTCGTTCACCGCGATCTCGACGATGCGGCCGCCGACCGCCGGGGCGACATGGACCACCTCGGCATCGACCGCGGCATCGTCCGTGGAGGGGTGGGTACTGCCGCGCTGCAAGGCGTAGAGGCCGAACGCGATCGTGACGAGGATGACGGCGATCGACACCAGCCGCGCGCCGAGCCCGAAGCGGGGTTTTCCTTCCGCGCGCATCATCACAGCCCCACGCAGAGCGCGGCGACGACCAGCCCCGTGGTGGTGCCGATCGCGGTGCACAGGAGCAGCTGGTAGGGCAACCGGTGCGACAGGCCCGACACAACCATCAGCGTGCGCGCGACGGCCGCGGCGACGCAGCCGATCACCGCGCATGCCAGCCAGATCGGGAAATAGGCGCCGAAGAAGACGAGCGACGGCGCCCCACGCGCGCAGCCGGCGGCCGGCACCGCGAGGAACGCGGCGGCCAGGCGCACCGCGATGCTGTCCGGCCTGCCGCGCCGGGTGGATAGGGGGCTGGCACGCACGTCGCCGTCTCCGAGGTTGCTGTCGGGCCGGTTTCGCCGTGCGGGCGACGCTTCGGGAGTGAGGCCGGGTTGGTGCGAACGGCTTACCCGGGCTAACGTCCCCGCCCGGCCCGCGCGGCTAGAAGCCAACTTGCTCCGCTTGGGAGAGGTCGGGGCGAGTAGCGGCGGGAGCAGGCCGGCTGCGCGTTCCGAACCCTCTTGCGCGCGCGCCCGGCCGGCTCCCGCCTTTTAGCGGTCCAGCCGATCCGCCAGCCAGCGCGCGGCGGCATCGGGGCTTTGCTTGTCGGTGTCGCGATCGACCAGGTAATTGGCCTGTCGCATCCGCTCGACCGGCACGGCACCGATCAGCGGCCGAAGCGCCGCCTGGAAGCACGCATCGTTCGCATGGCGGGGCGAGACCAGCAGCACCGCGTCATAGCCGGGGATCGCGCCCTTGGGGTCCTTCAGCACCGCCAGCCCCTGCGCGGCGATCCGGCCGTCCGAGGAGAAGGCCGGGATCACGTCGGCGGTGCCGCTGGTCAGGGCCCGGTACATGAAGGTCGGCTGATAGGGGTGCGCCTCGGCGAAGCGCAGGCCATAGGCGCGCTGCACCGCCTTCCATTCGGAGCGTTCGAGAAACTCGATATCGGTGGCGAGCTTGAGCGTCGGCGCGACCCTGGCGAGATCGGCGATCGTCGCGATGCCCCGCCGCCTGGCATCGTCGCCGCGCATCACGAAGGCATAGGCATTTTCGAAGCCCAGGCTCCCCAGCAGCGTGACGTTGCTGGTTCGCCTCGCCCAATCGGCGACGCCGCGGACGATCTCGGCGCGGGGCGGCACGTCGGTGCGGTGCATCTGGTTGGTCCAGATGGTACCGGAGTAGTCGACATAGACGTCGATCGCATCGCTCGCCAGCGCACCATAGGCGACGCCCGAACCGAGCCCCTCGCGGTAGCGGACGGTATAGCCCGCCGCCTCCAGCCGCGCGCCGATCAGCCGGGCGAGGATATATTGCTCGGAAAAGCCCTTGGCGCCGATCGTCACCACGCCGCGGCTCGACGGCCAGGCGGGGGCGAGGGCGGCGAGGGCCCCGGCGGCGAGCAGGCCGAGGCTCAACCATACGAGGATGCGCCGCCGATGTGCGATGCCCCATTCGGCGAGCCCGAGCAGCGCGTCGACCGCCAGCGCCAGCCCGGCGGCGGCGATGCAGCCGGCCAGCACCAGCGCCCAGTTCTGCGTCTGCAGCCCGGCAAAGATGAGGTCGCCCAGGCTCGGCTGGCCGACCGTGGTGGAGAGCGTCGCGGCACCGATCGTCCACAACCCGGTGCGGACGGCGTCGCCTTCGCAGCATCCTCGGCGCTCTCGACG
>Ga0207671_10005324_pt1 | contig 11914 bp, 9 predicted proteins | sample KBSC24metaG_FD_184352 | JGI IMG/M metagenome (GOLD analysis project Ga0207671, IMG submission 184352) | Corn rhizosphere microbial communities from Kellogg Biological Station, Michigan, USA - KBS C2-4 metaG (SPAdes) (version 2) | ecosystem: Host-associated > Plants > Roots > Rhizosphere > Soil... | reverse complement strand
GCCTGCGCCTCGGCGACGGAGGTGTACGAGATACCCACGCGCGCGGTGACGGTCTGGTCGGACTCGGTGTCGAAGGTCGCATACGCACCTTGCGGACCGGCCGTGGTGGCGCCGTACGTACCCTCCGCGGTGAAGTTCTTGTCGAACTGGACCGCGAAGTAGACCGTGTAGTCGTTGGTGGCCTCGCAGAACCCTGAGCTGGTGACCGAACCGGTCAGCTCGTTGGAGCCCACGGCGGACAGCGTCGAGGCGACGTAAGGGGTGTCCGTGCCGTTCAGCTTCAGCAGCAGCGAGGCTGAGGTCGAGGCCGGGAACGTGAACCGCCCGATCCCCGCGTGCGTGGCGGCGGTCAGCGCGACACTCGCACCGTTGCCCAGCGCCACCGAATAAGAACCCGGCGACGCGGACTCGGAACTGTGCGAAAAGGACTCGACGTCCGAGCCGGGGGAACTGCCGAGCGAACCAGTCACCGGCAGGATCGGCACGTCGCCGCCCGCCTGACATCCGACCCCTGATACGTGCGTGAGACTGAAGCCGGTGATGCCGGAGTCGGCGTAGTTGTAGCCGCCCCCGTTCGGACGGGAGGTCGTGTCAGGACTCCACTGCAACATCCCGTGGGGCACGTCCGCGCCGGGAAAGGTGTTCCCGGCGCTGTAGTCGCTGTTGGAACCGGTGCCTATGAAGGTGTTGACCAGCGCATCGGGTGAGGTCACCAGAGCCGCCGCCCGCGCGGGGCCAGCGGCAGCGGCCGAGACCGGCACCGGAATCGCGAGGGCCGCGAGAGCCACCAGGGCGCCCGCCGTCAGCAGTCGCAGCAGCGCCCGCGCTGTCGGGCCTCGGCGGAGAAGGAGTGTGGACGCAGGCAGCATGGAGGTCTCCGGAACGGTGCTGGGGAGAGTTCGAGGGAGGGTCCAATTCGCATGCTGACACACCCCGAACTAGACGCCAAGAGCGCCCTACTCCTCGCCTGCAGCCACGTCCAGGTCGGGGTGTCAGCGGGCGGCGGACAGGCGTTGGAAGCGGTGGCCCTCCACCATCTTCGGCTGCAGGCGCAGTATGGGTACTCCGTGGACGAGTTCGAAGCCGAGGATCCATCGGTAGCGGGCGCGCAGCACCGGGTCCACGACGATCTCGGCGGGCCCGCTCACGCTGGCGTGCCAGCCCGCGCCGGTCGCATCGTTGATGCTTTCGGCCGCATAGGTGATGGCGTGCCCGTCTTCCAAGGCCGTTTCCAACTCGGGCGTCATGAGAGTCAAGATGACGACCGCGCCGCGCTCGACCGCGTGGATGCCGGGGCGGCGGGTCGTCATCCCTTCCTTCGCACCGATCACGACGCCGATGCTGATGTCACCGCTACCGGTTCCCCGGCGCGCTGCGCCGGGACCATCCCGGTGCCGGCCAGGTGAGCGTGGGCGTATTCGATGGCTTCCGGGGTGGTGGTGAACACGTGCCCTGCGTCATGCAGCCCGTCGAGGGTGCCCAGGGCGTCCAGCGGCCGGCGGTGTTCCGGACGCACTCCCGAGACCAGCACCAGCACGCCGCGTTTGGTGAGCCTGTCGATGGCATCGGCCAACACTTGAGCGCCGGAGGAGTCGATGACGCTGATCCGCGACATCCGCAAGATCACCACCTTCACTTCGGCGGTCTCGGTGAGCTCCAGGAGGAAGCGGTGCGCGGCGGCGAACAGTAGCGGTCCGTCAAAACGGTAGGCGACGATGTGCTCGCCCAGCAGCGCCTGTTCTTCGGCGTGGTGGTCCGCCGGGGGCAGGTCGGCATGCAGGGGCACCTGCTCCAGCCGGGCGGCCTTCGACACCTTGGTGACCGCGACCACCGCGGCCACGACCATGCCGACAACGACAGCATTGACCAGGGTGGACACCAGTGTGACGGTGGCGGTCAGGGCGAGTACGCCGGTCTCGGCGCGGCTCGCCTTGGCCAAAGCCCTGATCGAACCGACCTCGACCATCCGGATCGCGGTGGCTATCAGCACCCCGGCCAGGGCCGCGCGCGGGATGTGGGCCACCAGCGGCGCGGCGGCGAACACGATCACCGCCAGAACCGCGGCATGCACCAGCGAGGCCAGGCGCGATGCCGCTCCGGTGCGGACGTTGACCGCGGTGCGGGCGATCGCGCCGGTGGCCGCGACCCCGCCGAACAGCGGCGCGGCGATGTTGGCCAGGCCCTGGCCGAACAGCTCCCGGTCGGAGTCGTGGCGTTCGGAGACGCTCATCGCGTCGGCCGCCGAGGCGGCCATCAGCGACTCCAAAGCGGCCAGCGCCGCCACAGCGAGAGCTGAGGGCAGCAGCGAGCCGACATGTGAGGCTTCGAAGAAGGCGGTCGACGGGGCCGACAGGCCCGAGGGCAGATGCCCGATCGTCGCCGTGGACAGTCCCAGCCCCCACACCGCCGCCGTGGCCGCGACGACCGCCAGCAGCGAGAACGGAATCGTGGGCCGAAGCCGGGCACCGACGAGCATGACCGCGGCGACCGCGAGCGCGACGCCGATCGAGGTCCAGTGCGGATGCTTGGCGAAGTCACCGACCGCCTTGGCCGCCACCACCGCCGGATTGCTGCCAGAGGGAGTTCTCACACCGAGCGCGCCGGGGACTTGCTGCAGCCCGATCACGCCGGCAATCCCGAGGGTGAAGCCTTCGATCACCGGCACTGGGACGTAGGACATGGCGCGTCCGGCACGCAGCAAGGCCAACGCCACGAGGATGACGCCGGCCATCAAGCCGACCGTCATGACGCCGTCGATCCCGTAGGAGTGCACGATCGGGACCAGGACAACCGTCATCGCGCCCGTAGGACCGGTGACCTGGAGGTTGGAGCCGCCGAAGACCGCGGCCAGCGCCCCGGCGATCACCGCCGTCACCAGCCCGGCCTGCGCCCCGGCCCCCGAGGTGATGCCGAACCCGAGCGCCAACGGCAGCGCCACCACCGCGACCGTCAGTCCGGAGATCAGGTCGCGGCGTGGCGAGCGCCGCATCGTGCCGAGTGTTTCGGCGTTCGGCAGGACCGCCTTGATACGGCCCATGACAGCGTGGGCTACATTCGCGACGCTCACCCGGCGGTGCCCGCTGTCCCGTCGGCTTCGCGCAGGTCGGCCAGCAGGTCCTGCTGACCGGTGATCAGCTCGGTGAGGATGCGGCGGGCGGCCCGCAGCAGTTCGACGACGTCCGGGCCGGCCAGCGAGTACACGACCGTGTCGCCGTCCCGCACCGAGGACACGATCCCCGACCGGCGCAGCACCCCCAGCTGCTGGGACAGGTTGGAACGCTCGACCTCGATCTGGGACAGCAGCTCGCGCACCGGCATCGGCCCGTCGGACAGCAGCTCCAGGACTCGGATGCGTACCGGGTGGCCGAGCATCCGGAAGAACTCCGCCTTGGCCTGATACAGCGGCACCGTCACCGGCTTCACGATCGCGTCTCTTCCTTCTGGGCACCCGGCCGCGGGACCGCGACACCGGATGTGCGCGCCAGGCCGTAGGCGTCTTCCAACTCGTCCAGCGCCGCGGCTATACCCGCCAGGTCGGCGCTCGCGGCGGCGTCAGCCAGCCGCGAACGCGCCTGAACGATCCGGGCGACCAGCCCTTCGGCGAACTCCTGCGCCACAGTCACCGACAACTCTCGATTCCGCTCGCTCGAAACCCCTCAACAGTGCTGACCGCGGCCCCGACAGACACGGCCGGCCACAGGGCACCGGAACAGGCACCCTCATGCTGAGCCGTCGGGAGGCGAACCCGGTGCCTGCTCGTCCATCATGCATCGAGTTGAAGAAATCATCAATTCGCCATGTGACGCCAGGTGTGATCACGCAGGTGAACGAGACGTTGCCGCCGCGCCTCGTTCCACCCCGGCTGGGACGACCGCCCTGCACGCACCCACTCCCCACGTGTGGATCATCGACCGTCGCAATTCATCACACTTTAAAGCCCAAACATATCCGAATGCCCGGTGACCGACATTCACGGGGTTATGATTCCTTGCCGCACTCAAAACTCCACCAGAAGGCCGCGGAACTGTCGAGCGCCAACAACGGCCGACTTTCCATATAAGCAGATAGTGGATTTTCGAGGCGGCGATGTGAACGCATCAGAACATCTTTCAAGGATTCGGGTGTAGCCATGAAGTATTTCTCATCCGCGGCGTCTCTTCAGCACGGGCTGGCCGCACGCATCGGCGGCGGTCTGCTCGTCGTACTCGCGGCGGCAGGAGTGTCGATGACGCCGAGCCGCGCCGACGCCGTCAGTGCGGCGGGCGGCGTCAAAACGGTCGGCAACTACTCGGCGCCGGCTGGCGATCGTTTCGGGCAAACCGCCACGACGCAGCAGGCGCGGTCGGTCCTGCCCACCGGGTACGGCACCTGCGAGAACCCGTGCGAATGGTGCGAAAATTCGTGCGACTCGTGCGAGAACCCTTGCGGGTCGTGCGAAAGCCGCTGCGGGACGTGCGAAACCTGCTGCACGACCGGCGGCACCACCGGCAGTACGCCCCCGCCGTGTGAAACCACTGGCGGGACGACCAGCGGCACGACAGGCGGCACCACTGGCGAAACGACAGGCGGCACCACCGGCGAAACGACAGGCAGCACCACAGGCGAAACCACCGGCGGCACCACCGGCGGCACCACAGGCGAAACCACCGGCGGCACCACCGGCGAAACCACCGGCGAAACCACCGGCGGCACCACCGGCGAAACCACCGGCGGCACCACAGGCGAAACCACCGGCGGCACCACAGGCGAAACCACCGGCGGCACCACCGGCGGCGGCGAGCACTTGGCCCACACAGGAACCAACGTGCTCTACCTCGTCCCGCTCGGCGCGGCGTGCCTGATCGTCGGCAGTCTGCTGCTGCGTCGGAAGTATTCGCGCGGCATGTGAATCCCACACCGCCTGCGCTGATCTGAACAGGTCCGCGAGACGGAACTCCCCGGTCGAAGCTCAACGGCCGGGGTGTTCTGCCTATTGTTCCCACCTTTGAGCCGGGGGTGCGGTGCCACCCCAGATGTCTGCGATCACGCCACTACCGAACACTTCCGAGAAAAGGCCAGCCGGTGCCGAGGAGGCGCCCACGAGTGCTCGGTTGTCCAGGCCGCTGGAGCTGACCGTAGCCTCAATGGTCGCCCTATCCCTGACAACAGCGGTCGTGCACATGGCCATGGTCTTCCTGTACGTCGCCCCCTCCAACACCGTCTCCCAGACGTACCGAGGGCACATCGACGCGTGGATCTATCCATACTTCGAGCAAGATTGGCGGCTGTTCGCCCCGAACCCGCAATCCGTCCGCGAGCAGATCTCGCGTACCTCGACCATCGCTCCCGGACTCTTTGATCACGCGCATCATCTCTGGCGGGCCTTTTGCTCGTCCGCGTAACAAGACAGCGCCTTGAGGCACCTGTTCAAGTCGGGTAGTGCGCACGACCTTGTGAACCACCTTCTCGAGGAAGGTACGACATGTCCAAGCGCCTCAAGACAACAGTGCTGGCAGCCATCAGCCTGGCCGGCACAGCAATCTGGACGGCGGCTCCAGCACACACCGCCGCCGGCACGACAACCGTCCGAACACAAACCACACAAACCGACGACCAGTTCGCCGCCAGCTACACCACAGCTCACGTCCGCAGCACCGAAGCCACCACCGCGGCCGTCAGCTGCTACCGCCCGGAGGTGCCGTATACGGCGAACCTCGGGCCGGTCGACGGCTACAGCGGCGAGAGCGCCTGTCCCGGCGCCACGACCGGTGAGGACGTCGGCACCAGCCCGTACGCCACCCAGGCCGGTTCCAACCCCGGGTATCCCGCCGCCGGCCCGATGCTGGTCAAGGACCACTCCGAATCCGACATCCGGGTCGACCCGACCAACCCCCGGCACCTGATCGGCACCTCGAAGTGGATCGTCAGCCCGGAGGGCTACAACCACCTGCTCGGCTTCTTCGAGTCCTTCGACGGCGGCAAGACCTGGCCGGTGCAGGGCCACATGCCCGGGTACGAAGGCTGGACCGACAACACCGACCCGGTCGGCGCCTTCGACAGCTACGGCGACTTCTACTCCCTGGCCCTGCCGTACCAGTTCTTCTACAAGGCCGACGGTTCGCATGACTTCACTGTCGGCACCTCGCAGGAAGCGAACCCGGCCGAGGTCTCGCAGGCGATCGCGGTCCAGGTCCGGCCGCACGGCGCCACCTCCGCCACAGACTGGAGGACGACCGTCAACGGCAAGCCGGACTTCGTCGCCACCTACGACTCCATCGGCAACGCGCCGGACAAGCAGTGGATCACCATCGACACCAACCCGGCCAGCCCGCACTTCGACCGGATCTACGCGATGTGGGTCGACTTCCACGACCTGACCCCGGTCCCGTACGTGTCCTATGCGCAGGCCCTGCCCAACGGCACCCACACCGCGTGGTCCTCGCCGCAGGTGCTGCCCGAGCCGCCGCAGACCCCGCAGGGCGCGACCTACCTGCTGCCGCACGTGACGCCGGACGGGAAGGTCTACACGACCCTCACGAACTTCCCCCCGGCCCACCAGTTCGCGTCGGCGACGGTCTTCGCCGACGTCTCGACCGACGGCGGTGCCACCTGGTCTGTCGCCGGCACGCCGGTACCCTCGGTGACGCCGCCCTCGGGCTACGCGAACACGACCTTCCGCACCGGCATCGAGAACACCTTCACCGCCGGAAGCGTGGCGGCGAACGGCCATTACCCGCTGTACGTGGCGTATGAGGACGCGAGCACCGGTGTCACCAACAGCATGCTGACCGCTTCCTACGACGGCGGTGCCACCTGGACCAGCCCGGTACGCGTCAACGACAACGCCACACCGGCGGACGAGTTCCAGCCGAACCTGACCGCCGCCCCCGACGGCACGGTCTCGGTCGCGTTCTACGACCGGCGCCTGGCGTGCCCCGCGGCCGGGACGGCCGAAGCCACGGCGGCCGGGCTGGCGCTGGACACCGCGAACCCCGACTACAGCGGCGCGCTCCCGGCCTATGGCGTCACCAACTACTGCGTCAACACGGCGATCCAGTTCTACGACGCCTCGCTGAACCCGATCGGGCACAACATCCGCATGTCGCCGCACGCCTTCGACCCGCAGCTGAACTCACCGCACGAGCCCTCAGCCTTCCAGGCGCCGACGTTCCTCGGCGACTACTTCGGCAACACCACCGGTGCGTCCGCCACCGGCGGATACAACGACTACACGACCTCGGTGACCACGTACAACGACGGCACCAACCCGGCCAACCGGCAGCAGCAGCTGGTCTCCACCGTGGCAGTGCCCTGACCCGGAGCGCATTCGTCCGGAACTGACTCCAGGGCCCGCCCGCGAGAGGGTTCTCGCGGGCGGGCCCTGGAGTTCTTCGGAGGGATCCGGTGAGCCTTACGGCATCGCGGTCTTCCAGATGCCCCGGCCGTGGGTCGCCACGTAAAGCGACTTCCCATCAGGGCTCGGCGACAGGTACATCGCCGCCGCGGTCGGCAGGTTTCCGGTCGCGGTCGGGTCGGTCAGACCGAGGCGCTTCCAGTGGCCCAGGCCGTCCGTCTTCACGCTGTCCGTGAAAACGCCCAGGTCGGTCGCGACCACCACGGTGCCGTCCGCCGTGACCATGACCCGGTTGGCCGGGGCGTCGACGAGCTGATCGGCCGCCCCGTCCGCACCGCTGACGTCCTGCCAGGTGGAGCCGCCGTCGCTGGTACGCCACAGGTGGCCGTACCCCGCACCCGGGCCGACAGCCCAGTCCCGGGAGAATCCGGACAGGGCGACGAACGCCGTCGCGCCGGTCGGGTCGGCCGGGTCCATGGTGACGCCGGCGATGTAGCGGTCCGGGAACGCCGCGGGCAGCGTCAGCTGGTGCCAGCTACCGCCGTAGTTGGTCATGATGCCGCGGGCGAAGGCCGAGCCGGGGTTGCAGGAGCCGCACCATCCGGCCCACACGACGTGGTTGCCGGAGGCGTCACGCTGCGAGGCGATGGCGGTGACCGAGTGCCCGGCGCCGGTGTCGGCGAGCTTCTGCCAGTCCGCGCCGGAGGTGCTCTGCCATGTCTTCGAGTTCGCATACACGAACTCGCCGCCGGCCACCCAGTAGCCCGCGTCCTTGGCGTCCGCACCGAACGGCGCGATGAAGCGGGCGTTGGGGTCGCCGGGGTCGATGGAGGTGATCGCGGCGGGCGTGCCGTCGTCATTAGCGGTGTAGCCGCAGTTGTTCGTGATGGACATGGCCAGGTTGGTGTACTCGCCGACGGTCTGGCAGCCGTTGGCCGGGTTGACCAGCTGGTCGCCGCCGTCACCGCCGAAGGGCTCGGTCATCTGGCCGTTCGGGTTCAGCTGCTCGGTCACCGGCGCCGACGTGCCCGGGTACGTGTACTGATAAGTGGCGCCCTGCGGCGCGGTCAGCGCGACGCCGTTGTCCTGCAGCCCGCCCCAGACGGCGTCACCACCGCCGGGCAGCGAGCCGGCGCCCACCGAGTAGTACTGCAGGGTACGGAGCGTCCCGGAGGCGTTGAGGTTGCGCCAGCCGGGCGCCGTCTGCGTGGTCGGCCGTGCGTACGCGCCGCCGTCGTTGCCCGCGTACACCTCGGGGGTGTGGCCCGGCCATGTGGAGACGGCCAGAGCGTGCTGGTCGGAGTGCATCACGTTGCCATCGCAGGTGTTCTGGGACACCGTGTAGCTGAAGCAGCTCATGCCGAAGTTCCAGTACCGGCCGACCGTGTTCCAGCTCGCGCCGCCGTCGCGGGTCTCGAAGAGCTCTTCCAAGCCCATGTAGACGTGGTTCGGGTCTGTGGGGTCCACGGTCAGGGACTGGTCGTACCAGGCCTGCGCACCGGGCTGGTAGCCGGCGCCGATCGTGTTCAGCTTCATCGCCGAGCCGGAGGCGGCCAGCTGCTGGGAGGTCGCGATCTGGTTGTAGGAGCCGTTGACGTCGCCGCTGGGGCTGACGAACACGCCGGCGAGCACGCTGTACGGCGCGTTCTTCCCGGGAGACTTGTTCAGCAGCGTCGGAGATTCCATCACCACGTACAACCGGCTGCCGTCGGCGGCGTAGGCGAAGGTGGCGTTGCCGATGTCCTTCGGGTTGATCGCGCCGAGCGGGTTCGCCTTGTGCCAGGTGACCCCGGCGTCGTCGGAGTAGTAGAAGCCGTTGTAGGCGGCACCGCTGCGCCACGCCACATCGGCGACGATCCGCTTGCCGCCGGTTCCGGGCTGGATCGCGACGTCCGAGACGATGTCGGCGTAGGCGTCGGAGACGCCGCAGGTGACGCCGGAGACGCCGACGCCCGCGCAGGGCGCCAGCACCTTCTGCCACGGGTCGGACTGCGCCGCCGACAGCGCACGCCGGAAGACGCCGTGCGAGGTGGCCGCGAAAAGGGAGCCGGCGTCGGTGTCGAAGCGCAGTTCGTGGATCGAGCTGTTGTCCAGCTCGCCACCGCCGACGCGATCAGCGATCGTGAAGGAGGAGGTCGCCGGGCTGGCCAGACGGTAGACGCCGTCGCCGAGGAAGTTGTCCGAGGCCGTCGTGGCCTCGCCGGTGGCCAGCCACAGGGCGCCGTCCGGACCGACCGCGAGCGCGCCGACGGACAGCGCGGGCAGGTGGTCGCTGATCGGTGTCCAGGTGTTGCCGTCATCGGCGGAACGGAACACGCCGCCGTCGGCGCCGCCGGCGTAGAGCACACCGGCGTGGGCCGGGTCGACGGCCAGGGCCGCGATCCGTCCGGCGGAGAAGCCGGCGCCGCCGCCGGAGTTCGACGCGCCCTGGTCGCGGAAGTGGAGCGAGTCGGAGTTGTAAGGCTGGGTGGTGGTCTCGGTGTACGCGGACTGGTTCACCGGCATACCCAGGACGTGCTGCCACGCCGCGCCGTAAGCCCCGGGAGTGATGACGCCCGACGGTGCGGTGCGAGCCTCGTTGAAGGTGTCGACGCTCTCCATCAGCTCGCCGGAGTCCTCAGCCGTGCGAGGGCCGTGGTTGCCGTTGGAGGTAGTGCTTCCGCTGGTTCCACCGCCGCTACTGCTCGGCGCTGCGATGGCCGTGGCCGCGAACGCTCCAGCTGTCACGAGCAGTGTCGCGGAAACGAGGGACACCGCGGTTTTGGAACGCCATCCACGCCGAGGCGAGTACCTCTTCATTGAGGCTCCTTTGCTGCGCAGGAAACCCGCGTCGCGAAGCATGGAGGTCCAGGCGTTCGGGTGGCAGCCGAGCGGTCCTGCGCATCATGGCGTCTCTACATGGCGAAAGGCAACGGTTGGCGGCGATCAGTCGCTCCTGAACACCCCCTCGAAGCAGGGAGCAGCGAGGTCCAGGCCGAGGATCCCGGGTACTCAGCGCGTACCGAGCTGCCGATACCGGGACGGAGACGTGCCGGTCCAGCGCCGGAACGCTCGGGTGAACGCAGACGGCGTGGCGAACCCGAGCCGGGCCGCGATCACCGTCACTGGCAGGTCAGGCACGGCGATCATGCCCAAGGCCCGCTCACGCCGGATCGAATCGGCCAAGGCCGCGAATGACGTGCCCTCGGCTTCCAGGCGTGATTGCAGCGTCCGGGTGCTCACCGCGAGTGCCCGTGCCACATCGGCGAGTTCGGCGACTCCATCAGCGAGGAGCCGGCCCACGGCGGCCGCCCATGACACGTCGCGGTGAGTGGCTCGCCGTTCTGCGTAGGGCCGCAGCATCGACCGCACGACGGGGTCGGCCTGGATGATCGGGGCGCTAAGCGCGGCTTCTCCGAAGAAGCATTCGTCGCTGGGTGCGGCGAACGCCACGCGGCCGAACAGTGCGTCGTAGACGCCTGGGTCGGCAGGAGCCGACCGTCGGAATCGGGCGCTGGAAGGGGCGGCTTGAGGCCCGGCCAGGCGTCGGACCGTCCGGCACAAGAGGGCGAAGATCGCGTCCACCGTGTCCGGATGGGAAGGCTCGCCGCTCGCGGACAGCACCGAGACTGACACGCCTGTGGACTTCTGAGTCACGACGATCCGGTCCCGGTCGAACATCGGGTGGAACCGGCACAGGTCGTCGAGCAGGGTCCGGACGTCCGGGCAGTTCACGATGACCGGCCCGAGCAGCCCGCCGAAGACGATCGTGTCCGTCCACGCGGCGAACTCCAGCCCGGGGTGAGGCACATCGGCACGTTCCAGCGATTCCCACGTCTTCTCGAACGACTCCTCGTGGACGCCGTGAACGCCGTGGACGCCGTGGACGCCGTGGGCAACGGCGAACGCGCGGATCTGCGCGGCGATCGGATCCGCGTCCGAAGACAAATGGTTCGCGCTCACGGGGCAGCGGGGTCCCTTTCGGCAGTCAGAGCATGGCGGCATGGAACTGGACAAGCCGGCGAAGCCGCTTCTCACCTACGGAACATATCCGATACTCGCGCTCGTCAACGTCGCGGGAATCTGGGCGGCCCTGCGCGGGAGCCTCAGCCGTGATGCCGCGATAGGCCTGCTCACCGTCATCACCATCGTGGTGGTCTTCGCCGTCGAGCGCATCAACCCTCTGCTGGACCGCTGGTCGATGACCAAGCGCAGCCTCATCGAGCGCGATCTGCCGTTCATCGGGCTGGCCGTCGTCGTGGAGCAGATCGCCACGGTGGGCGTCTCGCTCGTCGCCGCGGCGGCCGTGCCCGAAGACGGATTCGGCCCGCTCGGACGCGCGCCGCTGGCGGTGCAGGCCGTCTTCGCGCTTCTCGCGCTGGACCTGCTCTGGTACGCCTACCACCGCGCCGCACACACCTTCTCCCGGATGTGGCGCGTCCACGGCCTGCACCACTCGCCCTCGCAGCTCTACGTCCTGATGCACCAGGTCTTCCACCCGCTGGACCTGCTGGTGTCGCGGTTCGTCATCTCGCTGGTCGTCTTCAAGTTCACCGGCATCGGCCCCGATGCGGCCTTCGTCGCCATCGCCGTGCTCGGACT
>Ga0207671_10005316_pt1 | contig 11928 bp, 13 predicted proteins | sample KBSC24metaG_FD_184352 | JGI IMG/M metagenome (GOLD analysis project Ga0207671, IMG submission 184352) | Corn rhizosphere microbial communities from Kellogg Biological Station, Michigan, USA - KBS C2-4 metaG (SPAdes) (version 2) | ecosystem: Host-associated > Plants > Roots > Rhizosphere > Soil... | reverse complement strand
CGCCATCCCCGCAGCAGCTCGAGTTCTCGCCCAAAGGCCCCATGAGACTTGGAGTGAACATCGACCACATCGCCACCCTCCGTCAGGCCCGTTACGCGTTCTCGCTCGACGCCCATAATTGCGAGCCCGACCTCGTCGCGGCGGCCTCGGCTTGTGAGCGCGCCGGGGCGCACGGGATCACCATTCACCTGCGCGCCGACCGCCGGCACATCCAGGACCGCGACGTCACCCGCTTGCGCGCGAGCATCAACACGAAGCTCAATCTCGAAATGGGCAACACGCCCGAGATCCTGGACATCGCCCTGCGCATCCTGCCTGAGGAAGTCTGCCTCGTCCCCGAGAACCGCGCCGAGATCACCACGGAAGGCGGGCTCGACGCCGCCGGGCAGATCAAGCCGTTGACACCCACCGTCGAGCGGCTGCAAAAAGCGGGCATCCGCGTGAGCCTCTTCATCGAGCCCGACCCCGCGCAAATCGCCGCCGCGCGCCAACTGGGTGTCGAGATGATCGAACTCCACACCGGCGCCTTTGCCAATGCCGTCGCGGGCACCCCCGCCCACGAACAGGAACTCATCCGCTTGCGTGCCGCCGCCGAGCACGGCGAGCGTTTCGGCATCCAGGTGAATGCGGGGCACGGGATCAACTACGAAAACATCCGCGAGATCATGAAGATCCCGCACCTTGCGGAACTAAACATCGGCCACTCAATCGTCTCCAGAGCGGTGTTTGTTGGCTTGGAGAGGGCGGTGGGGGATATGCTGGCGGCGATGCGGTGATTTATGATTTACGATTTATGATTGGCCGTCAGCCACGCTGCATCTGCTTCATCTGGCTGTCTCGGGCTTCGCGAATGTCGCTCCCAAGCCGCGCCCCCGGTCTCGATGGACGCTCCGCGTTGGAGAAATCATCAATCGTAAATCATAAATCATCAATGAAATGAACATCCTCGGCACTGGCGTCGACATCGTGGAGACCGAGCGCATCGCCGGTTCCATCGCCCGCCATGGCGAACGCTTTCTCGCTCGTGTTTTCCTCGAGGGCGAGCGCCTGTATTGCGGCAAGATGGCCGTCCCAGAGCGCTGCTACGCGGCGCGGTTCGCCGCCAAGGAAGCCGTCTCCAAGGCCTTCGGCACGGGCATCGGCGTCTCGCTCGGCTGGCTCGATATCGAAGTCCGCCGCAAAGCCAGCGGAGAACCTTTTGTCCTCCTCCACGGCGAAGGCGCGAAGACCGCGGCCCGGCTGGGGATCCTGGAGTTGCGCCTGACGTTGAGCCACAGCGATCATTACGCGGTGGCGCATGCGCTGGCGCTTGGAGAGTAATCAGTAATCAGTTCCGGCGGAGTCATCAGTGGGGAATCGCGAGCGGAGCGCTACGGGCGGCAAATTCATTTGCCGAGCGGGGATTCGCTGGCGGGCTTCTCCAAGGCGTGGAGCCTCCCCACTGATCACTCCCTCCGAACGGCGAAGGAGGTGGTGCGCGCTGCAGGTTTCGAACCTGCGACCCCGTCCGTGTGAAGGACGTGCTCTACCACTGAGCTAAGCGCGCTTGTGAGGACGTGGGATATAAAGTCGGACGCGGCCGGGCGCCAGTAAATTTTCGCGCGAATGCCCAAGGTCAAAGGCCTTCATCAGCGCGGTCGGATGTGGTGGCTGCGCTATACGCCCTCGCGCGGGGCGAAGCAGGTGAGTGCGGCGAGGGGTGGATCAAGCTTTTGAAGAAGGAGGATCGGTCACACGGCATGTTCTGTGGGGATGGTGCTCCTTGTCTTATTCGCCGCGTTCCTCGCGCAGCCGCTGTTCAAAAGCCCGAAAGGGCGGGTGGCGGATGCCCCGATCAGAACGCATTCCTTGCCCATGTATTTTTTGCTGCAATACCGCCCCAAGCATCGATGGGGGACGGCGGTCAGAAATGGCGCGCGTTTTGCTCCCTATCCGGAAGATGAAACCGATATCCCGTGCTTTTCCCCTATGGCTGGTTCTCGGCGGGTTGTCGTGCCTGCTCGCCAAAATAGCGCAGGCCCAAGTGACGCCGCTGCTGGCCGCCGCCGCAATTTTCGGGCTGCCGGTGCTCGCCGTGTGGCTCACGGCGAGGGCCGTAGCCGAATTGCCCGAACGCCGGTTGTGGCGAATCGGCTTTTGGGCTGTGACCGTTGCCGGTTGGTCGGCGCTGCTGGTTCTCATGCAGGGTGGCGTCGAATGGAATGATGCCGAGCGGCCCATCATTCTCGCTGCCCTTGGTCTCGCCGGCTGCGTGACCATTTGGCACGCCCTAAAAGCGCGATCCCTCCCGTCGCGACGGGTCATCGGCGAGGTGGCCACGGCCGTCGCGCTGCTCGCACTCGGAGGGGGCGTGTTTGCGTGGAGCTACGATGCGAGGACGCGCTCCATCGTCGCGCGGGCGGAAGCGCGCTGGTCGGAGATCGGATTGCCGATGTCGGAGTTTGAAAAAACGCTTGCGCCGAGCCGCGAAAATGTGGGTTCCGAAGTTGTGCGCCAAGTGCTCCGCGAGCAGGTGAATTCTTCTTTTTACAAGTTTGGAACGGACGCCGCCAACCGCGAACCCGCGACCCAATCTTCGAAAGCCACCGACCAGATGATCCACGAAGCCGTCGAACTGCTTTCCGCAAAGCGGCCCCCATCCGACGATCTCGATCTTTCTTCGCAATCCGTCGCCGCTTTTGAGCCAGCGGCGGCGGCGCTCGATGCGGACTATCGCCGCATCCTCGAGGCCGAGCCGGCCATTTGGGCGAGCGATCCGCACGATGGTTACTATATCAGTGTCCCGAACTTTCTCGGCATCCGCAAGTTTGTCCAACTGACCGCTGCGGATTCCATGCGCCGCCTTGCGATAGGCGACCAGGACGGAGCGGCCCGCGCTCTCGCCGCGGGGCTGCGCCTGCGCTCGGGCCTCCTGGAAAACCCCACTATGAGTTCGCTGATGATCGCGATAGCCGTGGATGGGATGCTGGCCGAGAAACAGGTCCGCCTGCCCGCCGCGGAGGACGGCCTGCCATCGCTCGCCCGCGATGCCGCAAGCCTGCGCGTGGAATTTCTCCGGAGACTGCAAATGGAGGCTTGGGTGGGACTGAGGATGGCCCGGCAGGTCGCCACCCCCAGTGACGTAGCGGTGGTAGCTGGCGCCGGCCTTCTTCCCGGATGGGCGGCGCGTGTCGCGACGGAGCGATGGTATCGCCGCGAGTTTGCCACCTCCGCACTCAATGGAGCGGAGCACGCGGCGATTCAAAAATCCCCGGCGACGATGGCCTTGCCTGATTTCGGCGCGCGTCTCCACGCGGCCATATCCGAAGCTTCACCCTCCATCGTGGAAACAAACAGCGGCCGCGTAATCCTGCGCATCCATGCGATCCTGCTCTTGCGCGAACAAGCGGAACTGATTCGCGACGCGCGGGCCAGTCTCGCCGCCGGGCACCCGGTCGAGTCTCGCGATTCCGTGGTGCTGCCCGGTCGGCGCTGGCGACTCACCGCCGATGCGGAAAAAGGGAAAGTAACTATGCGCCTTGTCGGTGCGCCCGAGTGGATTGTGAAAAATGAGGTCACGGGCCCCGATTTCTGGGTGATGCCTTTGGATGGCAGCGTCGCCTGGCAATTTCACCTGCCGGCGCGCACGGCGAGCCGCGACTGAAATCGCAAACGTTGTACTCCCGCGACGACTCACCCTTTGAGCTTTTGCCTTCGCAAAGTGGTTCTCCTCCACCAGCGCGCACCGCTCATGGAGGGGGCTTATCGGATGGATCTTCAGTGCATTCATGTTGCGCGTCTCTCCATCGGCCACGATAGAGGGGCATGGAAAAGCCCCGAGACGAAAGCCCCGACATTTCTGAATTTGAACGCCTCATCGATCAGAATTGGAATGAGCGAAAGCGTTTGATTGACCGGGAATGGGAACTGCGAAGCGAACTCCAGTCAATGATACGCCCAGGAATGTCAGCCGAGGAATTCGAAGATGTGCGTGGGCGTGAACGCGAGTCCCGTGCCGAGTTGTCACGAAACCTGGACCAATACGATGTGCTTGTAGAGAAGTGGGCCGAGGAGGTCTCGCGGATTGAGTCTTCATCGGCCATGAGCTGAGGTCTCCGATTTAGGAGCCCATTTGCCGAGCCGAGATCTCGTTCTTGAGATCTCGACTTCCCGCTCGATCCAACAGCGGGATCGAAAAAGGCAAACTCACCACGGCATCTCAGCCATTCGCTCATACCGGCCGTTTCGGAGCTCCCAAGCAACGCCCTTTTGGGTATCGAGAACGTAGGTCGGGGAATTGCCACACGCCTGGTACCGGCCCGTGGTCGAACCTCCGCCTTTAAACATCATCCCGATGGTAAACGCCACGGCTCCTACGAGGAGAAGCTTTGTTCGTTCGTTCATCCGCGAGAAAATGGAGGTGAATGCGTTCATGACCGGGAGCCTACCTCAGTTTGATGATGTGTCACTCGTCCGTGGCACCGAACGCAATCGCACATGGAGGATCGCCCCAGCGCCGCCAATGACTCAATGTTCCACCTCCAAGGAGCCGGTGTCGTCATCCTTCTCCGACACCACCCAAGCGTGCGCATCGTGAGCATCCTGAAAAACCTGGAAGCGAGGATTATCCTCTCTTGAGATCACCGCATACGCGCGTGCCAGACCGTAGACGAAGGCGCTGTTGGTCACGACGGCTATTTTACCGGGCGTCCGTGCGCCCAAAGCTCTCTTCGTCTGGTCAGCGATCCCTTGCAATTCAGAAAGCGACAGGTCGAGATTGATGTCTCGCGCGTCAAAAAGCTCTGCACGAGTGATCAAGCCCCGTTCCAATTTGGCATTGATGTGATCGAGCAACTCCGCATACGAAACGATACCTCTTGCCGTCGTCAGAACAGCCCCGCTGACCGTGTCCACCTTGAAAGTTACGGGCATAAATCAGTGGTAATCCTTGCGCTTTTTCCGCGCAACGGAGAAAACCCGGCCCCGCAAAATTCAGCCCCATTACGACCCATGAAAGCCAAAGGAATCAACGAGGCCCTTGTCCTCTCGCTGCTGCAAAAAGTGATCCCGCAGACCACCACCGATCCGCACCTGGTCAGCGCCATTTGTGACGGGGTGGCCCGGGAGATCCGGCTGATGAAGAATATCGAGTCGTTTGAAAAGCTGTGCGAGGAAGGCGGGATTCCGAATCTCGAAAAGGAGACGGTGGCGGATTTGCAGAACGAGTTGTCGGCGAAATTCGGGGAGGAGAACGTGGCCATCACTCCCGACGAGGATGGCATGGGCGTGGCGGTGGAGATTGCGCTCCCCGACGAGAAGACCATGAGCAGCCGCGTGAAGGTCGATCCCAGCGTGCTGGTGGAAGAGGTGAAAGTACCCATTGTGCCCTTTCCTGTGTGTCTCCCCGAGGACCCGGAGCTGGTCTGGCTGCTGGGGCGGCGCGAAGACCTGGGTCCCGACGAAGCGGACCGGGCCCTGGCGAAGATCCAGGAGGAATTTTGGGAGACGAAAAAGGGGCAGCAGCTTCAGCGGGATCGCGTGGAAAAGTCGTTCGCCGAGTTTATCAACCATGTGCCTGCGGCTTCGTTGACGGAGAGCGGCCTCAAGCGCCATTACAAGGAGCCGGAAGCGCTGAAGACGCTGCGGCTGCTCGCGCCGGCGAAGACTGAGGCCGCGCTGGCTGAGGCCGGGGTTTAGAACCATTTAGAATCGCCAGCCGGCGAGGGCCGGGAACTGGCGGTAATGAACGATGGCGGCCACGGTCGCCACGGTGAACGCGGCGTAGATCCAGCGGTCCCAGCCGTCCTTGGCGGTCACGGTCAGACCAACGAAGATCAGCAGGACGATGATGAGCACGGGTCAGGGTGGCATCGTTTCTGGAAATCGTCGAACGCCATGTCGACTCTCATTTCCAAGTCTCGTTCCGCGCATACCCGATCTGGACGTAAACGAAGGGTGGTGTGCTGTTCTGCCGTTCGTAGATCTCCTTGAACCCACCCCGGGCCGGTATCTCGTAGTAGTCGGGCGCGGCGGTGGCCTCAATGATCTCTCCATCCCTGCTGCCACCGATGAACTCGATTGGGAATGTGATATCTGACATGGCAAAATTTTGGACGGATTCGCCGCGCGATTGTTCATCGTTGGCCGCCTGATGGCGGAACTCCGAACGACGGAGTTCTGAACGGTGGCTACGAGGCTCGCCGCAGCATTTCCGCGGTGTGGGATTGGCCGGTGGCGGCCAGAAATTCGTTGTACTCCACCTCGAACCGCTTGGTCATTTTCTCCAGTTCCTTGCCGATTTGCGCGCGCAGGAATGGGATGGAGGTTCTCTCCGCCCGTTCCTCCATGAGATGGATGACCACGGCGAGATGCGAAAGCGTGTGGGGCAATGAGGGCATACGCTGCTGTCAGCAGAGAGCGTGCCTCCTGCGGATTGGTTGCATTGCGGAGGCACATTCGTCTGGAGTGGTGGAGTTGTGGAGTGATGGAGGGATGGAGGGATGGAGGGATGGAGGGATGGAGGGATGGCTGAAACACGTGTGAACGAATCTACGGATCTTGCGTCCAACAGCACCACATCACCAATGAAGCCATTCCAGCGTACGGGCCGCGATGACATTTCTGAAATCTGCCGGCGCTTCCGAATCGCAATCCGCGGAGGCATGCGATCCTAGTGCAAAATTATCCGATGCATCTGGCGGATGTGGTGAAGGAACACTGGAACGAGGTGGGCGCCGTGGAGGCGTGGTCGCTGGTGGAGGCGGAGGAAGCGACGAATGGCCTCCCGGATGACGAGACGCTCAAGCGGCTTTTGACGACGTGTTTCGAAGCGAGCCTCATGCGCGAGGAAGACCGGCCCGTGCGGTTCCGGCTGATGCTGCGCGATCCGCAGGACTTCACCCAGGAGGACGAATCTCCGCGCGGCCTCCAGCACCTCGTTTTTGCGAGCCCGATGGGTCTGGAAGCCAACGAACTGCGGCGTCTCGCGCAGGCGGCTCCCTTTGATCGCGCGCTGATCGGGGCGCGGGTCAATGCGGAAGGCCGGCTGGAAATTTGGGGGATCATTCATTCCGGGTCCGATTGGCGGCGGGCACTGGAAGGCGGGCGGTGCGTCTCCAATCCGCTGCCGCCTTCGCTCGTCGTGGGTGTCATCGACCCGGGGCACATGAGCCTGGCGAAGGGCTCCAGTTTGGTCTGCGGATTGGTGGCGGGGAGATTTACCGTGGCCTCGCAGTTTGGAGCCTTCGTCGCGGAGGCTTCCTCGGCCGAGAACTCGGCCGAACGTGATTTGCTCGCGATGCATGAGCGGGCTCGCCGGCGCGCGCGCAAGCCGTGGGCCAGGCTGGATCCTTCATTGATCCGCGCCATCCGCCCAAGCCTGGGGCTGCGCTTGATCAGCGCCATTCGCAATGGGCGGCACGGAGGCACGATTCTGATCGTTCCCAACCGCCTGGCGCAGCGTCCGGCGACGCTCAACCGCTACGTGCGGGTGAAATACCGGTTCTCTGCCTCGGCGTCGCAGCGGCGCTTTTACGATTTGCTCCTTCGTTTAATGAATGCCCTGGCCGAAACCCACGGAGCGATGCATGGCGCGGAAAAGGTGGTTGGATGGAACGAGTACGCGACGAGCGTGGAACCGAGCGTGGTCGAGATCGACGAAGCGCTGAGCGAACAAGCTCATTTGCTGGCGGGGATGGCGGCAGCGGATGGGGCCGTGGTGCTGGCGAGGCCGCTGGGAATTGTCGGCTTCGGCGGCGAGATCTGCGGCCGCCTGAAGCATGTGGATTTTGTCGCGCGCGCCCTGGACCGTGCTGGGTCGCGTGTGGAGACGGAAGTGACGTCCGGTGTCGGCACGCGCCACCGTTCGGTCTACCGGTTGTGCCAGGCGCTGCCGGCGGCGTCGGCCATTGTGGTCTCGCAGGATGGAGGTGTTCGGATTGTGCGGCAAGTCAACGGCCAGGTGACGTACTGGGAGCAACTCCCCGGAGACGTCTTTGGCGTGAATGGCCGGGGACATTTTTCCCCGCAGAGCGCGCATCTGCCGGAGTCCGTGGGAGACCTGGCCGTCAGCAGCGGGGCGGAAGGGCAGAAGATTCCGACGCCGGCGCGGCGTCGCAGTGCGTCCCCGCGGAATGTGGTGAAGGCGCGGTGAAGTGATTCTGAGGAAGGCCGGCGACGGTCCGGGAGTCAGGCCGGCGACAAAACATGGATTACACGGCTGGCAATCCAGTCCTTCACCTTCGCGCCGTAGGTGACCATGTGCGGCGCGGTGGAGTGTGCTTCCAGCGCCGCCACGCTTTCCCATTTTTCGACCACGACGAATGTGTCCGATCCGCATGCGGTCTGGAATTTCAGCGCCGGGGTGGAGTCGATGGCCGCTTCGTATTCGATGCAGCCCTGCTCGGCCTTGACGTTGGGGACGTTGGCGAGGAACGCTTCGAGAACGGTGTCACGCAGACCCGGTTTGGTGGTGAGGATGGCGAGGACATGAATCATGGCGCATCGTTTTCCACCCCGCGAAAAAGCTCCAACGATTTGTGTCCGCCGCAAAGGACAGGCGGTTCCATCGAGCGGGGCGGGGATGGGTTGAGGAGAAAGGGGCCGGGGCGATCCGAGCGCCGGATTTCGACCATGTGCCCAACCGCGTTGCCGACAGAGTCGCGGCTGGAGGAAAAGACACGATGCGAATTTACGTAATAGCACGTATCGTGCCTGTCTCATGCCGCTCGGAGCGCAAAATTCTCGCGATCCATTTGGCGGAGTCGCATTACCACTGTATGATCGCGCCATGGAGAATACCTCGACGAGGGAAGTCACGCTTGGCCAAGCGCAGCGCCCGCCTCCAGCAAAGGTGGAATATCTTGCGCACCTATGGAGCACCGCCAGTCGCGACGTCTGGATGTATTTGATTCGAGCGGAAACCCGGCTCCTGGTTTTCACTTCGCTGGCCTTCAGCATCTCTGCCGCGGTGACATGGCGGATGTTGGCGAGCCCATCGATCATGCACGGGGTCATTGCGGCCCTCGTGGGTGTGGTGGCCGTGCTCCTTTCCTGTGGGCTTATCCTGGCCGCTCACTTCCTGTACTGGACGCCGAAGAAATTGTGTCTCGCGAAGCACAAACAATTGGAAGAGGAGCGGGCCGAACATCGTGCGGAAATGAATCGAACCACCGCGGCGCTGGCCGACAGGGAGAAGAAGATCGAAGAGCTGCAACTCGCGATCAAGGCGATGAAGCACGAGAGTGAGGGAGTCCGTTCCCAGATCGGGGGCGAGCCCGCGGAACGCCGCCCAGCCCTGGCGTCTTAGAGCGTGTGATGAAATTTTGCTGCTGATGCGAATGGTTACGCCGAAGGCGTTCAATAAGTCAGCCCAGGGTTGCGAGGAACGAGCTACCCTGGGTATTCGATGCAAAATGCCGCCAACTCTGAAGGAGTTGAAGAAAGGTGCGTTGTCCAAGAAAAGCGTTCTGCCATTGAGGCCTTCTTCAACCCACTTCGGGGTTGGACGCTTTGGGGAATCCATCCCAGGGTAGCCTCGCAAGCTCGGCAACCCTGGGCTGTCGTATTCAATGCCTTCGGCATATCCAGAACCGTGCCGTCAAAGTTCATGACGCGCTCTAGAGCGGCTGTGAAATAAACGGCAGGCCGTCGATCATCGGAGATTGCCGTCCGCGTCGAAGGCCATGTCGGACACGGGACCGGCGATCTTGATCCGCGGATTGCGCAGCGCTTCCTCCACCAGATTTTCGGAGATCAGCATGCGATCGAGCGAGAGCGTGTTCTTGATGCGGGCCAGCCGCACCTTGCGGGGATCGGCGATGAGGCACGTCTTGATGGCCGCCTGGATGGCCTGCTGCTCATTGCGCATCACCATGGGAATCTTGCCCGCGGTGGCCGTCGTCGAGGTGAGCAGGTTGCAGTAGGTCTCGACGAAGTTGAATTTGCGGAAGACCCGTTCCGTCGTGAAGTCCGCAATGCCGAGGCCCGTGCCGTTGCCATCGGAGACGTCCGTGATATTCAGGACGGCGATGCGGGTGATGCGCGGGTCGCGCTCCGTGAGGACAACATCGGCCGTGGGATAGCGTCCGACCACATTGGGGTCGAACCCGGTGCCGGAGATATTCTTGCCGACCTCATCGATGAGGAGCACATCGAGCAATGGGATGGGCACCGTGGGCATGAGCTTGCGCGCTTCGTTGAGGAGACGGGGTTCTTCCGCTTCGATCTGCGCCGCGGGCACAATCGCCACCTGGCTCGTCTCGTGATAGGCATTCTCGATCAAGCCGACGCCAAACAGGATCTTCCCGCTGGCCAGCGTGGCCCGGCACAGCGCCACAAGATTCTGCTCCATGCGCCCATAGCCCAGGTTATGGCAGGTCTCCGCGCCTTTCTGTTTGCCAACGCCGATCACGATCATCTTGCTCAGCCCGCTCTCGACGGCTCCGCGGAATGAGGTGTGCGGCTTGATGCGGTTCACGACGATGATGCCGTCGGCCGCGGCGGCGATGGCATCGACATAGGCCGGCAGACCGTCCGGAGTCGAGCCGACCTGGACCACGTCCATGGTCGCGCGAATGGGGACACCCATCATCTCCTCGGTGAAGCCCATCCGTGCGAGGACGGCGCGCTGCCCATCCGGAGTGGCGCCGCCATGGCTGCCCATCGCGGGGAAAATGAATGGTTTGGCGCCGGCCTTCTTCAGCTCCTCGACGAGCAGGCGCGTGATGAGCGGGAGATTCGCGATGCCGCGGCTGCCGGCGCCGACGGCCACGCTCATGCCCGGCCGGATCGCCTCGAGCACGCGGGAGGCATGCAGTTTCTCCGCGAAAGACCGACCGACATCGGTGAGGACTGGGCGTTCGAAGGCCATCTCGATGGCCACCATGCGGGGCAGCGGCACATCCTTGAGCAGGGCATGAATCGGCGAATCCGCTGGGTTGGCGAAGTTCGATGGAAGCAGCGCGCCCGATGCCGGAGCGGGTGACGCGTCCTCCGCGAAGGCCGGGCTGGACTTGCCCAAGGCCACGAGAAGTCCCGAGGACGCGGCGTTGGCGAGGAAGGTGCGTCTGCTCGGAGAGTGGCCGGAGTTCGGGTTCATGGGGCGGGGAGGAGCGAACGTAGCGTGCGTCACATGGCGGGCATTTGCAATGCGGCATCCGTGAGGAGTTCGGGCTTCCACCTTGAAGGCGCCACACATTGGGTACATCAGATGTCCATGCCAAAATCTGGTGACCTCATCGTCGGCGTGCTCTTCATTATCTTCGGACTCGCCTTTTCTGTGCGCGCACGAGCTACGAGGCTTCAATGACAGAACGATTTCCTTGGCCCGAAGATTTCTTCAACTCCTTCAGAGTTGGATGCGTTTTTGAATCGAGTACCCAGGGTAGCTCGTTCCTCGCAACCCTGGGCTGATATATTGAACGCCTTCGGCGTAACCAATCGCATTAGCTCTAAAAGCTGAAGACATGGTTAATCCGTTGCCAGGCTCACTTGATAACCAATTCCTGCAACGCGAATCCTGTGAAAGCACCGGCCAAACATTCACCCAGAGCACCGATCACCGTGCGCCGCGCGGCTCTCGACGACATGGTATCCGTTGCGAGGATTCATCGGCTCGCCTTCTTCGGCGCCATGCCGCATATGCCCATGCTGCATACGCCCGAGGAGGATCTGGCGTTCTTTTCCAACGTCGTTTTTCCCAACGCCACAATTTGGCTTGGTGAGCGCTCCGGCGTCGTTGCGGGCTTTGTCGCCTTTCGCCCCGGCTGGGTGGACCATCTTTACGTTCACCCCGATCACCAAGGCTGCGGGCTCGGCCACGCGCTTTTGAAGTTGGCCCAGGACTCGGAGGCTTCTCTTCGCCTCTGGACCTTTCAATGCAATCTGCGGGCCCGTGGTTTCTACGAGCAACACGGTTTCCGAAGCGAACAAGAAACAGACGGCGCCAAT
>Ga0207671_10005312_pt1 | contig 11936 bp, 11 predicted proteins | sample KBSC24metaG_FD_184352 | JGI IMG/M metagenome (GOLD analysis project Ga0207671, IMG submission 184352) | Corn rhizosphere microbial communities from Kellogg Biological Station, Michigan, USA - KBS C2-4 metaG (SPAdes) (version 2) | ecosystem: Host-associated > Plants > Roots > Rhizosphere > Soil... | reverse complement strand
CGAGTTCGGCGACTGGCCGACCGATTTCGCGCTCCAGGTCGAACAGGAGAATCCCGATCCGGTCGAGAGGCAGATGTTCCAGTTCGTCGCGCCGCCGACAGGGGGCACGGCGAGGTCCGTCCGGCCGTCGCCGTTGAAATCACCCGTCATGACCTGCTTCACAGGGGCCGCCGGCCCGGGCCAGGATTGGCAGTTGAATGCGGTGCCGGTGCCGCCGAAACAGACATTCCATTGACCCGCCCCGTTGGCGCTGAGCAGATCCCCGGCGCCGTCGCCATTGAAGTCGCCCAACAGCACATTGGTCTGTACTTGCTGCTCTTTCGAGCCGTTGGTCGAGTTGACCGTCTGAAAAGTGACAGCCGGCCCACCCCAGTTGCCACTGCCGGCAGCGGCGAACGTGCTGCCCGCAGCGTTCCAGCTGCTCCAGGAGAAAGTGGTCGACGGCAGGCAGTTCCCGCTGCCGTCGCAATCGCTGACCGTTCGCACCAAGCTGCGGCCGTTCGTCGCATTGGTGACATAGCCGATGCGGTAGTCGTGCACCAGCGTGCCACCGCTGCCGTCGCCGACGGTGTTGATGTAGGCGCGGACGTTTGTCAGCCTCTGGGTGCTGCTCAGGACAGTGCCGGCGACGTAGCCCTGCCACGGGTCGGGACGCGCCTCGTAGACGAAATTGATCGCGTGGTACGGAACGAGCCCGGTCGTGGTGTTGCCGGTATAGCGGATACGCGAAGGATAGTATTCGCCGGTGGCATTGTTCTCGCTGTAGCCGACATCGTAGTAGTTGCCCCGGCGATCGCGAACGCGCGACACGGCCCATGTCAGCACGGTCGATCGGCCGGCGGCTTCTATCGTGGAGTCGGCAGTGCCGCCGAAGGTCAGGATCAGCCCAGCCTTGGTATACACCTGCCAGGAGTCCGGCCCTTTCGCGGTATTGCTGCCGCTGGACGTGACCTTGCTGAAGCTCTCGGTCTGAGTACGGTATTCGGCCGTGGCTCCATGCGTACCGGAAACGAGCAGCAGGCGCTGGCCGTCCAGGCAGAACTGGTCCGTGGCTGTCAGCGTGACGGCGCCGGAGACGCCATCCTGCACCAAGGTTCTCGGGCAGCGCGAAATGCCCGAGAGTCCTGACAGGGACCAACCGTGACCGAGCAGGCCTCGGTCGGCTTGACTCGAATAGCTCAACGAGAGCGCGGGCTCGATGCCCTGAGTGCCCGGCGGCACGGCCAGCGGGATGGCGTAAGTCGACGCGCCAGTCAGGCTGACGGCAGCAGTCCCGGCCAGGGTGCCCGCAAGTGCGGCACTGAGGTTAGGCGGCTGAATTGTCACCGCCTGTCCGAAGGCCAAAGTGGCTCCCAGGGCACCCACCATTGCCAGACATGACCGGCGTACCACGGCGAGTGCGCTCACGGCGCGCAACAATGCCCGGCGTGCGCGAGCCCAATCGCAATCCATTTTTTCTACTCCCTAGCTTCCTCGCCGTCTTGGTGCGGCCCGATTGTTACTCGCGTAATGCAGGCCCGTAATCTAGCAGCAATCGACATTCGCGATCCATACAGGATTCCTCGGGGTCGACTTGCCGAGAGCTTCAGCGCAGCCGGCTGCGTGGAGAGCACGTCGAGCGCGATGCTCTCGATCGAGCTGAGCCACACCACTTGGAGGACGACAAAGTCCACGACGACTCCCTACAATCGCTCGCGAAGTATCATTTGTCGACGCTGCTTCAAGAGGGCGCAGTTCTCAGGTGGCGATCGCCCCGGGGGCTTGGCAGGGAGGTGTGAGTTGTGTTGACGGGTTCTCTATTTGGCGCAACTGCGGCCGGAATGGCCAACAGGAGACGCTGGTTTCCCCTTGGTGCTCTTCTTCTTTCGCTGACTGTCCTATTCACGGCTGTCGTGGAATTCGATGGTCGTCGTCAGTTGGCATCCATACGGGATTCGATGGCTGCAGCGCAGATTGCCACGGTGTCCCTCGCGTCTGCTCCGGGAGTAGACACAGCCCCCGCAGATTTCGCCCTTGCGCTGCCCGCCGCACCACCGCTTGACGCGTTCCTGCGCGACCTGCAGGCCGCAAGCGAGTTGGCTCGCGTCAGCTTGGCATCGGTCACGACTGCGCCGCGTCCAGCCACGGTGCAAAGCCTTGGCCGTGTCGAACTGTCGATCACGCTACGGGGCGACTACGCCGGTATCAAGTCCACTATCGCGAACACACTCGGCCAATATCCCCAGGCAGTTCTTCGGCATTTGAGCCTGCGTCGACAATCCGCGCCCGCCGACTTGGAGTCTCGCGTCGACCTGGTGTTGTTGACTCGTCCCGGCCTCGATGCAGGCGCGATTCGCTAACGCCGAGCAAGTCGTCCATGCGCCCTTCGTTGAAATGGTTGCTCGGGGCAACGCTCGTTGCCAGCGTCGCGGCCCTTTGTTGGCCAGAAGAGGGACCAGAGAGCACTGCCCCGATCGTTGCATCCCAGCCTTCGGAGGCTGCGGCGAAGCTTCCTGAGCCATCCAGAGCAGTGAAAACGACGACCGTGTTCGAACCGCTGCCGCTGTCACTCGAGCCCGCAGCTTTTCCTCCTGCCGCATTCGACCCCTTCGTCGGGGCTCAGTCTCCTCCGCCGCAGCCACCCGCGCCAATCGTCGCCATCTCCGCCACGCCGCCAGCCGAACCGGTAGTCCCTCCGCTCGATTACCGCTATCTCGGCCGCATGATCGACCCCACCGGCCAGCAGATCGTCTATCTGGCCCGCGGCGACAAAGCCCTGCCCGTCGCCGTCGGCGCGCGACTGGACGAAGGCTATGTCGTCGAAACTATCACCGACGACGCGATCCGGCTGATGTATCCCGCAGGGCAAGTGCATGCCGTCATCCCCATTCCGCCAGCGCCCGAACCCTCCCATCCATGACTCGCCGTGCACTTTCACTGAGCAACGTTCTTGCCGCATGGGCCGGCCGCCGATTGCCGCTGGGCGCGCTCGCCCTGGTGCTACTGGCAGGCTGCGCCGAAGTGCAGATCCGTGAAGATTCCCAACTCGCGCTCGCCAGCGGCGACTACGAGCACGCGATACACGCCCTCGCAGAGGGAGTCCGCCGCTACCCCGACAATGCCAGCTTGCGCGCCGGCCTGCTGCAGGCACGCGCCGAAGCCTCCACCCATTTGATCGCCGCGGCGGCGGCGCAGCGTTCTGAGGGCCGGTTCGCCGACGCCCAACACTTGCTCCAGCGCGCCAAGGCCCTCGACCCGAAGAACAGCCGCATCGACGCCTTGCTCACCGAACTCGATACCGAGCAGCGGCAGCGCGCTGCACAGACCGAAGCCGAACAATGGCTGGAGAAGAAGCGCCCCGACACGGCTCTCCGTGTCGTCGAGCAGGCCCTGAAGGACAACTCGCGTCACCCCGGCCTGCTCGCATTGCAGCGGCGCATCGAACTTGACCAGAGGCAGATCCGCCAGCGTGCCGCCCAAATGGCACTAGCCGAAACTCGCCCGATCACCCTCGACTTCCGCGATGCCAACCTACGCACCGTGCTCGATGTCGTCTCACGCAGCAGCGGCATCAATTTCATCCTCGATCGCGACATCCGGCCCGATGCCCGCGTCACGATCTTCATGCGCCAAGCGCGTGTCGAGGATGCGCTGGACTTGCTCATCGGCACCAACCAGTTGGCCAAGAAGGTGATCGATCCGCAGACTATCGTCGTTTACCCCAACACGCCGGAGAAGCAACGGGAGTATCAGGAACAGATCGTGCGCGTGTTCTATATGGCGAGCGCCGAAGCCAAAGGCGCGGCTGCGTTCCTCAAGTCCATGCTCAAGCTGCGCGAACCCTTCGTCGACGAGCGCAGCAACATGGTCGCGCTGCGCGAGTCCGAAGAAAACATCCAGCTCGCCGAGCGCTTGCTGATGCTCTACGACACGAGCGAACCCGAAGTGCTCATGGAGCTTGAAGTCGTCGAGATCAGCTCGTCACGGCTGACCGAACTGGGCGTCAAGTTCCCCAACTCGATTTCGCTGACCCCGCTGGCACCCAGTGGCGCCACGGGTCTGACGCTCAGCGACCTGCACAACCTGAACAGCGATCATATCGGCGTCGGCATCGGTGGCGTGACGCTCAACCTGCGGCGCGAAGTCGACGACGTCACCACACTGGCCAATCCGCGCATCCGGGCTCGCAACAAAGAGAAAGCCAAAGTGCTGATCGGGGACAAGATCCCGGTCATCACAACCACCAGCGGCAGCACCGGCTTTGTCTCCGACAGCGTGAACTACCTGGATGTCGGGCTGAAGCTCGATGTCGAACCGACCATCTACGCCGACGACGAAGTCGCCATCAAGCTCGGCCTCGAGGTCAGTACCCTCGGCACCGCGGTCAAGACGACGTCGGGCACGCTGGCTTACCAGATCGGCACCCGCAGCGCCTCGACCGTGCTGCGCTTGCGCGATGGCGAGACACAGCTGCTCGCTGGCCTGATCAGCCACGATCAGCGCGCCAGCTCGAGCCGCCTGCCGGGCGTTGGCGACTTGCCGGTGCTCGGCCGCCTCTTCTCCAGCCAGCTCGATGAAGGCAAGCGTACCGAACTCGTCCTCGCCGTCACGCCGCGCATCCTGCGCAACATCCGTCACCCGGATTCCAATGAGACCGAACTCCGCGTCGGCACCGATGCATTGCCCCAATTGAAGCGGCTGACCGTGGCACTGCCGTTGGCCGCGAGCGGCGAGACTTCGGCCGCCGCGCCACCCAGCGCGCCGCCGGTAGACATGGGTTCTACCGAAGTGCCGATGGCAGAACGGCCAACGGGCGTCACCTTCAAATGGACAGGCCCCACCGAAGCCAAGCTCGGCGACATCGTCGCATTGCAAATGACGATGAACAGCAGCGTCGAGTTGCGCGGCCAGTCGCTGCAGATCGACTTCGACCAGACCCGGCTGCAACTCGTCGATGCGGTCGAAGGCGAGTTTTTCAAGCAAGGGGGCGCCGCCACAAGCTTCTCGCGAAGCGGCGAAAGCAGCGGACAAGTGAATATTGGGGTGTTGCGCAATCAGGCGACCGGGGCCAGCGGCGACGCGCCGCTGCTGACACTGAAGTTCAAGACCTTGGCACCGGGCGCCGCCAGCGTGCGCCTGCAATCGGCCCAATCCATCGGCCTGAGCATGGCACCGGCCAACGCCAAGCTGCTGCCCGCCTGGACCGTGCAAGTGCAGTGAGCAGATGATGCGAAACCTCGGCTACACCCTCATCGAACTGCTGGTCGTACTCGGGGTGCTCGCACTCCTCGCGACAATGGCCGTGCCACTCGCCGAGATGACAGCCCAACGCGAGAAGGAGCGAGAGCTCCGGCGCGCTTTGTGGGAGATTCGCGACGCGCTCGATGCCTATCGCCATGCCCGCACGGAGGGCGCGCTAGCGGGCGACTCAGGCGGCGCACTTTATCCACCGACGCTGCAAACCTTGCTCGTCGCCCAGCCCGACGCACGGGTCGATCATCGCGGCCAAATCGTTCGCTTCCTGCGGCGCATTCCGCGCGATCCGTTCGCTGACCCCGCGCTTCCGGCCGAGCAGACCTGGGGCCTGCGCAGCTATCTGTCCGAAGCCGATGCCCCCAAGGCCGGCGCCGACGTTTACGACGTCTACTCCAAAGCCGCGACGCTCGGCCTGAACGGCGTGCCCTTGAGCCGCTGGTAACTGACCATGCTCCGCCCTCGTCATCACCTCGCTGCCGGCTTCACCGTGATCGAACTCCTCGTCGTGCTGGCAGCCATTGCCTTGCTGCTGTCGATCGCGGCGCCGCGCTACGTGCAGTATCTCGATGCCGCCCGGGAGACCGTACTGAAGCAGGATCTCTATCAAATGCGCGATGCATTGGACAAGTTCTACAGCGATCAGGCACGGTATCCCGACAGTCTGGACGAACTGGTCACCAAGCGTTACCTGCGTGAAAGGCCCACCGATCCGATCACCGCGCGCAGCGACAGTTGGGTCGTCGTGCCGCCGCCCGCCAAGATCGCGGGGCTGGTCGGCGACGTCCGGAGCGGCGCCAAGGGGAAATCCCGCGATGGAAGTGCCTATGAGAGTTGGTAAGCGACGCGCCGAAAGCGGCTACACGTTCGTCGCCGTCTTGATCGCATTGGCCCTGATCATGCTGGGCCTGTCGATCGCAGGCCCGCTCTGGTCGCAGCAGATCAGGCGCGAGCGCGAACAAGAGCTTCTTCGTATCGGTTCTCTCTATGCCGATGCGATCGCCCGCTATCACGACACCTCGCCCGGCAGCCTCAAACAATATCCGGTCGAACTTCATTCCCTGCTGCTGGACACCCGCTTCGTCGGAGTGCAGCGCCATCTGCGCCAGCTCTACACCGACCCCGTCTCGCCCGGCCAGGCATGGGCCACCGTGCAGGACACCGAGGGCCGGATCATCGGTGTCTACAGCCGCAGCGGCGACACCCCTCTCGGCTCCGGTACTCGGATGAATCCCGAATTTGCATCGGCAAAGCATTACTCGGACTGGAAGTTCATCGCCAAAGTGAAGTCATGACATCTGTTCCCCTCTCTCGACCCCTGCCAGCAAGAACCTCCATCTGGGGGTTCACGCTCCTCGAACTGCTGGTGGTCATTCTCATCATCGGCCTGCTGACCGGCATCGTTGCGCCGCGATTCCTCAGCCAGATCGCTCGCTCCGAGACGACGACCGCCCGTGCGCAGATCGACGCCTTCGACAAGGCGCTGCAGGCCTTCCGCATCGACGTCGGGCGCTTTCCGACGGAAAGCGAAGGACTGCGCGCACTGGTCACTGCACCGGCTTCCGTTGCCGCACGTTGGCACGGACCCTACCTCAAGGACGAGGTGCCGTCGGATCCGTGGGGCACGCCGTATCAATATCGCGCCCCAAGCACTCGCGGCAAAGACTACGACCTCATCAGCTACGGTCGCGACCGGGCTGCCGGCGGGACCGGCGACGGTGCGGATATCAGCAATTGATGTCGAATCCACCCTGACTGCCATGCTCTACAAGCTGCGCATTCTGGACGTCGCGACGGCTGTCGTTCGAGTCGAGTCCGTGGAAGCCTCGTCGCCGGGCGATGTAGCTTCACGCTACCCGCGCAAGGGCGAGATCCTGCTCTCTGCCCAGCCGGTCACGACCGTCCGAAGCCAGCGCCGCGTGCCGCTGGATGTCGCCTGGTGGTGTCGCGAACTGCGCACCCTGTTGTCGGCCGGCATGACCGTCGTCGAAGCGATCGAAACCCTCAATGCCCAAGCGCTCGGCAAGGCGCGAGCCGAAGTCCACGCCGTCCTCATCGAACAACTGCGCCAGGGCAAGCCCCTGTCTGCCGCGATGCAGGTATCAGGCCACTTTCCCGGGGTGTTGATCGCGAGCGTCAAAGCCAGCGAACGCACCAGCACGATGGTCGAAGCCCTCGATGACTACTTGCGCTACAGCGACGTGCTCGAGCGCTTGCGCAAACAAGTGGTCAGCGCGGCGATCTATCCCGCGGTGGTCGTGTCGCTGGGAGGATTGATTGCGCTCTTCTTGCTGCTATTCGTAATGCCGCGGTTCTCGCGCATGTACGCCGACCTTCACGGTCCGACCAGCATGGCCACACGCGCCCTGATCGCCATCAGCACGACCCTCTCCCGGCACGGTGCAGTGATCGCCGTCGCCATAACAGTGTTGGCGATCGGCCTTGTCTTTGCTTGGCAGACCGGCGCCATTGCCCGTATTGCCGGCACGGCGGCACGCCACATCTCGCCGCTGCAATCACGCCTCGACGAGTTCCGCCGCGCCAAGCTCTATCAGTCCCTCGCGCTGATGTTCCGGGGCGGCTATGCCTTGAATGACGCGTTGAATCAATGCGCATCCTTGGATCTTGGCGCGCGGATGAGCGGCGGCGTGGCCTCGGCGCAGCAGGCGCTGGCGCGCGGCCAACGAGTGTCGGTGGCTTTTGCCGAGGCCGGACTGACCGATGCGGTCTCGCAACGCCTGCTTGCCGTCGGTGAACGCACCGGCAACTTCGACCGCGTGCTGCAAACGATCGCGGAGCGCCATGCCGCCAACTTCACCACCTTCATCGAGCGTGCCACGCGCATCGTCGAGCCATTGCTGCTGCTCATCGTCGCGCTTGCGGTCGGCAGCATCGTCGTGATGATGTACATGCCGGTCTTCGATATCGCCAGCAGCGTTCGCTAGAAAGCCCAAGATGTCCGACTTGCGCTCCCTCATTCAATCGGCTCGGCGCCAGCACCAGTCCGGTGCCGGCACCGTGCTGGACGTATTGCTGCGGTCGTCAGGGCTGGCGCCCGCGGCGCTGGGCGAACAACTGCGTCGATCCGCCGGCATCGTGGCCGTGTTTTCGCCTCAAGATGCCTGCGCCGATTTTTCAGTCATCGAACGGTCTCGGGCCGTGGCCATGGGCTGCGTACCGGTTCGCCTCAGCGGGGAGGAGACGATTCGGATCGCGCTCGCCGACCCTTGGAATGACGAGGTCGTCCGCCGCGCCAGTGCAGCCCTTGAATTCATGCCGCAACTCGCAGCCGCCTCCGGCGCGTTGCTCGATGGCTGGCTGCGCGAACGGCAGAGCAGCTCTGGCTCCAAGCCGAACGGCATACCGCAAAAGACCACCGACAGCATCGGCGGCGCCGTCGTCGACTTCGTCGACGCGGCCATACGCGCCGCCTTTGCCGGGGGTGCCAGCGACATTCATTTCGAGTGCAGCCGCAGTGGCGTCGTCGTGAAACTTCGGCAGGATGGCGTGATGATCCCGTTCGCCCGCATGGAGGATGCCCAGCGCGCAGAGGAAGTGATCTCCCGCATCAAGGTGCTCTCGCAGCTCGATATCACCGAGCGCCGAACCCCTCAGGACGGGCGCTTTCGTTTCGAACTGCCCGCCGGCACGCTCGACCTTCGTGTGTCGATCATGCCCAGCGTCTTCGGCGAAGACGCCGTTCTGCGGCTCCTCGACAAAGCGCAATTGCGATCGCGCGAAGACACCGTATCGCTGAACCTGCTGGGCTTCGATGCAGCGAATGCCGAGCAGATCCGGGAACTCGCCCAGTTGCCGCACGGCATGTTGCTCGTCACCGGCCCGACAGGCAGCGGCAAGACCACCACCGTGTATGCCATGCTGTCCGAGATCAACACAGGCCTGGAAAAGATCATCACGATCGAAGACCCGGTCGAGTACGAGCTGGCCGGCGTGCTGCAGATCCCGGTGAATGAACGCAAAGGCCTGACCTTCGCGAAAGGGCTGCGGTCCATCTTGCGTCACGATCCCGACCGCATCCTGGTGGGCGAGATCCGCGATGCCGAGACGGCCGAGATCGCGGTGCAGTCGGCGCTCACGGGTCATCAGGTCTTCACCACCGTGCATGCCAACAGCGTCTTCGACGTGACCGGACGCTTCCGGCATTTCGGCCTGGACATGTTCGGCTTCATGGCCTCGCTCAACGGCGTCATCGTGCAGCGGCTCGTTCGCCAGCTCTGCGTCCATTGCGCCGCCCGACGGGCACCGACAAAACGCGAGCGGCGATGGCTGTCGGCGCTCGGCCATCATTCATCAGAAGTGCCGGCCGCCGTCGGCTGCGACCGCTGTCGCGGTACCGGTTATCTGGGGCGTTCCGTTCTGGCTGAAGTGCACACGATCGACGATCGGTTTCGGGATCTGGTGACCGCCAGCAGTCTGGTTTCGGTCCTGCGCGAACATGTCGACGCCTCCGGCGTGTTGTCGCTGGCCGCTCAGTCGGCCCGAATGGTCAGCACCGGCGCCACGACGGCAGAGGAAATCAAACGTGTGGTGGGCTGGCAGTAAACCGATCGACATCTATCTGGGCACTCGCGCTGTCGCGGTGTGCGAAGGTGCGCAATTGAGCCTGTACCGCAGCGTCGAGGGCGTCGACCAGGCATTGGCCTTTCTCGACGCCTGGGCGAGCGGCCAGGCCCACGGCGGCAAGGTCGCACTCTGGTTGGGCGGCAGTCTCTGCCGCCCCTTCATGATGCCCCCGCTCAGCGGCGTGCGCGGGCCGGCCGAACGTCGCCGCGCCGTCGCCGCCATGGCCCGCGAGCTGACCGGTATCGACGCCGAATGCCATGTCTGGATCGCACGGGGTCCGGCAGAAAAGAGCCAGGTGGCCGGCGCCTTGGACTGGCGCATTCAGTCCCAACTCGAAGCGACCTTCGGCAAGCGCTGGAAGATCGCATCGCTGCGGCCGTGGTGGGCCGAGATGCTCCGCATGGCGCTGGAGAATGAACCCAGACCCTCCGCGGTGGGCGTGCAGGATTGCGACTCCCTCACCATCTTGGCAGGACGCGGCGCCGAGTTCGAATCGGCCATCACCTTCACCTCGGTCGTCGACCGGGAGACCGCGCGTGCCGTCTTCACCCGATCGCTCCTGTCCTCGTCGATCGAGGCTGAAGAAGCCGTGCTTGGCGCGTTGCTCGCCGGCGTCCCGGCAGCCGCGCCTCTCGCGAGCGTGGCCTTGGGGGTTCTGGCGGAGATCGTCGGATGACGCCGCTCAGCATCGACTTCGCTCGGCGGCCGCCAGTTCGGCTGTGGTTGTGGGCGTCGCTGCTGGCGGCGCTGCTGGTGGCGATCTCCCACAGTGGATGCACCGCATGGCAGTTGCAGCAGGAGTTGCGAGCGGCAAGGCAGCAAGAAGCCGAGGCTCGAACCCGTTACGACACATTGATTCAGGCACGCCGCAACAGCGAGCTTGCCGCACAAAGTCGGCCGCCTTACGAGCGAGACGCACTCCTTCTCGCGCGCACGGCGTCATTCGACTGGAACGGCCCGTTTGCCGCACTCGAATCGACGCGGATCGAGGGCATTCGAGTGCTGGCCATCGATGCATCGGCGACCGAGTCATCGGTCCATGTCGATCTCGAGTTTGCCGAGGCGCAACAGCTCTTGCGCTATCTGGACGCCATCAACGCAGGTGAACCGCCATGGCGATGGATGCTGGCGAGAGCACAAGCTCCGGCAGCCGGCGCTCTCGGACAGGCAAGTATCGAAGTGAAACTGCCGGAACGGTCCGGCAGTCGATGAGGAGCCAATGTCCTGGGCAACGACGACTTCAATAAGTCTCGAGATGCAACCGCCCTTCCCGCTTCAAGCTCGCCCCCAGCGTCTCCCAGGGCAACCTCGCTTCCTCGGCGATGTCGCGCAGCGCCAGCACCACGCCCTCTTCCATGCTCTTCAGTCCGCAGACATAGATGTAGGTGTTCGGGTCTCTCAGCAACTCGGCCAGGTCGACGGCGCGTTCGCGCATAAGGTCCTGTACGTAGCGCCTGGGCTGGCCGGGCACGCGCGAGAACGCGAGGTTGATGTCGATGAAGTCCTTCGGCAGGTTCTGCAGCGGGCCGAAGTACGGCAGCTCCTGCTGCGTGCGCGCGCCGAAGAAGAGCATCAGCTTGCCGCCCTCGAATTTGGCCGGAACGTGCCCCCAGGCTCCGGCTGCGCCGCCCGGGGACGGCCCGGCGGCCGCGCGGCGCAGCCGCCGGCGCCATTCGGTCATCGCCCGCATCGGCGCACTGCCGGTGCCGGTGCAGATCATCACGATGTTGGACGTCGGGTGGTTCGGCATCAGGAATGAATGACCGAATGGGCCGATCACCTGCACCGTGTCGCCGACCTTCAGGTCGCAGGCATAGTTCGACGCGACGCCGCGCACCGGCTTGCCCTGGTGATCGGCCGTCACCCGCTTGACGGTCAATGAGATGTTGTTGTAGCCGGGGCGCTCACCATTGCGCGGGCTGGCAATCGAATACTGCCGTGGCGTGTGCGGCTTGCCTTTGGCATCGAGCCCGGGCGGAACGATCGCGAGCGATTGGCCTTCGAGCACCGGGAACGGCGTCGCGCCGAAGTCGAGCACGATGTGATGGGTCTCGCTGTCGAAGCCGGATTCGGTGCAATTGAAGTTGCCGACCACCGTCGCCGTCGTCGGCGACTTGGGG
>Ga0207671_10005309_pt1 | contig 11938 bp, 11 predicted proteins | sample KBSC24metaG_FD_184352 | JGI IMG/M metagenome (GOLD analysis project Ga0207671, IMG submission 184352) | Corn rhizosphere microbial communities from Kellogg Biological Station, Michigan, USA - KBS C2-4 metaG (SPAdes) (version 2) | ecosystem: Host-associated > Plants > Roots > Rhizosphere > Soil... | reverse complement strand
CGATACGTTTACCAGGGAGATTGGTGTGGCGTCTATACCTGTTTCAGCCTTTTACAATAAGGGTACCGATCATCATGTATTGCGATTTTGTTTCGCCAAAAGGCAAGAAACTTTGGATAATGCCGTTGATAGGTTAATTAAAGTTTAGAATAATTACATATAAGTTAAACATCGGACTAATGGATAATCTAAAAATTACTTTGTTTCAGGGCTATCTTTTTTGGGAAAACGTTGATAAAAATTTGCAGAATATTTCTCTGCGCTTATCCGGCGGAATACGCGAAAAGACCGACCTGATTATCCTGCCCGAAATGTTTAACACTGGCTTCACCATGGATGCCGCCAAACTGGCCGAGCCGATGAACGGCAAAACCATGCAGTGGATGCACAAAATTGCCAAACAATATACCTGCGTGGTTACCGGCAGCCTGATCATTGCTGAAAACGAAAAATTCTACAACCGCCTTATCTGGATGCGTCCCGATGGTAGTTTTGAATGTTACGATAAACGCCACCTGTTCACCTTAGCTAAAGAACAAAACACCTATACAGCCGGCACTAAAAAACTGATCGTTGAACTGAAGGGCTGGAAAATATGCCCGGTTATCTGCTATGACCTCCGTTTCCCCGTATGGCTGCGCAACGTGGATGATGCCTATGACGTCCTTATCATCGTAGCCAACTGGCCGGAACGTCGCGCATTGCACTGGCGCACACTGATACCCGCTCGCGCAGTTGAAAACCAGGCCTATGTGATCGGCCTCAACCGCGTGGGCCATGATGGCAACGAGATATACCATTCAGGCGACTCTACCTGCATCAGCCCCAACGGCAACGTGGTTTATTATAAGCGCGATGAAGAAGACGTATACACCTTTTCGATCATCCACGAAGAAGTAGAAAAAACCCGCCGCGCCCTTCCTTTTTTAAAGGACGCCGATATTTTCAGGATAAAGGAATAATTCTGGCTAAAGATTAGAAGGGTTATTTGCTCAATGAGGTAAAATGCCTTTTTTTGAACTCCTCAATAGTAATGGCTTCTCCCATTTGATATTGCTTTATGCTTTTCTCAATGCTTCGGGAAATATGAAAAGGAATTTTTGTGGATTGAGTCCCTTTTGAAGTTGATGATGCGAATTTCATTAAAACAATAATACAGATTTTATATCAAATAATTCAAATAGTCAAATTGCCCCCAGGGAAATCGCTTTTAAATTGGAGGCACCTACGGAGCCTAAAAACCCATTGCTTTTTCTATAAACAGGAAGCTCCTACAGAGCTAAAGCCAACCAAATGATTGACTCCATAGGAGTCGCCTGTTTATAGCATTTCTAAATTAAGATCTTGGCTCCAGCGGAGCCTCCTTCTGCTGGCGTAATTTCAAAAGCGATTTCCCGGAATTGATCTCTAAAGAAATTATGGATGCTTATATTTGCCAGCAGTAGCAAGGATATGATGCTTTGCAACACAAAACAACACCTATGAAACACGGACTTTTGATCGATATGGACGGCGTGATCTACAGCGGCGAAACGCTGATAGAAGGCGCTGATAAATTTATTAAATACCTGCTTGATAACGACATCCGCTTCACGTTCATGACCAACAACAGTCAGCGCACCCGCATTGAAGCCGTGCGTAAGCTGAAAAGACTGGGCATTGAGGTTACCGAAGAACACGTTTACACCAGCGCCATGGCTACCGCTAAATTCCTCGGCGACCAGGGCCCTAACGGAACCGCCTATGTTTTGGGTGAAGGTGGATTACTCACCAGCCTGCACGAAAACGGCATCAAGCTGGTGGATAGCGACCCTGAATTTGTTGTTTTAGGCGAGGGCCGCAATTTTACGTTGGAAATGGTTCAGCGTGCAGTGGACATGATACTGGCCGGTGCAAAATTCATCACCACCAACCGCGACCCATCCCCTAAAAAACCCGGCTGGAACAATTTGGGTATCGCGGCAACCACAGCCATGATAGAAGAAGCCACAGGCCGTAAAGCCTTCGTAACCGGCAAACCAAGCCCGGTAATGATGCGATCCGCCCGCAAATACCTCGGCCTCGAAACCGCTGAAACCACCGTTGTAGGCGATACAATGGAAACCGATATCCAGGGCGGCGTACAAATGGGCTACAAAACCATCCTAGTGCTTTCAGGCATTGCAACTAAGGAAAGTCTTGGCTACTATGCCTTTAAACCTGATATGGTGGTAAGTTCAGTCGACAAGATCAAGTTCCCGCTAAAGTGGTGGTAGATAAATTCTAATAAACCCTCTTTGCAAAGCAGAGAGGGTGGTCGAGCGTAGCGATGACCGGGTGAGTCCATGGGCGATATATTATCACCCCACCTTCATGTAACCATCATGTGACCATCCCTAATTTGTAAAACCAATTAATTTCAGCTAAAATTGGCTTCTCAATTCTATTAACTGTCTTAAAATTCAGCCATGAATAAAATTTTACTTACGGCCGCTTGTGTCGCATTGGCATCCGCCGCGATTGCGCAACAGGGCACCCCACTAACCACTAAAGATTACCAGCATGCCGAAAGCATGTTAAGCTACAGCACCGCGCTATTGGTCGACAATGAATCTGTCCGCCCAAACTGGCTGCCCGGCGATAAATTCTGGTATCGCAACCTGACCGCGAACGGCAGCGAATTTATTTTAGTAGATCCTGCTAAAAAATCCCGCTCCGCAGCATTTGATCAGGCAAAACTGGCCGCCTCACTTTCAACTGCTGCGGGCAAAAAATACGAAGCTCATATGCTGCCCTTTCAGTCTTTCAGCTTCACGCCGGATAACAAGGCCATAATTTTTCACGCGGAAGATAAACAATGGAAATGCGACCTGCAAAGTTACCAGGTTACTGAAGACAAAGGCGAACACGAAGGCAACGCACTCCAAGGACGTGGCTCCGGCAGGCGCAGGGGCGGCAATCGAGGAAATGATGTTCGATCTCCTGATAGTTCAAAAACTGCTTATATTAAAGATTATAACCTATGGGTGCGCGATCTAAAAACAAAAAAAGAAACTCAGCTAACTACGGACGGAATAAAGGACTACGGTTACGCTACTGACAACGCAGGCTGGAAAAGCAGCGACAGGGCAATCCTGCAATGGTCGCCCGATTCTAAAAAGATATCCACTTTCAAACAGGATCAGCGTAACGTAAGCGATATGTACCTGGTGAACACCGTGGTAGGCAAACCAACCCTAAAAGCCTGGAAATATCCCCTTCCCGGCGATCCGGTTATCCCGATGATCGAACGAGTGATCATTGATGTGGATAATGCGAAAGTGGTAAAACTACAGATCCCACCCGATCCGCACCGAGCCACCCTAAGCGACGACATCTCAAGCAGTGGCACATTTGATGACAACAACTGGAGCGAAGACGGCAGCAAGCTGGCATTCGTTTCCACTTCCCGCGATCATAAGATCGAAAAAGTCCGCATAGCGGACGCGGCTACAGGCAGCGTGCAGGAAGTTTTTACAGAAACCGTCCCTACCCAATATGAATCCGGCTGGGGCAGCATCAACTGGAAATATTTAGCAAAAACCAACGAGATCATCTGGTTCTCCGAGCGTGATAATTGGGGGCACTTATATTTATATGACGCCGCAACAGGCAAAGTAAAAAACCAGATCACCAAAGGCGATTGGGTTGTTACGCAATTGCTGTATGTAGACGAGAAAAAGCGTGAGCTATATTTCATAGCTGATGGCCGCGAAGCAAGTAATCCTTATTTCAGCCAGCTTTGCAAAATTGGGTTCGATGGAAAACATTTCGCGGTATTAACGCCCGAAGATGGCAACCACGATGTCACCCTCTCGCCATCGAACAAGTATTTTGTAGATAGCTACTCCAAACCTGATGTTCCGCCCGTTACCGTTTTGCGTAACATGGACGGTAAACTGATCACCAATCTCGAAAAAACCGATATCACCCGGCTTACCGCCGCCGGCTGGAAACCGGTAACACCATTCTCAGCAAAAGCGCACGACGGTAAAACCGATATATACGGACTGCTGTTCACCCCTACCCATCTTGATCCCAATAAAAAATACCCCATCATTGATTATATCTACCCCGGCCCGCAGGGCGGCAGTGTAGGCAGTTGGTCGTTCGCCGCATCAAGGGGCGATAACCAGGCTTTGGCTGAATTGGGTTTTGTGGTTGTAGTGCTCGAAGGTACCAGCAATCCCTTACGTTCCAAAAGCTTCCACGACATGAGCTACGGCAACATGGCCGAAAATACCCTGCCTGATCAAATAGCTGCTATACGCCAGCTATCTCAAAAATATGCTTACATCGATACCAGCAAAGTGGGCATCTGGGGTCACTCAGGTGGTGGTTTTGCAACAGCTTCAGCTATGTTCCGCTATCCTGATTTCTTTAAGGTTGGTATTTCCGAATCAGGCAATCATGATAACCGCAACTACGAGGATGATTGGGGCGAACGCTACGATGGTTTAGTGGCTAACGCCAACTACGACGCACAGGCCAATGAAAATTACGCTAAACACCTGAAAGGTAAATTGATGCTGGCCCACGGCCTGATGGATGATAATGTGCCGCCACAAAATACATTACTGGTGGTGCAGGCATTGGAAAAGGCCAATAAAGATTATGACCTGGTTGTGTTCCCGAATAGTCCGCATGGTTATGGTGCTTACTCCTATTATATGATGCGCCGCCGTTGGGATTATTTTGTGAAGAACCTGCTGGGCGTTGATCCACCAAAAGAATATGAGCTAAAAACAAAATCTGATCCGCGAAACGGACGTGGAGAGTAAATAAAACAGGTAACACAAAAAGCGGGTAACACAATTACCCGCTTTTTTTTGACTAAAAATGGCTATATTTATGGGTAGTAATCTATTCTGAATCAATAACATAAAAACCAAACCTATGAAAACATTAAAAACCCGATCCATCGTTTTAGTATTATTATTTACCACCTTGTCAGCGATTACACATGCAACTCCGGCAGTCACAACAGAAAGCACAGTTATTAAACCCGCTGCACCTCCCGCAGGATTTAAACACCAATATGCCACAGTAAACGGCGTTAAAATCCATTATGTGATTGGCGGGAAAGGCGACCCTTTATTGCTGGTACACGGCTTCGGACAAAACTGGTATATGTGGAACCGTTTGCTGCCCGAACTTTCCAAACATTTTACAGTGATCGCGCCGGACCTTAGGGGTGTGGGTGAATCCGGCAAACCTGCTGGCGGTTACGACAAGAAAACAATGGCGGTTGACCTGCACGAACTAATGAAAAAGTTGAATTACCAGCATATTAATCTTGCCGGTCATGATATCGGCCTGATGGTAGCTTATGCCTATGCGGCCCAATTCCCTGCTGACGTTAAAAAGATCGCGTTAATGGACGCCTTATTGCCCGGCATAGAGCCTGTATGGAGCCAGGTTCGTGCCCAGGCCTGGTGGTTTGGTTTCTTTGCGATGCCTAACTCGGGCGAAATTGTAGCCGGCAAGGCCGGCTTGTTCCTAACTGGTTTTTGGCCGGTAGTGGGGTACGTCAAAAATCCATTTACCAAAGCCGAAACCAATGAATTTATCCGGGCCTATTCCGTACCCGGTGCTACCACAGGCGCATTTCACTGGTTCGGGGAATTTTCGCATGATGCAAAAGACAATGTGGAATTAGCTAAAAACAAACTCCCTATGCCCCTGCTCTCCCTTGGAGCCGATCATTCTGCCGGGTCATATCTGGCAGCGCACTCGAGGCTGGTGGCCACAAATGTAAAAGAAGTGATCATCAAAGGTTCAGGGCACTGGGTTGTACAGGAACAAACGGCACAGGTACAAAAAGCGCTATTGGATTTCTTTTTAAATTGAAAGGATTTATCTGAAATAAAAAAAGAGGCTATCTCAAATGGGACAACCTCTTTTTTATTTTATTGTAGTCGAGGTGAATTACAACGTCGCCATATCGATCACAAACCGATATCTCACGTCACCTTTAACCATACGGTCATAAGCAGCGGTAATATCTTTAATGTCGATCATTTCAATATCCGAAACGATGTTATGCTCGGCGCAGAAATCAAGCATTTCCTGGGTTTCTTTAATGCCACCTATGCCGGAACCTGCCACACTCTTCCTGCCGCCCAATAAGCTGAATGCAGCTATTACGGCTGGTTCTGGCGGCACACCTACGCAAATATGAACGCCGTTTGTTCTTAATAACGACAGGTACATATTGAAATCATGCGGTGCCGATACGGTATCCAGGATAAAATCGAAGGTGCCAACAGCCGCTTTTACTTGTTCCGGATCAGAAGTCACCACGAAGTGATGAGCGCCTAATTTCTTAGCATCTTCTTCCTTTTTAGGCGAAGTGCTCAATACGGTAACCTCAGCGCCAAAAGCCACACCAAATTTAACGCCCATGTGGCCCAATCCGCCCAAACCTAATACCGCTAATTTGTGGCCTTTGCCTACATTCCAGTGTCTCAATGGTGAATAAGTGGTGATACCTGCGCATAATAAAGGCGCGGTTGCAGCCAAGTCAACGTCTTCAGATATATGCAACACAAAATCCTCGTTAACAACTATAGTATTTGAGTAACCACCGTAAGTTGGTGTTTTGTGATCCTGCTCCAAACCGTTGTAAGTTTGTGAGCTACCGTTCAGGCAATATTGCTCTAAATCCTGTTTACAGTTTTCGCATACGCGGCATGAGTCGACCATACAACCGGTGCCTGCGAGTTCACCTACTTTAAATTTCTTTACATGGTCGCCCACTTTAACAATGCGGCCTACGATCTCATGACCCGGTACCATCGGGAATATTCCTGGGAACCAGTCGTTTTTGATCTGGTGCAGATCCGAGTGGCAAACACCGCAAAATAAAATATCAAATTGTACATCATGCGGACCTACGTCGCGCCTTTCAAATGTCCAGGGTGCCAATGGGGTATGCTCGTCCTGGGCTGCATAAGCTTTGGTTTCAATCATGGTAGTGTTAGTTTAAATGTTTGTTTGATTTGAGTAATGTATCACAAATATACATTCATATTATTTAGGCCAAAGTATTTAAAATTAAATGGAATTTCTATGACTTTTTCTCTAAAATATAAAAATCGTATATTTGAATTTTGCAAAGGATCAGATCATGGCTATTACCACACTCGAAGAGTTTTATAGGGAGACATCCAACCTTATCCCCCCAGGGATCAATAAGGAGATAGGCCATTTCAATGTTTTCAAAATAGATGACATCGCAGCGCAATTTCGCAAAAACCCAAAGCCGGTAATGCCTTATAACAGGCGTGCCTATTATAAGATCAGCCTAATCAGGGGCCGAAATAAAGCCGAATATGCTGATAAGGTGATCAATATCGAGAAAAGCGCTTTGCTGTTTGCTACCCCTAAAATACCTTACAACTATGTGCCACAGGACGATAATCAGTCCGGCTTCTTTTGCATTTTCACTGATGAATTCCTGATCCACAGCAAAAGCGGCGTAGTGCTGGATGACCTGCCTTTGTTCCAACCCGGAGGCTATCCTGTATTTCAACTAAATGATGAGGAAATTAACGATATCGATCTTATATTCAAAAAGATGTATAAAGAGTTGTCTTCAGATTATGCCTATAAATATGATCTGCTGCGGAACTACGTGCTGGAGTTGATCCATTACGGCCAAAAGCTGCAACCCGCAACAGCACTTTATCCTTCGCATACTGCATCGGCACGGGTGTCGTCCTTGTTTATCGAGTTACTGGAAAGGCAATTTCCTATCGAGTCACCGCATCAAAAGCTGAATCTGCGCACCGCTAAGGATTATGCTGATCGCCTTGCCGTCCATGTAAATCATTTGAATAAAGTATTAAAAGAAAATACCGGTAAAACTACTACCGATATCATCAGCAGCCGGATCATACAGGAAGCTAAAATACTCCTCAAACAAACTGATTGGAACATCTCTGAAATTGCATATTCTCTCGGATTTGAACAGGTAGCACATTTCTCCAACTTTTTCAGGAAACAGACCAAACTTGCCCCGGTAGCATTCCGTTCATAACACCTCACATTTGAATTTTGCAAACATTTGATTGAAGTTTGCAAACACTCGCACTTGTTGCTGGTTTATCTTTGTATCATACAAAAAGATAAACATGGCAACAAGTAACAAGATAGCCCTGGTAACCGGCGGTAGTCGCGGACTGGGCAAAAACATGGCGCTGAGCCTCGCCAAAAAAGGCATCAATGTGATCCTGACTTATAACAGCAAAAAGGACGAAGCACTGTCTGTGGTAAATGAAATTGAACAAGCCGGCCAGCGCGCTGCCGCTTTGCAGCTCAACACCGGCGACATCAAAAGCTTCGACGGATTCATCACTCAGTTAAAATCTGTATTAAAAGATACATTCAATACTGATCATTTCGACTTCTTGATCAATAACGCAGGTATCGGCATGCACGTCCCATTTGCAGAAGTTAAGGAAGATGAATTTGATAACATTTTGAATATTCATTTCAAAGGCGTGTTTTTCCTGACACAAAAAGCACTCCCACTGATCAATGATGGCGGTCGCATCATCAACATTTCAAGCGGTCTTGCCCGTTTTAGTTATGACGGTTCATCTGTTTATGCTGCTATGAAGGGAGCCATCGAGGTATTGACCAGGTATCTTGCGAAGGAATTAGGTTCACGCAGAATAGCGGCTAACGTAGTTGCTCCGGGTGCAATTGAGACCGATTTTAGCGGAGGCATAGTGCGGGATAACGAAAACATGAACAAAACCATCGCCGGCCTTACTGCTTTGGGTCGTGTTGGCCTGCCCGATGATATTGGCGGCGTAGTTTCATTCCTTTGTACCGAAGACGCAAGGTGGATAAACGGCCAGCGTATTGAAGTTTCCGGTGGTATTAACCTTTAATATTTTTTACTCCGAGGTTTGTCAACTTTTTGAAAGTTGACAAACCTTAATTCTCACCTATCTTTAAGAAAACCTTCGCCATGAAAATCGCAAGCGGCATACTTACCCTGGTAACAGTCTTTTTCAGCTTCAAGCACGGCTGGGCTGGTTTAACCATGAAGCCCGATGAGTCTGTTATGTTTAAAGCATTGGGCGTCAGTAAAGGATTAGTATATATAATGAGCAGTCTTACTATCGCCGTAGGCGTGCTGGTATTATTTCCCTACACCTTTTTTGCGGGCAATGTACTCAATGCGGTATTGATATTGGTGATGATGATCCTACAATTAAGAGCGCGTAATTTAAAGGCTGCGCTCATCGAAATACCCTTTTTGCTGATGCCTTTGGCGCTTATCTGGCTCGGGTATCCGCTGTCGAAATAATATCTCCGCAAAATAACTGCTATCGACGGCATCTTAATATATTTTCTTTAAAGACAACCATTTCAAGCACTTATGTGTATTTATTATACATCACCGATAATAAAACTATGAGAACGCAGAAATTCAAGGTCGCCACGGCAATACTTCTTGCATTGATCGTGATCATTATAATCAGTTGTAAAACGAAGTTTGACACTACTAAAAACAGTTTCACAGCGACAAAATCGCCCGAGGCCCTTGAACGGGGTAAGGTGTTGGCCTACAGCATCTGTGCAGGTTGCCATTATGATCGCTCTGTACATAAATTTATCGGAACACAGATACACGAGATTCCGGGTATTATAGGCAAGGTCTATTCGGCTAATCTTACGCGCTCAAAAACTCATGGCATCCCACCGCATTATTCAGATGCGGAAATAAAATACCTGTTAAAAACAGGGGTTGCAAAAGACGGCCGCTTCCTGAACTACATGCTTCGCCCCAATATGTCTGATGAAGATATAAATGCAATTATCGTTTATCTCCGTTCGGATGATCCGGCCGTCGCTGCAACTGATACCACCATCGGGCTCACTCATTTTAACCTGATCGGGAAAACGGTAATGGGTGCCATGGCCAAACCTATCCCCTATAAAGATGGCATTAAAACACCTGCTGAAAGTGACGCAATAACTACGGGTAAATACCTGGTGGATAACCTGGGCTGCTTCCACTGTCATTCCAAAAGCCTGAAATCATTAGATCTTACCGTTCCCGAGCAAACAAAAGGCTATATGGCAGGCGGACAGAAATTTGAAAGCCCTGCTGGCGAAAAAATATACGCATCCAACATCACTCCGGATAAACAAACCGGGATAGGCACCTACAGCAAAAACCAATTTCTTAAAGCTTTAAAAGATGGTGAAGCCCCTAAGGGAAAACTGCACCCGCCTATGCCAAAATTTGATAAGCTGAAAGACAGTGAGATAGATGCGATATACGCTTACATTCAAACCATCCCTCCCGTTGATCACAAAATAGAAGGGCATTAATTGTTACTTCGCACTCTGTACTTTGATATTTGTAACCTGCCTGATACACCTCGCAGGCTTCTTCTCGTCCTGTACAATGATCCTGAACGGGCCATCAGCTGCAGGTAAGGGTTTTCCATCCATTTGATTGGTGAGGATTATATTCCTGTCAGTAAAATCCTTATCCAGTTCAGCCAAGGCAAAGGTTACCTGGTAACTATCGCTGGCATCAATAAGAATGTATTTCGTGAGGTTTTTTCCTCTCAGATCCTTGCCTAAAGTAACCCCAGCTTTTTGCAGGATAGCAGATAATGCCACGCCTGTATAAATATGATTGTTACCATCTTTATCCTTTCGAGTAACTTCCGTCTGCGTAAATTGTGTCAGGTCACTTGCTTTGATCTCGAGCGGGGTTACGACTTCGCCTGTTACTTTTACGGCAGCTTCTTTTTGTGCTGTCTGGGCGTTTATAATAGCCGGATGAATGAATGATCCGAGTAAACAAAACAAGATGATAATATAATGCTTTTTCATTTTGGAGATATTAAAGCTCTAATTTATTGTTTAAGTTTCAATAACAGGGTTTCAATTCTTAAAAAGAGTTTCCTGGGCAATATTCTTACCCTGTTGTTCTTTATCTTCCGCTTTGGCTTCTATATCGGCAAATAATTTGCGGTCTTTTGTCAAGGTGGGCGCGATACCCAATAAACCAATACCTGTGGCGGCGAGTACCATAAATAAGATCAATGCACACATCCTCATGATCTTTTTGAGACGTTTCATGCGATTATTTTATAGAGCATAATGGGTGCTGCAAAAAATACAGCAACAGCATCACGCAAGTGATTAAATAGATTGCACCGCGAATGCGGTTAAAAAGAAAGGCTGGATACTTATCCTAAATTGATAACAGGAACTTCACCGGGATTTTGAGGAATGGTTTTCACGTGATAAAAGCGCACAACTTTGGGTTGATTTGCAAAGCAAACAGATAGCTGTTCAAGCCGGGTTTTGATTTGGAGGCTGTGTAGCCTACTGATATTAAAAGCCGGGGTTGTAATTGATAGCGGTAGTATTGAAGCCCGCTTGAAATTGATACTTCTGCCACACTCATTATTAGGGCTTACCACCAAAGTGGTTTTCAGCGTAAACTGATCGGATTGTGGTTGTGTGGCAACTCCTGAAAACGAAAAAACACTTAGCAGCAAAATGGTTGCAAGCAGCCATCTGGAGATCGCATTTTTAACGGTATTATTCCGGGTATTGCTCATTTTGCCATAAAAGTACCGATTTTTATATAATTATCATCAATGCACTGCAACTGCCAGCATGTACCAGGATGCATGCGGCAGCCATTGCTCGGCCCAGCGCCAGTCATTATCCTTGCCTGTTGTCGAATAAGGGATATTCAGGTCGATATCATCCTCATCATTTAAGCCAGATGTGATACCGTTGACGATTCCCCCCGGTGCATTGGTGTACTCAAATGTCCCGAAAAAACCATATTCCGGGTTGTTGTGGCCTACTCCTTCTACCATGCAGGCATCAAAAGGGTTCAGCCCCAATATCCAGTTGAGTTGGTCAGCCG
>Ga0207671_10005307_pt1 | contig 11941 bp, 4 predicted proteins | sample KBSC24metaG_FD_184352 | JGI IMG/M metagenome (GOLD analysis project Ga0207671, IMG submission 184352) | Corn rhizosphere microbial communities from Kellogg Biological Station, Michigan, USA - KBS C2-4 metaG (SPAdes) (version 2) | ecosystem: Host-associated > Plants > Roots > Rhizosphere > Soil... | reverse complement strand
TTCACATCGGACGAAAGATGTCTCATCTGCCGGAACCCATGCGTTTCCCGTTGGTATAAAAAAAGACCATGGTCGGTGCCCACCCACATACGACGCCTGCTGTCCCCAAATACACAGTTAAGAGTGATCTTTTCGGCGGGATTGACGGACCAGCCCGACAGTTCGAACCTTTGAAAATGACCGTTCGCCGGATCGAGCACATACGGCGCCTCATACTGCGCGATCCATATCTTTCCTTCATAGTCGCTGACAACGCTCCGGACCACGGCGCTGGGCAAAAAGAAACTACCCCCGCCTGACAGCGGATAATTTATAAAAGCATCCTTCTTGCGGTCATATAGACTAAGGGCGCCGCCACTGGTGCCTACCCAAAGATTCCCGGCCGCATCCTCGTGCAGCGCCAGTATCTCATTGGCGCGAAGACTGGTGGGATCCCCTGTCTTATGACGGTAAACGGTAAAATTGCTCCCGTCAAATCTGTTAAGCCCGTCGCTCGTCGCAAACCACATCCAGCCATACCTGTCCTTGAGGATCGCATTCACCGAATTCGACACAAGACCATCCCTCGTCCCCAGCGAAGTAAACTTCACCGGTGTAGACTGCCCGATGACGGTACCCGCCATCCCCGCTGCGACCAGATATACTATGATGATCTTTCCCCACATTTGACGACGTAAGTACTCCAAATTTCTCGAAAAATTGCCCCTTCTGAACATTTGTGCTATAAATATTATGAAAATATGCCTTTTCAATTTATTGACCCTTATACATTTGTATTGACCGTCGCAGGTCTCTAAAGTCCTTCATAAATGATTGCAAGCCCACGCGTTCTGATCAAGGCCGCCCCTCCGGCCGGCTGCGCCCCGACCACGAATATACTGATGGTCGTCCGCGACCCCGGCGAGCAACACCGGCTGATGGGGTACCTGAATACGGCGGGGGCCTTTTCCACCTTCTCCACTCCAAATACCCATGATATATATAAATTGCTCCGGCTCCGGCCCGTCCAGGCGATCCTCATCGACATCGAATCCTTTCCCGGCGAAGCCACACGCCTCTGCGCCCAGCTGAAAGACTCCCCCGATGCCGGACACATCCCCGTCATCCTGCTCTTTTCGGCCTCCAGCTCGCGCCTCCGTATCCAATGTCTCGACGCCGGCGCCGACGCCCTGCTCGAGAAGCCCTTCTCCCAAACCCATTTACTGGCCCAGATCAGAAACCTCGACCGTAACAGAACCCGGATAAAAGAATATTTCACCCATCCCATACCCGAACCGCCCGATTCTATCTTTTCAAAAAGCCTCGACCACCTCATCTCGGACAACCTTTCCAACCCCGGACTGAACGTAGACCTCCTCGCCCGCCTGATGAACATGAGCCGGCCCACCTTCTACCGGAAAATAAAGAGCGTATCCAATGCCTCCCCCAACGAACTGATCAATACCGCCCGTCTGAAAAAGGCGGCCGACCTGATCACCACCACCGACCACACCATCGCCCAAATAGCCCGAATGGTCGGATTTCATTCCCGAAGCAATTTCGGCAAGGCCTTCTTCAGAGTGTTCCACGTCTCCCCCACCACATTCAGACTAAAACACAAAGGCAAGGCGCCACCCTGATACATTTTTATCAATTGTTTGTATTTTTTTGCAAATTTTAGCAAACCACAAACTCCCCCGCCACCCTCCGAAAGCATTGTTAATCAGAAGTTAACAAAATGCCGTACCCCGACCACTCAACCGTAGCAGAAAAATCGCGAAAATTCTGCGAATATTATGCAATCGGTTGAAATTATTTTTTTTACATTTATGCACGATTTACACCGATTTCATTTTCTACTAACACTAATTGTTTGTCTATGAGAAATTTCCATGCTGCCCTTTCACCAGGAGCAAAGGGCATTCTTTTCCTAATTACATTCCTCTTTTTTTCGTCGGGCTTACTAGCCCAGACGACAGTCCGTGGCAAAATTTCTGACGCCAGCGGCGCCCCGCTCAGCGGAGCTTCAGTGACCGTCAAAGGCACTTCACGCGGCGCCTCGACCAACGCAGCGGGCGAGTTCTCGATCACGGCAAATCCTGGCGACGTCATCGAGATCTCCATGATAGGCTTTCAATCCGCATCGGTGAAGATCGGAGCCGGCACCGGCGCGATCAACCTGCAGCTTCAACAGAAGAACAGCGCCGTCGAAGAGGTCATCGTCATCGGCTACGGTACTCAGAAACGCACCAACGTCACGGGCGCCATTTCCAGCGTCAACAGCAAAACGGTCCGCGAACTCCCGGTAGCCAATATCTCCCAGGCGCTGCAGGGACGCGTACCCGGCCTCCAGGTGACCAACAACGGCAGCCCCGGCACCGACCCTATCGTCCGCATCCGCGGCATCAGCTCGATCTCCTATGCCTCCAATCCCCTGTACATAATAGACGGCCTGCCGACCGGCGACCTCTCTACCATCGACACCCGGGACATTGAGAACGTCGACGTCCTCAAAGACGCCTCCGCAGCTGCCATCTACGGTTCAAGGGCCACCAACGGCGTCATCATGATCACCACCAAAAAAGGCACGAGGGGCAGCAAGATGCGCGTCACCATCGATTCCTACGTAGGCACCCAGAAAGTGACCAAAAGACTCAGCCTCCTCAACACCGCACAGTTCCAACAGTATGCCATCGCCTACAGAGGCAGCAATGTCGGAAGGCTCCTCGATCCCTGGGTCAACACTCCGATCTACAAGGGCGCGTCCCAGACCTACGGCCAGACCAACACCAACTGGCAGGACGCGTATTTCAAGAATGGCGTCATGACCCAGCACAACATCGGCCTCAGCGGCGGCAACGACGTCTCCCGCTTCTACGCGTCCTTCGGCTACTTCGACCAGACAGGGATATCCCCAACCGTGGCATACAAACGCTTTAACTTCCGCATCAACTCCGAACACAACATCTCACGGGCACTCAGTTTCGGTGAGAACCTCTACATCGCCAACGGCGACCAGGACTACGACAACAACGAGGCCGGCTCGAGAACCAACCTCGTCAACGTCATCCGCATGATGCCACATATACCCGTCCATGATCCCACTACCTCCGACGGCTTCAGAGGTGTGAACACGGTGCTCGACGGCGGAGACCCGACCAACCCCGTCGAAGACGCGTCGATCAAGAATCCCGGCAACAGGAATACTATAAAAGTACTCGGCTCAGCATACATCGACGTCAGCTTTACAAAATGGCTGAAGTTCCGTTCCACCCTGGGTATCGACTACGCCAACAGCCTCGACTACCGCTTCTCGCCCATCTTCAACGACAGCGGCACCGTCGCCGGCAGCAGCTCGATCCTGGCCGGGATCACCAACAACCGCAGCATCTCCGCTGTCCAGGTGTATACCCAGCAGCTGACATTCGATAAGACCTTCGGCGACCACCACATCAATGCCGTCGCCGTCTACGAATACCTTCAGCAAAAGACACGCAACGAAAATACCAGCGGAAACCAGGCCTCCAACAACCTCAAGACGCTCAACAACGCGACTAACGTAGCCGTTCAAACGCTAAAGAGCGAGGGCGACCTCATCTCCTACGTCGGCCGCCTCAGCTATGACTACAAAGGCAAATACCTCCTCAGCGGCGCCGTCCGCCGGGACGGCCTCTCGATCTGGGCGCCGAACAAGAGATGGTCGACCTTCCCCTCCGCCAGCGTCGGCTGGCGCATCGACCAGGAAAAGTTCATGCAAGCGCAGTCGACCATCTCCGAGATGAAGCTGCGCGCAGGCTACGGCGTCACCGGCCTCAACGGCTTCCTCCTCAATAATGTTACTCCCTGGCAGCAGATCGTCAACGCGAGCAGCGCCTATTACCCCTTCGGGAACGTATTCACCAACGGCCCGTCCTCATCGATCCAGACGCTCGCTAACCCCAGCATCGAATGGGAGACCACCAAACAGATGAACTTCGGCCTCGACCTCGGCTTGCTGAACAACTCCGTCACCGTCTCGGCCGAATACTTCCGGCGCAAGACAGACAACCTGATCCTCGCTCTTCCCCTGCCCCCCTCGCTCGGCTTCCTGACCAGCACCGTGCCGGTCAACGTCGCATCCATGACTAACAACGGCTTCGAGCTGCAGGCAGGCTATAACAAAAGGACCGGCGACTTCAAATGGAACGCCAGCGCCAATATCACCTTTATCAGCAACAAGGTCACCCGGCTGACCGGCGCCGTCCCCAACATCGAGGCCGGCTCCGACGCCGACCTCAGCGAAGGCTACAACGTCACCAATACCGCCGTAGGCCACCCCATCCAGTCCTTCTTCGGCTGGCAGACGGAAGGCATCTTCCAGAACACCGCCGACGTCCAGAAACACGCTAAACAAGCCGCCGCCGCAGGCCCCGGCGACATTAAATTCAAGGACATCAACGGCGACGACACGATCACCAACGACGACCGCGTCTTCCTGGGATCCTTTATCCCCAAATTCACCTACGGCTTCAATTTAGGCGCCAGCTACAAGGGCTTCGACGCCTCCGCCTTCTTCCAGGGCGTACAGGGCAACAAGATCTACAACGCCACCCGCACGATCTCCGAAGGCATGATCCGCTTCTTCAACGCCAGCACAAAAGTGCTTGACGCCTGGCGCCCCGACCATACCAATACCAGCGTCCCCCGCGCTATATCCTCCGACCCCAATCAGAACGCACGCCCTTCCAACCGCTTCCTGGAAGACGGATCCTACCTCCGCCTGAAGAATGTCATGATCGGCTATACCGTTCCGGATAAATGGCTCCAGACAACGGCGAAAGGAGTCGTCAGAGGCTTCCGGATCTATGTCTCGGCGCAGAACGTCCTGACCTTTACCAAATACTCCGGCTTCGACCCCGAAGTAGGCAACCGGACCATCAATACCTCTTCGCTGACCAACGGTATCGATGCCGCCGTTTATCCCCAACCAAAAGCCTACCAGGTAGGCATTCAGGCGAATTTTTAACAAGATCAAAAACCAACTATTATGAGGCGAAATATAAATATAGCGATAGCGGTAATTATCATCGGCACAGCCATCGTAATTGCCTGTAACAAACGGCTTAATACATTTGACCAGAACAACCCGACCACCGACAGCTATTTCAAGACGGCCGCAGAGCTCCGCAACGGGGTCAACGCCGCCTATTCCAGCATGCGCGCCGGCAACCTCGCCGGCCGCGAGTGGTTCTTTACCCACGACATGCGCGGTGGTGAGACTTCGCCGGGCGGTGCCCAGCTCGAAGCCCCCCGCGCAGAGCTCCTGAAACAACCCTCCCCCGCCCCGTCCAATTCGGTTATGTCCAGCGTCTGGTCCGGCACCTACCAGATGATCAGCAGGGCCAATCTCGTCATCTCGAAAGGCCCCGGCGTCAAAGATGACCCGGCTGCAAGGGACATCATCGTCGGTGAAGCCAAGTTCCTCAGAGCATGGGCCTATTTCGAGCTCGTGACGATGTGGGGCGACGTCCCGCTCTACACGACGCCCGACACGACGACCGGCGGCTTCAAGGCCAAATCGCCCGCGGCCGATGTGTATGCCCAAATTACAGCCGACCTCACTGACGCCGCCGCTAAGCTGCCCACCGGCCATTCCACCGACGGCCGCGCCACCAGCGACGCCGCCAATTTCCTGCTGGGCAAGACGCTGATGCAGAAAGGCGACTACGCCGGCGCAAAGACCGCCCTGCTAAATCTCTATGGCAAATACAATCTGGTCGACAACTTTCTCGACAACTACGACGGCGACGTCAAACTGGGAGACAAGGTCTATACGACCGGCCACGAATTCAATCCCGAATCGATCTTCGAGATCGTCTTCTTTGACAAAGGCGACGACAACTTCAACTGGGGCTACACCGGCGAAGGCGCCACGGCCGAAGGCAGCACCATGCGCAGCCAGGAGTACGGCATCGTCTGGGGTAACGTTATCCCATCCGACGCTATCCTCAACGAGTTCGAGGCCGGCGACCCCAGGTATAAATTCACCTTCTATGAATCCGGCGACAGTATCCTCACCGCCCGCAGCACGCAGGCAGGCAAGGTGCTGACCGAAGGCGGAATGAACGTCGCCCAGAGCAAACACAACGGAGTCGCCCAGAAAAGGGTATACAGGAAATACTCCGTCCTCGACTGGACTGACGACGGCTTCCACCCCGACGGCATCAACCAGCGCATCATGCGCTACGCCGAAGTGCTCCTCATGCTCGCCGAATGCGAAGCCGAAGTCGGCACACCCGCCAAAGCAGCCAGCTATATCAACGAGGTCCGCGCCCGCGCCAGCGTACACATGCCCGCCGTCGCACCGGCCAACCACGACGACGCCATGAAAGCCGTCATGCACGAAAAAGCCGTCGAAATGGCCGGAGAAGAGGTCAACAACATCGACATGCTGAGATGGAGAAAGAAGGGCTACTACCCCTCGCTCAGACCCGACCCCAAGCCGGGACAGGTCGCCGCATTCCCCATCCCCTCCAACGAGACTTCCGCCAATCCGCTGATCAAATAGATCCACATGACTATGATAAAAAAGAGGCTGCTATCAGCCTCTTTTTTTACTGTATCTTTTCCTTTCCAAAATGCTATTACAAGCTTATCCATATACCCATCTTTGCCGGCTTTGCCTGCTGCTCGTCCTTTTCGCATCCTGCGACCGGCCCCGGAAGAACACCCTCTTCACAAAGCTGCAGCCCGACCAGTCAGGTATCCACTTCCGCAATGACCTCAACGACGTCGACTCCTCCACCTCCTTCATCAACGAATTCGGCTATATGGGAGGCGGCGTCGGCATCGGCGATTTTAACAACGACGGCCTCAGGGATATCTTCTTTACCGCCAACCAGGTCAGCTGCCGCCTCTATATCAACAAGGGCGACAACAAATTCGAAGACATCTCCGAAAAAGCAGGCATCACGACCAACGTCTGGGCGACGGGCGTCAGCATCGTCGATATCAACAACGACGGCTACGACGACGTCTACGTCTGCGTACTGGGAAAAGACCTCGTGCACCCCGCCAAAAACCTCCTGTTTATCAACCAGCACGACCTCACCTTTAAAGAAGAGGCCGAAGAATACGGACTCGCATTCTCCGGTTACTCCACACAGGCTGTCTTCCTCGACTATGACAAGGACGGCGACCTCGACATGTACCTTACCAACTACCTGCTCGGCACCCACACCAACGCCATAGTCCCCCGCAACCGCAGCGGAAGCTCCCCCGCCAACGATAGATTATATCGCAACGACGGCTACTCAACGTCAAAAGGCCACCCCGTATTCACCGACGTCACCCTGCAGGCCGGCATCAAAGAAGACGGCTACGGCCTGGGCGTCACCGTTAGCGATTTCAACAACGACGGATGGCCCGACATCTACGTCGCCAACGACTTTCTCTCCAATGACGACCTCTGGCTCAACTGCCGCAACGGAACTTTTACCAACTGCATCAGCCGGTCCCTCCGCCACCAGAGCTACTCCAGCATGGGCGCAGACGCCGCGGACATCAACAACGACGGCCTCTCCGACATCATAACCCTCGACATGCTCCCGGAATACAACAGGCGTAGAAAGGAATCCTTTTTCTTTATGAACCACGACCGATACCAGGCCGAACGCGACATGGGCTACGAACCCGAATTCATGCGCAATATGCTGCAGCTAAACAACGGCTGTATAAGGTCCGGAGACACCAGCATTCCCTTTTTTAGCGAGATAGGACAGCTGGCGGGCATCGAAGCCACAGACTGGAGCTGGAGCGTCCTCATCGCCGACCTTAACAATGACGGATGGAAAGATATCCACGTCACCAATGGCATCGGGAGGGACTTTATCAACGCCGACTTCCTCGAATTCAGCAGCAAAATATTCGGCAGCAACAAGACCAGGCCCGAACAGGAAGCCCTCATTCGCAAAAGACTCGCGGAACTCGACCACGTCAACCTCCCGAACTACTTATACCTCAACCACGGCAACTACTCCTTTACCGACGCCTCCGCCGACGCCGGCATAGACGAGCCTTCCATGTCGAATGGAGCCGTATACGCCGACCTGGACAACGACGGCGACCTCGACCTCGTCGTCAACAACATCGACAAGGAAGCCTTCGTCTTTATCAATAATACCGTCCAAAAAGGGCAGCCGCCGCAATCCCATTTTCTAAGACTGCGACTGAAAGGCGACAGTCTCAACAAAAACGCATTCGGCGCAAAAGTTCAACTATACAGCGACGGACATATGCAAATGGAGGAACAGGATCCCGTTCGGGGCTACTTCTCTTCCGTCGACCAGCAGCTGCTTTTCGGCCTCGGCAAAAGCCGCCAGGTCGATTCCCTCGTCATCACCTGGCCCGACGACAAAAAACAGACGGTAAAGAACATCCCCGCCGACACGCTTTTGACCCTCTCCTGGCCAAACGCTGCCAAGACCCAGCCGTCATCCCCCCCCGACACCCCACGCCTTTTCTCCGATATCACGACCGACGCGGGTCTCTTATACAGACACCACGAAAACCCCTTTAATGACTTTGCGCTGCAGCGCCTGCTCCCCCATAAATACTCCCAGCTCGGCCCGTTCATCACCACCGGCGACATCGACAAGGACGGAATGACGGACTTCTTCGTCGGAGGCGCCTTCAATTTCTCCGGCAAGCTCTTCACGCAGCAAAAAAACCGGTCATTCAAATCAAAAAATCTCGTCGACAGCATCAAGATGGAAGAGGACATGGCCTGCATCCTGTTCGACGCCGATGGCGACGGCGATTCCGACCTCCTGGTCACCGGCGGTGGCTATCAATACGAGGACGGCTCCCCATACTATAAACCCCGCCTTTATATCAACGATGGCAAAGGCGGCTTTACACTCAGCAAAAATGCCATACCCGACGCCGTAAGAACCATCGCCGGCTGCGTTACTGTCGCCGACATGGACAACGACGGTGACCCCGACCTGTTCATCGGCGGCCGGGTATCCAAAGAATACCCCCTGTCCCCGCGAAGCTATATTCTCCGCAACGACAAAGGACGCTTTACAGACGTCACGGCGGAAGTCTGCCCCGCCCTCGAAAAGGCCGGCATGATAACCACAGCCGTCTGGATGGATTTCAACAACGACAAACAGCCCGACCTCGTCCTGGCCGGCGAATGGATGCCCGTGCGATTCTTTAAGAATGACCACGGCAGACTCCACGAAGTGACCGACTCCTCCAGCCCGCCAAACATGCACGGCATGTGGAGAAGCCTGGTCGCCGCAGACATCGACGGCGACGGCGACCTCGACCTCGTCGCCGGCAACCTGGGCGGCAACTGCGACTACCACGTCAGCGCCGCCACACCCATGGAACTCTTTGCCGCCGACATCGATGGCAACGGCATTATCGACCCGGTCATGTTCTACTACATAAAAGACCAGGACGGCTCCAGGCGATCCTATCCTGCCTATGGCAGAAGCCAGCTGGCTTCCCAGGTCCCTGTCATAAAAAAACGGTTCCTGCTCTACGAAGACTATGCAAAAGCCGGCTTCTCCGACATCTTCCTGAAAAAGTCCAAAAAAGATCTTCCCCAACTCTATTGCGACGAGACGCGCACCTGCTGGCTCGAAAACACGGGCAACGGAAAATTCATCAAACACCCCCTACCCGTCGAAGCGCAATTCTCTCCCGTCAACGCCATCATCTGCGACGACATCGACAACGACGGATACAAAGACCTACTGCTCGCCGGCAACGACTACCAGACTGATGTCATCACCGGCCGGTACGACGCCTCCTATGGCTGCTTCCTCCGCGGCGGCCCCGACAAACAATTCATTTCCGTACCGCCGGCCGCAAGCGGATTCCTGCTGCAGGGCGACATAAAAGATATGGCGCTGATCCGCCTGGCCAAAGGCGAAAAGATAGTACTTACCGCAGTCAATAACGACAGCCTGCGGGCATTCCGGGTCAACCCCCGACAACAAAAACAATAATGCCATGCGCAACCGTATTCTTCCATATGTCTTCATCCTTATCTTCGCCGCCTGCCAGGACAAACGCCTCGCCAACCAGGATATGATCGACCTCCTGAAGACGGCCGCAAAATTCGACCACAATCACAACAACCCCTTCTCCCCTGAGGCCATGATAGAACATTGCGACTCCATTCTTAGCAACACCTCCGACCCATACGCGCGGACCCCGGCCCTCATCCGCAAAGCCAACGCTTTCCAGCAGCTGGGCCAGGAGCAGAAGGCAATAGACATCTACCAGGACCTGCTCCGCAAGCTTCCCCCAGGCGAATTCGAACAAAGACAGCGGGTCATGAAGGACCTGGCGCTCGCCTGGCTACGCCTCGGCGACCGGACCAACTGCATTAACAACCACGCCGCCGAATCATGCATCTTCCCCATCGCCGGAACAGGCATCCATCGGGATAAAACAGCCGCGGAAAAGGCCATCCAGCTCTATACCTCCATCCTGACAGACAATCCAGCGGACCTCGAATCGAGATGGCTGCTCAACGTCGCCTGCATGAGCACCGCCGGATATCCGTCCGAAGTCCCGCCCCAATTCCTTTTAAAGGTCAAAGACGACGACTCCGCGCACCTGGTAAAACCCTTTTCAAACGTCGCGATGAACATCGGCGTCAACTATAAATGCATCGCCGGCGGAAGCATCATCGACGACTTCAACAACGACGGCTACCCCGACATCGTTCTCAGCAGCTGGTCCCTCACCGAACCCATGCGCTACTACCGGAACAACGCGGACGGCAGCTTTACCGACGTCTCCGACTCCTCCGGCCTCGGCTACCTCACCGGGGGCCTCAATATCATCCAGACGGACTACAACAACGACGGCTATAAGGACATCTTCGTACTCAGAGGTGGATGGAAAGGAAGATTTGGAAAAAATCCCAACTCACTGCTGCGCAACAACGGCGACGGGACTTTCACGGACGTGACAAAGGCAAGCGGTCTGCTCTCCTTTCACCCTTCGCAGACCGCCACCTGGGCCGACTTCAACAACGACGGATGGCTCGACCTTTTTATTGGCAACGAGACGACCCCTGGCGAAGAACCTCACCCCTGTCAGTTATTCATCAGTAATAAGAATGGAACTTTCACCGAAATGGCGGCGAAGGCAGGCTGCAACATTATCAAATTCGTAAAAGGCGTCACCTCCGCCGACTACGACAACGACGGCAGGACGGATATTTTTCTCTCAACTCTTAATGGCAATAAGATCCTCTTAAAGAACCTTACGACAAAAGACGGCCCCGTCCAATTCCAGGACGTCAGCGAGCAGGCCGGACTGACCCACAACCTGACCAGAACCTTCCCCACCTGGTTCTGGGACTACGACAACGACGGCTGGCCCGACATCCTCGTGTGCGGCTACGAGTTTACCCAGTCCCTATCCTACTATGCAGCCGCCGAAGCGATTGGACAGGCCATCGGCAACACCGGAAAGGTCTTTTTATACAGGAATAAACACGACGGCACCTTCGAGGACGTCAGCTCCAAATGTGGCCTCAGCAGCACGGCCTTCGCCATGGGCGCAAACTTCGGCGACATCGACAACGACGGCTACCCCGACTTCTACCTGGGCACCGGAAATCCGCAACTATCCTCGGCCGTACCCAACAAGCTCTTCAAAAATATAGGCGGCAGGCGCTTCCTCGATGTCACCAGCTCCGCCCGGGTAGGCAACCTGCAAAAAGGCCACGGCGTCTCCTTCGCCGACCTCGACAACGACGGCAACGAAGACATCTATATCAAAATGGGCGGCGCCTACACCGGCGACGCATTCGAAAACTCCCTCTACCTGAACCCCGGCCAAAACAACCACCACTGGGTAAACCTTACCCTGCAGGGCACGGTCTCAAACAAAGCCGCCATCGGCGCCAGAATAAAACTGACATTCTCAGACAACAACACCCGCCGCTCAG
>Ga0207671_10005305_pt1 | contig 11944 bp, 11 predicted proteins | sample KBSC24metaG_FD_184352 | JGI IMG/M metagenome (GOLD analysis project Ga0207671, IMG submission 184352) | Corn rhizosphere microbial communities from Kellogg Biological Station, Michigan, USA - KBS C2-4 metaG (SPAdes) (version 2) | ecosystem: Host-associated > Plants > Roots > Rhizosphere > Soil... | reverse complement strand
GCTCCGCGGGCTGCCGCCGCTCGGTGTGGGCCGGCTGGGGATTCCCCGCCGCGGCCGCCTTCAGGTACGTGTCGGTGGCGCGCGGGTTGGAGAATCGCCACGCCGTCCCGTCCGCCAGCGGACGGAATGACGCCGCCGAAGCCCCCAGGCCCAGATAGGGCGCCCCCGTCCAGTACAGGCCGTTGTGAACGGCGCGCCGGCCGGCGCGAGCGTGGCTCGACACCTCGTACTGCGTGAACCCGGCGGCGGCCAGCGCGTCCCGCACCTGCTCCTGCATGGCGGCGGCCGCCTCGTCGTCCGGCACCACCAGATCGCCCCTGCGGGCCCGCGCGCCAAAAACGGTGCCGCGCTCGATGGTCAGCGCGTACGCCGAGACATGGTCGGGCTCCAGCGCCAGCACGCCCTCGACCGAGCGCCGCCAGTCGGCGAAGGACTGGCCGGGAAGCCCGAACATCAGGTCCACGGACAGGTTGTCGAAGCCGGCCTCCCGGGCGGTGCGCACCGCCGCGCCGCCGGCGTCACCCCCGTGGTTGCGGCCCAGCGCCGCCAGCAGGCGGTCGTCCAGCGCCTGCACGCCCAGCGACAGGCGGTTCACGCCGGCGGCCCGCCAGGCCTGCGCGCGCCGGTCGTCGACCTCGCCGGGGTTGGCCTCGACGGTGATCTCCAGGGGCGCCTCCGCGGCGGCGAAGGCCTGCCGGCCTGCCTCGATCACCCGGGCCAGCGCGTCGGGGCGCCACAGGCCGGGTGTCCCGCCGCCGAAGTAGATCGACACCAGACGGGGCGACTGGGGACCATTCCGAAACCAGGGGGCGCGCGCCGCCAGCTCGGCCACCACCGCGTCGGCGTAGGCGTCGTGCGGGATGTCGGCCCGCGCGTCGACGGCGAAGTCACAGTACGGGCAGTGCACGCTGCAGAACGGGAAGTGGACGTACAGGCCTACGCCCCCTTGCGCGGCGGCCGCCAGGGGGCCCGCGCCCAGCTCGTCGGGCGAGGCGCGCCGCCGCAGCGAGGCCGCCGTCAAGACCACCTCCTCAGCGCGCCGGCGCGGCAGGGGCCGGGGCCACGGCGGGCGCGGGCAGCTTGCGGACGTACTCGGCACACAGCCGGACACGCCGCCGCGACAGCTCGCGCCCCAGGCCTACCAGCGTCTCGAACAGCGGGGGCGTGGCCCGCTTGGCGCTGACGGCCAGGCGCACCAGCATGAACAGCTCCTTCGTCGACCAGCCGCTCTTCTCGGCGAACGCGCGCGTGGCGGCGTCCAGGTTCGCCACCGTGAACGGCCGCAGGGTGTCCAGCATCTCGCCGTAGGTGCCCAGGCATTCGTGGACCTCCTTGGGCAGCCGCCCCTTGGGCAGCAGCTCCTTCGCCACCGCCGCGTAGTCCAGATCGCCGGAGAAGAAGATGTCCGACAGCGGAATGAACTCGTCCAGGCGCTGGATGCGCTCCCGCACCAGCGGCACCAGGGCCTGCAGGTGCGCGTCCGACAGACGCCACTGCCGCAGGCGCGCCACGATGGCCGCGTCGTCCAGCGCCCGCAGGTAGTCGGCGTTCATGGCGGACAGCTTCACCAGATCGAACACCGGGCCGCCCAGGCTGACTCGATCCCACGAGAAGGCGGCCACCATCTCGGACAGGTTGAACTTCTCGCGATCGCCGGAGATCGACCAACCCATGGTGCCCAGGTAGTTCAGCAGCGCCTCGGGCAGGAAGCCCGCGTCCTGGTAGTAGTCCAGCGACACCGGGTTCTTGCGCTTCGAGATCTTCGACTTGTCGGCGTTGCGCAGCAGCGGCATGTGGATCCACTCGGGCGCCTGCCAGCCGCAGGCCTGATACAGCACGACGTGCTTGGGCGTCGAGGACAGCCACTCCTCGGCCCGGATGACGTGGGTGATCCCCATCAGGTGGTCGTCCACCACGTTGGCGAAGTGGTAGGTGGGGAAGCCGTCGCTCTTCAGCAAGATCTGGTCGTCGATCTGCGTGTTCTCGAACTTCACCGGGCCGCGCAGGCGATCGATGAAGGTCGTGTCCCCGGTGCGGGGCATGGCCATGCGGATGACGAACGGCTCGCCGGACCTGGCCCGGCTCTCCGACTCCTCGCGCGGGCGCCCGCGGCACAGCCCGTCGTAGCCCACGAACAGGCCCTGGCGGCGCTGCTCGTGCCGCACGGCCTCCAGCCGCTCGGCGGTGCAGAAGCAGCGGTAGGCGGCCCCCGACGCCAGCAGCGGCTCGATCTCGCGCTGGTAGATGGCCAGGCGCTCGGACTGGCGATAGGGGCCGAAGGGACCGCCGATGTCGGGGCCCTCGTCCCAGCCCAGGCCCACCCAGCGCAGCGCCCGCAGGATGGCCGCCTCGGACTCCGGCGTGGAGCGCGTGCGATCGGTGTCCTCGATGCGCAGGATGAACTTCCCGCCCTGCTGCTTCGCGAACGCATAGTTGAAGAGGGCGATGTAGGCGGTCCCCACGTGGGGATCACCCGTCGGGGAGGGGGCGATGCGGACGCGAACGGGTCGGGACTCTGGGGCCGCGCTGGACATGACGGGACGGTGTCATACCACGGAGATTGCTTCTATAATGTCGCGACGGTGTGGCACCTCGCCTGGCACGACTGGCAGCTGGAGAGCCTGCTGCGCATCTTCCTGGGGACCTTGCTGGGCGGCGCCATCGGCTACGAGCGCGACCTGCACGGGCGCCCGGCCGGCCTGCGCACGCACGCCATCGTGGCGCTGGCGTCGGCCACGTTCATGGTCGTCTCGACCCAGTTCATCTACTTCCAGCACTATCAAGAGCACCAGCTGGTGGGCGTGGACGGCTCGCGCATCGCCGCCTCGGTGGTGTCGGGCATCGGCTTCCTGGGCGCGGGCGCCATCCTGCGCACCGGCCTGACCATCAAGGGTCTGACCACCGCCGCCGGGCTGTGGCTGGTGTCCGCCATCGGCATGGCGGCCGGCGGGGGGATGTACCTGGTCAGCATCTTCGTGACCGTGACCGGTCTCTCCGCGCTGACCCTGCTGCGCCGCTTCGAGGATCGGGCCGGTCCGGTGTCCCACCAGCGCGTCACCGTGACGGTCGACGAGGGAAAGGTGCAGGAGCAGATCGCGGCGGCCCTGCGCGGCGCCGGCGCCACGCTGACCCACGACGAGTACGAGCGGGACGCCCAGGGCCACCTGCGCCTCACCTTCGACGCCCGCATGACCGGCCCCTCGCGGCTGCTGGAGCTGGCCCGCGCCATCGAGGAGGTTCCCGGCGTGCGGCACCTGAAGATCGAACGGTTGTAGGTGGCCATGCGGCGGGCCACCGGCACCATCCACGTCTTCACCTTCAAGACCGGGCTGCTGGCGGCGGCGGCGCATGACCTGCGCCTTCGCTTCGACGGGTTCACCTGCCATCTCCAGGACCAGACGGTGACGGTCGTGGTCCCCCTGAACGCGCTGCGCGTGGACGGACCGGTGCGCGGGGGCGTGGTGCGGACGGACGAGTACGATGCCGCGCGCCGCGCCGAGATCGAGGGGGCCACCCGGCGCGAGGTGCTTCGCGCCGACCACTTCCCCACGGCCAGGTTCACCGGGCAGGCGCTCCGGACGGCCGCCGGCTACGACGTCCGGGGCACGCTGACCCTGGCCGGCCGGGAAGCGCCCCTCGCCTTCTCCGTCGCCGAGCACGGTGCGGAGTACCGCGCCGTCTTCGAGCTGAAGCCGAGCCGCTGGGGCATCGCCCCTTACAGCGCAGCCCTCGGCACCATCCGCGTGCAGGACCGCGTGCGGATCGAGCTCGCGTTGAAGGCGATGCCCGACTGATCTCTTCCCGAACGACCCCGGGCCTGATCGTTCGGGCGCGCCGGCGGCCCCGGTGGCCGCGCTAGAGCGCGAGGTCCAGTCCCAGCCACCCGGCCAGGGGCGCACCGGGGCTGCGAAAGCGCGGGTCGCCGTAGGCGGGCCCCAGCACGTCGCGCGCGTCGCCCAGCACGCCGAACGTCGAGTGGTCGCTGGCGAACAGGTTGTTCACGCGGGCGCGCACCACCAGGTGCGTTCCCACCTGGTAGGCGGTGGTCAGGTTCACCACCAGGTAGCCGGGCAGGGGCGGCAGCAGGTTCGCCTCGTCGCCGCGGTAGTACTGGCTCGAGTTTGCGATGGCCGACAGCCCGAGCGACAGCCCGAACGGCGTGGTGAACATGAAGCTGGCCTTGCCGACATGGGCGGGCAGCGACGGCAGGCGCGCGCCCGCCCGGACCGCCACCTGACCGTCGACGGCCTCCGGGTGATTGGCGCTGGGGGCCGGGAACGGCGACTGGAACGTGGCGTCGAGATACGTGTACTGCGCCGACCAGTCGAGACGCGCGCCGCCGGCGCCCACCCGGTGATGGCCGCGCAAGGTGGCCTCGACACCCTGCCGCCGTGTCTGGCCCACGTTCTTGAAGTAGCCGCTGTTCGCCACCATCCCCGAGCTGATGAACAGGATGTCGTCGTCATTGGTGGTGCGGAAGGCCGCCGCCGCGTAGTCGAACCGCGTCCCTGGCGCCGTCAGGCGGCCGCGGGTTCCCCCCTCGAACGTGCGCGCCACGACCTGGGCCAGCGGCGGATCGCCCACGAACCCGTTCGGCAGCCGGCAGGGGTCGGTCGGATTCGCGCAGGTCAGCTCGATGGGCGTGGGCGCGCGCGACGATTCGCCATAGTTGGCATAGACGCCGAAAGCGTTCCACGGCTGGTAGGCCAGCCCCGCCGACGGGTTCACGCGCTGGAAGGCGTGGTCGCCGCCCAGCGCGGTGCCCAGCCTGTCATCCATCGACAGCGCGGTGTGGTTGTACCGTGCGGACAGCGAGAGGAAGAGCGGCGCGCGCAGGGAGAAGGTGTCGCTGGCGTAGAGGCCCACGTTGTCCACCACCGTGTCCACGGCCACCAGCGAATTGGGATCGACGACGCCCAGGTCCGTAGCGCGGCGGTCGGCTCCCAGCGTCGCCAGCCCGCTCTGCGAGCGGAAGGCGGCGCGGCCCTGCTCCAGCGACGCCCCCACCAGCAGGTGGTTCTCGCGCCCGACCAGCGGCCCGTCCACCGACAGCTGGCCGGTGGCGCCGAACTGCTGCTGCATCGTCCGCGTGGTGTTCGTCGCCGCGTCGTCCGCCGCGCCATCGAACATCACGGGCGCGCCGTCGGCGCTCCTCAGCACCGTCTCCGCGCCCGCGTCGTCGGTGGTGCAGAGGTACGCCGTCTGGCCAGGCGTCGTACAGGCCGACCAGTCCCGCTGGTCGCCGTTGGTCGTGCGGGTCCGGTTCAGGCGCTCGAAGACGGACCCGGACAGGCGCAGGCGCGGGCCCAGCGCGCGTTCGCCGCGCAGCAGGGCCAGGAACATGCGGTTCGCGGTGAGGTCCGGGGACGTGAAGATGGCGCGGCGGTCGACGTCCAGCAGCTGACCCGGCGCGGGACCGTTGCCGACCAACCTGGTGTCGGCGGCGGCCAGGATCAGATCGGCGAACGCCGGCCCGGCGGCGTAGCTGCCCGAGAAGAAGGCGCCGGCGGTGCGCGAGGGGGAGGCGTCGCGCCAGCCCGCCTCCCCGAAGTAGCGGGCTGCGAAGAAGTAAGCCAGCTTCTCCCCGTGTCCGCCGGACTCGAGATCGATCTGACGGCGCAGGAACGAGCCACCGGACAGGTGCAGTCGCGTGCCCGGATCGGAGAACCCGGTCTTCGTCTCCAGCGACATCGCCCCGCCCAGCGTGTTCAGGCCGAACAGCGGGTTCGATCCCGGCAGCAGGTTCAGCGAACGGATGGCGTTGGTGGGGATCAGATCCCAGTTCACGGTGTCGCCGAACGCCTCGTTCAGCCGCATGCCGTCCAGAAACACGGACAGGCCCTGCGGCGCGCCGACCAGCGGCGAGGCCAGAAAGCCGCGGTATTGCAGATCCGGCTGCAGCGGGTTGCCCTGCACGCCGTTGATCGTGACGCTGCCGGCGTGGTCGCTCAGGTACTCCGTGAGATCCAGGGACTGGCTGGCCCGCACGTCCTCGGCCGTCACCGTCTGCACGTTCAGGGGGACGTGATCGCGGGGCAAGCGCGACCCGTGCAGCGGCGCCGGCGCCGTCACCACCGTCTCGTTGGCCGGCGGCTCCCCCGCTGACGCTGGCGTGATCTGGGCGCGGGCGGCGGGGACGCCGGCCAGCAGCAGGCCACCCAGCAAGGTGCCCGTCAGGCACCATGGTGCTGCGGTCCGTGCCCTGCTGGATCCCATCGACCGACAGTGAACGCGCCCGGCGATCGTCGGTCAACCTCTCCCGCAGCGAAATCGTCGGACCACGCCGGACTGTCATCGCTGCCTCGCGCGATGGCGAGGCCGGCACGGCGGGCGCCAGGGAGCGTCCCGCGCTCAGCTCAGGGCGACGCCGCCAGCGCGGATTCCTGCTCGGCGCAGTCGAAGTGCTCGGCCACCCGCGGCAGCACCAGCGCGCTCACCAGCTCGCGAATGGTGGGCCGACACCCGCCGCATCCGGTCCCCGCGCCGCAGGCGGCGCCGACCTCGGCGACCGTGCGGGCGCCTTCGCGAATGCATTTCCGGACCGTCTTGTCGCCAACTTCGTGACAGTGACAAACCAGCAAGGCGGGGCCTCCGTCGTGGTGATTCTCTGAATGTAGCTTATTGATATTCACTTTCAATATCAGTTTTCAGGAAAGTTCGGCCGGTCAGCCGGCCGTCCCAGGCGCTGGCGGTTCGTGTACGATGACGCGACGATGCGAGGCGACGCGGAGATCATCACGGCCCTGAACGACATCCTCACCAGCGAGCTGACGGCCATCAACCAGTACTTCGTGCACTACAAGATGCTGGAGAACTGGGGGTATTTTCGGCTGGCCAAGAAGAAGCGCGAGGAGTCGATCGAGGAGATGAAGCACGCCGACCGCCTGATCGCGCGCATCCTGTACCTGGACGGGGTCCCCAATCTGCAGCGCCTGGGCCCGGTGAAGGTGGGCGAGAACCCCCTGGAGATGAACGACCTGGACATGCAGCTCGAGCAGGAGGCGGTGGTCCGCCTGAACAAGGCCATCGACCTGTGCGGCAAGAAGCTGGACGCCGGCACGCGCGAGCTGCTGGAGGCGGTGCTGGTCGAGGAGGAGGAGGCCATCGACTGGCTGCACGCCCAGGCCAGGATCGTCAGCGACATCGGCCGCGAGCGCTACCTGTCCGAGCAGCTCCGCGAATAGCGGTTTGACTTGGCCGGGGCGCCATCTCAAAGTCGGCGCGTGGGCTCCATCGCGACAGACAAGCAGGCTGCGAAGCGTCGCACCGGCCGGCGCGCCTCGGAGGAGATCGAGCGCATCTGGAAGACCTTCCTGGTCAACAAGGGTCTGAACGCCTCGAAGACGCGTGACGACGTCGTCACGGTGTTTCTCGAGACCACGACCCACATGGATCTGCAGTCGCTGCACGAGGCGGTGCGGCGCCGGCACCCCGGCATCGGCTTCGCCACCGTGTATCGCACCATGAAGCTGCTGGAGGACGCCGGGCTGGCGCACGCCCGCCGCTTCGGGGATGCCAAGGAGACCCTGTACGAGGTCGCCGCGGGACGCTCCCACCACGATCACCTGATCTGCGTAAGCTGCGGGAAGATCGTGGAGTTCGTCAGCCCCGAGGTGGAGCGTCTGCAGGACGGGATCGCCGCCAAGCACGGCTTCGAGCTGAACCGGCATCGGCACGAGCTGTACGGGCGCTGTCCCGAGTGCCGCACCTGAGCGCGTAGCGCCGGTCGGCGGCCGTCCCGGGCGCCTTTCCCGGGCCGCCGGCGGGGGACCGCTCGGTCAAAATTGAAATTGACATTGATTTTCAATTCTAATATCTAGGGTCTCGTGAAGCGGTGGTGCAGTGCCCTGTTCGGCGCGTCCCTCAGCGTCCTCGCGCTGTCGTGCGACGCGGACCCCACGCCCATGAAGAAGACGGGCGGACAGCAGCTGTTCGGCACCGATGATCCGTTCGACGTCGCCCTGGCCGGGCTCACCAAGGACGATCAGCTGGCCTTCGTGAAGGGGGACACGCTGTTCGGGCTGAACCTGCGCGACTACGACGGCCTCGGTCCGCTGTACACGCGCACGGCCTGCGCGGACTGCCACGCCGAGGGCACCCGCGGGCCGGGCTCGGTCCAGAAGATGGTGGTGGTGGAGGCGGACGGCTGGACCCGGGCCGACGACCAATCGACGCTGCCCTTCGGGTTCACGGTCCACCCCCTGCTGACGGCGGGCGCCACCACGCCCATCGTGCCGCCCGCCGGCGACGCCAGCGTGAAGCTGACCAGCCGCCTCGGTCCTCCGGTGCTGGGCCGCGGCTACCTGGAGGCGGTGCTGGACAGCGAGATCGAACGGGTGGCGGCCGAGCAGGCGGCGCGCCCGGACGGCATCCACGGCCGGGTCAATCATGTCGCCTACACCTCGCAGCCCAACCCGGATGTCCGCTTCCACACGCACCAGCCGGGCGACCTGGTCATCGGCCGCTTCGGCGTGAAGGCGCGCATCGCCACGCTGGACGACTTCACGGCGGACGCGTTGCAAGGGGACATGGGGATCACCAGCCCCCTGCGCCCCACCGAGTTCGCGAACCCTGATGGTCTGACGGACGATCTGCACCCCGGCGTCGACGTGACCGCCGACAGCGTCAACGGCCGCACGCAGTACGTGCGCACCATCGCCATCCCGCGCCGCGTGGCGGGCGATCCGCGGGGCCCGCAGCTGTTCGCGCAGGTGCAGTGCAGCGCCTGCCACGTCCCGTCGCTGAGGACGCGGCCCGACTACCCCATCGCGCAGCTGGCCGACATCGACGCACCCATCTACACCGATCTGCTGCTGCACGACATGGGCGTCGAGCGGGCCGACGGCATGACCGAGGGCGAGGCCAGCAGCCGCGACTGGCGCACCGCTCCGCTGATCGGGCTGCGCTTCAACAAGCAGTTCCTGCGCGACGGCTCTGCCTCGACCATCGAGGAGGCGATCCTGGCGCACGGTGCGACCGGGTCCGAGGCCGCCGCTGCCGTCGCCGCCTACCAGTCCCTTTCAGATGACGATCGCGCCCTGCTGCTGCAGTTCGTCTCATCGCTCTAGTCACCAGCATCAAGGAGAGTCGATGTCGTTCCGTGGAACCGCCTGTTCGTCACCTGCCGGTGCCCGGCTGTGCGCCGCAGGCGTCGTGCTGGCCTTGGCCCTGCAACTCGGCGGGTGCGGCAGCGATTCCTCGCCCGACCCGAGGGCTCAGGTGGCCAGCGCCATGCAGACGTCGATGAAGGGCGATCTCACGTCGCTGTGGCAGGCCTCGGTGGCGCTTCAAGCGGCGGCTCCCCTGCCCGTGGGGCGAGGCTGGGACGCCGCGCTGGACGCCGCCGCCATCGAGTCGATGAAGATGGCGTGGGTGCAGGCGCGCACCGCGTACGAGCACGTCGAAGGCGCCACCGCGCCGATCTTCACCGACCTCGACATCGCGATCGACGAGCGCTACGACGGCTTCCTGGCCACCCTGGGCGTCACCGGCGATCCCGATCCGTTCGACGGCGTCGGTGTCACGGGGATGCACGCCATCGAGCGCATCCTGTACGCCGACGTCATCCCCGCCAACGTCGTGACCTTCGAGCAGAGCCTTCCCGGCTATGCGCCCGCGGCCTTCCCGGCGACGGAGGCGCAGGCCGCCGAGTTCAAGAACGCCCTGTGCGCCAAGCTGGTCGCCGACGCCCGGTCTTTGCTGGATCAATGGACGCCGCAGCAGATCGACGTGGCCGGCGCGTTCATGGGCCTCGAGGGTCTGATGAACGAGCAGCAGGAGAAGGTCAACAAGGCCTCGAGCGGCGAGGAGGAGTCCCGCTACTCCCAGCGCACGATGGCGGATCTGCGCGCCAACCTGGCCGGAACGACGAAGATCTACGAGCTGTTCAGCGACTGGCTGACGTCCAGGCCTGCCACCGCGACGGTGCCCGAGACCGGCGCCCAGGTGGACGCCGTGATCAAGGCGGCCTTCGCCTCGCTCAGCGACGTGTACATGACGATCCCGGGGGATGCCATCCCCGCTCCGCCCGTCACCTGGTCCGCCGAAGCGCCCTCCGGCGCCGATCTGCTGACCCCGTTCGGCCGGTTGTACGAGGCGGTGCATGCGGAGGTCGATCCCACCGCGAACGGTTCGGTCGTCTTCGAGATGGACCGGGCCGCCTTGCTGCTGGACATCCCGGTGCTTTCGCCATGAACAGTCACGACCGTCACGACGGTCACCACTTCCGTCCCGGTCGCATGGTCCTGGGCGCCCTGGCGCTGGCGGCGGGCGCCCCCGCGTGCGGCGGCGGCAATGCGATGCCGGCGGTGGGCGACGGGGGGCCGTTCATCGCCTACACGAAAGACTTCGCGGACTACCGGTCGTGGCCGTCCAACACCATCACTGACGCGCAACCCTCGGGCATGACCCACGTGGGGGGAACGCGCACCATCTACATCAACCAGCTTCCGACAGCCGACGCGACGGCGTTCCCGGTGGGGACGATCATCGTGAAGGAGACCGCGGCCGACGGACGCATCTTTGCCCAGGTGAAGCGCGGCGGCGGATACAACGTCACCGGCGCCGTCGACTGGGAGTGGTACGAACTGGGGATGACAACGAACAATGCGATCGCGATCAAATGGAGCGGCTTCGGTCCGCCGGCCGGCGAGCAATACGGCGGTGACCCCAACGGAACGTGCAACAGCTGCCACCTGGCGGGAAGGAGCAACGACTATGTCATGGCGTCGTGGCTCATCCTCGGTGCCAGCATCGGAACGGCGCCGGGCGACGGCCTCGGCGGAGCGGGCGGCGGCGCAAGCCCCGTCCAGGGTGCTGGTGGGGCCGGCGGCGCCAGCGGAACAGGGGCGCCCTGAACCCATGCCTCCCCGTCGTCTGATGAGCGCGCGCGCGGCGCTGCCGGGCCTGTCCGCCGCCGTCGTGCTGGCGCTGGGGGCCACCGCCCACGCCAACCCGCGTCCCCTGCCCTTCACCTATCAGTCCGAGTCGCTGGCCAAGGGCACCGGCGAGGTGGAGCAGTTCATCGACTTCGTTCCCACCCAGGTGACGAACGCCAGCTCGGGCGCCCCTACCCACTATCTGGCCACCCAGTTTCAGACGGAGATCGAGTACGGCCTGACCGATCGGCTGGAGATCGCGCTCTACCTGATGTTCGTGCCGCAGCCCAACCCGGGGTTGTTCACCGGCGTGCCCGAGCTGACCATGGGCAACGGGTCGTCGCAGCGGGTCCGCTATCGCTTCGCCGATCCGGGCGCCTGGCCGGTCGACGTGGCCGTCTACGGTGAGGTCACCGAGAACGATCACGAGCTGGAGCTGGAGGCCAAGGTCATCCTGCAGCGGCGCATCGGCAAGCTGCGGCTGATCACCAACCTGTGGGCCGAGCGCGAGATGTACTACAACGGCGGCCGCGAATGGGTGCTGAACCCGACGCTGGGCGCCACCTACGAATTCTCGCCGAAGTTCCACCTGGGCCTGGAAGGCTGGATGAGGGCCGAGTACCTCGACGACCAGGCCGGTGCGCGCGACTTCGATCAGGGCCCGCATGTCTTCGTGGGCCCGGCCTTCATGTTCAACTTCGGCCCGGTCTGGTGGACCACCGGCGCCTATGCCCGCGTCACCGACCCTCACCACGACGTCGAGCCCGCCGACTCCTTCGGCCGCGTCTGGGTCCGTACCGTCGTCGGTCTGGGCTTCTGACCCGCCCCCGGGGCCTGCCCCCCGGGCACGCTGGCAGGCGCCGCCAGAGGGAGACGCGGGCGACCGCGCTCAGGCCACCCAGTTGATCAGCAGCAACAGCCAGCCGGTGGTCAGCGCCACGGTCCCCAGCAGGCTGAGCAAGGCCGCCCCGCGCTGCAGGCCCCCCCCGGCCAGGACGAAGGCGTTCACCCCCGCCGCGCGCCACAGGTACGGCGTGACGTTCAGCCAGCCGGAGGCCGCCAGCAAC
>Ga0207671_10005304_pt1 | contig 11944 bp, 10 predicted proteins | sample KBSC24metaG_FD_184352 | JGI IMG/M metagenome (GOLD analysis project Ga0207671, IMG submission 184352) | Corn rhizosphere microbial communities from Kellogg Biological Station, Michigan, USA - KBS C2-4 metaG (SPAdes) (version 2) | ecosystem: Host-associated > Plants > Roots > Rhizosphere > Soil... | reverse complement strand
GCGGTCGCCGGGCCGGGTGGCTGCAGGCTGGTGTCGATCAGCACAACCACGTCGGCGGCTCGGTGGGTCAGCCGTTCGGTGACGTGCAGCCGCCCCCGACGGGCGCTCACCGGCCAGTTGATTGTCCGCAGCTGATCGCCGGGCAGGTAGGCGCGGACGTCGGCGTATTCGACGCCCGGACCGACGTGGCGCGTGAGGTGCGTGCCGAGCCGGTCTGGCAATTCGATGCGCGGCATCGACGTCGATTGCGGCGGGGCGATGGGAAAGACGAAGACTTCGGCGGCCTCGACGGTGCCGGTCCCGGCCAACAGCCCGCCGCCGGCTACGACGTCGACCGTGGCCCGGATCGGGTATCGGCCCCATCTCTCGGCCGACACCGAGACCGTTTTCTGCTGCGCGGAACTGCCCTCGAGAACCTCGACACCCATGCCGGCCGCGACGGACACCGTGACTTCAGCCGCGATCGTCGGCGCTTCCGTCGTCACCGACACCGACACAGGTGTGTCGTCGTGCTCGAAACACCGCACCAGGGCAGGCTGCCCGTGCACGTACGTCTTGGCGGACGGGCGCTGCCAACTGACCGAGCACAGCACGCCCAGCAGCGGCGCCGCGAAAGCGATGAGCTGCCACCGCGGGCCGAGCACCGCCGCGGCGAGGGCCACCCCGGCGCAGGTCGCAATCGCCAATGTCAGTGACGATGCGCGCCAGTGCAATTCGACTTCGTGTGGCTCGGCCGCGTTCGTCACCCCGCCCCTCCCCGCGTCCGCGGCACGGGCAAACGCTGCAGCAGCTGCGCGACGATGTCGCTACCGCGCACACTGCGCACCCACATCTCCGGTTTGAGGCTGATGCGGTGCGAAATCACGGGAACGGCAAGTGATTTGACGTCTTCGGGGATCACATAGTCCCGGCCGAACAGCAGAGCACGGGCACGTGCGAGTTGGACGAGGTCGAGTTCGGCGCGCGGGCTGGCGCCGACCACCACCTGAGGGTGGTTACGGCTAGCCGCCGCCAGCGACACCACATAGTGCAGGACGTCGTCGTGCACCGTCACCTGCTCGACCGACTCGCGCATGGCGAGCAGATCGTGGGCGTCGACAATCTGTCTCACAATCGGTTCGGCCGACCCGCGTTCCAGGCGGCGGCGCAGCATCACCGTTTCGTCCGCGCCCGACAGGTACTTCAATTCGACCCGGACCGCGAACCTGTCCAGCTGCGCCTCCGGGAGCGGGTACGTGCCTTCGTATTCGATGGGGTTGTCTGTGGCGAGAACGATGAACGGTGCAGGCAGCCTATGGGTTTCGCCGTCGATGCTCACCTGGCTTTCCGCCATGGCTTCCAGCAGTGCCGCCTGGGTCTTCGGAGGTGTCCGGTTGATCTCGTCGCCCAGGAGCAGATTCGTGAAGATGGGCCCGCGACGGAACTCGAACCGCCCCGACTGCATGTCGTAGATGGTCGATCCGAGCAGGTCGGCGGGCAGCAGGTCTGGTGTGAATTGCACACGGGTGAAAGACAATCCGAGGGCCCGGGCGAACGACTTCGCGATCAGTGTCTTTCCCAGGCCCGGCAGGTCCTCGATCAGCACGTGCCCACCTGCAAGCACGGCAGTCAGGATGAGAGTGAGCGCGGCGCGCTTCCCCACCACCACTCGTTCGATCTCGTCGAGCACCGCCTCGGAGTGGGCCGTGGTCAGCTCTCCCGGCATGGTCATGCGCGATCCGCCTTCGGCTTCTCGCTGGTCGTCATAGCCGCTCCAATCGCTGCAGGATTTCATCGAACGTGGCCCGGCCCGGCCCGGGCTCTCCACGGCCGGATCGGCGAACGTCGTGCGGATCCACCCACTGCCACAACTGATCGCCGAAGACCATCCGGCCGGTCACTTGCATCGCGGTCGGATCCTTGGCCTGCTGCGCGCCGGTGGCCATGAAGAATTCGCGTGCCAGCGTGGGCCGCAGGTGGTGGTCCCAGTCTCCGCGAGTCGATTCCGACCACTGGATCAGCGCTTGGGTGCGAACCATCCAATCCCGCAACGACTCCTCCGCGTCATTCGAGGCGGGCTCGGCCGGCGATGGGCCGCGGTCGGCCAGCCTGCGGCGGACCGCCACCAGCACCAGCACCGCCGTGGCCGCGGAGACCCACCCGACCGCTCGGCGATCGCCGAGCAGCAGCGGGATGAACTCCGCTGCCACTACCAGCGAAATGCCCACGACCACAAGTCTCTTCATGCCAGGCTCCGCAGTTCGGTGAGCACCCGGCGAAGGGCCTGCGCGGCGATCTCACGGTGACGTTCGGTCATGACGTGCGGACTGAACCGGGCCTCAGCGAACAGATCCACGAGTTCGGTTGCGCTACCGGTATGCAGCGCGTGGTGTTCGACGGCCCGCGCCAGCACTTCAGAAGGGGTGTCGGAATCCTGCGGTTCGGCACCGGGAGCGTCCGCGAGCGCACGCTCCATCGCCGCGTAACAGGCGATGATCGACTCGCGCGGACCTCGGCTGCGGTCATCGATCTCCGCGAGGCCGAATTCCGCTGCGCGCGTCAGGGATTCCGGTGTCGACTCGGCGACAGGTGTTTCGGCGCCGTAGCCGGCGGGAAGGTACGGCGCGTTGGTTCGCCGGCTTCTGCGAACCATGGCGGCGGCACCCCAGAGCAACAGCATCACGACCGTGGTGGCAAGCAGGTAGCCGAACACACTGTGCTCCGGTTGCGGAGGCGGCACGGGCGATGGCGGGTGCGGCGGTGGCACCACCGTGGCGGGGGCGCTGCCCGGCGCCCTGTTCTGCGGAGCTTGCGGGATGGGCAGGTCCGGTAGTTGCAACAGCTGCAGGTGGGACAGCAGGAGGACGAGCGCCAGCCAGACCAGGAATGCGCCCAGTCCGATCAGCACCAGGCGGCGCACCGGCTTCCACCCGAGCTTGCCTTCGATCGAGCCCGGTAGCGCGAAGGGGGCCGACGCACTGGCCGTCCGTGGACGCCGGAGCGACGAGATGACGCCGATCGCGACGATGAGCACCGAGACGATGAGCAGCGTGTCGACGCCGACCACGCTGGCCGCGACGTGCGCCGGCTCCTTCGAGGCTGGACGATCGACGCCCGGTAGGTACCCGCGCAGCGCGATGGCGACGACGAACAGCAACGCGATCAGCGCGACGATGCGCCACAACGCCTTGTCGATACCGTTCATCGGTACCCCGCTCGATCGTTTGCCCATCTCCATCGTGGCACGTAACCGCCACCACGGCTGCTGAACCGACTGGGAACGACGGCGCTCACCTGGCGTTCCTGCCTGGCCGACGGGATCGAGCTGTGGGAGTGTGAAGGCCCGCGATCGGAGGTCCGAAGTGAAATGGGCAGTGAGGGCATTGTCCGCAGCGGCGACGGGCGTGCTGCTCGCCGCGTCGGGATGCAGCCTGGAAGGCGCGCGCGGCAACTATGGCACCGGCCCGGACGCGATCATCACCGTCAACGGCGGTGAACCACAGAACGGCCTGGTGCCCACCAACACCAACGAGAACATGGGCGGTCGCGTCGTCGATTCGTTGTTCACGGGGCTCTACAGCTACACCGCCGACGGCACACCGGTGTTGGCGAACGCGGAGTCCGTGGACACCACCGACAACCAGCACTACACCGTCCACCTCAAACGGGACTGGACCTTCACCGACGGCACCCCGGTGCGGTCCGAAAACTACATCCGCGCATGGAATTTCGGTGCGGCCACCGTCAATGGGCAGCTGCAGCAGAGCTTCTTCTCACCGATCGAGGGATACGACGCCGTCGCCGCCGAGGGCGCCCCGGCAACCGAGATGTCGGGTTTGAAGGTGGTGGACGACTACACCTTCACGGTGCGTCTCACGAGCCCCAACATCGACTTCAAGCTGGGGCTCGGGTTCACGCCGTTCAAGCCATTGCCCGATGTGTTCTTCACCGAGGGCGCGGCCAAGTTCGGCGAGCATCCCGTCGGGAACGGCCCGTACATGCTGAAGGGCCCGGACGCCTGGCTGCACAACGTAAAGCTCGACGTGGTGCGCAACCCCAATTACAAGGGTCCGGACAAGCCGAAGAACGGCGGCCTGAGCTTCATCTTCTACAGCAGCTTCGACACCGCGTACACCGACCTCGAGTCCGGCAACCTCGACGTGCTCGACACGGTGCCGGTGAGTGCGTTGGGCACGTATCAGAAGGTGCTCGGCAGCCGGGCGTTGACCAAACCGACTGCGCAGAACATGCAGCTCGGAATCCCCTACTACCTGCCGCATTTCAGCGGCGAGGAGGGTCGCCTGCGACGCGCGGCGATTTCGATGGCGATCAACCGGCCCGAGATCATCAAGGCGATTTTCCGCGGCGCCCGCGGCGCGGCGCAGGATTTCACCGCCCGGTCACTACCGGGCTGGGACTCGAACATCCCGGGCAACGATGTGCTGAAGTTCGATCCGGTCAAAGCCAAGCAGCTGTGGGCCCAGGCCAATGTGATCGCGCCGTGGTCGGGATCGTTCGCGGTCGCGTACAACTCCGACGGCGATCACCAGGCGTGGATTGACGCGATATCGAATCAGTTGAAGAACACGCTCGGCATCGAAGCGCACGGCGCTCCGCAGCCGACGTTCAAGCAGGTCCGGGACGAGATCACCAAGCGGACCATTCGGACCGCCTTCCGAAGCGGGTGGCAGGGCGACTACCCGTCGATGATCGAGTTTCTGCAGCCCCAGTTCGTCACCGGCGCGGGCTCCAACGATCCGGTCTACAGTTCGCCGGCGTTCGACGCGAAGCTGATCGAGGCCGAACGGGCGCTCGATCCGAACCAGTCGTATGCGCTGGTCAATCGGGCCCAGGCGATCCTGATGCACGACCTCCCGGTGATCCCACTCTGGGACTACACCGCGGCCGGCGGCGTCGGACCGGGCGTGACGGCCCAGCTCACCTGGAACGGTCTGGCCGATTTCACCCAGATCACCAAGGGCGACGTCACCGAGAACACCAAGGGATAACCGATGCTCAGATACGGATTGAGCCGGCTCGGGCAGGTGGTGATCGTGTTCTTCGGCGCCACTTTCCTGATCTATGCGCTCGTCTTCCTGCTGCCTGCCGACCCGATCTCCGCGCTGGGCGCCGGCAAGCCCATGTCGCCCGCGCTGATCGCGACGCTGCGCGCGCAGTACCACCTGGATCAGCCGTTCTACCTGCAGTACTGGCACTACATCAGCGGCGTGTTCCGACTGGACTTCGGCACGTCCTTCTCGGGCCAGCCGGTGTTCGACGTGATGAAACGCGCCTTCCCCGTCACGGTCGACCTCGCGCTCATCGCGATCGCCGTCGAGGCGGTGTTCGGTGTGACGTTCGGCGTCCTCGCGGGTTTGAGCAAGGGAAAGTGGTTCGACACCACGATCCTGATCGTGACGCTTCTCATCGTCGCCGTCCCGATCTTCGTGATCGGCTTCGCGGCTCAGTACCTGTTCGGTGTGCGCTGGCAGATCTTCCCCGTCACCGTCGGCGGCCACCTCGACCTCTATCACCTGCTGCTGCCCGGATTCGTGCTCGGCGCGGTGTCGTTCGCATACGTTGTCCGGCTGACCCGCTCGTCAGTCGCGGAGAACCTCACGGCGGACTACGTGCGAACCGCCACGGCGAAGGGGCTGTCCCGCCCGCGGGTGATCGTGGTGCACGTGCTCCGCAACTCGCTGATCCCGGTGGTGACGTTTCTCGGCGCCGACCTCGGTGTGCTGATGGGCGGCGCGATCGTCACGGAGGGCATCTTCAACATTCCGGGAGTGGGCGGAACCATCTATCAGGCGGTGATCCGGGGCGAGTCGTCAACCGTCGTCTCGTTCGTGACCGTGCTTGTGCTCATCTACCTGGCGTCCAACGTGGTGGTCGACTTGCTCTACGCCGCCCTCGACCCGAGGATCCGCTATGCCTGAGACCCCGGCCCACTCCACCGGGTATCCCGGCCAGGAGCGTTTCGTCGCCGGCCCCGACGCGGTCAGCGTCGCCGCTGTCGACGCGGTCGACTCCGATGTGAATCCCGCCGGCTTCTGGAAGTCGGCGTGGCTGGGGCTGCGCACCAAGCCGGAGTTCATCGTGTCGATGGTGCTGCTGGCCATGATCGTGGTCGTCGTGCTGTTCCCAGGACTGTTCACCAGTCAGGACCCGCATTACGGTTCGCTCGAGCAGTCGCTGCTCCCGCCGAGCTCCGAGCACTGGTTCGGGACCGACCGGCAGGGCTACGACATCTACACCCGAACGATCTACGGCGCTCGCGCTTCCGTGGCCGTCGGCGTGCTGACCACGATCGTCGTGGTCCTGATCGGCGGCCTGCTCGGCAGCGTAGCCGGGTTCTTCGGTGGCTGGATCGACTCGGTGATCGCGCGGCTGTCGGACATCTTCTTCGGCATCCCGTTGATCCTGGCGGCGGTGGTCACGATGCAGATGATCAGCTCCCGCACCGTGTTCACCGTGGTGATCGTGCTTGCGATCTTCAGCTGGCCGCAGATCGCGCGCATCGCCCGATCGGCCGCGATCGCGGTCCGCAACGAAGAGTTCATCACGGCGTCGCGCTCGCTGGGAGCATCCCGGTTTCGCACCCTGTTCACCCACGTCATACCCAACGCGCTGGGTCCGGTGATCGTGGTCGGCACCATCTCGCTGGGCATCTTCATCGTCACCGAAGCGACCCTGTCGTATCTCGGCATCGGACTACCGTCCACCGCAGTGTCGTGGGGCATCGACATCGCGGCCGGGCAGCAACTGCTCCGCGAGGGCATGCCCATCCTGTTCTACCCCGCCGCGGCGCTGGCGATCACTGTGCTCACCTTCATGATGCTCGGTGACGTGCTGCGCGACGCGCTGGACCCGAAGGCGAGGACCCGCTGATGACCCAGACGGTGAAGGACGGAGCTGCGCCGCTGCTCGACATCCGCGACCTCCAGGTCGAGTTCCGGGTGCAGGGCAAGTCGGTGCCCGCGGTGCGCGACGCGAGCCTCACCGTTTACCCGGGGCAAACGGTGGCTATCGTCGGAGAGTCCGGGTCAGGCAAATCCACCACGGCCGCCGCGGTGCTGGGGCTGTTGCCGGGGACCGGCAAAGTGACCGGCGGTCAGATCCTCTTCGACGGCCAGGACTTGGCCGCCGCTTCCCGCCGCGACTTCGAGAAGATCCGGGGCAGCGGCATCGGTCTGGTCCCACAAGACCCCAACACCAACCTCAACCCGGTGTGGCGCGTCGGATTCCAGATCCGCGAAACCCTGCAGGCGAATGGCGCTGCGAAGCGGGGTGACGCGCGCAAACGCGCGATCGCGCTGCTCAGCGAGGCAGGCATGCGCGACCCCGACAAGCGGGTCAATCAGTTCCCGCACGAGTACTCCGGCGGCATGCGCCAGCGGGCGCTGATCGCGATCGGACTCGCCTGCCGGCCGAAGCTGCTGATCGCCGACGAGCCCACCTCGGCCCTGGATGTGACCGTGCAGCGGCAGATCCTGGACCATCTCGAGGATTTGACCACCGAGCTCGGCACAGCGGTCCTACTGATCACGCACGATCTCGGCTTGGCTGCGGAACGCGCCAGCCACCTGGTCGTCATGTACAAGGGGCGAGTGGTTGAGTCGGGACCCGCCCTGCAGATCCTTCAGGACCCGCACCACGAGTACACCAAACGGTTGGTGCGCGCGGCGCCGTCCCTGGCCTCCCGGCGTGCCCATGACCTCGGCGACCAGGCGCCGCAGCTCAAGGTCACCGAACCCACCCCGCAGGCCTCGTCCGGCCCTCAGGACGTGGTGGTCGCGGCGAATCTGATCAAGGATTTCCCTATCCGCGGTGCCGTCCCCTTCAGCGGCGCCTCGACCTTTCGTGCCGTGAACGATGTCAGCTTCACCCTGCGGCGCGGGACGACGACCGCCGTGGTCGGCGAATCCGGCTCCGGAAAGTCGACGGTGGCGCGCATGGTGCTGGGGCTGTTGGAAGCGACCTCGGGCACGGTGCACTTCGACGGGAAGGACGTCACGTCGCTGCGCGGCGCCGCGGCCAAGGAGTTCCGCCGCCGGGTGCAGCCGGTGTTCCAGAACCCTTACGGCTCGCTGGATCCGATGTACTCCATCTACCGGGCGGTCGCCGAGCCGCTGAACATCCACGGCATCGGAGACAAGTCGTCCCGCACCGCTCGGGTGAAGGAACTGCTGGACCTGGTCGCGCTGCCGCAGTCGGTCATGCAGCGCTTCCCCAACGAGCTATCCGGCGGTCAGCGGCAGCGCGTCGCGATCGCCCGTGCGCTCGCCCTCAACCCTGAGGTGGTGGTGTGCGACGAAGCAGTGTCAGCGCTGGACGTCCTGGTGCAGGCGCAGATCCTGACGCTACTGAGCGAGCTGCAGAACGAGCTCGGCCTGAGCTACCTGTTCATCACCCACGACCTGGCAGTGGTGAAGGAGATCGCACACAACGTGATCGTGATGTCCCGCGGCGAGGTGGTGGATTCCGGGCCAACCGACCAGGTGTACGAGAACCCGGCGTCCGACTACACCCGAATGCTGATCGACGCGATCCCAGGCGGAACGATCGAGCTCGCAGGCTGACTCAAGGGCGCGGCTCGCATCGCCGACGGGGACATAAGTTATTACAGCACAGCGCTATTCGCTCGCGGCCCGGACTTGCGCCCCCGAGCGCGTCCGCCGTCGATCATGCGCAGGATCAGAGCGACCGCGTCCTGCGAGCGGTCGGTTGGTGTCAGAACTTCTTGCAGGAGCAGGCCACGAATCGCGGCAACGGCGACGGTGGCCATGCTCAGCGCCTCCTTGTCGTCGCGCCCTTCACGTTCTGCGAGCGAGGCCAACATCATCGTCAGGTCGTCGAGCGAGTCGATGAAATCACGAAAGTCCCCCGGGCTGTACGCGGCAAGTCCGACGACGTGAAAGAAGCCGCGGACACGTGACAGCCGCTCCGGACGGCTGTAGGCCCGCCAGATCGCCACGACAAGTTCGTCAAAAGTGCCCTGCTGGGCGGCCTTGAAAAATGCCTCGTTGTCACGAGATCGCTGTACCTTGAGCATCGCCGCCAAGACGCCCGAGAGTGACCCGAAGTGGTACCGCAGCAGGGCGTGACTGGTCCCGGCCCGGGCGGCCACCTCGCGCAGCGACATCTCCGGCGAGGGAAGGGACTCCCCGAAGGCAGCCAGAAGCCGAGCAAGAAGACGCTCGCGTGCGTCGCCTTTGGGTTCCGTGCTTGACAAGACCATTCCCACACTTTATCCATTGGATAATAGTTATCCAACGGATAAAGAGCTGCCGACAGCTCCGCGCTGCGGGCCGGCCGACTTGGTAAAGGGACCTTTGATGAGCGCCATGTGGCAAGGCTGCCTCGCAGACACCGAGTACTTCGAGATGCGTTCCAGCGGCGGGCACGACTACGGAGTCTGGGTTACCACGCCACCCGGCTACGACAGCGCCACAACACAAGCGCCCGTCGTGTATGTGCTCGACGGCAACTTTGCCGTGGGCCTGACGGCTCCGCTCATCGTCACCCAGATGGACCCCATGCAACGGATCGAGCCCTACGTCCAAGTCAGCGTCGGGTACGCGGGTGAGGAAGCACAGGACTGGGATCGGCTGCGCAACAGAGACTTCGTGCCACCCGGCGAGCCCATCGCCAAGGAGCTCATCGACGCCGTGGAGATGGGATTGCAAGCGCGCATGAGGACACGCGAAGAAGCTGACGCCTACCTCGCCGAATTACGCGACACCCACGCCGATGTGTTCCTGAGCTTCCTGACCGCGGAATTGCACCCGCGGATCGCACACGAATACGGCACAGCCGCAAGCGGTCACGGCCTTTTCGGCTATTCCTATGGCGGACTTTTCAGTCTCTATGCCTGGCTCACCGGCAGCACCCTCTTCGAGAGCATCGGAGCGGGCAGCCCCGGAATCCTCGCTGGGGACAGTGAGATCTTCGCGCTGCTTCGCGAGATGGATGACAGCCGGCGTGCCGCCAAACTCCACCTGACATTCAACGACCGAGAGCTTCTTGGAGACCTGCCCGTCTATCAGAGCCTCGCGAAGAACACGGCCACCGTCCTTCACCGCCTCACCTCACGCGGCGCACCGGTTACAAGCGAGCTCCTGCACGAAACGCACGTGACGGGCCTGCAGGCCTCATTCCTCAGCTACCTCAGGACCTGCCGCCCCCGGTAAGCGCAAGCCGCCTCGTCTCTTCTCCGGACGCAAAACCGTTGCTACGGAACGTAACCGAGCAACTACCGAGGCGGTAACGCCATCATTTCGCTTCCTCAACCAACTTCTCCAGAAGCGGTGTCAACCTGAAGTCGACGAGCTTGCGCATGACCAGCGAGGTGTTGGTCTGCTCGACACCGTCGATATCGAGTATCCGGCCAGCCACCCGGTAGAGATCGTCAGCGTCACGGGCGACCACGTGAATCAACAGGTCGGTAACACCACCGAGTCCCTGCACTTCTACGACTTCCGGAACCTGCTGCAGCGCTCGCGCGATGGCAGCGAGCTTGCGCTGCGTGACGCGCGTCAGGATGAACGCCGTCAACGGGTAACCCAGTGCGCCGGGATCGATCCGCCTCTCGAACGAGCGCAAGACGCCTTGTCGTTCCAACTTGTTGATGCGTGCCTGGACGGTATTGCGCGACAGCCGAGTCTTGTCGGCCAACGCGATCACGGTGGCCCGCGGGTCGTCGTTGAGCGCCTTGAGGATCCGAGCATCCAAGGCATCGACTCTGGTTTGCGTGGTCAAAATGACAACCCCCTACTGACTGCACGACAATCGATATCAGCAAAATGCTCAGTCAACCCACTGGAACTTGTCCAAAGTGTACTTCGATGCTCGACTTGATAGCGAGTTCTGCACTCCAACGGGCAAGGAAACCACTGATGGACCGCTCACAATCAGTCGATGCACGGCCTCGTCTCGCCGACGCGTCTGCAGACGCCACTCTCCGCGAAATCGAGGACCGCGTGCTGTGGCTATCGACGTCGATCATCCACCACGCCAACCGTGTTCGGCCCAACCCGACCGGTCTGAAGGTGGGAGGCCATCAGGCGTCGTGCGCCTCCATGACCTCGATCATGACGTCGCTGTGGTTCGAACAGCTTCAACCAGGCGATCGCGTGTCGGTGAAGCCACATGCCTCGCCCGTGCTGCACAGCATCAATTATCTGCTGGGTGAACTCGATCAGAAGTATTTGACTACTTTGCGTGAGTTCGGCGGCCTGCAGTCCTACCCAAGCCGATCCAAAGACCCTGACCCCGTCGACTATTCGACAGGATCGGTGGGGATTGGGGCCACTGCGCCAATATGGGGCACGATCGCCCGCCGCTACATCGACACGCAGATCGGCCCCGCAGGAAAAGGTCGCCAGTACTCCCTGGTGGGCGACGCCGAACTCGACGAGGGGGCGGTCTGGGAAGCCATCCTGGACAACTCCGTCGCCGAGCTCGGCGAGATCGTCTGGATCGTGGACCTCAACCGCCAATCACTCGACCGCGTCGTGCCGAACATCGCGGCCGGACGGCTGGAGGCAATGTTCTCGGCCGCCGGATGGCAAGTGATCAATGTGAAGTTCGGCGCCCAGCTTGAGTCATTGTTTGACCACAGCGGTGGGGCCGCGCTGCGCACCCGCATCCTGGAGATGCCCAACCCCGAGTACCAACGTCTACTACGCTGCTCGGCCGAAGAGCTACGGGAGAGGCTGCCCGGCAACGGAATAGGTGCGGACCAGATCTCGACGCTGATCCGCGACCTGGATGATCACACGTTGCTGGCCGCGATCCGCAATCTGGGCGGTCACGACCTCGGCGCACTGCGCGCCGCCTACGCCCAGATCGACGACACCCGTCCGACGGTGATCATCGCCTACACCATCAAGGGTCACCGACTGCCCATCCAGGGCCATCCTCAGAATCATTCGTCACTACTCACCGTCGAGCAGTACGAACA
>Ga0207671_10005300_pt1 | contig 11946 bp, 10 predicted proteins | sample KBSC24metaG_FD_184352 | JGI IMG/M metagenome (GOLD analysis project Ga0207671, IMG submission 184352) | Corn rhizosphere microbial communities from Kellogg Biological Station, Michigan, USA - KBS C2-4 metaG (SPAdes) (version 2) | ecosystem: Host-associated > Plants > Roots > Rhizosphere > Soil... | reverse complement strand
GCCGAGTTGTTGATCATGGTGCAGAACGAGAAGTTCGCGACCGCGATCGACGACGGGATCGCCGCGGCAGAGGCACTGACAGACCCCGCAGCCTTCGAGCGGGTCTGTGCGCTCCTTCAGCCGATCGTGCTCTGCATCAGGGAGCACGTCGAGAACGGGCGCATGTATCTGCACGAGCTGGTGATGGGCGACCCGACGGAGCCATACCGACGCCAGGGACTCATGCAGAACGTCCGACTTCAGGAGGCCATCACGTCAATCCTGGCTGGCAGTGCCCTCGCGACCCCAGACCGCGCCGCGGTCCTCGCCAGGGTCATCACCGCGATCCTGAACGTCAGCACAACCGCAAGCGTCTATCTCGACCGCAGCGATGAAGAGGTTCTGGCCGATATCCGCCAGCAACTCGCGGCGATCTTGAACGCCGACCACTCGAGGAGCATGTCATGAGCACCCACTACGACGTCGTCGTCCTCGGCGCGGGACCAGGCGGCTACGTCGCGGCAATCCGGGCAGCGCAGCTCGGCAGGAGCGTCGCGGTGATCGAGCGCGAATATTGGGGCGGGGTGTGCTTGAACGTCGGCTGCATCCCGTCGAAGTCGCTCTTGCGCAACGCAGAACTTGCCCACACCTTCAACCACCAGGCCGATCTCTTCGGAATCTCCGGCGACGTGACCTTCGACTACGGTGCCGCATTCGATCGCAGCCGTGCCGTCGCCGATGGCCGCGTCAAGGGCGTCCACTTCCTCATGAAGAAGAACTCGATCACCGAGATCGACGGACACGGCACCTTCATCGACTCACACACCATCGACGTGTCCCTCACCGCGGGTGGCACGCAGTCAGTGACCTTCGATGATGCCATCATCGCCACCGGATCGACGGTACGGCTGCTTCCCGGCGTGCACCTGAGCCAGAACGTCGTCTCCTACGAAGCGCAGATCCTCTCCCGTGACTTGCCGGCTTCGATCGTGATCGTGGGCGGCGGCGCGATCGGCATGGAGTTCGCGTATGTCCTGGTGAACTACGGCGTCAGCGTGACGGTCATTGAGTCCCTCGATCGGGCATTGCCCAACGAAGACATCGAGGTCTCACGCGAGATCTCGCGGCAGTATCGCAAACTCGGGGTCGACATCCTCACGTCGACGAATGTCCGAAGCATCACCGAGGCGGACGGCGGCGTCACGGTCGACTATGTCGATTCCGCCGGCGCGGCCTCGAGCATCCGGGCCGAGAAGGTGCTCATGTCGATCGGCTTTTCAGCGCGCACGACCGGCTATGGGCTCGAAGCCACCGGAGTCGCGTTGACCGACCGTGGCGCCATCGCCATCGATGAGTTCATGCGCACCTCTGTGCCTCATCTGTATGCAATCGGTGACGTCACCGCCAAACTGCAGCTTGCCCACGTCGCCGAAGCCCAAGGCATCGTCGCTGCCGAGACCATCGCCGGTGCCGAGACCATGTCGCTCGGCGACTACCGCATGATGCCGAGAGCCACCTTCAGCCAACCGCAAGTCGCCTCCTTCGGGCTCACGGAGCAGCAGGCAACGGACGAAGGCCACACCATCAATGTCGTCAAGTTCCCGTTCACCGCCAACGGCAAGGCACAGGGTCGTGGCGAACCCGAGGGGTTCGTCAAGATCATCGCCGACGCCGAATACGGCGAGCTCCTCGGGGCTCACATGATCGGCGGCGACGTGGCAGAACTGCTCCCCGAGCTCACGCTCGCCCAGAAGTGGGATCTCACCGCCACCGAGCTCGCCCGAAACGTCCACACGCATCCCACCCTCGGAGAGGCGCTCCAGGAGGGGTTTCACGGCCTCATCGGCCACATGATCAACATCTGAGAGCCGGGCGGGGGCCGTCGCCGAACGCGACGACCCCCTCCGGAATTAGAACATCGTGTTGTCGTTGGCGGCCGTCTCGGGCACGTCCTGGACAGCATCCCAGTGCTCGACGACTTTTCCGTTGCGCACCCGGAAGAGGTCGACGACCGACCTGCCACGGTCGCCCGGCGCCGGGATGTAGTGACTGTGGATCGCAACCAGGTCGCCCTGCGCGATGGTCCGCTTCGGCTCGACGCTCAACTGCGGGAACTGCGCGAAGTACGCACCCAACCCTGCCTTCAGACCGGCGACACCGTCGGGGATGTTCGGGCTGTGTTCGCGGTAGTCGTCGCCGATGTACTGGTCGATCGCCGCCACGTTCTTGTTCACCACAAGCTGGTTGAAGAGCTCGGTGACGAGCTTCTTGTTGAACTCGGTGAACCATGGCTGCTGCGCCGTCTGCGTCACCGGGTGGCTGAGCGTCGCGAACATGTCGTTCCCGTTGGCGGTCGTGGCGGGCGCCTCCTGAAGCACGTCCCAGTGTTCGGCGATCTTCCCATCCTGGAAGCGGAAGATGTCGAAGACGGCCGTTCCCGGTGTACCGGGCACAAAGACGACGTTGGAGTGCAAGAGCACAAGATCTCCCTCTGCGATGGCGCGTTGGGGGAGGTTCGCGATCTCCGGGAACTGCTGCCTCAAGGCGGCGCCGAAGTACTTGAGGGCGTCGGGGCCATCGGGAGCCTGGGGGTTGTGCTGAATGTAGTCGGGCCGCACGATGCGGTCGACGATCGCGGTTTCACCCGTGAATGCGTCGGTGAGCAGCTGACGAGCCTGCTCTGCGCTGCCGCCCTCTCGCACCGTGAGCACGATCTTGCCCGTAGTGCGCCGCGTCTCGCCGAGGGTGTGAGCTTTGGCAGCGTCCTCGAGCGGGAATGTCGCCTCGATGTGCGGCCGCAGCTCGCCCGACTCCGCCAGGTCGGCGATTGCCTGCATTCCGGCATGGTCGGCCTCGACGAGAAGCGACTCGAACCGGACGCTCCGCTCGGCTATCGCCGCCAACTCCTCTGGCGCCAGAGGTACCGGAATGAGGGACACGATCGTGCCACCCGACCGCACCACTGCCAGAGAGCGTGCTCGGGCGTCCGCGTCGGACGAGATCGGGTCGAGGACGACGTCGACGTCGTGAACGGCCTCGGTGAAGTCCACCTTGGTGTAGTCGATAAGCTCATCGGCGCCGAGGGAGCGGAGAAAGTCGTGCTTGGCTGCGCTGGCAGTGCCGATCACGTACGCGCCGCGCGCTTTGGCGATCTGCACGGCAAGGTGACCAACGCCGCCGGCGGCCGCGTGGATGAGGACCCGCTGGCCGGGCTGGATGTCGGCCGTGTCGACCAGCGCCTGGTACGCGGTCAACGCCGCGAGGGGCAGAGCGCCCGCTTGGACGTGCGTGATTCCCGCCGGCTTGAGGGCGAAGGCGCGAGCGGGCGCGGTCACGTACTCAGCGTGAGAACCGACACCGCCGGGGTACGGCAGCATGCCGAAGACCTCGTCGCCGGTCTTGAACAGCGTGACGCCGAAGCCCACTGCCTCGACGACACCAGAAACATCCCAGCCCAGCACGTGAGGTGTGCGGAGAGATGATCCGCGGGCGCGGTTGAACCAGTCTGTCGGGTTGACGCCGGCGGCATGGACCGCGACCAGGATCTCGCTCACCCCGGGCGTCGGAACGGGAACATCGACTTCCTTGAGCACGTCGGAGGTGCCGAAGGAGTCTTGGCTGATTGCTCGCATTGCTCTTCCTAACTATTTTCCGGGCTCGGATCGGTCGACTCGGGCCGCCAAATTGCGCCGGCACCTGTGGGCCGTCACTGACGATACTCATAACTGAATGTAATCATGTTTCATTCCCCCGGACTTGCGCCGCTCTCACGCAGAGGGCCGCAGCACTCGCTGCGGCCCTCGCTCGTGTCGAGTCCCATGGGTGGGATCGACGCCGTCTACGCCTTCGAGTAGTTCCCGATCCGACCTTCGCGCACGGACCTCGCATAGATCTTCGGATCCAGCAAGGGCAGGTCGCCGCTGGCTTTGATCGCGTCGATGTAGCCGAGCATCCGCTTCTGAGCCTCCTTGTCCTGATCCCTCACCAGGAACTCCGCGTGCTCGAACTGCAGCCCCTGCATGATCGGCAGAGACGCACCGAAGTAGATCGATCGTTTGATCGCCCCGAGAGACTTCTTCGCTCGCAGACCAAGGAATTCCGCCCGCTCGAGAGCGCGCTCGAGAACCTGGCTCTGCGGAACCACCTCGTCCACGGCTCCGACAGCGAGAGCCTCGGCCGGAGTGAAGGCTTTGGCCTCGAGAACGGCAGCCAGCGCTTGGCGGGGTCCGATGAGCCGCGTCAGCCGCTGGGATCCCCCGCCGCCCGGAGTGAGCGCAAGCAGCACTTCGGAGAGACCGATTGCGTAGTCTCCCTCTGCCATGATGCGCACGTCGCATGCCCACGCGAACTCGGCGCCGATGGCAAGGGCAGAGCCATTGAGCGCCGCGACGAAGATGGTGCCGCTGCGGTTCATCTTCAGGAACGTCGCGTGCAGTCCGTCCAGTTGCAGCAACGTCTTGAATCCGAGCGCACTGGCGACTGACCGCAGACCCGGGACCTTGTTGATCGCTGTCGCGGTGCGGAAGACGAACCCCGCAACACGGGTAGTGATGGGCGGGAAGCCGACGCCACCCTGTTGGAGCCAGACGATGTCCGCGTGGCTCAGGAACCGATCCGGATGCGTGCCCGTGAAAATGACCGCGTGGACGTCGGGGTCCTTGTCGGCTCGATCAACGATCGTGGCCAGGTCGACGGCCATCTGGGGATACAGCAGTGCGTCCTTTCCGCCATAGATGCGCACGATCTGGGTCGTGCCGCGCTCTTCGACTTCGAGGCCGATCTTGTCTTCGGTTGTCATGATCTCGTTTCTCTTTTCGTGATGGGCGATTCGGATTGACCCGGGCTGGGTGTCCGTTGGGTATCGGGCTGAGTCTTGGGAGAGTGCAGAGCTGAGGAGTGGCGGCCGGCGACGAGGACGAAGCCCCGCTCAGATGACATTGTCATCTCAAGAGGTTACCATTTCAGTTGACGCTGTCAACTACGGTCTAGAATCGACTGATGGCCAGTCGATCCGAATCCGCCGCGGCGACGCGCCGTGCCCTGCTCAAGGCGGCCCGCGAACTGCTCAATGAGGGTGGCCCCCACAACGTCACGCTGAGGGAGGTCGGCGCGCGCGCGGATGTGTCCCGCGGTGCTGCTTACCGACATTTCGCGGACAAGGAGAGTCTTCTCGCCGCGGTCGGAGCCGAAAGCTGGGATCGAGTGACGCAGGCGCTGGCTGGGCTGCATCCGACTCCGTCGGTCGGCAGCGCCACCCTCCTCCGGTCTGCGCTCGACCCGCTCCTCACCGTCGGCAGGGAAGAACCCGAGGTATTTCGAACGATGTTCACGGTGCCGGCCAAGAGTCCCGAGCTGGCAATTCAAGCCGCCGGGCGCGCCCAGTTGGAGTTCCTGCGCGTCGTCGGACTCGTGGTGGGCGATGGACAGGCGCACCTCTACGGGGCAATGCTTCTAACGAGCGCGCTCGGGATCGCCAGCATGGCAGCAAGCGACGGCCTCGATCCGAGGATGTGGCAAACCACTCCCGACAGCGTGTTGGACGCGCTGGTCGGCATGATCGCCGATCGAGGCTGACGGTCGGGCGGCCGCAGTCGGGCCGTCAGGATGCGCCGCGTGCGACGGTCAATCCGGGGTATGCAACCTCGACCGGCGTACTCAGTGCGCCTTTTGCCTGACGAGAGACCTCGTCGGCGACGACTTCGTATTCACCGGATTCGACCGCGTCATAGACCTTCGCGACGAGCTCGGCGGGAAGCATCTTGGGCCCCACGGCGTGCGCGGCCATTGCCGTATCGACGTAGCCCATGTGCACGCCGATGACGTGGACCCCTTGGGGTGCGAGCTCGAGACGGAGCGAGTTGGTAGCCGACCACATCGCAGCCTTGGATGCGCTGTACGCTCCGGCCCAGGCGAGCCAGCTCGCGACCGAATGCACATCGATGAGCGTCGAGCCGGGGTGAGCGGCGAGGATCGGCGCGAACGCTCGAGCGACGAAGACGGGCCCGAAGAAGTTGACCTCCATGTTCGCTCGGATGTCGGCATCCGAGACGTCCAGCAGGCTGGCACTCGGCGGGGTCGCACCCGCGTTGTTGATCAGCACGGTCACGTCGCTCGCCGCATCGGCGATCGACCGGATGGAGGTACTGTCCGTGACGTCGAGGGCCAGCGGCACGATCCGCTCGTCGTCCCAGAGCCGCGGTGTCCGAGCGGTCGCGTAAACCTTGCTCGCGCCCCGCGCAAGTGCCTCGCGCACGAACTGGGTTCCGATGCCGCCGTTGGCTCCCGTGACAAGGACGATGGCGCCGTCGAGTGAAGGCATGGTGGGTTCCTCTCTGATCCACGAGGCGCCGCTCGTGGGACACTGAATCGGTAGGCGGGCGACCGCTTCCGCCACATAACTGAGTCTAATCATTTTCTACCCGGGAGGGCTGTCACGTGAGCGTTGCCCCACAGCCGATCGGACGGCGCGAGCGCAACAAGCAACACAAGCTCGAACGCATCGTCGCGGCAGCGGGAGAGCTCTTCGCGGAGCGGGGCGTTGACGACGTGACCACGCAGCAGATCGCCGACAAGGCCGACATCGGCACCGGAACGCTGTTCTTGTACGCGAAGAGCAAGGCCGAATTGCTGCTGCTCGTGCAGAACTCGACGTACGCACATGCCTTGGCCGTGGGCAGGGCGGCGGCGGCCGATGTCACCGATCCACTCGATGCCGTCATGGCGATCCTGCGCCCGGTGGTGGAATGCAACCGGATCCAAATCGACAACGGGCGCACCTACTTGCGCGAGATCGTGTTCGGCGACCCCGAGGAGCCGAACCACCGCGACGCTCTCGCACTCACCAACGAGACCGAGTCGGCGATCGCCGAAGTGCTGGAACGCAGTGGGATCGCGTCGGACGACGCTGCCGCGCTCGCCCGGATCGCCTCCGCGATCAGCTACCTCAGCATGGCCGCCACTGTGTACGCCTCGCGACCGGTCGACGAGATCGTCGACGACATCCGGGGCCAAGTGGGTGTTCTGCTGGGGCGCTGACGACGTTCCGGCGTGGCCAAGCATCCTTCCGGGATCGACAAGAACGACCTGGGGCCCACGAGCCACCATGGACTCGGACTCATTTCGTCTCTGATCCCTGGGAGTGCCGCCGATGACCGCTGCGAGCGAATCGTTCCGACCTGACCTCTTCGCCGGACGGACCGCCCTGGTCACCGGAGGAACCTCGGGCCTCGGATTGTCGACGGCCCGCTTTCTCGCCGATCTCGGAGCCGATGTCCACGCTCTCGGCCTCGGTGCTGCAGAGCCGGAGCCGATCGAGCGGGTGCACTTCGGCGAGCTCGACGTCACCGACGACGCGGCACTCTCGGCGTACATCTTGGGGCTCGACCGGCTCGACATCGTCGTGCCGGCGGCGGGCATCAGCATGGGACCGCGCGAACTCGAGTGGGAGCCCTTCCAGCGCGTCGTGTCGATCCAGCTTCTCGCGGTCTACCGCACGATCGAGCTCGCGAGGCCGCTCCTCGCGGTGAGTGGGGGCTCGGTCGTGACGATCGCCTCGATGTACGCCTACTTCGGCGGAGGGGACATCGCCGCCTACTCGGCCTCGAAGGGGGGCGTCGTGCAGCTCACGAAGTCGCTCGCCGAGGTCTATGCGGCCGAGGGGATCCGGGTCAACTCGGTGGCTCCAGGATGGATCGACACACCCCTGCTCGCTCCCCTGAAGGCCGACGACACCTCACGCGAGCGGCTGCTGTCGCGGACGCCCCTGCGCCGCTTCGGCGATCCGGATGAGATCGCGTCGGTCGTCGCGTTCCTCTGCTCCGACGCCGCCGCATTCGTCACGGGCGCCGTGCTGCCCGTCGACGGCGGTTACCTGGTCACGGGGATCTGACCCGGGCAGCTCACCCCAGGTAAGCGCTCCTGAGCAACTCGTCGTCGGCGAGCAGCGTGCTGGCCGAGCCTTGGTACGACACGCGGCCGCTGCTCACCACCAAGGCGTCGGATGCCGCCTTCAGCGCCAGATGCGCGAATTGCTCGACCAACAGCACTCCGACTCCTGACGCTGCGATGTCCTGGATCACCGGGATCAGACGCAGGAAGACCACCGGCGCCAGGCCCAAGGACATCTCGTCGATCATGATGTAGCGGGGCTTGGCCGCGAAGGTTCGCGCGAGCACGACCATCTGCTGCTCCCCTCCCGACAGCAGCGCGGTCGGCGAGTCGACACGCTTCTCCAACTCGGGGAACAGCGCCATCGCCTCGTCGAACGCCGCTCCGGTGCGCGCCGTCAGCTTGAGGTTCTCGCGAACCGTGAGGGACGGAAAGATCATGCGTCCCTGCTCGACGTGCTTGAGACCCATCAGCGAGCGCTGCCGACGTGACAGCTTGGAGATCTCGTGGCCATCCAGTTCCAGCGAACCCGAGGCGATGGGAATGATCCCGGACATCGACTCGAGCAGGCTGGTCTTGCCGGCGCCGTTGGGCCCGACGATCGTCGTGATCGTGCCGAGACTCACCTCGAGACTGACGTCGGAGATGACCGGGCCGACGCCGCGGCGCACCACCACATCCGTGACTTTGAGACTCACAGCATCTCCGTTTCACCCATGTACGCCGAGACCACCTTCGGATCGCTCAACACCGAGGCGCGGTCACCACTGGCCAGCACCTCGCCGAAGTTCAGCACGGTGATCCTCGAGCAGACGCTGCGCACCAGGTCAAGGTCGTGCTCGATGATCAGGATCGTGGTCCCGAAGTGCTCGGGAGCGCGACGCAGCCGGTTGGCGAAGGCGAGGTGCTCGTCATGAGACAGACCGGCGGCAGGCTCGTCGAGCAGGAGCAGCTTGGGGCGCGCCGCCAGGTTTGCGGCGACCTCCACCAATCGACGAGTGCCGACATCCACGACGCTCAGGGGGATCGAGCCGTCCGGGCACCCGAAGAATCGGAGGGCATCGGCGATGGAGGCCGCGTCGGCCTTGCCCCTGGTGATGAATCGGACGTAGGCGCCGACGGTCATGCTCGGAGGCACGCGGTCCTGCTGGAAGGTGCGCCGGAGTCCGGCACGCGCACGCCGGTGCGGGGCGAGTCCGTTCAGCGGCTCGCCGTCGAGCGTGGCCGTGCCGCCGTGCTGCGGGAGGAAGCCGCCGATCGCGTCGACGAAGGTCGACTTGCCGGCACCGTTCGGTCCGATCAGGCCCAGGATCGTGCCCTCTTCCACGGTCAGCGAAACGTCCGTCAGTGCCTTCACCGCTCCGAACTCGACGGTCAGGTGGTCGACGACCAGAAGTGGTCGACCGGTTCCCGTCGGGATTGGCGCGTCGGCCGCCATCTCGACCGCGGCGGCGCCGCCTTCCGCGTCGGCGCGGGCCGCGTCACGACGACGTCGACGACGGAAGATCGCGGAGCGAACGCCCGAACCGAGGTTGGAGTTCGAGGTCAGAGCCTGGATTCCCAGGACGCCGAAGGCGACGCTCGACCACTCCAGCGGCACCCGGAACTGCTTCAGGATCTCCGGGATCACCACGAACAGGATGCCGCCGAAGAGCGCCATATCGATCAGCTGCGATCCGACCACGATGCTGAGCACATAGAGTCCGAGCGAGTTGATCGGGGTGAAGGTCAGGTAGTTGACCTGCGTGATCTGGCCGACGATCAGAGTCCCGGCGATCCCGCCGACGAAAGCGCTGAGCGCGAATGCCGACAGTTTCGCGGTCCGCACGCTGGTGCCCGCCGATGCCGTCCCTCGCTCGGAGAACGCCACCGACTTCCAGGCAGCTCCGATTCGGCTCCGCTGCAACGCGTTGATCGCAAGCGCGATCAGCACGGTGACGACGACGGCGAAGAAGAAGTACCCGCGGTCGCCGGTCGGGTCGGACGACAGGCCGAAGGGCCGGGGGATGTGCGCGAAGCTCTGGTCCGGAAACCCGATCTGCTGCACGGTCGTGTCGACGGCGGCAGCGACGCCGAGAGTGATGACGGCGAGGTTGACGCCGCGCAGGCGAAGGGCGGGCAGCCCGATCACCAGGCCCAGGGCCGCGGTGATCACCCCGGCGATCAGCATGAAGACGAGGAACGACGCCGCCCCGAAGACGGCCGGAAGAGGCGTCTTCAGGTACAGGAACTCGAGGATCCACGCGCCGATCGACGCGAAGCTGAGCTGGCAGAGGGCGATCATGCCCGCGGTGCCGGTGACGATCCCCAGACCGAGGAGCGACACCATGGCCACGAGGACAGAGGTCGATACGAACACGACGTAGGCGGGCATGCCGAAGCCGAAGACCGCTCCGAGAGCGATCGCGACGAGGGCGAACACGAGAGGGATCCAGGCCCGATTTGCCGGGCGCGCAGGGCTAGCGAGCGACATCCCAGACCTCCTTCCGCTGGTTCCAGACGAGGAACAGGACGATGACGAGGATGGGGATCCAGTCGCGCAGCTGGGTGGTCGATGGGAAGGCGGTGAGGGCTCCCTGCAAGGCGCCGACCACCAGGCCCCCGACGATCGTGAGGGGGATGTTCTTGAACGCTCCCACCAGGGCCGCGGCCGTGCCGGGGATGACCAAGGTGATCATCGAGGCCGCGTCGGCCGCCGCGGTGTTGCCGATGATGGAGACGCACAACCCCATCACCGCGCCCATCGCGACCCACACGCTCACCTGAAGGGCCTTCACGTTCACGCCGAGCAACTCGGCGGCCGTCTGACGGTCGCTGATGGCCCGGAGTCGAATCCCGAGCGGCGAGTGTTTCACGATGATCCAGGTGAGGAGGCCGACGACGATGGCCGCAACGAGCATCGCGACGCCCACCTTGGTGACCGCGACCTCACCGATGATGACGGCCGGCCCGACGAGCAAGGGGCGAAGAGGTTGCGGCTGTGATCCGAACAGGATGAAAGACAGCGAGATCAGCATGAGCAGTGACGCGACCGTCACGGCCGAGCGGGCGGTCGTCGTCGCCTCCGAGAGCCAGGTCGCCTCGATCCAGCCCAGAACGCCGGACACGACCGCGGCCACCAGCACGGCGATCACCACCGTGATAGTGACCTGAGCCCCAGGGGGCAGCGAAGCCAGGAGGGGTGCGGAACGGATCGAGAGGTACGCGCCGAAGACGCCCACCGCGACAAGCGAGAAATTGATCACGCGCGTCAGCACGGACATCAGCGTGAGGCCCACCCCGATCAGGGCATAGAGGGCGCCGGAACTGAACCCGACGACCAGGGCGAAGATGATGTTCAAACTGTCCTCCGTGATGCAACTGGCGAAATGATATTGCGGGCGACGGCCTGCTGGGCCGTCGCCCGCAATCAGTGTTCGGCTTTACGGCTGCTTGGTGTCGACCCATCCGATCTCGTCACCCTTGAGCCACGGTCCGAGAGAAGTCCACTCGCTGGTGTTCTTCTTGATCTCAACCGGCCATGCTGACTTGTTGGCCTGGTGGGTGTCACCAGGGCCGAAGATCCACGGCGTTGCGACCATCGGGTTGTTCACCGGGGTGGTCATCGCCTTCGCAGCAGCGGTGAACGAATCACGCGTCACCTTGCCCTTGACCGACTTGAGAATCGCGATGAAGTACTTCGCCGCCAGGTAGCCGCCCTGAGCGAAGGAGGTCTTCGGCACCTGGTGCGCATCCATGACCTTGGCCCAGTCGGTGTTCGACTTGTCCTTCGGGTCCGTGAACGGCGAGAACTCGGCCGGCAGGTGGATGTCGCCGGCGTACGAGATGCCCTTCGCGAACTCGTCGGAGTAGCAGGAGGTCAGCACCAGGAAGGGGATCTTCAAGCCCTGGTTCGACGCCTCGCCGATGAACGCCGTGACGGCCGGGCCGACCTCGGTGATCATGACAGCGCCGCAGTTGTGACTCTTCAGTGCCGCGACGTTGCCTGCGTAGCTCGCCTGACCGCGGGTGAGGCTGAAGTCGCTGTACGCGAGCTTCTTGCCCGTCTTCGCCGACCAGGCGTCGATGGCTCCCTGATAG
>Ga0207671_10005299_pt1 | contig 11949 bp, 10 predicted proteins | sample KBSC24metaG_FD_184352 | JGI IMG/M metagenome (GOLD analysis project Ga0207671, IMG submission 184352) | Corn rhizosphere microbial communities from Kellogg Biological Station, Michigan, USA - KBS C2-4 metaG (SPAdes) (version 2) | ecosystem: Host-associated > Plants > Roots > Rhizosphere > Soil... | reverse complement strand
GAACCAGCCGCCGCCCTTCGAGGATGTCGACCTGTTCGCGACGGACCGCGCGCTCGCCGATGCCGTGGCGAAAGCGGGTGGGGCCGAGCATGCCGGGCGGCTCGGCGCGATCGGCCGGCGCGCCGGATCGGCCGAGGTGATCGGCTGGGGCGTCGAGGCCAACCGGTATCCGCCCGAGCTCGACACCCACGATCGCTGGGGCCGCCGCATCGACGAGGTGCGTTTCCATCCGGCCTATCACCAGCTGATGGATTTCGGGCTCGGCTCCGGCGTCGCCAGCGTGGCGTGGGACGGCACGCCCGCCGGCCATGTTGCTCATGCCGCGACCCTGTTCCTCACCGGCCAGCCGGATTCGGGCACCAGCTGCCCGATGACGATGACCTATGCCTCCGTTCCGGCGCTGTCGGTGGCGCCGGGGGTGCGCGACGAGTGGGTGCCCCGCATCACCGCCGGCCGCTACGACCCCGCCGTCCGGCCGGCGCGCGACAAGGCCGGCGTCACCATCGGCATGGCGATGACCGAGAAGCAGGGCGGATCCGACGTGCGCGCCAACACCAGCCGCGCCGATCCGGTCGCCGACGGGGATGGCTGGTATCGGCTGACGGGCCACAAATGGTTCTGCTCGGCGCCGATGTGCGATGCCTTCCTGACGCTGGCTTATGCGCCGGGCGGGTTGACCTGTTTCCTGCTGCCGCGCTGGCTGCCGGACGACCGGCGCAACGCCGGCTTCCGGGTGGTGCGGCTGAAGGACAAGATGGGCGATCGCTCCAATGCCTCGTCCGAGGTCGAATATCATGGCGCGCTGGCGCGGCGCATCGGCGAGGAGGGGCGCGGCGTCGCCACCATCCTGCGGATGGTGCAGCATACCCGGCTGGATTGCGTGGTCGGTTCGGCCGGCCAGATGCGGGCCGCGCTGGCGCAGGCGCTGTGGCACACGGCGCATCGCTCGGCGTTCCAGAAGCGGCTGGTCGATCAGCCGGCGATGGCGGCGGTGCTCGCCGACATGGCGGTGGAGAGCGAGGCGGCGACGGCGTTGTCGCTCCGCATCGCCCAGGCCTTCGACGAGCGGGATCCGCTCGCGCGGCTGCTGACGCCGATCGCGAAATATTGGGTCTGCAAGCGCGCGCCGGGCCTCGTCAACGAGGCGATGGAGTGCCACGGCGGCGCCGGTTACATCGAGACCGGCCCGATGCCGCGCCTGTTCCGCCAGTCGCCGCTCAATGCGATCTGGGAAGGCTCGGGCAACGTCATCGCGCTCGATCTGCTGCGCGGCCTGGCGCGCGAGCCGGAGGGCGTCGCCGCGCTGCGGTCCTTCCTCGACGGCGCGCGGGGGCGGGACCGGCGGTATGACGCCTGGCTCGACGCGCTCGATCTCACCGCCGACGAGGGCCGCGCCCGATGGCTCGTGGAGCGGCTGGCGCTGGCGGTGCAGGCGGCCGTGCTCCTGCACTGGGACAATCCGCTCGCCGAGCCTTTCTGCGGGCTGCGGCTGGCGCCGCGCGGCGGGGCCTATGGCGCGTTCGGCGCCGCAGTGGACGTGCGCGCGATCGTCAGCCGGTCCATGCCGGGGTGATCCACGCCCGCGACCAGCAGCGCGGCGGATCGCGGCGCGGATCGACGATCTCGACGGGGCGGACGGGCAGAGCGGATACCGGCGCGAGATAGGTGGTCGCCGGCACCCGGAGGTCGGTCTGCTGCCGCTCCCAGGCGCGCGGCAGCGAGCAGAGCGGCGGCGGCGAGGCCCGCATCGTCAGCACCGGGAACAGCTCGGACGCGGCGGTGAGCGCGCCGATCGCGAGCATCCCCAGCAGAGCGCGCCGCAGCCTCGGCCGGTCCGCCTGCGGCAGCAGGTCGGCGACGGCGGCGGCGAGCACGCAGAGCGGCACGATCGTCACCCGCATCTGGAAGTCCGCCCAGCCGCCGATCCGCCAGAGCGGCGCGAGAACCAGCATCGCGGTGGCGATCGCCACCGGCGCCTTGCCGAAGCGCGAGCCGACGATCAGCGCCGGGATCGCGAAGGGCGCCACCTCCAGCAGCAGGCTGAGCGCGTAGAAGAGGGGATCGACGGCGTGCGGCCCGCTCCCCACCGCGGCCGCGCCGGCATGCTGATACCATAAGGTCGGCGCCGCGATCAACACCGCCAGCAGCGGCACGGCGCAATCGACGGCCCGCAGCCTCGGCAGCGCGCGAAGGCCCGCATGAGCGAGGAACGGGACCGCGCCCGCCGCCGCCAGCGGCGACCAGAAAGCGAGCAGCGGGACGGCGGCGGCGGCCGTGCCGATCCGCACCTTGCCCTGCTGCCGGAGCAGCACCAGGACCGCGCAGCCCCATCCCGCCAGCGCATGTTGCGGCGCCCAGAAAATCTGGGTGAGGGTGGCGGTATATTGCAGGCCCCAGGCCCAATTCTCGATATGATAGAAGGATGCGGGGTGGCCGAGCGCGCGGGCGATCAGCGTGCCGATCGCATCGAGCCCGCTGAACAGCAGGAACACCCATGCCGCCAGCCGTCGCGGCCGGCCGGGCGCGAACAGCGGCGTGGCGATCGCCAGCATCAGCCCCAGCACCAGCGCATTCTGGGCCAGCAGCGCGAGATCGAGCGCCGTCTGCCCGGCACCGCCCGCCAGCGCCGGCAGCAGATACATGCCGAGCGGGGCGCGGAGGATCGCCGCCCCCTCCGGCAGGGCATAGACGAAGGGCCAGCGGTGCCGGCCGAGATCGGCCAGCACGGTGTCGCGGATCTGCCAGTCGGCGGGCGCGAACAGGAAACGTCCTTCGCCGCCGAGGATCAGCAGCGCGAGCGCGAGCGCGAAGCAGGCGAGGAGGGTGCGGCGATCGACCCGGGTCTCGCTGTCTTCGAACCGCAACACCAGCAGGCCGAGCCCGCCCGCGCCGGCGATCAGCATCGCGAGGTCGACGGCGGGCGCCAGCCCGAGAAAGGCGGGCAGCAGCAGCGCGCCGGTCGCGATCAGGGCGAACAGCGCGGCGATCAGCCGGGGCAGGGGAATGCCGGGCGCGGGGCGATCCGGCGCCTCGGCCGCCGTCATCCGTGGGCGATCCGCCGCTGGAGCGCGTGGACGGGATTGTCGTCTTCGGCGGCGGCGGCCCGGGGCGCGTCCTCGCCCATGTTGATCCGCTCGCGCTCGACCACCAGCGGGCGCTTGCGCACCTGCGCGTGGATGGCGGTGACATATTCGCCCAGCATGCCGAGGAAGGCCAGCTGCACGCCGGACAGGAAGAAGAGCGCGACGATCATCGTCGCCATGCCGCGCGGCGCATGGTGGGGCAGCACGAAATAGAGCGCCACCGACACCAGCGCGTAGAGGATCGAGAGCCCCGACAGGCTGAGCCCCGCGAAGGTGCACAGCCGCATCGGCGCGCTGGTGAAGGAGAAGATGCCGTTCAGCGCCTGGTCGATCAGGCGCGGCAGGTTGTTCTTGGAGATGCCGCGCGCCCGCGCCTCCCAGGTGTAGGGCACGATCACGCGCTTGAAGCCCACCGAGGCGATGATGCCGCGGATATAGGGATAATGATCGTCATGCTCGACGACGGCGCGCCACACCTTGCGGTCGATCAGCTGGAATTCGCCGACGTTGAGCGGGATGTCGATGTCCGACAGCGTGTTGACGATGCGGTAGAAGATGGCGCGGCAGGTGCGCAGCGCGAGGCTTTCCTGCCGATTGACGCGCGCGCCGGCGACCACTTCGATGCCGCTCTCCCACAGGCGCACGAAATCCGCGATCATCGCGGGCGGGTCCTGCAGGTCGGCGGGCAGGAAGACGAGCACGGCGTCGCCGGTCGCGGTCCGCAGCGCGTTGAAGTTGGAACGGAAGGGGCCGTAGTTCCGCGCGTTGAGGATCACCTTCATGCCCGGGTCCGACGCGGCCATCTCGCGCAGGATGTCGACGGTGCCGTCGGTCGAGGCGTTGTCGGCGAAGATATGTTCGCGGGCATAGCCCGCGAGCGCGCCGCCGGGGGCGAAGAGCGCCGCCACCTCGTCGCGGCAGGCGCGGACATTCTCGGCCTCGTTGAAGCAGGGCGAGATGATCGAGATCGTCTTCATGCGGCTTGCTTCCTTTGCGCGCGCATCCAGTCCACGGTCTGCGCGAGGCCGGTGTCGAGGGAGATGGAGGGCGACCAGCCGAGCGCCTCGAGGCGGCCGGTGTCGCCTTCGAGGTGCATGATCTGGCCGGGCCCGAAGGGGATGTCGCCGAAGCGGAGCGGCAGGCCCGGCGCGGCATGGTCGCGCAGCCGCTCGATGATCGAGCGGATCGTGGCGGGCCGGCCGGAGCAGAGATTGTAGATGCCGCTCGCGCCGGCGGAGGCCGCGGCGGCGAGCGTGCCGGCGGCGACGTCGTCGATATGGAGATAGTCCCAGCGCTGCGTGCCGGGGCTGGTGCGCGGTGCGCGCCGGGCGAGCAGTTCGGCGGTGACGCTGGGGATCAGCCAGTTCGGATTGTCGCCGGGGCCGTAGGCGGCGAACAGCCGGAGCCATGCGAAGCCGATGGCCGCCGCCTCGCAGCGCTGGCGGACGAGATGGCAGGCGGCGAGCTTGGCCGCGCCGTAGAGCATGGTGGGGTTGGGCAGGTCCGTCTCGACGATGCGGCGATCGAGGCGGCCATATTCGGCCTGGCTGCCGATGCCGACGAAGCGGCTGGCGCCGGCCGCGATCGCGGCGTCGGCGAGCGCGCAGGCCGCGCGGATATTGTCGAGCTGGATGTCGCCCGCGCGGTCGGATCCGCTCACGCCCTCCCAGGCGGCATGGACGACGATATCGGGCTTCGCCATCCGGAGCACCGCGGCGACGCGATCCTGGTCGGAGAGCGGGGCGACGTGGATCGGGATGTCGAGGCCGGCGAGCCGCGCGGCGCCGGGCGTGCGGACGAGGGCGATCGGATCATGCCCGGCCGCCAGCGCGGCACGCACGACGGCCGCGCCGACGAAGCCGCCGGCGCCGGTGACGAGAATCCGCTTCGATGTCGCTCCGCCCATGAGAGCGAGCTATGAAAGATACTGGTTAATTTGATCTTGCGAGAGGGCGACAATATCGTCTCCGGCCGCCGCCGCGCGATACCAGTCGGCGGACCAGCGCAACGCCTCGTCGAGGCCGAGCCGGGGGCGCCAGCCGAGCCGCTCGATCGCGGCGGTGGAATCCAGCGTGAGGGTCGCGGCCTCGTGCGGGTGGTCGCCGGGCTGGGCCACGATCCCGGTGCCGCCATCCCAAAAGCGGGCGAACAGATCGATGACGGCGCCGACCGGGGCGACATCGGCCGGCGAGGGGCCGAAATTCCAGCCGCGGGCAAACGCTTCGCGATCGGCGTGCAGCCGCTCGGCGAGCAGCAGGTAGCCGGCCAGCGGCTCCAGCACATGCTGCCAGGGGCGGGTCGCGCCGGGGTTGCGGATCGCGAGCGGCCGGCCGGCGGAGAAGGCGCGGGCCGCATCGGGCACCAGCCGGTCCTCGGCATAGTCGCCGCCGCCGATGACGTTGCCCGCCCGCGCGGTGGCCAGCCCGATGCCGGCGTCGCGGAGGAAGCTGTCGCGATAGGATTGCGCGGCGAACTCGGCGCAGGCCTTGGAGTTGGAATAGGGATCGTGGCCGCCGAGCGGGGCATCCTCGCGATAGCCCTCGGCGCGGCCGTCATTGCGGTAGCATTTGTCGGTGGTGACCGAGACGATCGTCCTCACCGATCCCGCGCGGCGGCAGGCATCGAGGACGTGGACGGTGCCCATCAGGTTGGCGGCATAGGTCTCGACCGGCGTGGCGTAGGAGGCGCGGACCAGCGGCTGCGCGGCGAGGTGCAGGACGATCTCCGCCCCGCCGGTCGCGGCGTCCACGGCGGCGAGATCGCGGACATCGCCGAGAATGTGGCGGCAGCGACCCGCGCCGCCGATCATGTCGAACATCGACGGCGTGGTGGGCGGCGCGAGCGCGAAGCCCGTCACCTCCGCCCCCAGGCGCTCCAGCAGCAGGAGCAGCCAGCTGCCCTTGAACCCGGTATGGCCGGTGACGAGGACCTTGCGGCCGGCCCAGAAATCCGCGCTCACCATTCTAGAATCCGTTCGCACTGAGCGATGTCGAAGCGCGTGCGGCCCGTCCTTCGACGTCGCTCAGGCCGAACGGGAGGACATGGGATCGGGCGATCAGTGCCACGTCTTCCACGGCGCCTCGCGCCGCTCCCACAGGCCTTCGAGCATCTGGCGGTCGCGCAGCGTGTCCATCGGCTGCCAGAAGCCGTCGTGGAAGAAGGAGCGGAGCTCGCCGTCCGACGCCAGCCGCTCCAGCGGCTCGCGCTCCCAGACGCAGCCGTCCGAATTGCCGAGATAGCGGCCGATCGAGCGGTTCAGCACGAAGAAGCCGCCGTTGATCCAGCCGCCTTCCTCCACCGGCTTCTCGGCGAAGGCGGCGACCCGGTCGCCGTCGAGATCGAGCATGCCGAAGCGGGAGGCGGGGCGCACCGCCGTCACGGTCGCGCGGCGCCCGTGATCCTTGTGGAAGGCGATGGAGGCGCCGATGTCGAGGTTCGACACGCCGTCGCCATAGGTGAGGCAGAAATCCTCGTCGTCGCCGAGATACTGCATGGCCTGGCGCAGGCGGCCGCCGGTCATGGTCTCGGCCCCGGTGTCGATCAGGCTGATCTTCCAGTCCTCGGAGGCGTTGCGGTGCACTTCGGTGGTGCCGCGCCGCATGTCGATCGTGATGTCGGACATGTGCAGCGCGTAGTTGAAGAAATATTCCTTGATCATGTAGCCCTTGTAGCCAAGGCACACGATGAACTCGGTGACCCCGTGCTGGGCGTAGATCTTCATGATGTGCCACAGGATCGGCTTGCCGCCGATCTCGACCATCGGCTTCGGGCGGGCCGTGGTCTCTTCGGCGAGGCGCGTGCCCAGGCCGCCGGCGAGGATGATGGCTTTCATGGAAGCGATCCTATGAAGGAACGTGCTGAAGGAAGCGTAAAGGCCGCGCGGGTTATCGGATCGCGCTCACCACCGCATCCAGCGTCGCGGCCATGTAGTCGAGGCGGGGATCGTCGATGCCGGGCCAGACGCCGAGCCAGAAGGCGTCGCGCATCACCTTGTCGGTGTTGGTGAGGTCGCCATGGACGCGGTACGCCACGTCCTTGAAGGCGGGCTGGCGGATCAGGTTGCCGGCGAACAGCAGGCGGGTGCCGACCTTGCGATCCTCCAGCGCCTTGGTCAGCGTGTTGCGATCGAAGCCGGCATCGTCGCGGACGGTGAGCAGATAGCCGAACCAGCTCGGATCGGTGCCCGGCGTCGCCTCCGGAAGATGAAAGAAGCGATCCAGCCCGCGCGCGCGCAGGCGGTTTTCGAGCCCGGCGAAATTCTCGCGGCGCCGCGCGATGAAATGGTCGAGCTTCCTGAGCTGGCTGACGCCGAGCGCCGCCTGCATGTCGCTGACCTTCATGTTGTAGCCGATATGGCTGTAGGTGTATTTGTGGTCGTAGCCCTCGGGCAGGTCGCCGAGCCGCCAGCCGAAGCGGTTGCCGCAGGTGTTGTCCTTGCCCGGCGCGCAATAGCAGTCGCGGCCCCAGTCCCGGAAGCTCTCGGTGATCTTGGCGAGGCCGGCGGAATCCATCAGCACCGCGCCGCCTTCGCCCATCGTGATATGATGGGCGGGGTAGAAACTGAGCGTCGCGACGTCGCCGAATGTGCCGACATTCTGGCCGTTCGCGGTGGCGCCGAAGGCGTCGCAGCAATCCTCGATCAGGAACAGGCCGTGGCGGCGGCAGATGTCCGCCACCCGCACCACGTCGAAGGGGTTGCCGAGCGAGTGGGCGATCATCACCGCACGGGTCTTGTCGGTGATCGCGGCTTCCAGCGCGTCGACATCGACATTGTGGGTGGCGAGATCGATGTCGACGAACACCGGGATGCACCCATATTGGACGATCGGCGCGACGGTGGTGGGGAAGCCGGCGGCGACCGTGATCACCTCGTCGCCGGGCTTGAGCGCCTTCTTGCCGCGCTTCCAGCTGGTCAGCGTCGCGAAGGCGAGCAGGTTGGCGGCCGAGCCCGAGACGGTGAGCTTGCTGTGCTTGCGGCCGAAGCGATCGGCCAGCTCGCGCTCGAACCGCTCGGCATAGCGGCCGGCGGTGAGCCACATGTCGAGCGAGGCGTCGATCAGCGTGGCGCAATCCTCGCCGTCCATCACCTTGCCGGATGGCGGGATGTAGGTTTCGCCGGGAATGAAGGGCGCGACCGCGCGCGCCTCGAAATGCTGGCGGGCGAGGCGGACGATCTCCTCGCGGCCCGGATCGGCGGGCGCGTCCACCGGGGCGGAGGCGAGGGCAGTTACTGGGCGCATGTCAGGCCTCCGATGGCGTTCAGTCGGGCTTGGCCGCCGACGAGGCCGCAGACCTCGCTCGACAGCGACAGGGAGCGGAGCTTGGCGACCGCCTCCGGGCGGCCGCTGAGCGATTCGTAGAACCAGGAGCCGAAGCCGCCGTCCGCGAGATGGTCCTCCAGGGTGACGAGCTCGGCGACCCGCTCGACCTGGCCGGGCTGCGCGGCCTTGTGGTCCATCCCCCAGAGCGGCAGCGAGGCGACGCCATAGCCGGCGTGGCTGCTCTCCGAGCGCTGGAGCGCGGCGCCGAGCGCCGAGCCGGTGGCGAGCAGCATCTTCTCGCCGGGCTTGAGGGTGAGCCAGCGGCCCGGCGCGACCGCCGGGACCTCCGCGTGGAAGCGTGGCTCGCCGGCCTTGCCGAGGCGGAGATAGGAAGGGCAGGGATTGGCGACCAGCCAGCGCAGGCAGGCCCGCACCTCATAGGGATCGCCGGGCGCGGCGATCACCATGTTGGGCATGGCGCGCATCAGCGCATAATCCTGCACCGCGTGGTGCGAATAGCCGAGCGCGCCATAAGCGAGGCCCGCCCCCACCGCGACGGTGGTCACCGGCAGATCGTGATAGGCGATGTCGTTGCGGATCTGCTCGGCGCAGCGGAAGGTCGGGAAGTTGGCGATCGAATAGGTGAAGACGTGATAGCCCTCGCTCGCCATGCCGGCGGCGAGGCCGGCCATATTCTGCTCGGCGACGCCGGCATTGATGAAGCGGTCCGGGAAACGATCGGCGAAGGGCTCGATCACGCCGAAGCCGAGATCGCCGACGATCAGCGCGATCTGATCCTGCTCGGCGGCGAGGGCGACGAGCTCGTCGATGAAGGCGTCACGCATCGGCCCGGCCCTCCTCCAGGGAGTCGCCGATCTCGGCGAGCGCCTGCGCGAGCAATTCGGGCGAGGGGCTGCGATAATGCCACTCCACCTTGTCCTCCATATAGCTGACGCCCTTGCCCTTGATCGTATGGGCGATGACGACCTGCGGCTTGCCGGGCTGCCACGGCGTCGTGCCGAGCGCGTCGGCCAGCGCGGCATGATCGTGCCCGTCCAGCTCGCGCACCGCCCAGCCGAAGGCGGCGAGCTTGTCGGCCAGCGGCTCGACGCGGAGCGTTCGCTCCACGGTGGTGAGGCTCTGCAGCTTGTTATAGTCGATGATCGCGGTGAGGCGGTCGAGGCCGTGATGGGCGGCGAACATCATCGCCTCCCAATTGCTGCCTTCGCCCAGCTCGCCGTCGCTCATCAGCACGACGGTGCGCCATCCAGCCCCCCGGCGCTTCGCCGCCAGCGCCTTGCCGGTGCCGAAGGGCAGGCCGTGGCCGAGCGCGCCGGTGGAGAATTCCACGCCCGGCAGCGTGTGGCTGATATGCGCCATCAGCGGCGACAGATCCTGCCCGTAGGTGGAAAGAGTCTCGCGCGGGATGAAGCCGGTCTCCGCCAGCGCGGCGTAGACGGCCACGCAGGCATGGCCCTTGGAGAGCAGGAAGCGATCGCGCTCCGGATGATTCGGCCGGCTCGGATCGACCCGCAGCACGCCGCCGTAGAGCACCGCGACGATATCCGCGATCGAGAGCGCGGAGCCGATGTGCGAGGCCCTGGCCCGCGCGACCATGCGCAACGCCTGGCCGCGGACGCGGCGGGCGAGATCGACCGTATCCTGCGGTCCGGCGGCGGCGAGGGGGGCATGCTCCATGGCCCGGATCAGTGACCGGATATGGTTAAGATTCGCTCAACCGCCACGCTTGCGCGGATCGACGAAAGGTGGAATCGCGGGAGGTGGACGAAACGGACCACTTTCACTATATCGAGCGGTATGAAAAACATGGACACAGCTGTCGCGACGCGGGGTCGCCCGCGTGAATTCGACGCCGACGAGGCGTTGGCGGCGGCGCTGCGCGTCTTCTGGACGCGCGGGTACGAAGGCGCCTCGCTCACCGAGCTGACCGAGGCGATGGGCATCACCCGTCCCAGTCTTTACGCCTGCTTCGGCAACAAGGAGGCGCTCTTCAAGAAGGCGCTGGATCTCTACGAGACCGAGAAGCTGGCTTATATGCAGACCGCGCTGGACGCGCCGACCGCGCGCGGCGTGGCGGAGCGGGTGCTGCGCGGCGCGCTCGCCACCCAGGCCGACAGCCATCACGATCCCAAGGGCTGCCTGGGCGTGATCTCCAGCGTGGCCTGCGGGGCCGAGGCGGAGGCGATCAAGGCCGAGGTCGTGGCGCGGCGCGCCTCGTCGAAGACGGCGGTGGTCGAGCGTTTCGCGCGGGCGAAGGAGGAGGGCGACCTGCCCGCCGACACCGATCCGGAAGCGCTCGCCAATTACCTGTTCGCCCTGGTCCAGGGGCTGACCCTGATGTCGGGCGCCGGCACCTGCTGCCGCGAGCTTGGCGGCATGGTGGATACCGCATTGGGAATGTGGCCGGGCCGCTGAGGCGCGCGCCGCCGGGCTGAAGCCCGAGCTAAAGGGTGGCGTCAAAAAACTTTATCAACCGGTACAGAAATCGGTTGACGAATTTCGCTCCCATCCTTTATATACCGCTCAGTAAGGAACGAGCGAAGGGAGCCCGCCATGCTCCGTATAGTCCGATGTCCGATCCGGTGATGGAGCCGCTGCGCTCCCTCTGACTGCAAGGCCGCCATCCGGCGGTTCCGTCTAACCAACGGCGTGATCGCGCTCGCCCGCTGACGGCGCGCGGGGCGAAGCGCCGCATATCGAAGGGGAAATCCCATGGCCTATCTCGATACACGCGAGGCCTTCGCCGGTGCCGCACCGGTCGGCTCCTCCTCCATCCCCGCTGTGTTCGAACGCAGCGAATGGGAAGTGATCGTGCTCGCCCAGCGCGACGATCTCGCCAGCCTGCGCGCGCCGGGCTGGTTCGCCCGCACCTTCGCCCATCTGTTCGGCGGTAATCCCGATCGCCGGCTCGCCAGCCCCCGGCTCGAAGCGCTGCGCCGTCTCGCCGTCCATGCCTGGCATCGCGGCTATGCCGTACCGGTTTCGGCGATGAAGGCGTTCAAGGATGTCGGCTTCTCGCCGGACCAGCTTGAATTGCTGCTCGCCAGCATCGCGCAGGGTCGCACCGCCGATCGGCGCTGATCGAAGTCATTCGGTTCGGGGGCGACGCTCTTTCCCCAGTGAGGTCGCCCCTGCGATCCCCGGCCGGTCTCTCCCCCCTCCACCGGCCGGGGACACCCCTCAAGGTTCGCCGCGGGACTTGAGAGCCTGCATCCGGCCCATCACCGCGTCGGCCAGCTCAGCCAGCCGGTCGAGCTGGCCCTGGCCGGGCGCGGCGTGCCGCGTGCGATCGATCACGCAGAGAGCCCCGAGCGGCTGGCCATTCTCCGCGACCAGCGGCATGCCCAGATAGAAACGGATATCCGGCGCCGAGAGCACCAGCGGATTGCCGGCGAAGCGCGCGTCGGCGGTCGCGTCGGCGATGCACAGCGGCTGGCCGCAATCCAGCATCGCATGCGCGCAGAAGGAAGCCGCGCGGGGCGTTTCCGAGGCATCGAGGCCGATCTTCGCGGGAAAATATTGCCGCTCGCGATCGATGATCGAGATGGCCGCGATCGGCGTGTCGAACAGGGCCGCCGCCTCGC
>Ga0207671_10005295_pt1 | contig 11958 bp, 7 predicted proteins | sample KBSC24metaG_FD_184352 | JGI IMG/M metagenome (GOLD analysis project Ga0207671, IMG submission 184352) | Corn rhizosphere microbial communities from Kellogg Biological Station, Michigan, USA - KBS C2-4 metaG (SPAdes) (version 2) | ecosystem: Host-associated > Plants > Roots > Rhizosphere > Soil... | reverse complement strand
CTGGGGTCCAGCATCGGGCTGATCAGTACCTGGGCGGCCAGTGGCTTGCCGCAGCGGTCGCGCGTCATCATCGTCAGGCTGGCGGCCAGGCTGCCGCCGGCATCGTCGCCAGCGACCACCATGCGCTCCAGGTCCACCTGCAGTTCGGTGGCGTTCTTGCAGGCCCAGGTGGCAGCGGCGAAGGCATCTTCTGGCGCGGCCGGGAAGGGCTTGGCCGGCGCCAGGGCGTAGCCAACCGACAGCACCACCGCCTGGTTGTGCTCGGCCAGGAAGCTGGCCGGGGTGTCGGCGTCATCCAGCGAACCGCTGGTGAAACCGCCGCCGTGGAAATACAGCACCAGCGGGCGTTTCTCCCCCTTGGGCAGGGCGGCAGCGGGCTGGTACAGGCGCACGGGGATGCGTCCCAGCGGGCCGGGAACGAAGAAATTGCGGATGTCCAGCGGAGAGGAACCTTGCATGATGAGCGCCTGGGCCGAAGCCACTTGTCCAAGAATGGAGCGGATTGTGCGCCACAGCAGGGTCTCGAATAAACACCTATAATCCAACAACACTGTTCGGTAAGTCTGAACAATCAGTGAAATTAATTCATTCACTTTTCTGATCCTTTCAGTGAAGAAAAAGCCCTAGCTTCCCGCCTCGGTGAAGTGGGTGGCTCCTGCGACATCGATGCTGTTGGCATCCGATGCGCAAAGTTGGCTGGCTTTTGCCGTTATTTGGTTTAAATTGGGATGGGGCTGGTCACTGCGATCCAGGTCATCCCGTCATGGCAAGATGGCGCGCCGGGGGCGGTGCCTGGTCTTGCATGGATCTGTCTTGCCCCCGATTGCCGCGCCGGCGTTTTCCCTGGCGGCGGCCTCAAAGGAGAGAGCGATGGACCGTTTCCAGGCCATGCAAGTCTTTACTGCTGTGGTGGATGCCAACAGCTTCACACGCGCTGCCGACAACCTGAACCTGCCGCGCACGACCGTGACCACCCTGATCCAGGGGCTGGAGAGCATGCTGAAGGTGCGCCTGCTGAACCGCACCACACGTCGCATCAGCCTCACGCCCGACGGCGCGGCGTATTACGAGCGCTGCGTGCGCATCCTGGCGGACGTCGAGGAGACTGAACAATCCTTCCGCAATGTCACCCGCGGTCCGCAGGGGCGGCTGCGTATCGATGTGCCGGGCTCCATCGGCCGGCTCATGCTGCTGCCCAATCTGTGCGACTTCTACAGCAAGTACCCGGACATCGAGCTGGTCATGGGCATGGGCGATCGTCCCGTGGACCTGGTGCAGGAGGCCGTGGACTGCGTCATCCGCATCGGCGACCTGCAGGATTCCTCGATGGTGGCGCGCCGCATCGGCACCTTCCAGACCGTGACCTGCGCTGCACCTTCCTACCTGGAGCGTCACGGCGTGCCGCACACCCTCGAAGACCTGCAACAGCACCAGTCGGTCCATTATTTCTCCGGCCGTACCGGCCGCACCATCGACTGGGACTTCGTGGTCGATGGCATCACCTGCGAGGTGAAGATGAATGGCCGTCTCTCGGTCAACGATGCCGATGCCTACGTGGAGTGCGCCCTGCAAGGCTTCGGCATGGTGCAGGCACCGCTCTACATGGTCACCCGCCACATCGATGAAGGCCGTCTGGTGGAAGTGCTGTCGCAATGGAAGCCGGCACCGCTGCCGATTTCCGTGGTGTACCTGCACAACCGCCATCTCTCGCCCAAGGTGCGTGCCTTCGTCGACTGGGTGGCCGAACTGTTCGCCACCTGCCCGTTGAACAAGGCCTGCACCATGGGCATGGAAGAGAGCGAGTGCCACTTCGTCAACAAGCCCGAATCCACGACGGTGCGCACGGTGGTGGAGCAGTACAACATTGCCGAGAGCGTGTTCTGATCGAGGTAAATCTGGCTTGGGGTTCGGCGAGGATTATGCAGGGCGGGCCGGTGTTTTCGCGTGCCTTAAGCTGCTGGTTTTTTGCCCGATTCTCTTTTCATGCTTGCTGGAGTTTCAGGTGAAATTGCGCTGGCGCGTGGTTTTCGGTGTGTTCGTGCCATGATCATTGCGCTCAATCGTGCAAGGGCATACCTGATCCTGCAAAGTTCTTGCCCGATTCTCCATGGATGGACTGCAGAGGATCAGGCAGTTGCCAGTCCGCGCTAGAGTCGCGTCTGTCTTTCAATGAGAGGAGCTTATGGACCTCGATCTGCATTCCGTTCAGGATTCCGGCCCGCTGCTGCTGCCGGAGGCAGTGGAGAGTGCGCCCGCCCGGCAGCAGGATGATCCGCGTTTCCAGGCCATGCAGCAGGAGCTGCTGCAACTGCTGGAGCGCACTACGGCCGGCGTCGAAGGCATGCTGGCCACGGCCATCCCCAACCTGGAAATCTATCGCATCACCTGTCCGAGCGGCCCCAAGCACGCGGTGCAGAAGCCGGTCTTTGCGGTCATTGCGCAGGGTTCCAAGCGCATCTTCGTGGGCGATGAGATCTACGAATACGATCCCATGCATTACCTGGTCGCCTCGGTGGATCTGCCGGTGGTCGGCAAGGTCATGGTGACCAGTCCCGATGAACCCTATCTGGGTTTGCGGCTGGAGCTCGATACCCAGGAAATCGGCGAGCTGATCGGCGACGAGAACCTGCCGGCGTCGGCCAATCTTGGCGAAGGGGCTGCGCGCGGCCTGTATGTGAACCGGCTGGACGTTGACCTGCTCGATGCGGTGCTGCGCCTGTTGCGCCTGCATGAGACCCCGCGCGACGTGCCGATCATGGCGCCGATGATCCGGCGCGAGATCCTGTATCGCCTGCTGATGAACGGGCAGGGAGCTCTGTTGCGCCAGACCGTGCTGCAGGATAGCCAGATGAACCGCGTCGCCAAGGCCATCCGCCTCATCAAGGAGGGCTATGACCAGGCCTTGCGCATCGAGGATGTCGCACGCGATGTGCATATGAGCGTGTCTTCGCTGCATCACCACTTCAAGCTGGTGACGGCCATGAGTCCGCTGCAATACCAGAAGAATTTGCGCCTGCAGGAAGCCCGCAAATTGATCCTCACCGCCGACGCCAGCGTGGCCACTGCCGCGCATCGCGTGGGTTACGAGAGTTCATCGCAGTTCAGCCGCGAGTACAGCCGCCTGTTCGGCGCGCCGCCGCTGCGCGACAAGCGGCGCTGGCAGGAAGAGGAAGCGCCGGTGCTGTGAGCTTGAGCAGGCGTACCGGGAGCTCGCTAGAATGAGCCGCTTCCGGCAGTTAAGTTATCCACATCCATTTTGATTCGGAGACAGCATGCATTATCGTCGCCTCGGCAAGAGCAACCTGAAGGTATCGGCCCTGTGTCTGGGGTCCATGATGTTCGGGGACCAGACCGACCTGGAAGAGTCCGGCCGCATCGTGGCGTCGGCCCGCGAGCATGGCATCAATTTCATCGATACGGCGGACGTCTACACCAAGGGCAAGTCCGAGGAAATCGTCGGCAAGCTGCTGGCCGGACAGCGCCATGAGTGGGTGCTGGCCAGCAAGCTGGGCAATGCCATGAGTGGCAAGCCGAATGAGTCGCACTATTCGCGCAGCTGGATCGTGCGCGAGACCGAAAGCATCCTCAAGCGCCTCGATACCGATTACCTCGACATCCTCTACATGCACCGCGACTACCAGGACGAGAACCTGGAAGAGGCCGTGCAGGCGCTGGGTGATTTGATCCGTGCGGGCAAGATCCGCGGCTTTGGCGTCTCCAACTTCCGTGGCTGGCGCATTGCCGAGATCGTGCGCCTGTGCGAGAAGAACAACGTTCCGCTGCCGTTGGTGTGCCAGCCGTATTACAACCTGTTGAACCGCCAGCCCGAAGTGGAAATCCTGCCGGCCTGCGCCAACTATGGTTTGGGCGTGGTGCCTTACAGCCCGATTGCACGCGGCGTGCTGACCGGCAAGTACCAGCCCGGCCAGAAGCCGCCGCAGGACACGCGTGCCGGCCGCGGCGACAAGCGCATGATGGAGACCGAGTTCCGCGAGGAATCACTGCTGATCGCGCAGCGGCTGCAGCAGCACTGCGAAGCGCGCGGGATCAAGCTGGGCCAGTTCGCCACCGCCTGGGTGCTGGCCAATGCGTCCATCAGCAGTGTCATTGCCGGACCGCGCACGCTGGCGCAGATGGAGGATTACTACGATGCAGCGGAAATGACGATCAGCGCAGAGGAAGAGGCATTGGTCGATAGCCTGGTCACGCCGGGGCATGCGTCCACGCATGGGTACAACGATCCGAATTATCCGTTCTTTGGGCGGGTGGTGAGGGGCTAAGCGGGAATGGCTGGTAGGGTGAGTGATTCAAGCTGTTGAATCACTCTCGTACCAAGCTACTGTGTTTTGCCGGATGACCCAGGAAGGGAAATTTCGGCAGGTCGTTGGGCACCCATTGGAGTAGGCCGTGAACAATACGATGAGCCGATATCGAAAAAGCCCTGCTCGTAAAATGTGCTACGTCGATTGGACGCTCCCTCGTTTATGGTCTAAACACACGTTCTAGCGTTGCAGGCAATAGCGCGGCGTTCGCTGCGCGGATAGTTTTGTGTTTCGCTTTCAATGCGGAAATATCTGCCTGAAGGTGATCAAAGGTCCGTTGCATGTCTAACCGGGGAGCGGGCACCGCAATGGTCATCAGCTTTTCTAACCCAAGAGTGCGGTTACGCCCCGCGCCGCCAGGCGATGCTTCGCCGATCTTCAGTATGCCCTCGTCGGTCAAGAAGTAGTAACGCAGGAACTCGGCTGTTGTCAGTTTTGCGTTGGCGAGGCAGGTAATGAAGCGGTGTGACCCGAAACGGCCGGCATCCTCAGGTTGAGCAATGGCGATCGCACCTTCCCATGCAAACACATTGGAAAATAACAGATCGCCTGGCTCGATGCGATAAAGGCGCTTCGTACCAACTTCGCTACCTGAGAGCGGTGGTTTGTGGAATGTACCTTTTCCGAAAGAGCGAATGCCTAATTCAGGATAACTTCCATCAAGAGCAATGGACTGCTCCCGGCGTACCAACGGTGCTAGTTCGGCCATAGGTAGCAATGGTGCGTCGGCGACGATATCGCGAAACCGCTTAGCTAACAGCCTCTCTGCGCTACGCTCGACTGCATCCAGATGCGCATCGACCTGCCGAATTTTCTCGCTCAACGCGTCGAGGCGAGTTACCAAGGTCTGTTGTTCAGCCAGCGGCGGCAGTGCAATCTGCTGATCGAGAAAACGATCCTCTTTGATCCGAACGCGGTTGGTCGTGCCCTCGCTGGCAGCTTTGCATAAGTCGACAAACGACGAGGACCGGACTAGCCAGCCCATGAACGCCGCTTCACACCGATCCGGATCACGAAACTCGAATGATGGGAAGTCGTTGCTGACGATGGCCCCATCGAGTTCTTTTGGCACCAGGCCAATTGCACCACTGCGCGCGTCGATCTTGGACATGATCAGCTGATTCGCTCTGACCACCCTGCGATTCGACACGACATCGCTGCCGCGTACTTTTCCTCGGCTGACAATACCTTTTCCCCACAGCCTGATTGTGACCTCATGATATTCGGCCGCCGGCTCAAGCACCGCAGATTCATTGGAGCGCTGCAGCAGTTCTCCCAGGGCGACTTTCGGCCACGTCGTCATACACCGTCCTCCGTATGGCCACCGCGCGCGACCCGTTTCGCTTCCAGCTCTTTCCTTGTCTTGCCCAGTTCCTCTGCCAATAACTTCTCATCCGGCAATACCGTCTGGTATTCGGCCGCCAACACCTTGTTGGACAAACCTTCCAACGCATAACGGGCTTCGTTCGCGCCTTTGCTCGCGCACAGTATCAATCCCACGGGCGGGTTTTCTCCCGGCTTCATCCAGTGCTCGCGCGCGTAGTTCAGATACAGGTGCATCTGTCCCGCATCGGTGTGGCTGAACTTGCCGATCTTGAGATCGATCACCAACAGGCACTTGAGCCGGCGATGGAAGAACAGCAGGTCGATACGAAACCAGGTGTCATCCAGACGCAGGCGGCGCTGGCGGCCGACAAAGGCGAAGTCGTCGCCCAGCTCCAGCAGGAAATCGGCCAGATGCCGGATCAAGGCGTCTTCCAGGTCGGACTCGGAATACTCATCCTTGAGGTTGAGGAACTCCAGCACAAAGGGGTCCTTGATGGCTTGTTCCGGCGTGATGGCGTCATCGGGGGCGCCCACTTCTCCCTTTTCCAGCATCGCAGCCTTGTCGTGCGACAGCGCGGTCCGTTCGTAGAACTGGCTGTTGACCTGCCGGTCGAGCTGGCGCACTGACCAACCGCAACGCAGGGCCTCGGTTTCATAAAAGGTCCGTGCCTGCGGATTCTTGACCGAGAGCAAGCGCACATAAGCCGACCACGGAAGCGAGAAGGCTTGAGCCAGCAACGCCAGGTCCGAGGTCCCCGGGCTGGATGTCCTTGAAATCACGCTGGAAGCCAATTGTGCGGGTACGGCCTGTGCAATTCGGGAAGAGGACGATTTCGCAGACACTGTCTGCGAAATCTGCGCTGTCGGCCACGCAAGGTAAAACAGTCGCATCTGCTCCAGATTGCGCTCGGAAAAGCCTCGGCCAAACCGGCTGGTCAGATCCCCGGAAAGACGTTTGAGCAGGGCTTGCCCATACTCGGCACGTTCCTTGCCGCCCTGCTCGAATTCGACGATGCGCCGTCCTATTTCCCAATAGGAGGCCGTCATCAGTGCATTGACGCTGCGTGCCGCAGCATGACGCGCCGCTTCCAGCAGCGCCACGATGTCCGTGTGGACAGCGACGTAGTCAGCCTGGTTCGGCGTCGTCGGCAAGCCCGGTGCGGTCATGCCTGCACCTCGGCCACCAAGGCCTCAATCTCGCCCAGCAGACGCATCACTTCGGCCTCATGGCTGCGCATGGCAGCGATCAGGTCTTTCGGATCAGCATGTTCCAGTCCGGCCTTCGCGTGCGGATTTTTGATGTCCAGGTTGTAGATGGGCCAATAGAGCGCATCGCCTTCGGCTTGCGCCTCCTTGGCGGCCTGCTCGTGGGCCTGCTGCTTGGCCTTGATGGCGCGCAGTTGATCTTGCAGGGCTGCCTTGTTGCCATTCGTGGCCGCCTGGATGCCTTGCTCCAGCTCACGGAGGGGCTTGCCCAAGGCGCTGGCTGCATTGCGCTCGGTGTCGGCCTTGTGCCAAAGCGGCGAGGCGGCATCGAGGGCCGCTGTGCGCTTGGCGGCAAAGTCGACCTTCCATGCCTGCGGGCCTTCTTCACGCTGTTTCCACCAGGACAGGGCAGGGGCAAATTCTTCGAATTGCAAGGGGGCCGTCTTGCTGTACTTCTTGCGAGCTTCGGGTAGCGGCAGCTCGTAGTACCAGATCGTGTCGGTCGGGCCGCCGCGCTCAAAGAACAACAGGTTGGCAGGGATATCGGTATAAGGAGCAAATACGCCCTGCGGCAGACGCACGATGGTGTGCAGCTTGAACTCCTTGAGCATCTCCTCCTTGATGACGGCACTGACGCCTTCGCCAAACAGGGTGCCATTGGGTACGACGACGGCAGCACGGCCGCCACGGATCGCCGGTTTGCCACCAGGTACCGGAGCCCCTGCCACACGCAGCTTGCGCATGATGTATTGGAGGAATAGCAGCGTGGTTTCCGCCGTCTGCATATTGGGCGGGAAGTTGGCTTTGATGCCGACCTCTTCCTCGCCGCCAAAGGGCGGGTTGGTCAGAATCACATCCACCCGTTCGCAATGCCCGATCTCGTTGATCCGCCGTTCGAGCGTGTTGCCGTAGGCGATCTGCGGTGCTTCCAGACCATGCAGCAACAGATTCATCTGCGCCAGCATGTAGGGCAGCGGCTTGGCTTCCTGTCCGTACAAGGTGTCGCGCTGCAGGGCGCGGCGCTGGTCCGGCGTGGCCACCTTGGGTGCGATATGGTCGTAAGCCTCGACCAGGAAACCGGCCGTGCCGCAAGCCGGATCGAGTACCGTTTCTCCCAGGCATGGATCAGTCACCTGGACCATGAAGCGCACCACCGGACGCGGAGTGTAGAACTCGCCGGCATCGCCGGCTGCGTCACGCATCTCGCGCAGCATCGATTCGTACAGGTGCGAGAGGGTGTGGATTTCCTCGCTGGCAGAAAAGTGGATGCCGTTGATCTTGTTGATGATGTCGCGCAGGAGATACCCGCTGACCATCCGGTTCTGGACGCCCTTGAAAACATTGGCGATGACTTCGCGCTGGCTTCCCTTTTCGCCTTCCCCGGCCAGGCCGCGCAAATAGGCGAACAAACCTTTTCCGGTTTTGCCGTCAGCGTGCACAGCCTTTTCCTGGCTGATGAAGGCCAGCAGTTCGTCACCGCTGATCCCATCTTCCCTGGCCGCCCAGTCGCGCCAACGGAAGGGTGCTTCGATGATGGGCTCATAGGCCTTGCCATCGAGCTCAGCCTCTTCTGCATGCACGATTTCGAGGTCGTCGAGGAACTTGAGGAACATGACCCAGGTGAGCAGTGGCAGTCTGTCCACGTCGCCGTTGAGCCCTTTGTCTTTGCGCAGGATCTTGCGGGCAGTACCGATCAATGCGGAAAGGTTTTCCCGGGTAGTGAGCGTTGTCTTGGCTTTGCGCGGTGCTCGCGCTTTCTTTTCAGTGCTTGGTGCGGTGTTCTTTGCCATTGAAACAGGTTTTCATTATTGGTACAGGGCAGTCTGGAGCTGCGAAATAGCGTCCTTCATGCCGCGCATGCCACCGAAGTGGCGGGTGGCGATCTCGGAAGGATTGCCGTATCGGTCGAAGGGGCTGACTTTCATCAATTCCGACAGCGCGTTGAATTGCAGGATGCCGCGCTCGATATAACGGTCAAGCAGCAGCGAGAGGATTTCGCGCGCGGTATCGCCGTGCTGGGCGAACAAATCCCTGGACTTGCGCTTGGCCACTTCCGCGCGTTGGCGACGGGTAAGCAACGGTGCGTTCCAGGCCAAATGGCACAGCAGGTCGAACGGATCGGTGTCGGGTTGCTCGCTACTGTGCGCCAGCTCTTCAAAACTGATGCCACGCTCCGTCAGCTCGCGCAGCACTTCTGCACGCGTGTCCGGATTGGCCCAGGCGGATTGTAATGCTTCCCGCGTGGGAAAGAGAGTACGAACAGCGCGGCCGGAGTATTCGGTGTACTTGACCACCTGCAGTTTCTTGCCGTCGGTATCGAGGTCGTAGACCAGATGACCGATGACTTCCACCTGCCCCCCATCGATGTAGAACTTGCGGGGCTCCACGGGCGGGTCGGAGATGATCTCGCCATCCCCTGTTTCACCTTGCTGTTCGGGATCGAACTCGACCTCGAATTCGGCTCTGGACTCGGCAACGAAAGGAACTTCTTCTGGTGCAGCGGCCATTACGTCGCCCGATTCATCAATGGATACTTCTTCGATCCGTGCCGGATCACCGTCGAAATCAGGATCGGCAAAGTGGCGCGTGGCCGTGCCTGTAAAGTCGATGATGTTGAAATATTCCTTGCCGTATTCAAGTTTCAGCCTTGTGCCGCGACCGACGATCTGCTTGAACTCGGAGCGCGAACCGACCACCCTCGCCAGCACCACGTTCTTGACCATCTCGGCGTCGACGCCCGTGGTCAGCAACTGCGATGTTGTCAGAATCACGGGCGTGGGCTTGTCTACGTCCTGGAAGTGAGACAAATGGGTGAGACCAATGGCGCCCTCGTCAGCAGTGACACGGCATACGTAATCCGGATACTGCTTGACCAGGTCGCTGTTGAGATTGAGCAATTCCTGGCGCATCTCGGCCGCATGCTCCTGATCGACGCAGAACACCAAGGTCTTGGCGAAACGGTCCGTGCCTTTGAGCAGGTCGGTCAGGTGCTTGGCGATGGCACGCGTTCTGGAGCGCAGGGCGACCACGCGCTCGAAGTCCTTGGTCTGGTATTCCTCGTCGGGAACTTGGCGGCCGTAGCGGTCCAGCTCATCCTTGCCGGGACGCCAACCGGCTGCATCGACAGTCGTAATGACGCGATGCACCCGATAGGGGGCCAGGAAGCCATCCTCGATACCTTGGCGCAGGCTGTAGGTGAAAACGGGATTGCCGAAGTATTCGTAGCTGTCGCGAGATTCTTCACGCAAGGGCGTGGCGGTCATGCCAAACTGCACAGCGGGCTCGAAGTAATCGAGCACGGCACGCCAAGCGCTTTCATCCCGACTGGAGCCGCGATGGCATTCATCAATGATGATCAGGTCGAAGAAATCACGACGATATTGTCGGAATACGTCGGCGTTGGACGTGGTCAGCGCTTGGTAGATACCAAAATAGATGTCCCGGCTCTGTGTGGTATCGCCGCCTGCAATCTTGTGGCGGGCATCGCCAAAGGGCGCAAACATCTTGGCCATGGGGTCATCCACCAGGATGTTGCGGTCGGCCAGGAACAGAATCTTGGGGCGGCGATGCTCGCCAGTTCGATTCCAGCGGCTGTTCCACAACTTCCAGCAAATCTGGAAGGCGACGCAAGTCTTGCCAGTACCGGTGGCCAATGTGGCCAGAATGCGTTTCTCCCCGAGCAGGATCGATTCGATCACGCGATGAATCGCGATCTGCTGGTAGTAGCGCGGTACCTTGCCCGAGACCAGATTGAACGGTTCGAGCAGATGAGGTGTCGTCGCTGGGGGCAATTGCGTGGCTGCGGTCAGCCGCGCGAACAGCTCGTCTGGCGTTGCGTATCGATCCACTTCGCGTTCAGTGCCGGTGGTGTAGTCGATTTCTATGATGCGGTGGCCGTTGGTGGCATAGGCAAACTTCAGGCCCAGAATCTCGGCGTACTCGCGCGCCTGCTGCACGCCGGTCTCCGGGGGAGAGCCAACTTCCTTGGCCTCGACGACGGCCAAGGGATAGTCTCGGCGGTAATACAGGATGTAGTCAGCCCGTTTTATCTTGCCTCGCCTTACTTTGCCGCCCGCAACGATGATTCGCCCATTGGTGAAGCTGCGCTGCTCTCCGATCAAGTGCGGCGTCATCCCCCAGCCTGCATCAACCAAACGCGGTGTGACGAATTCACGGCAGGTGTCCGCTTCGGTGATCACGCCATCTGGCATTGTTTCCCCTTGCATGTGTCGTCCCTTGGTCAATCAGGATCTTGAAACTGGTTGTGAGCGCGACCGGCTTGATTTGGCGCACGTTCAAGCCAACGCCACCAACCGGCATGTCTGCATCGCGCGCAGCTTGCGCGACAGCTTGTGTACTTTTCGCCCAGCCTGTTCGGCTGGCTCAGTGAACGAACCGACCCGACGCACCCCAATTAGGCGCAGTAAGGATTGGTTGTTCTCAATCAGTACTGCCGCCGTCGTCGCCATCGAGAGAAACCAGACAGTCGGTGTGCTTTGATCAACTTGATGTAAGTTGAACATTTTATCAGTGCGGCATCACAGCGGCCAGACCTCAGCGGCAGGCCAGCTGGTGCCCACAGCGTGATGGCAAGCTGGGACTGAAGCCGCAAATCAGCTTTGCCGGTTGAGCGCCTGGCGAAAAGGTGGTGGTGCGGGTGGTTTTCCGTCTTTTTCTTCACCAAGTGGTCCCGATTTCAACCGTTCAGGTCCGATTGGCCGATGCCCACTTCATATTTCGCTTGAATCACCGCAACGCAGCGATCCTCCGCGCCCCCTCCGCCTTGATCTGCTGAATGTCAGTCCCCGGCACCACCAGATCCATGCCAATGCCCTTCATGCGCTGCGCCATCTCCATGGTGCCGGCGAAGATCCCCACGTATTTGCCCAGCTTGCGCGCCAGTGCCAGCAGATGATCGATGGCCTCGTTGAGGCGTGCATCATCGTAGGCGTCCGGCGCCAGGCCGAGTTCGATGGCCAGGTCGCTGGGGCCGATGAAGATGCCGTCCAGGTCCGGAGTCTGCAGGATCGCTTCGGCGTTGGCATAGCCTTCGCGGGTTTCGATCATGGCCAGGGTCAGGATGGTGGCGTTGGCGTGGGCGAAG
>Ga0207671_10005294_pt1 | contig 11960 bp, 9 predicted proteins | sample KBSC24metaG_FD_184352 | JGI IMG/M metagenome (GOLD analysis project Ga0207671, IMG submission 184352) | Corn rhizosphere microbial communities from Kellogg Biological Station, Michigan, USA - KBS C2-4 metaG (SPAdes) (version 2) | ecosystem: Host-associated > Plants > Roots > Rhizosphere > Soil... | reverse complement strand
GGGAGGCGCAGATCGCCGACGTCAGGCTGACCACGCACGTCAATGGCGAACTGCGCCAGGATGACCGCACCAGCCGGCTGATGTTTCCGTTCCGCTATCTCATCAGCTATATCTCGACCTTCGCAACGCTCGTTCCCGGCGACGTCATCGTCACGGGTACGCCGACCGGTGCAGGTGCGCGGTTCGATCCGCCGCGTTATCTGAAGCCTGATGACGTCATCGAGGTCGCGGCCGAGGGCATCGGCACGTTGCGCAATGGTGTCGTCGACGAAGCCTGAGCAACCATCGAAGTGGAATGATGCAATGACCACCCTCACCGGCGGCGAAGCAATCGTAAGCGGGCTCGTCGCCCATGGCGTCGACACCGTGTTCGGCCTGCCCGGCGCGCAGGTCTATGGCCTGTTCGACGCCTTCCAACAGGCTCAGCTCAAGGTGATCGGCGCGCGGCACGAGCAGGCCTGCGGCTACATGGCGTTCGGCTATGCCCGCTCAAGCGGCAAGCCCGGCGTGTTCAGCGTGGTGCCCGGCCCCGGCGTGCTCAACGCCAGCGCGGCACTGCTCACCGCGTTCGGCTGCAACGAGCCGGTGCTCTGCGTCACCGGTCAGGTACCGACGCAGTTCCTGGGCAAGGGCCGCGGCCATCTGCACGAGATGCCGGATCAGCTCGGAACCCTGCGCACCTATGTGAAATGGGCCGACCGCATCGAACATCCCGGCAATGCGCCGACCACGGTCGCGCGCGCGTTCCAGGAGATGACGTCCGGCCGTCGCGGCCCCGCCTCGGTCGAAATGCCCTGGGACATCTTCACCCAGCGCGCCGACACCGCCGCTGCGCAAGTGCTGGAGCCCCTGCCCGCGCCGCAACCTGATCCTGATATGATCAAGCAGGCGGCAGCGCTGATCAAGAACAGCAAGGCGCCGATGATCTTCGTCGGCAGCGGTGCGATCGAGGCGCGCGAGGAGATCCTCGAGCTCGCCGAAATGATCGATGCGCCCGTGGTCGCCTTCCGTAGCGGCCGCGGCATCGTCTCCAATGCGCATGAACTCGGCCTCACCATGGCCGCCGCCTACAAGTTGTGGGCCAAGACCGATCTGATGATCGGCATCGGCACACGGCTGGAGCTGCCGACGATGTCGCGCTGGCCGTATCGGCCGGATGGATTGAAGAGCATCCGCATCGACATCGATCCCGTCGAGATGCGGCGGTTCATTTCCGACGCCGCCATTGTCGCCGATGCCAAGGCCGCGACGGCCGATCTCACTGCCGCCGTTAGTAAGGCCGGCTACCGCAAGACCGCCGGCCGCCGCGCCGCGATCCGCGAGGCGACTACGACCGCGCTGGCAGAGATCCAGCGCATCCAGCCGCAGATGGCGTATCTCAACATTTTACGTGAGGTGCTGCCAGCGAACGCGATCGTGACCGATGAGCTCTCGCAGTTCGGCTTCGCCTCCTGGTACGGCTTTCCGATCTACGAACCGCGCACCTTCATCACCTCAGGCTATCAGGGCACGCTCGGCTCGGGCTTTCCGACAGCGCTTGGCGCCAAGGTCGCCAACCCCGACAAGCCCGTGGTGGCGATCACCGGCGACGGCGGCTTCATGTTCGGCGTGCAGGAGCTTGCGACCGCGGTGCAGTTCAACATCGGCGTGGTAACGCTGGTGTTCAACAACAACGCCTATGGCAATGTGCGCCGCGACCAACGCGAGCGTTTCGATGGCCGCGTGGTTGCGTCGGATCTGGTCAATCCCGACTTCGTCAAGCTCGCGGAGTCCTTTGGCGTGGCCTCTGCGCGCGTCACGGCGCCGGACCAGTTCAAGGCGGCGATGGAGAAGGCACTCGCGCATGGCGGGCCGTATCTGATCTCGGTCGAGGTCACCAGGGATTCGGAAGTCAGCCCGTGGGCGTTCATCCACCCGCCGAAGCCTTGAGGCGGGGACCGCCTTGTAGCCGCGCCGCCGCGATCACCAGGAGCCCGGCGCCTGCGACCGACCAGCAGGCGACCGGCGCCCAGTGCAGCATGGGCGCGTAATCGGGGATTTTTTGCAATCCGCCGGCGACGGCCGCCATTCGCGCAAACGTGCCGAGCGCCAGCGCGGAGAAGACGAGACCCGTGACCTTGCCTTCGGCGCCGGTCGAGCCGATCGCGAGCGCGGCCGAAATCGCGCTCATCAGCATGCAGCCCCAGGCGGCACCGGCGAGAAACTGCGCAGCGATCAGCGTGTTGAGGCTGCCGGCGAATTCGGCAGCAGCGATCGCTGCCGCACCGAATAGCCCGGCGGCGCCCATCACGATCAGGCCACCGCGGTGCTTGACGATGAGGCTCGCCGGAAACATCGCGATGTTGAATCCGATCCAGAACACCGGCATCAGCCATTGCAGCTGGTCAGGCTTGGCAAAGCGCAGATAGAACGGCGCGCTGTTTATGGCAAAGTGCAGCTGATAGCCGAGCGCAAGCGCGACCGTCGCGACGATGAAGATGATGGACGTCAGGCCCAGCGGCTTGGCCGCCTCCTCGGGCTTGGGCGGTTGCGTATCCTGCGCAGCGACATGTTCGATCCGCGAGAGCGCCAGCGCGGTCAGCAGCAGTACCACGCTGGAGATCACGAACGGCAGCCGCGCGTCGTGCTCGCGAAGCACCACGCCGAGATAGGGCGAGATCGCGCCGGCAACGCCGTAGCCGAGCATCGCGAGCGCTGCGAGGAACGGCACCTGCGGACGTGCGCGGTATTTGCCCAGCAAAGTCAGCGGCGGCGCGCGCAGCGCCGACGAGGTGACCGCCCAGATCACAATCAGCGCGATGAACCAGCCCTGCGCAGATGCGCCGGCACCGGCAACGAAGGGCAGCGCGAGAAACGCTCCGCAGGAGATCGCGGTCACGAGCCCGACGAACAAGCCAAGCCTGCCGATGGCAGGCGTGAGCTTGTCGGCGAGGATCCCCATCGCGGTATCGGTAATGGTGAAGATCGCCTGGTCCAGCATCAGGATGATGATCACGGCCGATGGCGCGATGCCGACCTCGGCGGCGAGCCTCGGCAGGTAGATGACGTAGGTGGTCCAGCCCAGCGTGAACACCAGTTGCAGCGCGGCGAGATAGAGACCGGTGCGATTGGCAGTCCCAGTATCAGCCGATATCTGTGCTGTCGTCATGCCGCCACCTCCCGGCCCGGAGCTTAGCCGAGCGGGGCCAGCGAGAAAACGTCAGCGCGTGCGGCGGAAGGTCAAATTGATCCTGATACGGCCCAGCAGCGCATGCTCGCCCTCGGCGAGCGGCGCCACGCCGTGATAGGCGAGCCGCGACGGGCCGCCCCAGACCACGACATCGCCATGGACGAGCCGATAGCGGCGCGGCTTGTCGGCGCGCGCCAGGCCTCCGAACAGGAAGGTCGCGGGCAGGCCGAGCGAGACCGAGACAATTGGCGCGGAATAATCCAGCTCGTCCTTGTCCTGATGCAGCGACAGCCGCGTGCCGGGCTCGTAGCGGTTGACGAGGCAGGCATCGGGCGCGAAGTTCTGGAAGCCGCCCTGCTCGGCCGCGCGGCGTGCGAGATCGCGCAGCACGGGCGGCATCGCGGGCCACGGCGCTTCGGTGCGGGGATCGATGGGATCATAGCGATAGCCGGTGTGATCGGTGATCCAGCCGCGCTCGCCACAATTGGTCATCGCCACCGACATCTGATGGCCGCCGGGCGTGGTCATGCGTCGAAACGGCGACTGCGCGACGATGGCACGCACGGCGTCAATCAGCTCGCTCCCGATCGGCCTGACGAAGCCGCGCAGCAGCACAGCGCCGTCAGCGATTTCCTCGCGCGACGGCTGTGCCTCGGCAACGCTATCGAACAAATCAGCCGTCAATAGCTCCGCTCATTTCGCGTCATGAAAGATCACACCCACCGTATGGCGCTGGCCGGACCTGATACGGCTGACACCGTGGCGGAGATTAACGCGATAAGTGCCGCGTGTCCCCTGCACCGGCCGGTGATACACAGCGAAGGCAACCGCATCGCCCTGCGCCAGCGGCACCACTTCCGCGCGGGACTGCATGCGTGGGCGTTGTTCCGTCAGCACGAACTCGCCGCCAGTGAAGTCGCGTCCGGGCTCGGAGAGCAGGATCGCGACCTGGAGCGGGAACACATGCTCGCCGTAGAGGTCCTGATGCAGGCAATTGAAGTCGCCGGCCTCGTATTGCAGCAGCAGCGGCGTCGGCCGCGCCTGCCCCGCCTCGTGGCAGCGTTTCAGGAACGCTGCGTGCGCCGTGGGATAGCGGATGTCGATCCCCATCGCCTCGTTCCAGCGATTGGCGACGCCTTGCAGATGCGCGTAGAGCGCCGGCCGCAACTGCGCGATCAGATCGGGGAGCGGATAGGAGAAATATTTGTACTCGCCGCGGCCAAAGCCGTGGCGCCCCATGACGACGCGACTGCGGAAGTGCGCGTCGTCGGGATAGAGAGTTGCGATGGCGTTGCATTGGTCGGCGGTGAGCAGGTTCTTCAGGACGGCGCAGCCCTGGGTGTCGAGCTCGGCAGTGATTTGGGGCCAGTCGAGGGCTTCGATGCGGGCGGCGAGGTCGATGGATGGCCTATCGAGGGATTTGCGTGCTGTTGCTGTCATGGCTACTACCTTCGCAAGGTGCGCCCATCCGCCGCCACCCGATTTCCGATGACTATCTCCCCGTCATTGCGAGCAGAGCGAAGCAATCCAGAGTGCCCCCGCGGAGGGAACCTGGATTGCTTCGTCGCATCAGCGCAAAATTGCTTCGCAATTTTGTCGCGAACTCCTCGCAATGACGGCGGAGAGAGCCTTAGCCCCGCACCGGCAACGTCACCACGTCATAGCCATGCTTGATCGTCCGCTGCAGCACGGGGTCTTCCAGCTCGAACTCGAAGCGCTCGGCGGGGCGGATGCCGCCCTTGGCGGCAAACGTGCCGCCGAACATGGCGCAGCCGTCGGGGAATTTTCCGCCTTCGAAGCCGCGCGCGATCAAATCGGCAACCGGCAGCATCGCATCGAGCGTACCCTCCTGGTAGAGCACGCGCTCGCCCCTGATCGTGGCGTAGGAGCGCAGGATCATCTTGTCCCAATGGCCGATGACCTCTTCCAGCTCCCACAGCGTCGAGGCGATCGGCTTGTCGCACATCTGCTTGGAGACGGTGACGTTGTAGGCCTCGACCTTGCGGTCGGTGTGGTCGGAGCCGCAGCCGACGAAGATGCGGCCCTGCCAGCCGATCAGAACGAACTCGACCTCGCCGGAAGAGTCGCCTCCGGTGCATTCGATGCTATCTTCCAGCGTCAGCCGCCGCGCCGAGGCGCGGTAATAGATCGGCGTCGAAGCCGGCCGGGCAATGCCCATGGCCTCGAGTTCGTCGATGTGCTTGTCGCGCGCGATCGCGTCGCGGCCGGTCCAACCGGCGATGACCATCTGGTCGATCGCGAGCGTCAGCGGCGTGGTGGTGTCCTGGGCATCGACGGTGAAAGTCAGATCAAACACGAATGACGGCCTCCATGCCGGCAGCAAGTTCAAAGATGCGACGGTCGGATCCGCCCGCCCCAGCAAGCATCAGGCCGACCGGGACATCGCCCTCGCGATGCGCTGGCAGCGAGATGGCGCAGCCGTCGATCATGTTGATCAGCGTGCAATTGCGCAGCGCGCGCAGGTTTTGCGTGGTGAAGGCCTTGTCGTCGGCCAAATCTGCAATCTTCGGCGGCGTGTTGGCGGTGGTCGGCAGCACCAGCGCGTCATAGGGCGCGATGCGCGCATTGACGCGGGCAATCAGCGAGCGGCGCTCGTTGAGGAGGTCGATGTAATCGGCCGCGCTCTGCGCCTCGCCGCGCATGATGCGCACGGAGACCCGGGGATCGTAGACGTCGCCCTTTGACGTGATGAGATAGCGATGCCAGGCATAGCTTTCGGACGCCGCGAAGCCGCCTTTGGCGTTCATCGGGCCGATGTCGTGGAATTCGGTCATCTCGATGCGCTCGATGATGGCGCCGTGATCGGCGAGCGATTTCAGCGCGCGCTCGAAGGTTTCAGCCACAGCCGCATCGAGATCGTCCAGCGCGATCGTGGTCGGCACCGCCAGCCGCATGCCCTTCACAGGGCGCGGCCTGAGCGCTGTGATCGGCTCGTTCGCAAGCACGGCATCAAGTATGGCACAGCACCTGACCGATCGCGCCAGCGGCCCGATGCTGTCGAGCGAGAACGACAGCGGCACCGCGCCATCGAGCGGCACGCGGCGCTGCGTTGGCTTATAGCCGACGATGCCGTTATAGGCCGCCGGAATGCGGCAGGAGCCGCCGGTGTCGGTGCCGAGCGCGCCGTGCGCCATGCCGTCGAGCACGGAGACGGCGGCGCCCGAGGACGAGCCGCCGGGCACATGGCCCTGACCTTGGCCCTCGGCGCGGTTCCAGGCCCCCTTCGGCGTGCCGTAATGCGGATTGATGCCGATGCCGGAATAGGCGAACTCGGTCATGTTGGTGCGGCCGATCACGACGAAGCCGGCCTTGCGGAGCCGTGCCACCGTCGCCGCGTCCTGTTCGGCGGGAGGGGAATCGTCGAGCGCGCGGGAGCCGGCGCGCGTCACCTGGCCTTTGATGTCGAACAGATCCTTGATCGAGATCGGGATACCGGCATAACGCGACGGCTCGGCCTTGGCCTTGCGCAAAGTGTCCATCGCATCGGCCGTCGCAAGCGCGGCTTCTTTGTCGACGTGAATGAAGGTGCGCTGCCCCTCACCCGCGGGATCCGCAATCCTGGCGATGCAGGCTTCGACCAGTTTTCGGGAGGTGGTGCGATCGCTTTCGAGGTCCTCGGCGAGCTTCGTCAGTGTCGGAAAATCGGTCATGTCTGTCTCACGGAATATTGGCGCGCGCAATCTATGCGCCGCCTCAGTTCGACACAAGCATTGTACGCATGATGGCATGCATGCTCATTGCTGGACCGTTGACGCATCATGGTCGATTGTCGCATCAAGATCGAAACAGGCGGGCATCAAGCCTGTCTTTTTGGGAGGGCGTTCCGAGATGGCCGAACCGCAGCGCGCGCGACCGAAACCGACGCCGGAGACTCAGCATTTCTGGGACGGCGCGAAAGCTGGCGAACTGCGCCTGCAACGCTGCGATGCCTGTGCGCACGTCTATTTTCCGCCGCGCCCGTTCTGCCCGTCCTGCGCCTCGCGCAAGGTCTCCGTCTTCAAGGCGAGCGGCAAGGGTTTCCTCTACAGCTACGTGATCAACCACCGCCCTGCCGCGCCCGGATTCACGCCGCCTTACGCGATCGCCGTGGTCGAACTGGACGAAGGGCCGCGGATGATGAGCAACATCATCGACTGTCCGCAGACGCCGGAGGCGCTCGCTCTCGACATGAAGCTCGAGGTCGCGTTCCAGGCGCTCGACGACAAGATCACCCTCCCCGTGTTCCGTCCGGCGAAGGGATAGATCATGCGCAGGAACCAGGTTGCCGTCGTCGGCGCAGCCGAGACCACCGAACTCGGAATCATCCCCAACGCCTCGCAGCTCCAGCTTCATGCGGACGCAGCGCTCAATGCCATTGCCGATGCCGGGCTGAAGCTGTCCGACATCGACGGTTTTGCCACCGCGGTCGAAACGCCGCAGCAGGTCTGCCACTATCTCGGCATTAGGCCTACCTGGGTCGACGGCACCTCGGTCGGCGGCTGCTCCTTCATGCTGCACGTCCGCCATGCCGCCGCGGCGATCGAGGCCGGTCTCTGCAAGACGGTGCTGATCACGCATGCCGAGAGCGGCAAGTCGATGATCGGCAAGGCACCGCGCTCGACGCCAGCCGATAGCCTCAACGGCCAGTTCGAAGCGCCCTACGGCGTCTACGGTCCGCCGAGCATGTTCCCGATTCCCGTGCTGCGCTTCATGAAGACCTACGGCATTACCCATGAGCAGCTCGCCTCGGTCGCGGTCGTGCAGCGCGAATGGGCGGCGAAGAATCCGCGGGCGATGATGAAGGATCCGATCACGGTCGCCGACGTCCTCAACTCGCGCATGATCGCCTATCCGTTCCGGCTTCTGCAGTGCTGCCTTGTCACCGACGGCGGCGGCGCGCTGATCCTGACTTCGGCCGATCGCGCCAAGGACTTTCCGCGCAAGCCCGTCTACATCATGGGGACCGGCGAGAGCGTGGAAACGCCGATGGTCAGCCAGATGGAGACGTTCAATTCCTCACGCGCGTTCAAGACCGCGGGCCCCCTCGCGTTCAAGGAGGCCGGCATAGCGCACAAGGATGTTGATCACTTGATGATCTACGATGCCTTCGCGCATCTGCCGCTGTTCGGCCTCGGCGATCTCGGCTTCATGCCGCACGAGGAGACCGGCCAATTCATCGCTGATGGCAACACCCGCCCCGGCGGCAAGCTGCCGCTCAATACCAATGGCGGCGGCTTGAGCTACATGCATTCGGGCATGTACGGCATGTATGCGCTTCAGGAGAGCGTGCGGCAGATGCGCGGCATTGCGCCGGCGCAGGTGCCGAACGCGAAGATTTCAGTGTGCCACGGCGTCGGCGGCATGTTCGCCGCCTCAGGCACGATCGTGTTTACGAACGAGAGGTAATGGCTCGTCGTTCCGGGATGGTCCGAAGGACCAGACCCGGAACCTCGAGATTCCGGGTTCACGCTTCGCGTGCCCCGGAATGACAGACACAACAGGAGGCACCCACATGAGCAAGTCACTGCAAGACAAGGTCATCATCGTCACCGGCGCAGGCCGTGGCATCGGGCGCGAGATCGCGCTGCTCTGCGCCGCCGAAGGCGCCAAGGTCGTCGTCAACGATCCCGGCGGGGCCGCCGACGGCGCCGGTACGAGTGCTACGCCCGCCGAGGAAGTGGTGGACGAGATCAAGAAGCGCGGCGGCATCGCGGTTCCCAATTTCGAGTCGGTCGCGGAAGCCGTTCCCGCCAGCAAGATCGTGAAGACCGCGACTGATCATTTCGGCCGGCTCGACGGCATCGTCAACAACGCCGGCATCCTGCGCGACATGATCTTCCACAAGATGAGCGTGGAAGCGTTCGAGGCCGTCATCAAGGTGCACCTGATGGGCTCGTTCTACGTCAGCCACGCCGCGGCCCGCATTTTCCGCGAGCAGGAGTCGGGCTCCTTCGTGCACTTCACCTCGACCTCAGGCCTGATCGGCAATTTCGGCCAGGCCAACTACGCTGCCGCCAAGCTCGGCATTATCGGGCTCTCGAAATCAATCGCGCTCGACATGGGCCGTTTCAATGTTCGCTCGAACTGCGTCTCGCCGTTCGCCTGGACCCGCATGATCGGCACCATCCCGACCGAAACCGAAGCCGAGAAGGCGCGCGTCGAGAAGATCAAGCAGATGGGCCCGGAGAAGATCGCACCGATCTGCGCCTATTTGCTCTCGGATGCAGCCAAGGATGTCTCGGGCCAGATCTTTGGCGCGCGCATGAACGAGCTGTTCCTGTTCAGCCAGAATCGCCCGCTGCGCTCGGTCCATCGCAGCGAAGGCTGGACACCGCAGTCGATCGCGGAACACGGCATGCCGGCGCTGAAGGGCTCGTTCTACAAGCTCGATCGCTCGGCTGACATCTTCCCGTGGGATCCGGTGTAAGTTCTATGTGGTCATTCCGGGGCGGCTCGAAGAGCCGAACCCGGAATCACGAGGTTCCGGGTTCGATGCTTTGCATCGCCCCGGAACGACGGAGGGATTACCCGGTATTCCGCAGCCCCGCCGAGATGCCGTTGATCGTCAGCTGAATCCCGCGCAGCACCTGCTCGTCCGGATTCTGCGCGCGATGCTCTCTCAACAGCTCGACCTGCACGTGGTTGAGCGGGTCGAGATAGGGGAAGCGGTGGCGCACCGAGCGCTCCAGCAGCGGATTGCCCTGCAGCAGGCGGTCCTGGCCCATGATGTCGAGCAGCGTCTCGATGCAGGAATGCCATTCGCGGCGAATGCGGCCGAAGATTTTCTCGCGCAAGGCCTCGTCCGGCACGAGCTCGGCATAGCGCGAGGCGATCGCGATCGAGCTCTTGGCGAGCACCATGTCCATGTTCGACAGCAGCATGCGGAAGAACGGCCATTCCTTGTACAGTTCTTTCAGGAACGGCATTCCCTTGTCCGGATGCTCCGCGATCCACTGCTCGACTGCACTGCCGAAGCCGTACCAGCCCGGCAGCATCAGGCGGCACTGCGCCCAGGAGAACACCCAGGGGATCGCGCGGAGATCCTCGATCGCGCGAGTCTTCTTGCGCGAAGCCGGGCGACTGCCGATGTTGAGCGTCGCGATCTCGTTGATAACGGTCGAGGACCAGAAGTAATCGACAAAGCCGTCGGTCTCGTAGACGAGCCCGCGATAGGCCTTGAAGGCGAGATTTGAAAGCTCGTCCATCGCGGTGAGATATTCGCGGCGCGGCGCACTCTGGCTCGGCTGCAACAGGCTTGCATCCAGGGTTGCCGCCGCCAGGATCTCGAGATTGTTGCGGCCGACTTCCGCGTTGGAATATTTCGAGGAGATGATCTCGCCCTGCTCGGTGATGCGGATCTGGCCGTTCACCGCGCCGCCAGGCTGGGCGACGATGGCGTCGTAGCTCGGGCCGCCGCCGCGGCCGACCGAGCCGCCGCGGCCGTGGAACAGGCGCAGGCGGACGCCGTGGCGCTCGAAGACGTCGACGAGGCCGATCTCGGCCTTGTAGAGCTCCCAGCCCGAGGTGACGAAGCCGCCATCCTTGTTCGAGTCGGAATAGCCGAGCATGACTTCCTGCACGCTGCCGCGACTGTCGACGAGGCGGCGGTAATCATGCAGCGACAGCATCCGGTCCATGATGCCTGATGATGCCTGCAAATCCTCGATGGTCTCGAACAGCGGCACGATGTTGATGGCGCTGCGCCCGGAGGGATGGACAAGGCCCACCTCCTTCAGCAGCACGGCCACTTCGAGCATGTCCGACATGCCCTTGCACATCGAGATGATGCATTGGGGGATGGCGTCCGAGCCGAACTTCGCATGAGCTTCGGCCGCGGCATGGAAGACGTTGAGCTCGCCCATCGTCTCGTCGCTGTATTTGACGAACGGCGAGACCAGCGCTCGCGTCGAACGCAGCTCGTTGGTCAGCAGCGAAATGCGGGCGTCCTCGCCGAGCGCGAGATAGGACATGCCGGGATTCGCGGCATCCATCAGCTCCGCGATGGTGCGTTCGTGCACGGCCGAGTTCTGGCGGATGTCGAGGCGCGCCAGATGGAAGCCGAAGCAATCGACAGCACGGCGCAGCAGCCGCAGCCGGCCGCGCGCGATGACGCGGGCATTGTTGGAGATCAGCGAGCGGTGCAGCACGTCGAGATCGGCCTTCAACTCCCTGACGCTCTCATAGGGCGCGCCCTTGCCGACGGGACGGCGGGTGATCTCGACCTCGAGCTTTTCGGCGGTGGCCGTCAGGCGGGCATAAATGCCGGAGACCGCGAGACGATAGGGCTCGCCGCTCCGGTGCGGCGAGGTGTCGGGGGAGCGCTCCGCCAGGTTCCGCAGTTCCTCGGAGACGTCGGCGAGATGCGCCGCGATCGACAATTCGGAGCCGAGCACGTGAAGCTCGTTCAGATAGAACTGCATCACGCGGCTCGACTGCAGCCGCAGCGTGCCACGCATCACGTCGGCGGTGACGAAGGGATTGCCGTCGCGGTCGCCGCCGATCCAGCTGCCCATCCTCAAGAAAGATGCGAGCTCGCTGGCCGCTTGCTCCCCGCTCTCCTCGAGCCGGTCTTCAAGCGCGTTGACCAGCCGCGGCACCTCGCGGAGGAACGTGTAATCGTAGAACGACAGGCCGTTCGCGACCTCGTCGAGCACGGTGAGCTTGGTCCGTCGGAGCAGATTGGTTTGCCACAGCGTCAGCACCTCGCGGCGGAGCTGTTCGTCGCTGGCGGCGGCCTCCTCGGCGGTCAAAGAGACCCGCTCGCGGCGGTCGAGCAGTGCTGCGACCTCCA
>Ga0207671_10005288_pt1 | contig 11967 bp, 10 predicted proteins | sample KBSC24metaG_FD_184352 | JGI IMG/M metagenome (GOLD analysis project Ga0207671, IMG submission 184352) | Corn rhizosphere microbial communities from Kellogg Biological Station, Michigan, USA - KBS C2-4 metaG (SPAdes) (version 2) | ecosystem: Host-associated > Plants > Roots > Rhizosphere > Soil... | reverse complement strand
ATGCCGGGCATTAACTATCCCTGCACGATACTTTACGGGATATGCCTATCAATTGAAGCCCGCCGATTTTCATGCCTGTTTTGAAGTTTATTTGGGTGGGGAGTGGATACTTTTTGATGCGACCAAGCTGGCCCCGTTAAATGGCCTGATCAAAATAGCTACCGGCCGCGATGCTGCGGATACTGCCATTGCCAATATTTTCGGCGATATCCTGTTTACCTCGATGGAGGTGAGCTGTCAATCTGCCGAAGAGGGCTTCGTGCCTTATTACCTCTAATCAAGTAATAAAACTGTTACGACATACCGTATCCATATTTTTTTTAACTTACGGGCACATTCTAACATACATTTATGAGTGAGACCCCGCTTATACAAATACGCAATCTTTCTAAATCCTATGGCGATAAATTGGTATTAAAAAACCTATCGCTCGATATTTATCCCGGCCAGGTGATCGGTTATATCGGGCCTAACGGCGCAGGAAAGTCAACTACCGTTAAGATCCTGACCGGCCTGATCCCTGATTTTGAGGGGGAAGTGATCGTAGACGGCATTAATATGGCTAAAGACCCGCTGGGTATCAAAAAGCTTTTTGGCTATGTGCCTGAAAACGCCGAAATCTATGATGTGCTTACGCCAATGGAGTATCTTGATTTCATTGGCCGATTATACGGCATGGATGAAACTACGCTGCATGACAGGATAAAAAGGCTCCTCACTGCATTCAGTTTGGGTACCAATGCCGATGACCGCATGGATACCTTTTCAAAAGGGATGAAGCAAAAGGTGCTGCTGATATCCGGTATCATCCATAATCCAAAAATCATCATCCTGGATGAACCTTTGTCCGGCCTGGATGCCAATGCGGTAATCATGATCAAAGAACTCATTCTACGCTTATCAAAAGAAGGCAAAACAATTTTCTATTGCTCGCACATGATGGACGTGGTGGAAAAGGTATCGGACAGGATATTGCTTATTAATAAAGGCGAGATCATTGCTGATGGTACTTTTGAATCGTTGAAGCAAAACCATAGCGATACACTGGAACGCATATTCTCTAAACTGACCGGTCGCGAAGACCAGGCGAATGAGGCGGATGCTATTATTAACGCTTTTGACTAAACACCCGTGATCGCTGATTTCCTTTTAATGTTACTATCAATGGACAAGCTATTTTTACGTTTCGTATCTGTTTTTTACCCGCTTCTGGCAAAAACCGGGGTCGATACCATTCAGCTTAATGAGATACTGCGGGTTAAGTTGCTGTTGGATAACCGCAGGCCGAAAGCCATGTTCGCTACCAAACGCGGTGCCAATGGCAGCGTGACCAATAAATCACCCTGGTTTATTATTTTCGGTACAGTAGTGATGGGGGTATTTATAGGGCTGGTTTTGTTTCTTAATAAAATGCCCTACGTAGGCGAAACCTATTACTTTCTGATCTTTATGGTGCTGATGACGCTCACCCTGATATCAGATTTCACTACCGTATTAATTGACACCCGTGACCAGTTTATTTTATTGCCCCGCCCCATTAACGACCGCACCATAGCTGTTTCGCGCATTATGCACATCAGTATTTATGTGCTGAGACTCGCCTTGCTGCAAGGCGCGCCGGCATTAGTTATGGTAGGGTTTTTGGACGGCATAATGGCAGTGCCCATCTTTTTCATACAGATACTGGAAGCTACCTTCCTGAGTATTTTCTTTGTAAATATCATCTACCTGTTATTGATGAACTCCGTAAGCCCGCAACGCTTCAAGGACATTATCAGTTATTTCCAGATTGGTTTCTCGGTGTTGATATTTGCTGCCTATTACCTGCTGCCGCGACTGATCAATGTTTCAGTCCTCGGCAATATCAGCCTGCTTAGCCATTGGTGGGCTTACTGTTTGCCCCCAGTCTGGATTGCGGCTCTTAATGAACTACTTATCCATCCAGGCCGGTCAAACACCGTCACAAGTTTACTGGCTATTATTGGGCTTACTTTGCCTGTTGTTGGTTTATGGCTTGTGGCCAAGGTGCTGGCACCGGGATTTAACAGGCGTTTATCTGTTATCGCTACTTCTGACGGCAATTCTAATACCTTAACTGAGATAAAAAAAGCAAAAAGATTCAGCCTTATTGAAAAGATATCAAACCTGGTAGCACCCGATCCTGTGGAAAATGCCGGCTTCCGCATTACCTGGAAATTATCTGCCCGCACCCGGGAATTTAAAATGAAAGTATATCCGGCATTCGCTTATGTGCCTATTTATTTTATATACATTGTATTTAGCGGGAAGGACGAAAGTTTTTCTGACCGGCTGGATAAACTGCAACATGGTCATAATTATATTTTACTCATCTACCTCTGCTCCTTTATTTTAACCACCATCCTGAGTAATATCTCTATGTCGGAGAAATATAAGTCATCCTGGGTGTATTATGCCTTGCCGATCGATAATCCGGGTAAAATATTATCGGGGATGTTCAAGGCTGTAGTTACACTCTATTTCCTGCCACTGTGCCTGGTATTCAGTGTTATTATTGTATCATTTTGGGGACCGCAGGCTATCAATGATGTTATACTGGCTTTTTTAGTAAGCCTTATATATGGCATATTAATAGCCCTGTTTATGGTTAAGGGGCTACCTTTTTCCAAACCTGTTGTGAACAAGCAAGGTGGAGGCAAAGTAATCACATCGTTACTGATGATGGCATTTATCGGCGCCATCGGTGTTGGTCATTATTTTTTGATGCGGTGGGAGATGGTAATCTGGATAGCTATTATTCCAGCATTCCTTATTGTCTGGATCATGCTGAAACAGTACAAAAAACAAAGTTGGGAGAGTATTGAAATGGCCGACCTATAACCCAAGTTGTATTCATGATCATTTGCTGCTATACCGAGATCGATAATCAATGGGGCAAACAGGAGCTTGCTGATAAACTGGCATCGCTGCCTGAAAGGTCAATAAAGGAAGCGTTACGAAAAACGCAATGGCTGGATATGCAGTTATCCATCACTGGTAAATTGCTTTTGGTCCAATTGCTGAAAAACCTGGGGCTCGACAAAAAATTGTCATTAACCCACCTGAGATATACTGAATTTGATCGCCCGTATTTTGATGATAATTTTGATTTTAATATCGCTCACTCGGGTAAATTCGCCCTATGCTGTGGCGTGTTGAACGGCAAGGTTGGGGTTGATATAGAACAGATCAAACACATCGACCTGGATGATTTTATCGATCACTTTGCGGAGAATGAATGGAATAAGATCAACCGCTCATCTGACCGGCACGAAAAGTTTTATATCTACTGGACGCGCAAGGAGGCGGTACTAAAAGCTATTGGCACAGGTTTGAACACGCCCTTATCCTCAATTGACATATCAGCCGCGAACCTGGTTTATGACGACCAAACTTATTATTTGCGGTCGGCCAATATCGGTGATGGTTACAAGTGCCATATCGCGACTACCATTAAGCATTCAAAAATCCATTTGATACCTGTAATTTTGTAATGCCGATGCATTAGTAAAACACTACCTTTATTTGCACGTTGTTCACCATTATGAAGAAGCTTTTACTTATCACCTGCCTGTTTGTTTTATCTGCGGGCTTTGCCTTTGCGGATACGGTTACCATCAAACATTTTACTGTTAAAGAGAATCCGTTCGCCAAAAACGAGCTGGCTATTGTGGCTGTAGATACCGGCAATAACGTACTTGAAAATGTGAACGGCCTATTTGCATTTACGGTTAATGGTTTCCAGGAGTCATTAAGATTTGATAAGGGAACGGCGTTTTACCGCCATAAGCTTGATAAATCCAGCTTTATCTACGTAAAGCATGTAAACGACAGCGGTACGCATTCCATCCTGTACTATGTTTATAAAAGTGATGATAAGCTTACCCCCATCCACATCAGCTGGATCGTACTTTTGGCTATACCCATTTTGCTGGTGGTATTAGGTTACCTGTTCAAAAAGTTTATTATCATCGCCATTGTCATTTTTATCATCTTCCTCTACTTTAACCATCATGCGGGATTAAGTGTCCCCACCTTTTTCGAAAGTATTATTGACGGGTTGAAGGGCATGTTTAAGTAGCCCCCTCTAAACGGCGTAGCCCTCATGAACACCTTTTAAAACAAACAATATTGTGAATAATCTCCCCCGGGAGGGTAGACTTTTTAACTATGCGATTTTTAAGGAGACTGTATCAAAAGTGTACTTTGCAGGAACCGGTCAAAATATTATTTGGCTCTGCACTCCTGATGTTTCTTTCTTTGTATTTTCCTATGGTAAACTAACCGATGTTAGCGCATCATAGGGTTAACATGGTTAACACAATTTCAAGCAATTTGGAGTTAAAATACTGATTATAAGTATTTTAACAAAAAAAAGGTGTTAACCCAAAAATACCCGCTTTTTGCTAAAAAAATTGCACCGGGCAATATAGAGAGCGCTATCAGCCAAATTTTATTCTGGTGCGCCTCGCTGGATTTTACTTTTGATACAACCTCTTGGGGGTGAGGCTTAAAACGGCAACCCTATGCCGAAGTTAAGCTGTAAAAAGTTATAGTTCTCGCCGTTGCTTGTTCTGTAGGCACTTTTGAACGATCCGGTGTGAAAGAGTTCGTTAAAGTGATTAACCAGCACCCATTGATCGGATCCTATAAATTGGGGGTCTTTAAACTTGAGCGCGGCATCTAACCGGAATACAAAAAAAGCCAGATCGAAACGAAGGCCCGTGCCTATGTCCATCGCTGTTGATTGAAAGAACCTACTAAACTGGAATTGCCCGCCAGGGTTTAAAGGTTCTTCATGCAGGCGCCATACGTTACCGGCATCAATAAAAAGCGCCCCTTTTAATTTAGAACCGAAAAAATTGTCCATCAATTTGTACCGATATTCGGCATTAGCCACAAATTTTATTTCACCAAACTGGTCGAGGTATTTTAAGCTTTTCCGGGTACTATCGGCGCTGGAGCCAACACCATAGCTCGCCCTGTTGAAGTTTCCAGGCCCTAAGGTTCGTGGGAGCCAGGCCCGCATATCATTCGCGCCGCCTGTGTAAAAGTTCTTCTCAAATATCAATTGCGAGCTGTTGCCATACGGGGCGCCAAAGCCAGGATTAAAACGCAGTATAAATTGCTTCTCTCCACCTAAACTTTTATAAAATCTCAGGTCAATCTCGGTTTTGGCATATTGGGCAAAAGTGTAGCCAAAAATAGTACGCTGCCCCAACTCATCACGTTTGGTGTTAAATATATTACTGAGAAAGGCCAATGTGTTACCACCTACGTCCAGTGATCCGCGGAAATAAATAAAGTTTTTATAAGTATTTAATTTATTGGCATTTAGCTGGTAAGTATATTGAGTGCCCGCTGTAAATATGGTACGACCAATAAGAAACACGTAGGAATTAAAAGTATCTTTCAGAAGCCGCACCTTAGCGGCAGGGTCTATTATGCCTCTTGTAAATTCGATATTGATAGGGGTTACCGTGTGCACCTTATCAGGGGTTTCGGTAAAATCATAAGATAATGAATTGATAAAGCTTACGCGCTCCACTAACCCCTTTTGGAAAAACAGGGAGTAGTTACTGGAGAACGTGGTGTGCGGCACACCATATTTACCTAATATCGGCAAATCAAAGGGCGTAAGTATCTGCGGGTAGGTCAATGTGGCGCCTACTTTAAATTCCTGGTTCTCTATTCCGCCTGCTGAAGTAGAATTGCGCCCGTTATCAAACAATGCGCTATAGTTAAATTTAAGCTGCAATATGGCCGCGCTTTTAAATACGTTCCTGTCGGTAAATGTATTACCAATGTTAAAGCCATACCGCCCGCTATTGAACAGGAACTCCCCTTCTACCCGGTCAGACATTTGTTTCAGCGGCACAATATCAATTTTTGTATTCAAACGGTTTGTGCTGTCGGACAATTTCTCGTAAGTCGGGTTGGGTACGTTCCTGAAAACGTTCAGTTCCGAAAGTCGCGAGGTGGTGAGCGTCTGTTTATCGATATTATAGAGATCTCCCTTCTTTTGAAAAACGTATATCTTGACGATGGTAGGATTAAACTTATGCGAGAAATCTACAAATTTGAATTGTGAATCAACCTTCAGGGTATCTGCCTTTCCAGTGGTACGACCGTTGCTTGTAGCGATGCTGATAAGTGTATTGTTGATCTTATATATCGGGTGCGATGGCTTTCCGGGCGGGTTGTCAATGATCATGGTGATATCAGCCACACTCTTGTTATAGGTGGTGTCTGTTTCAAAGGTGATGTACTGACGATAAAAATCAAAATAGCCATTGCGCTTCATCAACTGGTAAGTTTCGTCCCTGTCAGCCGCGAGGCTATCAGTATCAAAACGTACTCCTGGCTTAATATGAGTAAAAGTGGCGCGGTTATCCCTGTATAAACTTTCAACCCGTTTATCGGCGATGCTATCCCTGAAATTACGTATCCTGAACATGGGCCCTTCGATAGCAGTAAAAATCAGTTGGGCCCTTTTCTTTTTTACGACGATAGTATCAGCAACCTTCGCTTTCACGTAGCCTTTGTTCTGTAAAAACTTCTGTATCTGCAGTCTTGAAAACTCAACCAGGGCACTATCAACCAGGTTGGGCGGTTCACCGATATCTTTTTTGCCGTTTTTGCTGAATAAATAATAAAACTGCAGGTTAAGTCCGTTATTAGGCTGCTGCTGCTTATCTACGTAATTTACAGCCGCTTCGCTAAACTCCTTATCTACCCCTCTTATCGTTATTTTGCGAATTAATGCCTGATTATCTTTAAGGCGGCGGGTTAAGCTGCAACCTGAAAAAATAATGAGGAGAAGAATACTTAATATTGTAAGGCGATAACCCCCAGGTTGAATATATGCTTTCAAAATCTCAAATCAATTTATTAAAGTCCTTACAACATAAAAAGTTTCGCCGCGAAGAAGGTTTTTTTTTGGTTGAAGGCCACAAATCGATTGCCGAGTTTGTTAATTCAGCTTATCATATCGAGGCCGTTTACCATACACCCGCTTTCGTCCCAAAAGTGCTGAAATTATCCCAAAAAATAAACTTATGTGGAATTTCTATTGCTGAACTTGAAAAGATAAGCAGTTTAAAAACTCCACAAGATGTTGTGGCACAAATAAATATTCCGGAATGGCCTGTTTTGAAGCCGGAAGAGCTAAAGGGCAGGTTTTCGCTGGTACTTGATGGCATACAGGACCCCGGAAATATGGGCACCATCATCCGCATCGCCGATTGGTTCGGTATCAGTCATATCATCTGCTCGGACGACACGGTGGATGTTTACAATCCAAAAGTGGTGCAGGCTTCCATGGGTTCGCTGGCGAGGGTAAAGGTTTATTACACGTCGCTCACTGATTTTCTGCCGGCATCAGGCTTGCCCGCTTTCGGTGCTTTGCTGGATGGTAAAGACATTTACGATACTGATTTTGGCACGGAAGGATTGATCCTGATGGGTAACGAGGGTAATGGTCTGCGGGCGGATGTGCAAGAACTGGTGCATAAGGCAGTTACCATTCCGCGCATCGGCAAGGCGGAATCCTTAAATGTGGCGATAGCGACTGCTTTGTTCTGTTCTGAGGCTACGCGGAAAAACGTGTAAAATAATATTGGCAGCCAACAAAATAATTACTATTTTTGCAATCCTTAAAAATGGTCGGGTGGCCGAGTGGCTAGGCAGAGGTCTGCAAAACCTTTTACAGCGGTTCGAATCCGCTCCCGACCTCGAGGTTTAAAAACATTAAAATTACAACACCATGGGCGTTACACGTTTGAAAAGAAAAGACAGGAAAAATAAAACTACTTCACGTTTAGAAGTACAGGCTTTGAAATTGGCTACTAACATCGAGAACGGAAGCCGTTCTGCTGAGCCAAAAAACAGCCAGATCGCGAAAAACAACGCGGCTTTGGACAAGGCATTAGGTAAATAATCCTGCTGTCAGACGCAAGATATTGCGTCTCCACATTGTGCTTTAAAGGAATTTAAATCCTGTGGATTTCATATCGACAGGATTTTTTTTGTTTAATAACTTTTGGTATAAAACCATATCGCATGGAGGAGGCTCCTACGGAGCCCAAGAAATGTTGTTTATTGATGCTATAAACAGGGTGCTCCTACGGAGCAATTTACGATAATTGTTACAGACGCTGGAAATTTCCTTTTTGGGGTGTGAAACATTTCGTATCAAGCGCCTACGGAACAATCTATCCATGCGATAGCAATATTTAATTACCTAAATCCGGCCCCATCGGGGCCACCTGTTTATAGAAACTTATAAGGAGATTCCGGGCTCCGTAGGAGCCTCCTTTTTCCACGGGACGATCAATACTCAATAAAATCAAACAGGAATTGATCCTCAAACGGGACTTCAAACTTTTCTAATAAACTTAAATATTCCTGCCTGAATGTCTTTTTTTGATGATGCTGTTCCTGATTGAGCACATATTTTACAACCGCATCAATGTGTGAATGGGAATATGAAAATACACCATATCCTTCCTGCCAGTTAAACTTGCCCTTTACCCAATTTTTAGCATTAATAAATTCATTACTTTCTACTTTAATTTCCTTGACAAAATCTGAAATTAAAATAGTCGGCTTAAATCCTACAAAAAGATGGACATGATCGGGCATACAGTTAATCGCGAGCATTTTCGCTTTTCTGTTTTGGACAAGCGTCGTAATGTATTTGTGCAATTCTTCTTTATGCTCTTTTGCTATCAGGTTCTGCCTGTTTTGCACTGCAAAAACAAATTGCAAATAGATTTGTGAAAAGGTATTAGGCATAACATAAAAATAATAAAAGCTTTCCTAAATGGTTTTATATCGATAGGATTTTTTTATTGATCCTCTTTATCAAACCAGGCCCTTCATAAATAAAACCTGTATAGAGCTGCACTAACGCTGCGCCTGCATTTAATTTTTCTATCGCATCTTCGGGGGAATGAATCCCTCCCACCCCGATGATCGGAAAAGCGCCTTTTGATCTTTCAGAAAGGTAACTGATCACTTCTGTTGATCGTTGGGTAAGCGGCTTACCGCTTAGACCGCCGGTTTCGTCAGTAAACTTTTCAGACCGGAGCCCTTCTCTCGAAATGGTAGTATTCGTTGCAATCACACCTGCTATTTTGGTTTCTTTTACAATATCTACGATATCATCCAGTTGTTCGTTGCTAAGGTCGGGTGCAATTTTTAGTAGAATGGGCCTGCTGATGCAATTTTTTGAGTTACGTTGCTGCAATGTGTTCAGGATATGCATAAGGGGCTCCTTTTCCTGCAGGGCGCGCAAACCGGGGGTGTTGGGTGAGCTTACATTAACGACAAAATAATCGACCACATCAAACAGCCGGTCGAAACATTTGATATAATCATTTACAGCTTCTTCATTTGGGGTGACTTTGTTTTTACCTATATTGCCGCCGATGATTAGCCCTTTTTGCGATACTTTGGCGTTGCGACGATAGGCGGCTATTCTTTCTGCGGCGACGTCTACCCCTAAATTATTAAAGCCCATACGGTTGATCAGGGCCTCATCGGCAGGCAGGCGAAACATCCTGGGTTTTTCGTTGCCCGGTTGCGGCAAGGGGGTTACTGTGCCCACTTCCACAAAACCGAAGCCCATATCGGCCATTTCGCCTATGAGTTCGGCGTTTTTATCAAAGCCCGCGGCAAGTCCGACAGGGTTCTTAAACTTCAGGCCGAAAACTTCTTTTTCCAATCGTGTATCCTGAATATCCCAAAAAAGCCGGCTCAGCTTCGCTCCGCCAGGGAAACGGTTAAAGCGTTTGAGGTTGCGGGTAACAAAATAATGCACCTTCTCCGGGTCGAACCAAAACAGTAGCGGCTTAATTAACTGATACATGGCGCGAAGTTAACAAGTTTGCACGAACCTGAATTTCCCGCTATTATTTTATTTTAATTATGTAATTTGGGATTCCCCTTTGAACCTGCTATTCCATGAAAAAGATAGTTATCTCATTGCTGATTGTTTGCTGTGCATGCCGGGTTATTGCGCAAACATCGTTTACCTTCTCCGGTAAAATTGAAGGTGGATCGAACCTTCATGTTATTTTTATATTCGTTAATAGTAAAGGGGAAAAAGTACTGGATAGTTGTATCGCGCAAAATGGCAGATTTAGTATTAAGGGCGATATAAATGCACCTGTCATGGGCTATTTAACAGTGAACACAAGTTCATTTGAAATAAAGGCTGATGATAACCCGAACACTACTTCAGTTTTTCTGGAACCGGGCGTCATAACTGCTACCGGGAATTATGACCATTTAAAGGAATTGAAGGTGAGTGGTTCCAAAACTCAAGCCGAATATGAAAAACTATTAATGCAATTCGCTAACCTGACAGCAGAAAAGAATAAACTATCCAAAAAATTTGATATGGTTTTAAGTGAATACGATTCAGCAAAAAAAGGCAACGCGAACGAAAAAAAATTAGACTCGTTAAATAAAAGGTTAGAATCCGTCAGGGCAATGTATCAGTCATTTGATTCAAAATATACAGATGCCGACCATCAATATATTGCCTCGCACCCTTCTTCCTATGTAAGCGCTTTCGAGTTGAATTTTTATACCACACGCTGGGCTGTAGATTCAATCAGGAAACTTTACAACAATTTTAGTGCGGATGTCAAAAAAAGCTATTATGGAAAAGAGATACAGAAGGCAATTGCTGAAATAGATGATAATTCGGTTGGCAAAAAAGCGAAAGATTTTATAACAACCGATATTAACGGAAAGCAGATCAGCCTATCGGCTTTCAGGGGACGGGTTGTATTACTGGATTTTTGGGCAAGCTGGTGCGGCCCCTGCCGGGCAAGCACGCCGCACCTGATCGATCTGTACAAAAAATACAATAAATCGGGATTCGAGGTGATTGCCATAGCTGATGACGATGGAAATCACGAAGCCTGGAAAAAAGCAATTGCCCAGGACAAATCTGACCTATGGTACAATGTGCTCAGGGGATATAAACAACAGAATCAAGACGTATCAGCTTCGATAAATAATAAATTTGCCGTTTCCTTTTTACCTACAAGGATATTAGTTGACAAAAACGGAACTATCATTGCTCGCCATACCGGCACAGAAGAAGCAGAGGCATTAGATAAAGAATTAGCCAAACTATTTGAATAGATTAGTCTATAACTCTTTGTAAATTTTTTAATCATATCTTCCAATTCCAATTATTCTGTAAATTCGAAAATTCCAGTTCAGACCAACAATATGAAAAACCTGTTTAATCGCCGTAACTTTATTAAGGCTGCAGCCGTGGGTACTGCAGCAAGTATATCTATTCCGCAGATCGTATCCGCTGCTGTTAGTCCGGCGAAAGGAAAAAAGATCAGCCTCGAAAAAGATAACCGGATACTTTTCCAGGGTGACAGCATTACCGACTGGGGCCGGGATAAGACAAAAAACTATCCTAACGATTCGGGTTGTTTGGGTTCAGGTTATGTATTGCTGGCCGCCGGGCAATTGCTTAAAGACCATGCTGATAAAAACCTGAAGATCTATAACAAAGGCATCAGCGGCAATAAGGTGTTTCAACTGGCTGACCGCTGGCAGGATGATTGTCTGATCTGGAAACCAGATGTGCTAAGCATCATGGTTGGCGTGAACGATTTCTGGCATACCCTGACCTACGGCTACAAGGGGACTATAGAAGTTTATCATGATGATTTTGTAAAGTTGCTTAATCGTACAAAAGAGGCTATGCCGAATATAAAATTTATTATTGGTGAGCCGTTTGCTATAAAAGGTGTAAAGGCGGTTGATGAAAAATGGTACCCGGCGTTTGATGAATACCGCAAGGTGGCACTTGATGTCGCCAACCAGTTTGACGCGCCTTTCATCCCTTATCAGGCAGTTTTTGATAAGGCGATCGAATCAACCCCACCTAACTATTGGACGTCTGATGGTGTG
>Ga0207671_10005284_pt1 | contig 11973 bp, 4 predicted proteins | sample KBSC24metaG_FD_184352 | JGI IMG/M metagenome (GOLD analysis project Ga0207671, IMG submission 184352) | Corn rhizosphere microbial communities from Kellogg Biological Station, Michigan, USA - KBS C2-4 metaG (SPAdes) (version 2) | ecosystem: Host-associated > Plants > Roots > Rhizosphere > Soil... | reverse complement strand
CCTGATCATATCCGCTATAAAAACATTATTCATTGATGGGTCTTTTTCATTGTATATCAGCTTGTTACCATCATGTCCCTCCATTTCTCCTTCGTTTATCTTTTCCTTCAGCTTATGCAATTTGCCCGACCCGGGCGGCCCAACGATCAGCAAAAGAGAATTTAGTTCATTGTCCAGCAATATCTTTTTATCCATCTCCTTCCACCCATCCTGTAAAGGCAGCCCAAGCGCGAACAATTTCCTGATGATATTGTGTATCATGTAATAAAATCCGACGATCAGTACAATAAGCAATGGCACCAAAAGCCCCTTGTGCGATAAATAATACACGTTTTTGGCCGAGCTAAGTGCAATATAATTGTCGGGGGCTACCTTATAAAAAGTTTGGGTAGTAGTGGCATTGCCCGTTTGCTCATGTGTCAGGCTGTTAAAGAAGGCTTTGCCATCAACAGAGGCTAAATTCATGTTGCTGCTTTTCACCGCGACATCGTTCTCCTGCAGTCTGAAAAGACTTAATAGCTGGACTGTAAGAAAATCCTCTTTTTTGTAGGTTAAATTATTGCCACTCTTAGACTGTTCAATGGTATTGATAAACGTACTATCGGGATAAATGGCTTCAGCATGTAGTAAATCAGGCGTGAGGCCCCCTGGTTTATTGATGGCATTGGATAATTTTTGATTTAGTGCCCTGGCAAAATGATATTGTTTATATCGTGTATCTAAATTTTGTTCGTAATTAAACGAATAAATGAAGAAGAAAGCCACTGGTATCCCACTGGTAACTACTAGGCGTGTAGTTGCCATTAAAGAAAAACTGTGCGTATAGGTCCAGGGAAAGTTGATAGCGTTTTTAAAATCGTAAGCTTTTCCCAGCAGCTCGGGCCACCAGGATTTTACCATTACACAGGCAAGCGTCATGCCGCCGCAAATAACAGATAAGATGATCTCATAAGACAGCAGCGATTTGAAGTTATCCCATTCTAGCATATGATAGGCTGCAAAATCTATCACCACAACAAATACCAGGAGCCAAAAAATGGCAAACATTTTAAACCTGAGATTATAATGATTGGCTTTTTTGTAATATCCTGCAAAAATGCCATTGGTGAAAAGCGCAATAAAGGTGACTGAGAACAAAACAATATATAGGTATTTTAAAAAGGAGCTCAGATCAAAATAATAAATAAGCAGCGCTATGATTGTAAGGTTGATGATGATCGCCAGGTTATAATGTTTGTGGAAGATCTTTTTTGGGCCGACCCATGAGGTCTCGAAAAGCTGCTTTTTGAAAAAGGACTTTTTGGAGGATGCGAAAAAAACAATGCTGAATTGGGTGATCAGGAAAATAAGCAGAAATCCAAGCATGGATACCGTAAAAGCATATGCTTCTGTATCGCGGGTATCATTATATTCCTGGTCCTCAAATACTACTATATAATAGGGGAGGTCTTCAAGCGGTTTTATTTTGATGTAATTTGATTTACCGTAATATTCCTCCTTAAAACTGGTATCCGACTTGGCTTCGATACAGCTAATCAGTTCGGTGCTGTCGGCCAGCTCCTTTTTTAAATTTTCGTTCAGGTTCCTGTCGGTCAGTGAATGATAAAGTACTGTACCCTTTCTGTCAATAATGGCAAACTGGTAACCGTCGGGCATAACCACATGATCCAGGCTTTTCGCAGTAAACGTCATCGCTACCACGGCGATGTTATGGTCGGATGGTTTCCTGGCAATAACGGACGTAAATTCTCCGCTGGTCCTGGAAATCACCTGCGCCAGGTAAAATTCATCAGAGTTGATTTTGTATGTTTTATTATTGACAATCCTCCTAAAATACTCCCGCGAACCAAAATTACTATGCGGAACATACGCGGTGTCGCGGGTCCAATTATTTAATTCTTTACCACTTTTATCAAGCCAATAAACCTGCTGAACAAATATGTTCTTAGCAATGCCATTCAGTTGCTTTTTCTCTGCTTCATTGATTTTCCCGGTCTTCGACCTTAAAGTATCTTTACCCAGATTGATAATATCGTCATTGACACAGGCATACTCTGAATCGAATTTTTCAAGCGCATGGTAGGCTTTATCCAATTCGTTTTTAAAGGAATTTGAAATATTATCAGCGAGCGAATCGCGGGATTTTGATGAAGTATTATCTGTTAAGTAAAGGTTATACTTAAAAAACACGAAGAATAAAAGCGACATCAATAGCATAGACACCAACACGGAGCACAGGCCATCAGTTATGGTCAGCTTATCCTTATTGCCCATATGATAAAGCTTTATCCATGGTAATGACACGATGGTACCGATAGCTACTGTTAAAAGCAATAATACCACCCACACCGGAAGCTGGTTTTTTTCCTTATTATAATGTTTGCCTGAAACCAGTCCAACAATGATCCACTCACTGTCTCCGCCAAAGCTGACAGGTTGCGAAAATGCTTTATAGTCTGTTCCGCCAATGGTCAGGCTCCGTACTCCGGGTGTGCTCATCCCATTTTTGAAATTCAGCAATGAGTCTTTATTTTTATAACTCAAACCGGATGGAAAAGTCTGGTAAACTACTTTGTCATTGCCGGTTTTATTATTTCCTGCTTTCCCGGCATTAAAAACAATGTACTGATCGAAAACGTCCGCTGGCAACAGCGGCTTTACAAATTGCTCAAAACCAAACCGCATGCCCATAGTAAGAGAGTCGCTTAGCTTGGTCTTACTCACAAAAAGGGTGAATTGTTGCGAGGCAGGATCGGCATTGATCCTGAAAGTAGTCACGGTATCGTTGATCCGGCTTTTGTAGTTTCTTATTTGGTTTCGTTCAGCGGGAAATAGTGTAAAATGTTCCTTAGGATAATTAATGATATACCTGTTTAAATCATCAGTGTTTTTGGTATTGGTGTAGTCAGACAATAAGCCGTTAAGCATTGATATGCTGTTCTCAATTTTCGAATGCACGTTATCATCAATGTTTTGCAGGCACAGGAAACGGCGCTCCTGTACAGTTTTCTCATTATCAGGAAGGTATACAAAAAAATAGCTGGCGCCCAATAAGACCAGGACCATCACCGTAATTAATATTCCAAACTGATTTTTGTTTACTGAGAAGAATTTGAGCATGGCCTTTTGAATTTAATATGGAGCCAGGTATGGAAAAACAGGTGTTGATGAAATGATTATTAACTGAAACCTAATAAAGCAATAAGGCTCAATCGACAAAACTTATTGTATCTGAATGGCTTAGGATAAAATTAGGGTATAGCGAAGCAGCAAACAACCGTGTTTTCACGGTATTTTTCTATAATATCTGCGTAGAACTACTTATTGTATAAAATTGGGGTTATTACTTTGGGCAATTTTAGTTTGCATTAGCACCTCCATCAATTCAACCCTTTTTTTAGCCTCAGAAACTTTGGACCCTATAAAATGCTCATCCAAAGTTTCAAAAAATAGCTTTTCCCATTGTAAAAAATGGGTAGGTGTTAAGGGATGTTTTTTGTTTAATTCAATATGCACGCGCATGGTATTGCCTTTGTATGTTGAGGTATTCAAAAGCATGGTTTCCCAAAAATCGATCATAACAGGAATATGGGTTTCCCATTTAAAAAACAAGGTTTCGCGGAATATGTCGCCTATGATATCATCATCAATTACTTTATGGTAAAAGCTTTCTACCAGCAGGCGGATATCCTCCTTGTTTTCAATCTCTTTTTTCATTTTATAATAATATAAATTTAAAATGGATCCACCCGGATTAATGTCAAACTGACGCATATATATTAAATCTGAACGAAAATTTTTTATAACAAAAGAGAAGTGGTCTGCGTAAAAGTGTATTAATACTTGCCTAAGCGGATGATCAATATTAAAAGCTGATAATAAGAACTTTATTCGTAACAATGGCTGACATAAAGAAATGATTCGAACAGGAATAATGAGGGGTTTGAAATACATATTTACCATCTTATTAACGATGGTATCTTACTGTTTATTCGCCCAAAGCCAACAGCTCCATTTTGCCCATCTGGGAACAGCTAATGGTCTTTCTGAACTTAACCCAAGCTGCATTTTGCAGGATAGCCGCGGCTTTATCTGGATAGGTACTGCCGATGGCTTAAACCGTTACGACGGCTACAAATTCAAAATTTTCAGGAGCGACGTTAAGGATACTACGAGTCTTGGTAACAGCTATGTGCAGGATATCGCTGAAGATAAGGATGGCAACATTTGGGTAGCTACCATAGGGGGTGGCCTGAACAAATATGACAGGAAAACAAACCGTTTTCACCGTTACGTTCATAAAAGAGGCGTTTCAAGCATTTCAAGTGATTTTGTAAGCAAGGTTATTGTAGATCATTCCGGTAATATATGGGCCGCCACTCAGCACGAAGGGTTAAACATGCTGAACCCCAAAACCGGCAGTTGGAAGCATTATTTTAATAGTAAGATTAACCCAAACAGCCTTGGCGACAATGATATCATGACGATCTATTGCGCCTACAACAATGACATTTGGGTTGGGTTGGTAAACGAGGGCCTGAGCGTGATCGACCCCAAATACAATACAATTACCAATTTTAAGCATATTGATAACGATACCACATCATTGTCGGGTAATAAGATCACCGCTATATTCGAAGACAGTCATCGTCGCATGTGGATAGGTACCCAGGAAACCGGGCTGAATTGTTATAACAGTAAAACAGGTACGTTCAGGAACATTGTACATGATGCGAAAAATCCCAACTCATTAATAAACAATAGCATACAAGGTATTGCCGAAGATGATAATCACAACTTATGGGTAGGTACCGAAAACGGCGGTCTCGACATTTATGCTACTGAGTGGGAGCAATTTTTCAACTACAAGCATGATGATGTCGATAACAGCAGCTTAAGCGGCAACTCGGTAGATATCATTCTGAAAGACAAACATGGCAACATGTGGATAGGCGTTTACGGCGGAGGTGTCAATCTTTATAAAAAGAATACTAGGGACTTTGCGCATTACAAGCACAACTCACTGCCTAACAGCCTTTCGAATGATTTTGTATTGAGCCTTTTTGAGGACGACAATTACAATATTTGGGTAGGTACCGATGGCGGGGGCCTGAATATGTTTAACCTTAAAACAGGTAATTTTACTGCCTATAAGCATAATGATGCCAATAAAGCCAGCATAAGCGGGGATAATATCCTTGACATTAAACAGGACGATCAAAAAAATCTGTGGATCGGCACCTGGGGTAACGGCGTAAACGTGATGAACCCCCAAAACCATACCTTTAAATCGTTCAGACACGATCCTAAAAACCCATCCAGCCTGGCAGGTGATAATATTTATTCCATTATCCAAACGCCCGATAAAAGAATATGGCTGGCCACTTTCGGGGATGGGTTGGATCTGTATCAGCCTGCAACTAATAGCTTCACACATTTCAAGAATGATCCAGCTAATCATAAAAGCATGGCCAGCGACCGGATCAACACCGTAATAAGTGACAAAAATGGCAATTTGTGGCTGGCAACCGATGATGCCGGGTTGTCCTTTTTTGATACCCAAACATTTGAGTGCACAAGCTATATGCATAGCGATAGGAAAAACAGCGTAAGCAATAATTCTGTCATGGATGTTTATGAAGATGCTAAAGGAAATATATGGGCTTGCACTTTAGATGGGTTGGACTGTTTCGACCCTAAAACAAAGCATTTCACCTCTTATAAAACAAAGGACGGCCTGCCCAATAATTACGTACAGGCGATACTGGAAGATAACAAAGGAACTTTTTGGGTAAGTACCAATGATGGCATATCCCGGTTTAATCCGCTAACTAAAACCTTCAAGAACTTTACTACCGAAAATGGCTTACAGGCTGATGAGTTTAAATTACATTCCGCATTAAAAAGCAAAACCGGCGCATTATACTTTGGCGGTGTAAACGGGTTTAATTCATTCTTCCCTGAGGAAATTGCTGACGCGCCTTATAATCCGCCGCTGGCACTTACAAAGTTCCAGATATTTAACAGGGCAGTTGAGGCAGCAAAGAGTGATAAAGATCCTTCTCCGCTGAAAGAAGATATTTCTGAAACAAAATCGATCAGGTTATCTCATGATCAATCGGTTATTTCTTTTGAATATGCTGCGTTGGATTATTCATCTCCTGAGAAAAAAAGATACGCCTATATCTTAGAAAACTTTGATAAAGGCTGGAACTATGTAGAAGACAAAAACACAGCGGTTTATACCAATCTCCCTCCCGGCGATTATGTGTTTAAGGTTAAAAGCCAGAACAATGCAGGCAAATGGTCCCCAAATGTTTTGACGCTGAAAGTTACCGTTGTGCCGCCTTTTTGGCTTACATGGTGGTTCCAAACACTTGCAGGCATCTTTGTTGTGGGTTGTATTTATGGAATCTACCTTTATCGGGTACGCAGCATTATCAGGCAAAAAGCAAAACTGGAGCGCCAGGTAAAGGAGCGGACTGCAGAAGTAATGCGCCAGGCAGAAGAATTGCAGGCACAGTCTGAAAACCTGCAATCTTTGAATGAGGAGCTACAGGCACAGTCAGAAGAACTGCAGTCTGTAAATGACGAACTGCTTGCACAATCAGAAGAGATGCAGGCATTGAACGAGGAACTGCAGGCACAATCAGAAGAACTACAGGATCAAAAGAACCAGGAGTTTTCAGCACGCCAGGATGCCGATAAAGCAAACCAGGCAAAGAGCATCTTCCTGGCTACTATGAGCCACGAGATCAGGACACCAATGAATGGTGTGATCGGTATGGCTTCCCTGCTTTCGGAAACCAAACTGAACGAAGAGCAACGCGACTACGCCCAAACCATTATCAATTGCGGCGATAGCCTGATGAACGTGATCAACGACATCCTGGACTTCTCGAAAATAGAATCCGGCAAGATGGATATTGAGGAAGAGGATTTTGACCTGCGCCAGAGCATCGAAGAGATCATGGATATGTTCTCACAGAAAGCTGCCGAGCAACGTCTTGATTTAATATACCAGATCGATTTTAACCTGCCGCGCTTTGTAGTGGGCGATAGCCTTCGCTTAAAGCAGGTGATCATCAACCTCATCAATAACGCGATCAAATTTACTTCGCAGGGCGAAGTATTTATTAAAGTATCCCTGTCGCAGGCCAGATCTAACGGCGAACTGGAAATAGGCTTTAGTGTAAAAGACACCGGTATAGGGATCCCCGAAGAAAAACTTTCGAGCCTGTTCCAGGCATTTTCACAGGTCGACTCGTCCACCACACGTAAATATGGCGGCAGCGGATTGGGCCTGATCATCAGCGAGCGCCTGGTAAAGTTAATGGGCGGCAATGTTTGGGTAGAAAGCAAGCTTGGCGAAGGCTCAACTTTTAACTTTACCATTACAGCAAAAACAAGCAATAAATCATTAGTTGAATATAACTTATTGCCTGGCATTGCAAATATCACGGGCAAAAAGGTATTGGTGGTTGATGATAATAATACCAACCTGATCATCTTAAAATCGCAGTTGGAGCAATGGAAACTGGTACCGGTAGTCTGTAATACCGCCCGGCAGGCCCTTGAGCTTTTGACTACAGATAACAACTACAGCCTGGTCATCTCCGATATGGAAATGCCTGGGATGGATGGCGCCGGTTTGGCTACCGAGATCAAGAAGATGGCAAGGCCTGTGCCGGTGATCATCCTGAGCTCGATAGGGGATGCCAGTCGCAAAAAATACCCTGGATTATTCTCGGCAGTATTGATTAAGCCGATCAAACAGAACCAATTGCTGAAAAGCATCTGCACTGAATTAGGCGACCGCAAGGAAATGGTGCCGGTGGAAGAAAAACAAAATTCGGTGCTCGATCCCGGGTTTTGCACACAGTACCCGTTGGATATCCTGGTGGCAGAGGATAACCCTGTCAACCAAAAGCTCATCGAGCGTATCCTGTTTAAATTGGGATACAGCGTCAAAATTACCAACAACGGCCTTGAGGCGTTGAACTCGGTTAAACAAAAGCATTATGATGTAGTGCTGATGGACATCCAGATGCCGGAAATGGACGGCTTTGAAGCCACCAAAAACATCCGCAAACTGGGCACCCCGCAGCCAACCATCGTAGCCATGACCGCAAATGCCCTCGCCGAAGACCGAGATATCTGCATCAGCAATGGCATGGATAACTACATCTCCAAACCGATGAAACTGGAAGCTTTGGTGACCATTCTGAAGGAGGTTTATGCCAATAAAGGAAAAATTAACGCCTGATTTCTTCCTTAGCTCTTTTTACTGTTTCACCTGAAACACCTATGAATAGGTTATTTTTGACTATAAGTGACTGATTGTCATTTTAATAGCTATTAAAATAATGAGTTTTCTACTGTTTCACCAAAAAAGTGAAACACTTTGAAACACTGAAACAGTAACAATAGTTAAATAATTTAACTAAAAATCGCTGTGTTTGTTAAAAAAGCCCCATCGCTGCCGCAAGTGTTCTACCAATCCAGCGCGAGTATGCAGCTGGCGGTGTACTCGTGCCTGTTTTACAAAATAAAAATCCATTCGAAACCTTTAATACCGGGTTAGGGATAGAAGCGGTACCGGCCTGTGAATAATGCCTGTGCAGTATGAGCGTATAGCCCGACCGCTGATAAGCGGGAACCCCCAAATACATTTAATCAACTTAAATTTTAACTTCTCATCAATCAAAATACAACTCAACATCCCACCATCATCTTGCCCCCCAATATTAATAACTATTTCCCCTGTCACGCTCCACCCCCAAACCCCGACTTATGACCATTAACCGCCATTTTACAAATCCCGTTTATTAAAAACTATTTTTGCAATAAATTTTCTAATTTTAGAATATCGATATCCTGCCCTGCCTTAACACCGGAACAGGAGAACCAATTATAATAGCCCAAAGCTTATTAGCCTGATTATTTGAATGAAACGACTCCTGGTTTTTGCCTTTTCACTATTGCTGTTCCACGCAGTGTTTGCCGGCCAGGGCGACGATAGTTTGCTGAATAAGCTGAATACTGTGCTGGATAAAAAGAAACAGTACGATGCCGATAAGATCAACCGGATAGATAAGCTGAAAAAATCGCTGAACGATGATGACAATCCCAGTCCGGCCGCGCGCTATGCCATTTACCTCAAATTATATAACGAGTACAAATCCTTTAACTACGACGAGGCTTTCAACTATACCCAAAAGCTGCAGCAAAGCGGGCGCTTATTAAAAGACCCCGCCAAGATCGCCTACGGCAAGATCAAGCTTGGTTTTATCCTGCTGTCATCGGGTATGTTTAAGGAAACATTCGATTCATTACGCACCGTCAATGTCAAGCTGCTGGCCGATTCGGAGAAGAAGGAGTATTATTTCCTCACCGCCCGCACCTATTATGACCTGTCCGATTTCGATAAGGACAATTATTACACCCCCATCTATAATGAGCGTGCCGGCAAATACATCGATTCCGGTACCAACCTGTGTAATAAAAACTCGTTTGAATACATCTACTATAATGGCCTCAAGTTCCTCAAGCAGGGGGAAATGGATAAGGCCATCGGTAATTTAAAATCGCTGGTTGGCAAATTCCATCTTACTGACCACCAGTTTGCGGTAACTGCCTCAACGCTCAGCGATATCTATATCCGTAAAAGCCAGCCCGACAGCGCCATCAGCCTGCTGATCCAGGCCGCAATGGCCGATATTCGTTCATCCACCAAAGAAGCGGCCGCCATGCTCAACCTGGCGCAGTTGTTGCACAAACAGGGCGACGCCAAAAATGCCTACGTGTTTATCAAGCAGGCCATGGACGATGCAATCTACTACGGTGCCCGCCAGCGAAAGATCCAGGTTAGCGCTATTTTGCCCGTAATTGCAAGCGAACGCATCAATTCGGTTGAAGAACAGCGCCGGGTATTGTTTTTATATGCCTCATCGCTCACGGTGCTGTCCCTCATCGTAGTGGCGTTCGCGGTAATCATTTACAAACAGCTCCGGAAATTAAGGATCGCCGATAAGATCATCCTCGAGGCCAATCACAACCTGCAGGAAAGTATCGATAAACTGAACGAGGCCGATAAGATCAAGGAAGAGTACATCGGCTATTACTTCAACCTGATATCCGAGTACATCAACAAACTGGAGAAATTCAAGCGCTCAGTTGATAATAAGCTGACCACAAAACGCTTTGAGGATATCCGCATCATCGTTAATAATATCAACCTCACCAAAGAACGTGAAGAACTGTTTATCAACTTTGACAAAGCCTTTCTGAAGATCTTCCCCAACTTCGTTTGCAACTTTAACGCCTTCTTCGACGACGAACACCAGGTGAAACTGCTACCCAATCAACTACTGAATACCGACCTCCGGATATTCGCCCTCATCCGCCTCGGTATCCACGATACCGAAAAGATCGCCAACATCCTGGAATACTCTGTAAATACGATCTACAATTACAAGGCTCGCCTCAAAAGCAAATCAAAGATCCCCAACGATGATTTTGAAGCCGCAGTGATGACCATCAAAGCTTTTTAAGAAAAAATAAAAAAGCGTCATTGCGAGGAACGAAGCAATCTCTACTTAGGACAATCAAGAACCTGGATTACATTAATAGATGGCAGCATCTTTCCCTTTAACTTCACTAAATTCATCCACACCACCTCCAAAAAAACTTATATCCCTGTTATACAGCGTTTATATTTTCAAACAATCTATTTCATTGCAAATATCTGATTTTCAAATATTTAATACTGTGTCAATCTTCATTTCGTTTATATTTTAACTTGGAAATTTGCCGCCCGATGTTATATCCCCTCTCTTTGATATGGTATTTGCAACCAGCTGAAGCCGTTCAGCATTGCCGATAACACAAACCAATTATTTGCTAACTCTTATTCGATTATGAAACCATTACTAATGCGTTCTCTTGTCTGCTATTTTATGTGCATCCGCATGGGCAGCAAGGAACACCATCACAATCATTTCCTTTCGGGATAAACACCCCATATCCTACACACGCAAAACCAATCAATTATCAATCAACCAATAAAATCTAAACATTATGTATAAAAGACGATTACTAAAATTACTTTTTTGCTCTTTGTTTTTGCTGCTATCATCCTGGGCAATGGCGCAGAATGTAACAGTGACCGGTACAGTTACCGATGAAACAGGGCAAGTGCTTCCCGGCGCAACCGTATCTGTAAAAGGAACCACCCGGGGCACAAATACCGATTCGAACGGAAAGTTTACCATCAGTGCGGGCAGCAATGAGACACTGGTGTTTACAACAGTCGGTTATACCAAACAGGAAACGGTTATTGCCGGCCGCACAACTATCAACATCACTTTAAAAGCATTAGATCAGCAATTAAATGAAGTGGTGGTGATCGGTTACGGCACACAGAAAAGAAAAGACCTCACCGGGGCCATCGCATCAGTAAAGGGTGATGTGTTTAAAGACCAGCCCATCGTTAACCCGTTAGAAGGTATCCAGGGCCGCGTTGCCGGTGTAAACATTACTACATCAGGTGCGCCAGATGCCACGCCGCAGATCATCGTCCGTGGGGTATCATCATTCTATCAGCCAAACCCGCTCTACATAGTCGACGGGGTACGCCAGGCTGATCTGAACAATGTGAACCCGCAGGATATCGCCTCTATCGATATTGCCAAAGATGCCGCTTCAGCCGCCATATATGGTTCGGCCGCTGCCGGTGGTGTGATATTGGTAACCACCAAAAAAGGTTCAACCGAGCAGCCGACGATCAATTTCAGTGCACGGTATGGTACCACCAAACCCAAACTGGTACAGTTGCTGGATAGGGACGGTTATATCAGATTGCAGAATATCCTCAACCCCAAATTCTTTGCCGGCGCTACCCTAACCGATACGCTGGCCAATACCAATTGGGTTGATGAGTTATACCGCAACGGAACCGAACAGAACTATGAT
>Ga0207671_10005279_pt1 | contig 11979 bp, 8 predicted proteins | sample KBSC24metaG_FD_184352 | JGI IMG/M metagenome (GOLD analysis project Ga0207671, IMG submission 184352) | Corn rhizosphere microbial communities from Kellogg Biological Station, Michigan, USA - KBS C2-4 metaG (SPAdes) (version 2) | ecosystem: Host-associated > Plants > Roots > Rhizosphere > Soil... | reverse complement strand
CAGCGGTTCGCTGGTGGTCGGCATATGCGCGGAGTACGACGCGCTGCCCGGGATCGGTCACGCGTGCGGGCACAACATCATCGCGGCGTCCGCGGTCGGGGCGGCGCTGGCGCTGGCCGACGTCGCCGACGAGCTGAACCTGACGGTGGTGCTGCTCGGCACGCCCGCCGAGGAGGCGGGCGGCGGCAAGGCACTGATGCTCGACGCGGGCACGTTCGACGACATCGCAGCGACCGTGATGCTGCACGCTGGGCCACTCGACATCGCCCGCGCCCGCTCACTGGCGTTGTCACAGGTCGCGGTCGTCTACTCCGGCCGGGAGGCGCACGCCGCCGTCGCGCCGTACCTCGGGCTGAACGCGGCCGACGCCATCACCGTCTCCCAGGTGGCGATCGGGTTGCTGCGGCAACAGTTCGCACCGGGGCAGATGGCGCACGGCATCGTCACCGACGGCGGGCAGGCCACCAACGTCATACCGGCCCGCGCCGAGATGGAGTACACGATGCGCGCCAACGACGCGTGGTCGCTGCGCGAGCTCGAGGGCAGGATGGGGGACTGCTTCCGGGCGGGTGCGGTGGCCACCGGCTGCGAGTTCGACGTCCGCCCGACCGAGCCCTCGTACCTCGAGCTGACCCCCGACCAGTGGCTGGCCGACACCTTCCGCGCCGAGATGGTGCGGATGGGCCGGACCCCGGTCGCGGTGGAGGTCGAGGCCGCGCTGCCGCTGGGCAGCACCGACATGGGCAACGTCACGCAGGTGATGCCAGGCATCCACCCGATCGTCGGGATCGACGCCGCCGGCGCGTCTATCCACCAGCCCGGCTTCGCCGCCGCGGCGGCCGGACCGAGCGCGGACAAGGCCGTCGTCGAGGGCGCCATCATGCTGGCGCGCACGGTCGTCGCACTGGCCGAGACGCCCGCCGAGCGGGAACGCGTGCTGCGCCTCAAGGCGGATCGCGCATGACCATCAAGGACCACACCGACGCCTGGCTGGCCGCCCACTTCGACGACCTGGTGGCGTGGCGCCGACACATCCACGCCAACCCCGAACTGGGCCGCCAGGAGTTCGCGACGACGCAGTTCGTCGCCTCGCGTCTGGCCGACGCAGGCCTCAACCCGAAGGTGCTGCCCGGCGGCACCGGTCTGACGTGCGACTTCGGCCCCGAACACGGTCCGAAGGTGGCATTGCGGGCGGACATGGACGCGCTGCCGATGACCGAGCGCACCGGCGCGCCGTATGCGTCGCTGATGCCCGGCGTCACCCATGCGTGCGGCCACGACGGACACACGTCGGTGCTGCTGGGGGCGGCGTTGGCGCTGGCCTCGGTGCCCGAGCTGCCGGTCGGCGTGCGCCTGGTCTTCCAACCCGCCGAGGAGCTGATGCCCGGTGGCGCCATCGACGCCATCGCGGCGGGTGCCCTCAACGGCGTGTCCCGGATCTTCGCACTGCACTGCGACCCGCGGCTCGAGGTCGGCAAGGTGGCCGTCATCGCGGGCCCGATCACGTCGGCGGCGGATCAGGTCGAGATCACGCTGCACTCGCCTGGCGGGCACACGTCGCGCCCGCACCTCACCGGTGACCTGGTGTACGCGCTGGGCAGCCTGATCACCGGCGTCCCCGGCGTGCTGTCGCGACGCGTCGACCCGCGCGACAGCACCGTCATGGTGTGGGGCGCGGTGAACGCTGGGGTGGCCGCCAACGCGATCCCGCAGTCCGGCACGGTGGCAGGCACCATCCGGACGGCCAGCCGCGAGGCCTGGGTCGCGATGGAATTGCTTGTGCGCGAGATCGTTTCGTCGTTGATGGCGCCGCTGAACGTGGACTACAGCGTGCAGTATCGCCGCGGTGTTCCTCCGGTGGTCAACGAGGCGGTGTCGACGCGCATCCTGACCCATGCCATCGAGGCCGTCGGACCGGACGTGCTGACCGCGACCCGTCAGTCGGGTGGCGGCGAGGACTTCTCCTGGTATCTGGAGGACGTGCCCGGCGCGATGGCCCGCCTCGGCGTCTGGTCGGGCCACGGCCCGCAGCTCGACCTGCACCAGCCGACGTTCGATCTCGACGAGCGGGCGTTGGCCGTCGGCGTGCGGGTGTTCACCAACATCGTCGAGCAGTCCGCCCTGCTGTAGTGCAGTAACTCACTCCCGCGACCGTGCGTGTCTGCTCCACGACACGCCGCAAAACGCCAGCACTTTCCGCACGTTCGCGCAGCGCCGGTTGTGCACAGTTGCCGTTTCATCCACATCTTTCGATTCGTCACTGTCGGGCCACCGTCGCCGAGCCCGACCATCGCCTGCATGAACGACGAACTCGAGCGGACCCTCGAACAGCAGGGCGGCGTAGCCACCAGTGGACAGATCTTGCAGTGCGTCACGCGGTACGCCTTCGGCCGCATGGTGGACGACGGCCGGCTCGAACGCATGTGGCAGGGCATCTACTGCCGCGGCGAACCTACGGACGCGCTGCGTCTACGTGGCATCGACTTGTCTTGTGGCCGAACGGTTGCCGTGTGTCTCGGCACTGCGGCGGCCGTGCACGGCTTCGACACCGAAGACACCGCGACGTTGCATGTGATCAATCCACCGAGCTGCCAGCTGCGGTCGGCCGACGGGTTGTCGGTGCATCGTCGGGACGGCGCACCGCTCATCGTCGTCGACCGGCGACTCGTCACCGCCCCGGCTTGGACCGCGGTCGAGGTAGCGCGGAGCTTGCGTCGTCCGCGGGCGTTCGCAACCTTGGACGCCGCGCTGCGTAGTGGCACGTGTGACCGAACCGAGCTATGGCGCGCGGCGCTCCAACAGGCGGGACGTCGCGGCATCGTCGCGGTCCGCGATCTCATCCCGCTGGCCGACCCCCGAGCAGAATCGCCCATGGAGAGCGAGTTGCGGCTGGTCGTTCTCGACGCGGGCTTGCCGACGCCGGCGCTCCAGTACGAGGTGGTGGACGGCAACGGCGAGCTCAGGCGCCTCGACCTGGCATGGCCGGAGCGTGGGGTGGCGTTGGAGTACGACGGGGTGCCGTGGCATAGCGGCGCTGACGAATTGCGGAGGGACCGAGTGCGTCAGGTCGCATTACAGGACGTTGGTTGGACGGTGATACCCGCGATGTTCGACGACGTCCGGTAACCGGTCGGCTGACCTCGTCGCCCGGATCAATCGTCAAATGAGTCGCACTAGAGCGGCGTGAACGTGCGCGAAGTGTCGACGATTTGCGGCGTGTCGACCAACAGACGCGCACGGTCGCGGAAAGGTGGGGCTAGGTGCCGGGGCCGACGTTGCTCGCGGGTCGGGTCCGCAGATCGTGCACGTACTCCGGTGGCGCACCGGCGATCTCGGCGGCCTCGGCCATCACGCCGAGGTAGCGCGCCGACGGTATGCCGCCCTCCCACGCGTCGACGACGTACATCCACGCCAACACCGGCTCGGTGCTGGTATCCGACGACAGCCGGTGCACCCGGCAGCGGATCTTCTTGTGGAAGCCGAGCTCCGACCCCTCCCAGCGGTCGAGGTTGGCCTCGTCCTCCTTGGTCATGTCGTAGAGCACGACGAACACCTTGGAGTCGGGGTCCTCTACCAGGGTGGCGAGCGCGCCCTCCCAGCCGAGGTCCTCGCCGCCGAACGTCAGCCGCCAGCCGTGCAACCAGCCAGTTCCGGCCATCGGCGAGTGCGGAGCGCGCAACAGCATCTGCTCTGGATGCATGTTCGATCCGTAGGCGGCGTAGATCGGCACGGGGGCAAGCCTAAGGCTTCGCCTTCGCGTATTCGCCCGGTGGGCGGGAACGAAGCGACGCGGGACGTTAGGTTTAGCGACGTGGTTACCCGCATTGTCATCATCGGCGGCGGGCCCGCCGGGTACGAAGCCGCACTGGTGGCGGCCGGCCGCGGCCCGGGCGTTGCACAGATCACGGTCATCGACAGCGACGGTCTTGGTGGTGCGTGCGTCCTGTGGGACTGCGTGCCGTCGAAGACGTTCATCGCCTCGACGGGGGTGCGGACCGAGCTGCGCAGGGCCGACGGGCTGGGCTTCGACATCGCGATCGAGGACGCCAAGATCACGCTGTCGCAGATCCACAACCGGGTGAAGACGCTCGCCCGCTCGCAGTCGGCGGACATCGGTGCGCAACTGCTCAGCCAGGGCGTCAGCGTCGTGCACGGCCGCGGTGAGCTGGTCGATGACGTCCCTGGGATGGCCCACCACCGGGTGAAGGTGACCACCGACGACGGCAAGGTCGGCGTGCTGAAGGCCGACGTCGTGCTGATCGCGACCGGCGCCAGCCCGCGCGTGCTGCCGAACGCGAAGCCCGACGGCGAACGCATCCTGAACTGGCGCCAGCTCTACGACCTCACCGAACTGCCAGAACACCTGGTCATCGTCGGATCGGGTGTGACGGGCGCGGAGTTCTGCAGCGCGTACACCGAGTTGGGCGTGCCGGTCACGGTGGTGGCCAGCCGCGACCAGATCCTGCCGCACGAGGACAGCGACGCCGCGGCGGTGCTCGAGGAAGCCTTCGCCGAGCGCGGCGTGAAGCTGGTCAAGAACGCCCGCGCCGACTCGGTGACCAGGACCGTCGACGGGATCAAGGTGTCGATGGCCGACGGTCGCACCGTCGAGGGCAGCCACGCGCTGATGACCGTCGGCTCGGTGCCCAACACCGGTGGGCTGGGCCTGGAGCGGGTGGGCATCGAACTCGGTCCTGGCAACTACCTGTCGGTGGACCGGGTCTCCCGCACCACGGCGGCCGGGATCTACGCGGCGGGGGACTGCACCGGGCTGCTTCCGCTGGCGTCCGTGGCGGCCATGCAGGGCCGGATCGCCATGTATCACGCCCTGGGCGAGGGGGTTTCGCCGATTCGGCTGCGCACGGTCGCGGCTGCGGTGTTCACCCGACCGGAGATCGCCGCCGTCGGAGTGCCGCAGACGGCGATCGACGACGGCACCGTCCCCGCTCGCACGATCATGCTGCCGCTTACCACCAACGCGCGCGCGAAGATGTCGCTGCTGCGCCGCGGTTTCGTCAAGATCTTCTGCCGCCCGGCGACCGGCGTGGTAATCGGCGGCGTCGTCGTCGCCCCGATCGCATCGGAATTGATCCTGCCGATCGCGCTGGCGGTGCAGAACCGGATCTCGGTGACCGACCTCGCCCAGACGCTGTCCGTGTACCCGTCGCTGTCCGGTTCGATCGTCGAGGCGGCCCGTCGGCTGATGGCGCACGACGATCTGGACTGAGTCCACGTAGGCTCGGTGACGCAACGCCTACCGACGAGTAACCCTGAGGAGTGCCTGGCGTGAGCGAAGCTTCCGAGCGAATCGAGGGCGCAGTCGACCCGATCCCCGGCCCCGGCGTCGGCCAGACCCTTCTCAGCCCCGAACAGCGCGCCATCGCGTGGGACCGGCTGGGCAGCGAGCAGTTCGACGTCGTCGTGATCGGTGGCGGTGTGGTCGGTGCCGGTGCCGCGCTCGACGCCGCGACCCGCGGACTCAAGGTGGCGCTGGTCGAGGCCCGCGACTTCGCGTCGGGAACGTCGAGCCGCAGCTCCAAGATGTTCCACGGCGGCCTGCGCTACCTCGAGCAGCTGGAGTTCGGACTCGTCAGGGAGGCGCTGCACGAGCGCGAACTGTCGCTGACCACGCTGGCGCCGCACCTCGTCAAGCCATTGCCGTTCCTGTTCCCGCTGACGAACCGGTGGTGGGAGCGGCCGTACGTCGCGGCGGGCATCTTCCTCTACGACCAGCTCGGCGGCGCGAAATCCGTTCCCGCGCAGAAGCATCTGCTCAAGGCCGGCGCGTTGCGGCTGGCGCCGGGGCTCAAGCGGAGCTCGCTGATCGGCGGCATCCGCTACTACGACACCGTCGTCGACGACGCCCGCCACACCATGACGGTGGCCCGCACGGCCGCGCACTACGGAGCGGTGGTTCGCACGTCGACGCAGGTGGTGGCGCTGCTGCGCGAGGGCGACCGCGTCACCGGGGTCAAGATCCGCGACTCCGAGAACGGTGCCGTGACCGAGGTCCATGGCCACGTCGTGGTCAACGCGACGGGAGTGTGGACCGACGAGATCCAGGCGCTGTCCAAGCAGCGGGGTCGGTTTCGGGTGCGCGCCAGCAAGGGCGTGCACATCGTCGTGCCGCGCGACCGCATCGTCAGCGAGGTGGCGATCATCCTGCGCACCGAGAAGTCGGTGCTGTTCGTCATCCCGTGGGGCACCCACTGGATCATCGGCACCACCGACACCGACTGGAACCTCGACCTCGCCCATCCCGCGGCGACCAAGGCCGACATCGACTACATCCTCGAAACCGTCAACACCGTGCTGGCGACACCGTTGAGCCACGAAGACATCGACGGGGTCTACGCCGGGCTGCGGCCCTTGTTGGCCGGGGAGAGCGAGGAGACCTCGAAGCTGTCGCGTGAGCACGCGGTCGCGGTCCCGGCCCCAGGGTTGGTCGCGATTGCCGGTGGGAAGTACACGACGTACCGGGTGATGGGTGAGGACGCCATCGACGCGGCAGCCGAGTTCGTGCCGACGCGCGTGGCGCCGTCGATCACCGAGAAGGTGCCGCTGATGGGCGCCGACGGTTACTTCGCGTTGATCAACCAGACCGAACACGTCGGCAAGCACTACGAGTTGCATCCGTACCGGGTGCGCCACCTGCTGGATCGCTACGGGTCCCTGATCGGGGAGGTGCTCGCGATGGCCGAGGGCCGTCCGCATCTGTTGGCGCCCATCACCGAAGCGCCGGTCTACCTCAAGGTGGAGGCCTGGTATGCGGTTGTCGCCGAGGGTGCGCTGCACCTCGAGGACATCCTGACCCGACGGATGCGGATCGGGATCGAGTACCCGCACCGCGGGGTGGACTGCGCGCGCGAGGTCGCCGAGGTGGTTGCGCCCGTGCTGGGGTGGAGCGCCGAGGACGTCGACCGTGAAGTCGCGACCTATGTCGCACGCGTCGAGGCCGAAGTGATGTCGCAGACTCAGCCCGACGACGAGTCGGCCGATGCCTTGCGTGCGGCCGCCCCCGAGGCGAGGGCAGAGATCCTCGAGCCGGTGCCGCTGAATTGAGGCGAGCGCGCCAGGCGCCGCTGCCCGACCGTGATGGTGTCGGGCCGGCGCGGGTGCGGCTGACCGGCGGTCCCGTCCTCGAGGAACTGAGCGCCCGCTTCGGCGAGCAGGCTACGGCGAAAGTCCTTGCCGGGGAAGTGGTCTGCGCCGACGGCACGGCGGTCGACCCGACGACGGTGCTCGCGCCCGGCGCCCATGTCTACCTCTACCGCGACCTGCCCGACGAGGTGCCGGTGCCCTTCGACGTTCCCGTCCTGTACCGCGACGACGACATCGTCGTGGTCGACAAGCCGCACTTCCTGGCCACCATGCCCCGCGGCGGTCACGTCGCGCAGACCGCTCTCGTCCGGTTGCGGCGCGAACTCGACCTTCCCGAGTTGAGCCCCGCGCATCGGCTGGATCGGCTGACGGCGGGAGTGCTTCTGTTCACGGCACGCCGTGAGGTCCGTGGCGCCTATCAGACGCTGTTCTCCAGCGGCCTCGTCGAGAAGACGTATCTCTCGCGGGCTGGCGTCGACCCATCGCTGCAGTTTCCACTGACCCTGCACAGCCGGATCATCAAGGAACGCAGCCGCTTACAGGCGTTCGAAGAGCCCGGCGAACCGAACGCGGAAACGCTCGTCGAACACCTCGGCGACGGCCTCTACCGATTGACGCCACGCACCGGCCGCACCCACCAGCTGCGCGTGCACATGGCGTCGCTGGGCCTGCCGATCATCGGGGACAGCCTGTACCCGGACGTGATCGACGTGGCACCCGACGACTTCTCACGGCCGCTGCAGCTTCTAGCGCACACACTCGAGTTCGACGACCCGATCAGCGGGCGTCGGCACGAGTTCGTCAGCAGAAGGACGTTGGGCCAGTGACCGGATTGGATGCGGCGCTCGACCGATTCTGCGAGGCCGCCGATGGTCTCAGACTCGGCATCGAAGCAGTCCACGTCGTAGCCGACGACGGCCGCTCAGGTGAGCGCCGTTGGATCGACGACATCCGACGGGACGTGTTCTCGGTTTCGAAGACGGTGACCTCGCTTGCGGTCGGAATGCTCGCACACGACGGGCTGCTCACCCTGGACGACCCGGTTCTGATGCACCTGCCCGAGCTGGCCGACACGGCGGCGCCGGGCACCGAGGCGATGACCGTACGGCACCTGCTGAGCATGACCGCGGGCAACGGATATGTCTGGCTCGACGAAGACGCCGATCATCCAGGAGATCCCGCGCGTGACTTCCTCGCGACGCCGCTGATCGCGGAGCCGGGCACGACCTTTGACTACCGGGGAGGGAACTCCTACGTGCTCGGCCGGATCGTTCATTCGGTGTCGGGGCTCGACTTGCGAGACTTCTTGCTGCCACGCCTGTTCGGGCCCCTCGGGATCCGGAATCCGCAGTGGTTGCGCTGCCCGCTCGGGTTTCCGCTCGGTGCGGTCGGGCTGCAGCTGCGAACCTCGGAGATCACCCGGATCGCGCAGCTGCTCGTGCACGAAGGCATCCACGACGGTCAGCGGCGCGCACCGGCCGGGTACATCGCACGCATGACCGCCGAAACAACACCGACCGGAATGGCCGAGCCGGACCTGCAGGTCTACGGGCTCCACGCATGGCTGTGCGGCCGCGACCGGGCCTGGCGCATGGACGGCCTCTACGGCCAGTTCGGGATCATGTTGCCCGAACAGCAAGCCTGCGTGAGCGTTACGGCCCACTACCTCGGACAGACCACCGACATCCTCGACGCAATATGGGAGCACATCGTCCCTGCGCTGGCGTGAGCCGTCGTCAACGACGGTCGGGCGGGCCTGCCCCTGCCGCGATGACGGCCCGATTCCGTGCCGCGACCGTCGCAAGGTTCATCTTGACGACCCACCGGTCGTAGCTCATGAAGCCGTTGACCTCGTTCTCGACATCGGTGGTTTGGGTGTAGATCGCGCCGGACAAGCCGCCCTTTCGGACGATGTCTTCCAGCACCCGGCTGACCTCGACGTACCGATCCGTAAGCCGCGCCTGGCTGTCGGTCATCTCGTAGGCCTGCGGCTTCCCCGGCCAGCGGTTTCCGTTGAGCACCAACCCGAGTCCGCCGTACTCGCCGTCGACCATTACTCGGCGGTCGTTCACCGGTTGACGGCCCGGCACGTCGACGTTGTTGGCACGCTTGCGCTCGTCGAGCGTCAGCGGAGCCCCGGGACCGATGTAGGTGTGATCGTCGTAGACGTCGCCGGCCATGCTGTCGGGTCGGGACTTGCAGCAATTCACCCCGCTGTTCGCGTCGACCATCCGCGTTGGGTCCTCCGCCTTCACGGCATTGGCGACTCTGGCGGTGTCGAACTCTCCCCATCCCTCGTTGAACACCACCCACCCGATGATCGAGGTCACGCTGCGCAGTTGGTCGACCATCTCCGACAGCTCGCGCTCGAAGTTCTTCTTCGCCGCGGGAGCGGGATCCGGTGCGGGGCCGACGGGAATGTCGAGCGACACGTCCAGCGACGGCATGTCCTGCCACACCATTAGTCCGAGCTTGTCCGCCCAGTAGTACCACCGCGCCGGTTCCACCTTGGCGTGCTTGCGGACGAAGTTCATGCCGAGCGCCTTGGTCTGTTCGAGGTCGAACTTCAACGCCTCGTCCGTCGGCGCGGTCAATATCCCGTCCGGCCAAAAGCCTTGGTCCAGCGGGCCGTGAAGGAAGGTGATCACGCCGTTCAGCGCGATCCGCGGCCTGCCCTTCTCGTCGTTGACGACGCCGATGGTGCGCAACCCGGCGTAACTGGAAACCTCGTCGACCACCTTTCCGACCGGATTCACCAACCGGACCTTGAGGTCGTAGAGGTACGGGTCGTCCGGTGACCAGAGGCGCGGGTTCGGTACGCGGACACGCAGCGGCGTCCCCGCCGGGCCCATGGTGCCCGCCATCTCCTCGCCCTCGGGTCTCGAGACGACCACCTCGGCGCGCAGTCTGCTCGTTCCGGAAACCCTTGGCGTGACGGTGAAACCGGTCAGGTCGGGGGTGATGTCGAGCTTCACGATGTGCGAGGCGTGCACCGGCTCCATCCACACCGTCTGCCAGATGCCCGACGCTCCGGTGTAGAACAGCCCCTCGGGTCTGTTGCGCTGCTTGCCGACGGGGTAGGGGTTGGCCTCATTGCGGTCCTCGACACGGATCGTCAGCTCCTGCATCGATCCGGGCCGTAGCGCCGCGGTGACGTCGGCGCTGAATGCCGTGAATCCGCCTTCGTGAAAGGCGACCTTCTCGCCGTTCAGCCACACGGTCGCGATCTGGTCGACCGCGCCGAAGTGCAACAAGACGTGGCGGCCGCGCCAGGCACTGGGCACCTTGAAGACCTTGCGGTACCACATTTGATCGTCATGACGTTGGATGCCCGACAGCGCGGACTCGGTCGGGTAGGGGACGAGGATGTGCTCGCCATATGCGGTAGCGGGAGGTGGTGCGGTCAAGGCGTTCTGTGCGGAGCGCCCCGTGTAGTTCCAGACGCCGTTGAGGTTGAGCCAATTGCTGCGCGCCATCTGCGGGCGGGGGTAGTCGGGCAGTGCGTTTTCCGGCCCCACCAGATGAGTCCACGGCGTGGACAGGGGCGGCACCTTGGGATGCCAGATCACTACCGCGTTGGCCGTCGCGTTCCCCGTCATGACGACGGCCAACAGCGCGACGCCCACGGCCGCGAAACGGCGCATGCGCATGGCATCACCCCCAAGGTTGAAACTGAACGAACACCCGCATGCCCCGCACACTGCTTCTACACAGCAAACGCGTCCAGCCCATGGGCGACGAAGGAATTCCGGGGGGTGCCCTACGAATTGCGCCGAAACCGATCAGGTGCGGTGCGGTTACCGACGGCCAATGTAGTCCGTGATGTTCAAGATCGCCACCGGTTCCGAAATCTTTTATTCACACTATCTTTCGTCGCCAAATTGGGACCGGAAATCGGCAGGATTCGGCGCAAGAGGTCGTAGAATGGCCGCGGTTGATGGGCAGGATCTTCATCGCCGCTCGAAGCGCTCGCAGAGTTGATGATTCCATAGGGAGCAAAACTCGCTTCCCGGTGTCGATGCGCTCAGAAGTCCTTGTCGGCTGTGCCGCCGGACTCGGTTGCGGGGGCTGTCGACAGTGGGTTGCCCGCGAGGTCGTGGGGCGTCGCCGTCGGCGTCCATACCATCGTCCCATTTCCTCCCGCGGGCGTGCGGCCGACGATTAGGCCGACCTTGTCGTAGGAGCCAAACGTGATCGTGATCGATTTTTTGTCGGAGCTCATCGTCATCGTCGATGCAGTCCCGGTGGCGCCGAATCGGATCTGGCCCCCGAGCAGTCCGCCGACGTAGTCGCTGCGACCCAAGTCGACTGATCCCAGCGGCAGTTGCGTGTTGTTTGTCGCGTTGTAGACCACGAGTTCATCTCTGCCAAGGAGGCCGAGGAGGCCGTCGTCGTAGACCCGGACGACGACGTCGGTCGCGCTACCGTTCCATGTGGCCATGATCGAATTGGGGTCCATCGGCTCGCTGAAGGTGTAGGTGATGCTGTCCCCCTGCTGCATGAGCCCGTTGGTGCCACCGCCGTCGACGGTCTGCACGTCGACCGCCGTCGGTGCGATGGTGTCGGTGATGGTGACGGTCGCGATGTTCCCCGTGGTGGTGCCATCGGAGGCGCGATAGGTGAAGGTGTCGCTGCCGTTGTAGGCGCTGGTGGCCGTATAGGTGAAGGAACCGTCGGCGTTGAGGCCGAGGGTGCCGTGGGCAGGACCTGTGACGAGGACCGCAGTGAGTGGGCTGCCTTCGACGTCGGTGTCGTTGGCGAGCACGCCGGTCGCGGGAACGGTGACGGAGCCGTTGGCGCCGAGGTTGTAGGAATCGTTGGTGGCGACGGGTGCGTCGTTAACGGCGGTGATGGTGATGGTGACGGTGGCGAGGTTGC
>Ga0207671_10005278_pt1 | contig 11980 bp, 7 predicted proteins | sample KBSC24metaG_FD_184352 | JGI IMG/M metagenome (GOLD analysis project Ga0207671, IMG submission 184352) | Corn rhizosphere microbial communities from Kellogg Biological Station, Michigan, USA - KBS C2-4 metaG (SPAdes) (version 2) | ecosystem: Host-associated > Plants > Roots > Rhizosphere > Soil... | reverse complement strand
GGCTACGCGCGCTCCGCTCGTTCCGCTCATGCCGAGGCCACCGACGAGCAGAGCAAAGCCGAGAACAAGTACGATACCCGCGGACTGGAGGCATCCTATCTCGCCCGCGGCCAATCCCGGCAGGCGGCGGAAACTTCGGAAGCCATTGAGCAGTTTTCCGCACTGCCGCTCCGCGACTTCGGCCCCACGGATGCGATCGACCTCAGCGCGCTGGTCGAACTGGAAACGAAAGCCGGCACGGCCTGCTACTTCATCGGCCCGCGAGCGGGTGGGACCGAGATCAAGGACCGGCGTCGGGAGATCCTGGTGATCACGCCACATTCACCCATGGGCCAGCAACTCGTCGGCAAAAAGCAGGGCGACTCTTGGGAGACGCAAATTGCCGGAAAGCGCAATGCCTACCGGATCGTCAGCATCGCCTAGAGCGTGTTCTGAACTTTCCGCGTTGGCTCGTGACTTGGGCCAAAGGCCCTGCGCAAGACAGCCCAAGGCAAGCGAGGAACGAGCGCCGCCCTGGGTTACACCGTCAAAGGCGCATACGCCCGAACGGGGCAAAACAGGATTCTTGTAGTGCCCCGTTGGGGCGAGCACACGTTTGGAAATCCAACCCAGGGCGGCGCTCGCTACACTCGCTTGCCCTGGGCTGACTTGTTGAGCACCTTTGGTGCAGGGGGCGCTTCGCGCAAAGTTCAGAACAGGCTCTAAATCGACTTGCGGCCCTGATACTTGCCGAGGAGGTGCCGAACCTGGCGCTCCCGGAGTTGCTCCGCAGTGCGGCGATCGGTCTCGGCTTGCACATCTTGAGGGCTGGCGGCCTTCGCCGGGGCAGCGGCTTTCTTTCGGCTTGGTCGTTGGGGCATGCTCCACGGTGCCACGAAATCGACATTTGGCGCGAGTCAAGTTTGCGCGGACTCCGTTTTTGTGGAGAATGGGGGCCACTTCACCAGCATGAAACCGTCCCGAGATCCTTCACCTGAACGCGTCCGGGAAGCCCTCTACGAATTGCTGGACGGGCAGCTTTCGGATCCATCGACGCCCGATGTCCGAAAACAGTACGAACGCCTCCTTGGCTTGGGAATTGCCGAGGCCGAGGTCCGGCGCATGATGGCTTCTGCCATTGCGATCTTTTACTACAGGACGATGCGCGATGGGAACTATTCCTACATCGAGTACCTTTCGTATCTGTCGAATTTACCCGAATCGGAGGAAGCGATATTCGGCGAGGCAAGTGATGACGGCGAGGTCGAAGACGAAAATGAGGAGCCCGATTTGACAGAGGTTCGACCGCTGCGGCGACGCGCTCCATCGAGGGTGAACACGACCGATTTGATGAACGATCCGTTCTACTCGCCCATTCTCTACATGATAGAACGGGCCATTGCCGTGCGGGACCGGGAGGCGCAAGGCAGGAGTGTGATCATCAATGATTCACAGGTTCGATCGATCCTGAACAAAGTTCGTAAAAAGGCGGAAGGTGGTTCACCCAAGATTTCCTCGGAATCCGAGCGCGACAAAGTGCTGGCGGCGATTTTTGAAGACGTGATCCAGGCCAGAATGGAAATTCAGGTCGAAGAATCGGATGGAACTTTGACCGATCTCCCAGCGCGCGATTGGATCCTGGCCCTCCGTTCGGTCGAGGATTCGATACGCTTGCGGAGTTCCGGCCCGGGTTCGCGCGAGTACCTCAATTTCCTCGATGGCTTCATCAAGGAGGGTGAGGAAGCGAAGTGAACTCAATTCAAGGCCCACGAAGGCGATCGTTCGCTCAGGTCTCGTGCCGCTGCTTTACGGGGCGCACTTCCACCGCCATGCGATAGTCCAGTCCCGGACAATCGCGAGCGGCTTCCACGGCGGCTTCGAAATCGTCGGCGGAGATGAGCACATAGCCGCCGATGATTTCCTTGGATTCGGCGAAGGGACCATCCGTGGTGGATGCTCCTCGGGGGCCACGAAGCACCCTGCCGGTGGTTTCCAGGCCGTTGGTTCCCACGACCATCCCCCTGGCGCCCAGCCCTGCCATCCATTCCCCGAAGCGATCCATAATCTGGCGCATCTCGTCGGCGGTGGGGGCCGGTCCGGTATTTGGTTGGCGGAGCAGCAGCAGAAACTGAGGTTTGTCGGGTGAAGCGGGCATGGTGAAGCGATGGATTTCAGGATTATGACGAACCAACGAGACCGGAATGGACAGGAATCGCGCGCAAAACGGGCACGTCGCCCGGCGCCGGAGACGATTGTCGCCGATTCCCGTTGCTCAGCGCATGGTTCGCTACGACGGTGCAGCAGTGAGTGCTCCTCAACTGATTTGCGGGGCACGCACTTTCCCGTCCTCATGCTTTCATTTCTATTTTGGTCCGCCACTGGTTTCGTTGCGTGGATTGTGGTGGCGTCGTTCTTCGAGTGGGTGCTGCATCGTTACGTCATGCATCGTCCGGTCGGGGCTTTTACCTATCCCTTTCGGGCGCACGCGGTGGTGCATCACGGGATCTTCAAGGCGGATCATACCTACCATCTTCAGGATGAAAAAGATAAGGAGACGATCCCAATGGCCTGGTGGAATGGTGCGGTCCTGATCGCGGTGGTCATGATTCCCGCGGTGCCGCTGGCGTGGGCCGTCGGGCACTGGGCCTTGCTGGCTGGGGCGTTCATGGCGATGACGTCATACTATTGCGTCTACGAGTACATTCACTGGTGCATGCATCTGCCCAAGGCGCGGGTCGTGGAGCGCGCGGGCTTTTTCTTCCGGCTCAATGGGCATCATCTGCTCCACCACCGCTACATGCACAAGAATTTCAACGTGGTGCTGCCGCTCGCGGATCTTTGCCTGGGGACGCTCCTCCGGCGGTCCAAAGTGAGCTTTGCACAAACACGCGGCCCGGCGGTACCCGACGTGCAGCCGCTGATCGCGACTTCGCCGATCGTCGGGGCGCCCCGGTGCCACGTGGGAAGCGAGAGGTCGGAAGCCGCCGGAAGAACCGTCGCTTCCCCGGCAATCTCAGCTCCAAGCGCAGAGCGACTCGACGTAAGCCGCCGAACCGTCGCGTAGCCAACTGTCGAGCTGGGCCTGGTCCTTGAGCTGCTGGCCGCGGCTGCGCGAGACGACGAGGAAGCGGGAGTCGATCTCCGGCAGGGCCGTCATGTCGCCCCACAGCTTTTCGAACTGGGTGACGGGAAAGATGTCTTCCTGGCCGTGGCCCCAGCGCTTTTTCACGTCCTTGAGCGTGATGTAGGTGGGCATCTTGGCGGCGAGGTTGCGAATCGCTGTGGTGATCTTTTCGTCGGCATTTGCACCGGGTGCAAAGTCGGCGCGCGCGAGGCCGAAGGCATCGAGCAGGCGATCCAGATCGATCCACGTGGTATTTGAGCTGTAATAGGTCAGCGCAAATTCCGCTTCCTCGCGTGGCATGGCCAGGCCTTCGACGAGGCGGGTCCGCCCATTGACTCGGGCCAGGCCGCCGCCGCGGTCTTCGAGCCGGCGGGTGATCACCTCGAAACTGACGCAGGCGCCGCTTTGCAGGTGCTGGCCGAGGATGGCGGGATCGACGTTTGCCCCGAGGGTGTCGATGTTGTGCAGGAGCAGCGTCTTCAATTGCGGGCGTTCGGCAAGCAGGGCGGCCAGGGTCCCGTTGCGCAGGAGATTGGACACTTCGAACCAATGGCCGACCGGATGCAGGCACTGGAGCGGCAGATTGTCGGTGTAGTCGCTGGCTTCGCCGGCGCCGCGCGCCCAGCCGATCAGCGCGGTGCGCAGGCTGTCGCGCACCTTTTGCTGCTGTTCGTCGAGCATTTGCTGGGTCATCTCCTCCCAGGCAAAACGCAGGTCCCGTTCGGTCGGCACCATGCGCAGGCCGACGCTCTTGCCGCGCGAGAGCAGCAGCGCACCTTCGTACCCGTAGTTTCCATGGCTGGCGAGAAACTCGGTGGTTGGATCGTGGGTCAGGTAGCTGGTTGTGAAAACGTGAGGGATGGAGGTTCCGGCGAGCTGGGAAACCGATCGTGATTTCGCGAGATGTGTCTCCAGGAAGGTGCGATGCTTTCCGGCAAGCTTGGCAAACGGGTGGAGCGCCTTGACCACGCCCGCGCCCTGCGTCCAGCGCGATCCGGCGCCGGCAGCGAGCGAGACGACGGCGACCTCGCCGTTCTGCAACGCGGCCAGTCCGCGAGCGGTGAGTGCCGGGTCGATGCCTGAAGTCAGATCCGAGATGTCCTCCGCGCGCACGTCCTCGATGACGGCATTGGCCGGCAGGCGATTTTGCGCGAGTCCGATGCGGCCTTCGCGAAGGTGCTGGCGGATTTGCTCGTGCTGCCGGGCATCAAAGCCATTGGCTTCCAGCAGGGCGGCGAGCGATTCCTCTCCACCATCGACCCGGCCGCGCGGGAACATCGCGTCGAAGAGCGTCTGCACCATGCCGCGCAATTCGGGCTTCGTCCGGCACGCAGCGCCGAATTTGTCGATCTCGGTCCGGCGAAGTGGCGACAGCGAGCGCCGGTCCTGGCGGATGAGTTCCGGCACGGTCAGCGTGTAGTAGCCGGAGGGCATGAGCGCATCCGCGCCGGAAAGCAGGTCGGCGAAAGTGCCGTTTTCATTGATCGCGAAATCATAAACGACCGGATCCATGGCGAAGGGCAGGGCGTGCTGCAATTCGCGCTTGGTCGCGCTCATGATGGCCTGGAGTCGCTTTTGCGCTTCCACCTTCCGCGCCGGGGCGAAGATGAAACCCATGCCACCGCCGCTCATGCCGCCGAGCATCCAGAAGCCCCAGAAATCGGCGCCGAACTCCGCGCGCACCTGTTCGATGAGACGCTCGGTGTAGTAGGTGGAAGCCCACGGAATGATCGTCTGGATGGGGCCTTGGAAATTGCGCGTAGTCACGGCGCCGACGCGCGCGATGTCCCCGTCGCGCAGGGCGTCGAGGATTTGGGCGAGGATGCCCAGCGCCTCCTGGCGTCCGGTCCATTCGGCGGCGGAGCGCAGCAGGTACTTCTCCGTCACCATCTCAAGAATGGGGCCTACATTCTGCGCCATGCCGCCATGGACGAGCACCAGCGAATCCTGCAAGCGCTGCCGCGCTTCGCTGGAGATTTCGTCGCATCCGAAGACATGATGCGTCGGCATGAGCCGTCCGCGGGAGATCCCGTGCTCCGGGTCGCCGGGCTGCGCGGCGACGCCCTCGATCAATTTGATGCCCGGCCACACGCCACCGGAATCCTGCCAGCCGCCGCCGCTGCCGCCGATCCATTCGCCGAGAAGCGCCCGCGCGAGCACCAGCCGGCGCTCGCTCTCGCGCAACGGCCCGGTGAGCGATTCGGCCTGCCCGGTGGCCCGCATGCAAACTCCGATGAGGGCGGCGAGAAGATTGGTGGAGACAGCGAGGCGGGACCCTTTCGGGATATCGTTGACGGAGGAGACAAGCTCAAGGCCACGGCCGGGCCCGAGCATCTCCGCGAGAAGATCCGCGAGGCTCTGCCCGGAGCCTTCGATGCCCGGCGGGACAAGGCCCGAAGCGATGACCGCGGCCTTGAGCAGGCCGAGGTAATCCTTCGCAAAATCAAAAACTTCCGCGAGGTTCGATACATCCGCGCGCGCGCCCAGGTCGACGCTCACCAGGCGCAGCACGGGTTCCTCGATGACGCGCAGCCAGGCGCTGACCGGCGGCTGGCACGAAGTGTCGCGACCGTGGACGCCGAGATCGACGGAGACGTTCAGCACCTTGGCCCCCTCGGGAAAATCCATGCCGAGGAAGAAGATGTCGCTCCACGCGGAGTGCGTGAGGTCCATGCGCACGGGGGTGCGCTCGCGCAGGATCGGGTACGAGCCGTCGTGCGCCTGGGCGAGCAATTCGCGCCGCAGCCGCAGGGGCTGATCCTTGGGATGGCCCATGCGGAACATCCACTGGTTTCCACGCACCGTCCGGACGCTGCGCCGGACCTGGTCGGCGAGCGTTTGAAAGGCGAGCCGGTGATAGGCGGCGGCGAGGGCGCTGCTCAGGGCATCGCTCGGGCCGTCGGCCTTTTGCGCCTGGGAGAACAATTCGATGGCCTCCCCGAAACGCCGCTGGAGCAGTTGCTCGTAGCCGGCGAAGGGGATGCGTCCGCCGGATTTCAATTCCGGATGCGCGGGCAGGTGAAAGCGATGGATCGCGTAAAGAAAGAAGAGGGCGCGGACGCGTTCGTAGAGATTCTCACTCCGATGGCGAAAGGCTTCGAGCGCCTCGCACTCGGCGAGCAGGGTGTCGAAGCTGGCGTGGACGCAAAGTTCGTCGAGCGAACGGTGGCGGTGCGAATCGTCCGATGAGGTGATGAGTTCGATGAGCCGCAGCGACATGAGAGATTACCTGGTCGCGAGCAATTCCACCAAACCACGGAGGACTTCGTCGCGGTCCTTTCCGGAGAGGGCCAGGGCGAGCTGCGCCGTCAGGAGGCCGTACTTCACTCCGAAATCGTAGCGCCGTCCGTCGAGTTCGCAGGCGAGGTAGCGCTCATGCTCGGCAAGTTGAGCGAGGGCCGCCCGGAAATTCACCGCAGGCGATGTTCCCTTGGTTCCGTCGAGCAGTTCCCCGAGGATGCGTTGGACTGCCGGAGTGAGGACATGCATCCCGAAAAAGCAGAGATAGTAACCGGCGCGCAACCCCGGGACATCGAGCTTCTGTTCCGCTTCGGTCGGCGTGGGCTTTTCGAGGACCGCCTCGACCTGATAAAGGCGCTGAGCGGCATTGACGAGCTGTCCGCCGACCGCCCCGTAGTAGGGCAGCTTGCTCTCGTGGGTGGATTGCACGGCAGAGACCGCGCAATTTTCGGCGCGAGCGATTTCCACGAGTTGCTGGGCGCAGCCTTTTTGTGTGGCGCTCAGGTAGAGATGGTCGCCGACGAGCAGGAGGAACGGGTCGTCTCCGCAAAACGCCGAGGCACTATGCACGGCGTGCGCGTATCCCAGCGGGGCGGATTGCTCGATGAACGTCAGACGCCCGGTATGCGACCCGGCGGCGGTGCGATAGGCCGCTTCGTCGCCGGGGCTGATGACAACGCCGATCTGATCGATCCCGGCCCGGAGGATCTCTTCGATGATGATGGCGAGAGCGGTCTTGGTCACGCCGTCGCGATCAACCAGCGACTGAAGCGGAAGCATGCGCTGGTTTTTACCAGCAGCGGTGATGAGGGCCTTGCGAATTTCCATGGGGAAGGTGCGCCGAGACTTTCTAAAAAGGTGCTCAGCGTCAATCAGCCTGCGCTTCAATCGCGTTCTGCGGACGGGATTGCCCAAGCGCCGTTGCAATCATACAATTGGCGCATGACTGATCCCCGCGTCGAAGAGTATTTCCAGTTCCTGAGGTTTCCGAGCGTTTCCACGGACCCGGAGAGGGCGGGGGACGTGGCGAACTGTGCAGCGTGGGTGGCGGCCAAGCTGAACCGCATTGGACTGAAGGCGGAAATTCACCCAACCGCACGGCATCCGATCGTCGTGGCCCGCAACGAGCACCGTCCAGGCCGCCGCACGGTGATGATCTACGGCCACTACGATGTGCAGCCGGTCGATCCCGTGGAATTGTGGGATTCGCCGCCGTTTGATCCCCAATTGAAGGACGGCATCGTCTTCGCCCGCGGGTCCACGGACAACAAGGGGCAAATCTATGCCCATATTCTCGGCATCGAGGAGACGCTGCGTGAAAAGGGCGAACTGCCGGTGAACCTGATCGTGCTGGTCGAAGGAGAGGAAGAAATCGGCAGCGCCCACCTCGAGGACTTCCTGCAAACACATCAGGAGGAACTGCGCTGCGACGTGATTGCCATTTCCGATACGGGCATGATCGCGCCCGGTGTGCCCACGTTCACCTACGGTCTGCGAGGAATCGGTGCACTGGAGATCAAGGTCACTGGTCCGTCGACCGACCTGCACTCGGGCATTTATGGCGGTGCGGTGGCCAATCCCGCGGCGGCGGTCGCGCGGCTGGTCGCCAGTCTGCACGACACGAACGGGCATGTAGCGGTTCCGGGCTTTTACGATGATGTGGCCCCACTGGAATCCTGGGAGCGAGAGGCGTGGGCGAAATTGCCGTTTAGCGACGCGGACATCCTGAGTGTGACCGGCGCCCCGGAACTTTTTGGCGAGGCGGGCTACACGAGCCTGGAACGCACCTGGGCGCGACCCACCGCGGAGGTGAACGGCATCTATGGAGGGTTCCAGGGGGCCGGGACGAAGACGGTCCTTCCCCGGGAAGCCTTTGCCAAACTGACCTTCCGTCTCGTTCCCAACCAGCGGCCGGACGACGTGATGGAGAAAGTGAAGGCGCATTTGCAGGCCCATTGCCCTCCCGGCATTCGCCTCGCGATCAGTGGAGGGCACGCCGGGGAGCCTTATGTCACCAGCCCAAAATCCGCCTTCGGGATCGCGGCGCAACGCGCGCTTCGGCGTTCGTTTCCGGACAAGGACGTGGCGCTGATCCGCGAGGGCGGCAGCATTCCGATCGTCAATACATTCAAGCGTGTCCTTGGGGTGGAGACGCTGCTCCTCGGCCTGGCCCTGCCGGATTGTCGCGCGCACGCGCCGAACGAAAATTTTCCGATTGAAAACTTCTTCGCCGGCATTCGCCTCAATCGCGCCTTGCTGGAAGAACTGGCGGGTTGAGCGACCGATGGCGATCTCCTGCACGAATCCGCGACGCATGAGACGAATCCTGACCCTTTCGGTGGCCATCGCGAGCGCCACGCTGGCTCTGCTCCCGCCGCTCCCGGCGGGGGCCGCCGGAAAATCCCCGGTGACCGCGAAGAAAAAGCCGTCGGACGAAAATGCGAAAACTTCGACGGCGACGGGAGCTGATGCTGCTGGCTCCGACGTGCCGGCAGTTGCCGAGAAGAAGGCAGCGGGAACTCCTTTGGATCTGCCGTTGCCAACGGAAGGCAGGCCGGGCGCGCCGGCGACGACAGGCGCGGCGGGCGCGGTGTCCGACTCCAAACCGGCAACCAAGCCGGGCGCCGATACGCCGGCAAAGGACGGTCGCGCTCCGAATGCGACTGTGGAGCCCGAAACTCTCGCCGAATTTTCGGCGCAGCCGCCCCGCATCCAGCAACTGATTCGGGATGCCATCGATCTGACGCGCTTGAATCTGACCTATATTCCGGGCAGTGCCGATCCGGATAACGGCGGTATGGATGGGGCTGGCGCTGTCTATTACCTGCTGCATGCGCACCGGTTCAACGACGCGGTTCCCGAATCGAGCGGTCAGTACCTGTGGGTGCGCAAGAGCGGCGCCTTTTTTCCCGTCGTGAACAGGAGTGACGAGAGCGTGGAATTCAACGAGTTGTTGCCCGGCGATCTTCTGTTTTGGACCGGCGCCGCCATCGAGGGGCAGGACGTTCCAATTTCCGAGGTGATGCTCTATCTGGGCCGGGAAAAGGAGAGCGGCCAGCGGATCATGTTCGGCGCGAGCGAAGGGCGCAGCTACCATGGCGTGAAGCGCCGGGGAGTGAGCGTTTTTGATTTCGCGATGCCGAAACTGGATGCGGCGGGTGTGAAGGAGGCGAATACTGACTTTGTGGGATTCGCGCGGGTACCGGGAATGCGTGGTGGTGGCAATGCGGCGGTGCTGGCAGCCGGTGCGGATGCTTCAGTCAGTGCATCCAAGTCAACACCTGCCAAACCCTCGGCGCAGAGTGTGCCGAAGAAGAAGGGGAAGTCGAAAAAGTAGCGCGAGTCGGTATCGCACTTCACCGGCGGTGCAGCTCCATCCAGGATGCGTGATAGACGATGATTTTCTCCGAAATCAAATAGGCGAATCCCGAGATGCTCAGTGCGAACACGACGAAAAGAAAGATGGCCAAAACCCTGTGCATGCCGACCCATTGCCGGAGCAGCCTGCGCAGGGTGAGCTTCCTGGGGTCGTCGAAGGTGTCCTTGAAGGCGTCGACCCGGATTTGAAAATCCTTCACTGAACGGAATTGATCCACCATGCGCCGATCCATGGCGCGCCGGGCCACGCCGATCAAAGTACTCAAGTTGCTCTCGCTCGCCCAATGGTGGGCCTGATTGCCATGTTCGGCCGCGTGCCGTACCGCTGCGGGTGGTCCATCGTGGCAGAGGCCGCTGGAATCCGGCGCGGGCTCCAGGGTGGCGATTTCATAGAGGAGCCGGCCGAGCGCCATGATGTCCGACTCCACATCGATCTCAGCTCCGCCGTGAAAGAGCGCACTGGACTGAAACCGGAGATCCCAGCGGACGACGAAGACCTCGCCAAAATCGCCAAGAATGATGTGCTCGGCGCCCAGCGCGCCGTGGGAGATTCCAAGGGCATGGGCGAACGCCACGGCATCGCAAGCCTTGTGGAAGACTCCGAGCAATCGCTTGAGCGTGAAGTGGAGCAATGACCGCGTCTTTCCGTGTTCCAACTGGTCCAACACCGTGCGCAGCGACATGCCGGAGACGGCGTGGGTGGTGTAGTAAGGCCGGCCATTTTCGTCGAGACCTACATCGTAAATCGGAGGGATATTCGGGTGGGCAAGCCGACCCAGCCGGCGGGCCTCGTTGATGAATTCCTGCGCCGCCTGATCGGACGAATTCCCATCGTGGATGAATCGCATCTCGACCTCCCGATCGAGAACCCGATCGCGGAGGCGCAGGCGGCCGGAAGAGGCATGAGTGGAGGCGTCTGCGTCGCGCTCATACTTGCCAGCAACGGGAATGCCGAGCGTGGCAATTTCCCGCTGTTGCGCTTCCCGAAACGGAGCCAATTGCGTCCAGGCGGCATCGCGTTCCTGAACGAGGTCGTCGCGCTCCTTGATCATCGCCTGAAGTTCCTGCCGGTGCCCCGCTTCCATCGTTTCGAGCCGCTCTTGAGCATCCATGTTTTGGTCGAGCAGGGTGGTGCGATCGATGCCGATGGATTTCAGCGCTCGATCCAGGCGGGCAGCGAGGGCGTCCCTCTCCTGGGCAAGGACCTTGCGCTCTTCGTTGAAAAGGTCGTTCTGGCGCTTCTGTGCCTCGCGCAAATTGTCGAGTTGCGTGAGCAGTTCCTCACGTTGGGAAGTGAGGGTGGCGCACTCGTGGCTGCGCAATTCGATTTGCGTGGACTGGGCCTGGCGCTCCTGCGCGGCGGCCATCAGGCACTCATCGCGCTCGCGGGTCAGGGTGTCCCGCTCCTGAACGAACAAGGCGATCTGCTTTCGCCAGGACAGGCGATCCCCGTCGAGCAGCGAGCGAGTTTCATCCCGCTCGTTGATCACGGCTTGATTCTCCGAGCGCAAGGCGGCCAGTTCCCGCCGGTGGGCCTTGATCGTGACATCCAGGGTGGCGCGCAATTCGTCTCGCGTGGCGGCAATGCTTTCGCCTTCCCGCGTCCACTCTTCGATCTTGCGCGCATGTTCCTGGCGCAGTAGGGCCAATTCCGATGAGAGCCGGTTCCGGTCCCTTGTCAGCTCGTCGTGGTGTGTGTGGAGCTTTTCGGACTCTTCCTTTTGACGTTCACCCAGCTTGGCCAAATCTGCGGCGATGGCATCGCGGGCCAGCAGGAGGCCGTCCCGTTCCCGTTGCAGCGCCTCGATTTCCCGGGCGTGCGTCTCCTCCGCCTTCTCCAGATCGATGGCGACCAGGGAGCGCTCCGAATTGAGCTTGGCGACCCTGGCTTCCAGGGCGTGCACTTGCCGGGCGTGATCTTCACGGGCTTGAGAAAGCTCAGCCGTGGCTTCCGTCCGTCCGAGCCGGAGATCGTCCCGCTCGCGGGTCAGCCGATCGATCATTTCCTGGTTGCCGGCGCGCAGGTGTTCCAGTTGCGCCGCGAGCCGGTCTCGCTCGGCGGCAATCTCGTCCTGCTGCGAAGTCAGGGCTTTGAATTCCCTTTGATGATGCTCGCTCTGCGCGGTGAAGGATTGGAGATCGCGGTTGTGGTTTTCCCGCAATTGGGCCAATTCCCCGGACAGCGCTTCCTGTTCATGGCGGAGATCGTCGCACTCCCGCGTCGCGGCATCGAGTTTCACCTTATGCTCGTCGCGCAGG
>Ga0207671_10005277_pt1 | contig 11984 bp, 7 predicted proteins | sample KBSC24metaG_FD_184352 | JGI IMG/M metagenome (GOLD analysis project Ga0207671, IMG submission 184352) | Corn rhizosphere microbial communities from Kellogg Biological Station, Michigan, USA - KBS C2-4 metaG (SPAdes) (version 2) | ecosystem: Host-associated > Plants > Roots > Rhizosphere > Soil... | reverse complement strand
ACCCGGTACCGATGTAAATTGATTACGGTAGATGAGGTTCATGCGCAGATCGCCGGGGAACTGACCGTTCAATGCCGGGTTAAGATAAACCGGCGAATTAAAGAACTGCGAATACATATGATCCTGGGCAAAAGTTACTATACCTGTTAGCAGGGCTACAAAAAATAAAATGCCTTTTTTTAATTGGTTGCGCATCTGCTATCGTATTAAATTGATCGTACCTGTGCGTTTAGGTAAGGAGTGATTATAGCTCATACCTTTCCATTCCGTTCCGTTTATAAATGTTGCCGAAGCCTGCCAGATATAAACGCCTTGCTGTACTGGTGCGCCTCGGAATGTGCCATCCCAGCCATCACCATTTACCGGCGTACCTTTCGGATCCTCGAGTTTATCGGTTTCCCACATCAACTGACCGTAATTATTGTACACCTGCAAATGCCATTTTTTGATGCCGGAGCCTTTGGCTATAAATTTTTGAAGCTCTGTTGAACCGCTGGTGGGCATAAAAGCGTTTGGCAGGTAAAGCTGACCGGGAATACCTGTAATATGAACTTTGTGCGAAATGACACTATCACAGGTCCCACGGTAAGTTGTGAGTGTTACTTTATAGGTGCCGGTATCAATGTAAGTATGCGCAGGGTTTTGATTGTTGGAGGTTTGTCCATCGCCAAAATCCCAGTGCCATTGCGTAGGTCCATTGGTGGTTTGATCCACAAACGTAAACCGGTAATTAGGTATGCTGATGGTGGTATCGGGCTTCACTCCAAATGCGGTAAAGGGTGGAGGATTTACGGTGATATAACTATTTTTAACAGCAGTGGCCGTACATCCGGTTACCGGGTTGGTAACCACCAGCGTAACTGTAAATGGCGTGTTACTAAACTGGTAGGTGTGCGGGGTCGGATTTTGTTCAAACACGTGCGGACTGCCATCGCCAAAATCCCAGTCGTACTGATATGAACTCGCGCTGGAATTAGCATCCGGCGCTTGAGTGTTATTAATAAAATTTACGACCAGCATTTTACAACCCGTGCTAACATCGGCAGAGAAAGCGGGTAATGGTAACGGATCTACCGTAACTGTTACTTTATCCGATTCGATAGACGAACAGCCATTAGCCGCTGTTATAGAAACATTGTAAACACCAGCCTGGTTAAAGGTATAATCGAGTGTACTGCCCAGGCCGCCCGCAGTTATATGCGTAACATCACCATTGGGAGCATATATATTATAGGTAAACAAATCGCCTCCTGTAGAGGCATTTACAAAACTGGTAGTAAAAGGCATACAACCTTTGTTATTATTATCCGTCACAAAGGTTTTTGCCACAAAATCGGGTGGCGATACCGAAATGGGCCATTCTATACTTTTGGTGGTATTACCACAAAGATCTTCGGCTACCATATACAATTTGTACAATTTGGCTAATGTAGAAACTACATGGAAAACAGCCGGAGTTTTATCTGTAAGCGTTATCGATGGTAGAACATCCTGTTGTGTAGTTGGGTCATATAAGTGATAAGTATAGGTTTTATTATTACCCGGCGACGCGTTTTGGACGGTCACATCAAACGGCGAACAACCACTTAACGGGGATGGAAGAATAAGCGCCACCGGAACCGCTGGGTGCACAGTGATCTGCATAGGCGTGGCGGTTACATTACCGCAAGAGCTAACCAATTGCAAAGTCACCGTATAAGTTTTATCCTTCCCATCGGTGCCCGGTGCAAACGTATGTAACGGGCTAACTTCAGTTGAGGTATTACCATCGCCAAAATCCCAGGTAAAACTACTACTGAGTGGTACAGAGGTATTGGTAAATTGAACGGGGAGTTGTCCGCAGCCATCTGTTACGCTGGATGTAAAACTAGCTGTAATGTGCGCCGGTAAAACATTAACGGTTAAAGTAAGAGGATCACCGTTACAGTTACCGCCGGTAGCCTGTATAATATAGGTAACAGTAGCCGAGTTTAAAGGGTCGCTATTGGTGAGCACATCATTGATAACAGAACCACTTCCATTGGTGTAGCCCGTAACCGATGGGGATGTTTTAGTGGGGTCGACAGTCCAGCTGTAGGTGCTGCTGGGTGTCGAGGTTATGTGATAACTAAGAGCAGTTCCGGAACACTGATTATTAACCACAGGAACGCTGGTGATCACCGTTTGCGGTTGAATGATAACTGTAACCGTACTTACAACCTTATCGCAAGGTGGGGTTAACGAAGTTGTACCAGTTAGCAAGAAGGTTACTTTGCCCGCTGCTATATCAGCAGCGGATGGGGTATAAGTAGTAACCAGAGAAGTAGAGGCACTAAAAGACCCGGTGCCACCAGACCATACTTGACCGGTTACCGTGCCGCTTGGTACCGTGCCTGTAAGATTGATATCTGAACCCGCGCAAACGGTTGCAGGACCACTGGCGCTAATGGTAGGCGATACCTGGAAAGTAAGATGTTGCGTAGCCGTTGCAGGTGGGCCGCAACCATTTTTAACCGCCACACTAATGGTATAAGTCGCCGCATCGTGAAATAATATCTGCGGATATTGGGAATTTGCACTCGTACCACCGGTAAAATCATATGTGCCGCCGCTTATTGTCCAAGTATATGAATCAGGTTTAAGCTCGCCTATGCCGCCCAAAAGCGTGTGGGTAATGCTGGCATCCGTATTGAATTTAAGGGTTTGGTTAATACCACATACCGATGCATCTGCCGACAATTGAGCGGTTGGCACATCATCAACCGTTATGCTTTGTTCGGTACCTAAAACCGGGCCGCAGCTTTTGGTATTGATGATGAGGTTAACACGATAAACACCGGCTTTGGTAAAAACCATGTGAGGTTGCTGGCTATTAGCAGTAGTATTATCTGCATAAGTAACCGTACCAGGCCCCGCGGTTATCCACTGGTATGAATTTGTATTATCGCAATTGGCATCAATTACCGAAGTATTATCGGGTATTAAAGTTAAAGGCCCGCAACCGGCTTTTACCGGGAAATTAAATATTGGTTTTGGAGGATTTTGGATACAGATAGGATTGATAACATCCGATGCCCCGCAAATGCCGGCCGTGTTTTGCAGAACCAGTTTTACATTGTGCACACCTGTTGTGGTAAAAGTGTAAATAAAAGGTTGAGTAGCTCCGTAATTCTGTACTTTCAGGTCACCATCCACATACCAGGAATATTTGGCATCGGTGTTAACGCAACTCGCGGAAGTGTTGGTAGTGCTGGCTGACTGACCCGGATAAGAGGTATTGGCAAAGGCAATAGGCGTGTTTACACACCCTACGCCAACATTGGAAATTTTATTTACAGGTGGTGCAAGTACTTGGGCGTATTTGGTTGCGGGGGTACCAATATCACCACAATAAATGCCTGAAAGTTGAAGATCGACTTTAAAAACATTCTTGATATTAGCAACAATACTGCCACACGATGATGCACTGTAAGTATGCACAATTTTACCACCTTGCGCCATGATCTCACAAAGTGTAAATGTACTGCTTGCTCCATCGCCCCAATTTACTTTATAGATATGCCCAGGGTAATTATTCTGCAAACCGGTTTGTGGTGATGTAATATCAGCATTAAAGGTCAGGTCGCCACTACCGCCTGAAAGGCATACGGAAGTGATCCCTGTAGCGCCAAGCCCGCTGTTGGCCACATTATTCATCAGCAAATAGGATTTTGTACCTACAATACCGCCATTTACCGCCTTAACTGTTACAGTATAGTTTGCGGCATTGGCATTGAGAATGGCGCTGGGCGAAACGCTAACCGTGCCACCTTCGGCCGTTTGTGCCAGGTCATTAAAAAATGTAGCCGTAACCGATGCACCGGATGTGGACTGATTTAAAAAAGTATACTTTGTGGTGGTGTTGGGTGTACCGTTACACGTCCCGAATACTTCGGGATATTGCGGGTTGATGATCTGGGAGCTGACCGCGGCAAGAACGCCGGCCGAATTATTAATAGTAAAGGCCGAGGAGGTCCCACTGGTTATAACTGGTGCTGTTGATATCACTTGTAATTTGTATCCGGTTCCAGCGGGTGTTCCTGCGGGGATAATGCCGTTCACAAATGTGGCGTAAAAACCGCTGATGGTACCTATCTTTTTTTGTGCCCCAAAATTGCCGTTAGCATCTGACAGGTAAAGATCAAATACATTATTCATGGCAAAACAACCGGAGCCATTACTCAACTTTATAGGGATACTGATGCTTGAGCCCGAACCATACGGGCCCGCATCAACACTACCAACATTGATGGTTTGCGCCCTGGCAAATAGTACAGGTAGAATGAAAATGACTAAAAAAAATATTTTTTTAGCGTAACTTATGCTCATTAAAAATTGGTTTCATGATGATCAAATGCTTCTTAACTCACCGGCCGATAAGGTGAATTTGGGGGCAAAACAGTTGTGAACCATTAAAGCAATCATGAATAGGTTATCACATGATGCCAAATCCGCACTCTTATACGGAATGTTTTTTCTGCTGGTTACAAAAAAAATAGAAGACTATAATTGAAATTAACTTATTGGAAAGTTACGAAATTCGCTAAAGATAAAATGATTAACCAAAAAATAAGTAGGACACCAAGATAGCGGCAATGATGCCGGCACAATCGGCTATTAAGCCTGCCGGGATAGCATAACGTGACTTTTTAATACCTACGGAACCAAAATACAGAGCCACAATATAAAAGGTAGTATCTGCAGATCCATTGAATATACAACCCAATCGCCCGGCAAAACTATCCACGCCAAAGGTTTGCATGGTATTGATCATCATGGCTTTTGAGCCCGATCCACTCAGGGGTTTCATGTAAGCTACAGGCATAGCATCCACAAAACGGGTATTGAAGTTAAATTGTGTACATACCCAGCGCAGGCCGTCATTCATATAATCCAAAGCGCCGCAGCTCCGAAAAACGCTGATGCCTACCAACATAGCTACTAAATAAGGTATTATTTTAACCGAAGTTTCAAACCCGGCTTTGGCGCCCTCAATAAAAGCATCAAACACATTCACCTTTTTAATCAAACCGCCCAAAATAAACAGTACAGGTATAGTAAACAGCAAAAAGTTACTGCCTATATTGGATACCGCACTGATCTGCCCTTTGGTTAAATAATGGGTAAAACACCAAACCAGCAAGGTTATAAAAGCGGTTAAGCCCCCAAGCCAGGTAATAATTACCCTGTCAAACAGGTTTATTTTTTGTTTTACGGCTACCACAAGCAAACCAACCACGGTAGCTACGTAAGTGGCAATAATAATGGGGATAAATACATCGGTAGGATTGGCGGCATTTAATATGGCCCGCTGTGCTATAATAGTAACAGGTAATAATTGTAACCCTGATGTATGTAACACCAGGAACATGATCTGGGCGTTGGAGGCCGACTCCTTATCCGGGTTTAACTCCTGCAAACTGCCCATGGCTTTTAAACCCAGTGGGGTAGCAGCATTATCCAATCCTAATAAATTGGCCGAAAAATTCATCAGCATTTGCCCGGTAGCCGGATGATCGCGAGGTACTTCAGGGAAAAGCCGACTAAAGAAAGGCCCAACAATACGCGAAAGAAAATTAATAGCGCCCGCCTTTTCGCCGATATTCAATATGCCCAGCCAAAAAGCCATAGCGCCAACTAATGGTAAAGCGATGTCCATTACCGACGATTTGGATGAACTGAATATACCATCAACCAATAGCTTAAATGCTTCTGCATCACCAAAAAATATCAGTTTGATAAAGGCAACTACAAAGGCGATCAAGAAAAAGGCTATCCAGATATAATTTAGAACCATCAGTAATGTTTAAGGCTTTGAAGTTAATGGTTTTGTTATTTAATATGAAATAACAATCTTTAAATACTATTTGAATACGCAAAAATGAACAACATTGTACAACAATTAACCGATATTATTAGTGATTTTCAGAATATCAGATCTCAGTCGATCGACTGGGAAATCAGGCCTGCACCCGGCAAATGGTCAAAAAAAGAGATCCTGGGTCACCTGATCGATAGCGCGCATATCAATTTGCAACGGTTTATACGCTGCACTTATGAAGAAAACTTCCGACTTACTTATGAGCAGGACGCCTGGGTAACCGTACAGCGTTACCAGGATGCTGATATCAATGATCTGTTCAACCTTTGGACTTTATTGAACAAACAGATCATCAGTGTATTAAAAAACTATCCATTGGACAGGGTAGATGCCCGTTGTGACAACAGCAAACTGGAACCCAACCTACAAACGGTAGCCTGGCTGGCCAATGATTACCTGGAGCATTTAAAACATCACTTAAAACAGATTGGTTGGCAATAGATTACTCATAGCTCGTTTGGCTAAAGTCCTTATTATTTCACTTGTAGTCAGTTGGTTAAAACCAACGGCAATGAAGAATAAATAAATTACTTATTATATTGTGTAACATCGTCCAAAAGCAAAATTTCACTTCATCTGCATCATCTTACCAAATACAATCACTCCGTCCTCAAACTCTTAATAGGGTTAACAATCGCTGCTTTTATCGATTCATAACTCACCGTAAGCCAGGCAATGCCAAGGGCGGATACTGATGCCATGAAAAATACCAGCCAACCAACGTGAATATGATAGGCAAAACCTGCCAGCCAGGTATTTACCGCGTACCAGGAAAGTGGTATGGCTATAACTATGGCTATAACGATCAGCCTGGTGATCCCGGATGATAATAAATAGACCAGGTTAAACACAGATGCGCCTAACACTTTACGTACACCAATTTCTTTGGTACGCTGCTCGGCCATAAAGGCGGATAAGCCATATAAGCCCAGGCAGGATATAAAGATACCCAGGGCAGCAAAAAGATTAAAAATGTTACCCATCTGCTGTTCGCCTTTATAAAGGTTAGCCAGATCCTGGTCAAGAAAATCAAATTTGAAAGGGTAGGCGGGGTTGAGTTCCTGGCTTATGGTTGATAGGGCCTGTATGGTGGCTTTGGTTTTGCCAGGTAATGTTCTTACCATTACAAAACCACCTATTTTATTAAAAGGCATAACCAATGGCTCTATGGCTTGCTGAACCGGCTTAAAATTAAAGTCTTTCACCACACCAACAATAGTACCCTTGTTGCCCCAAAGCGTTAATGATTTACCTATTGCTGTACTGGCGTTTAAACCCATAACGCTCAGCATTTTTTCGTTAACCATGTAATTATTTGAATCTGCTTTAAATGCTCTCGAAAAGCTCCGGCCCGCTACTAACTTCATCCCGAATGTATGTGTAAAATCCTCATCAACAGCTATTACCGGGAAAGATAATTGAGAGTGGGGATCTTTGCCGGCCCAGTCAACACTAACAGTCCAGGCTCCCAGGTTGGTGGGCAGGTCGGTAATCAAGGAAAAATCGCTGGTAAGCGGGTTTCCTCTTAACTCGTCTTTTAAGGCCTGCTGCTTGTGCCACATATCTCCAGTCATCGGTACATACAGGAGATTGGCCTTCTCAAAGCCGGGGTTCCTGTCCCTTATAAATTTAAGCTGATTGTAAATCACCACTGTGCCTACCAGCAAAACAATGGAAACCATGAACTGGATTACCACCAAAGCGTTGCGGAACAGTAAATTGCCACCCATCGATTTTACGTTCCCTTTAAGCACTTTAACTGGGTTGAAGCCAGAAAGGAATAGGGCGGGGTAGCTGCCGGAGATTAGTCCGGTTAACGAGGCTATGCCAAAAAGACTTAACCAAAGCCTGGCATCAGATACATTGATAACCAGTTTTCTGTTAGCCAGCTCATTAAATACCGGCAGAAATAAAATAACGATTCCGAGTGCAAACAATAAAGACAGAAAAGAAATAAATACCGACTCGCTCAAAAATTGGATGATCAGCTGCCCGCGTATAGCGCCTGCAACTTTGCGTAAGCCAATTTCTTTGGCCCTGCGCGCCGAACGTGCGGTAGCCAGGTTCATAAAATTGATGCAGGCTACTATCAATATCAAAATAGCGATGATAAAAAAGATGTTTACATATTGCGCGTTTCCATGCCCAGGCAAATCCCCCAGTTGTTCAGGAGCCAGGTGAATTTTAGTTAAGGGCTGCAATTGGAATGTGGCCTTCATCGAATCGTGTTTGCGAAAGATTTGATCAATTTGCTTTTCCAGGCTTAATAAATTGGCAGCAGAAGGATCAAAACTTTTATCTAATTGAACATAATCGTAAAAATTAAAATTATTCCATACGCTATTTTTCAAATCGGTATTCGTTCTGGCTAAGGATGCCATTGGCAGGATGAAATCAAATTGCAGGTCGGAGTTAGAGGGTATATTGGCCAAAACGCCTGTTACAACAATGTTTTCTTTATTGTCTTTTCGTATTATTTTGCCAATAGGGTCGTTCTTTCCGAAGTATTTTGTGGCCATATCCTGCGTTATTAAAGCGCCATCAACCTGTTTTAATGCTGTGGCCCGGTCGCCCTTCACCAATGGAAATGAAAATACATCCATAAAACTCGCATCAGCATAAAACACACGATCTTCCTGGAATTTTTTGTTATTACTTTCCAATAGGGTGGTATTGCTTGGTTGTATACGAACCGTATTTTTAACAACCGGCATTTCTGCTTTCAAACCGGCGGGCATACCTGCCGGGGTTCCTACTGTTTTTGAATCAACCAGGTTACAGCTTATGCGATATATCTGGCCTGCATTTTTATGGAACTTATCGTAACTCAATTCATTTTGTACCCAAAGCAAAATCAGGATACTTGATGCCAGGCCTATAGCCAAACCTGTTATATTCAAAATTGAATAAGCTTTGTCTTTAATAATATTCCGGTAAGCAAGTTTAAAATAGGTTTGTAACATGGTGATGCTATTTTTAATCGAATGATAACGTAGTATTTAAAATTCGTGCCAAATGAATAACTTCTTGATAATAAATTATTTGTAAATATAAATTTATAAATACTGTTCGGAAACGTTACGACAGGCGTGCGGTTTTGTTAAGGTTGAAATTACGAATGACTAACCACAATGTAAATTCATATTCAGACAAAGTTTTCGTATCTTTATATGTAGCAGCCCGGTTTTTCTAATCAAAAGGAAATCCGGGCTGTTTAGTTAAGGGAAAATACAGGTCAAAAACCGACCGTTCTGCATATAGTTATTTGATAATCAATAAATTAATACTTTTTAAACCTTTTAAAACGCATCAAAACCGTGTTAAAATTTGTTAAAAAGTGTTAAAATCGATGTTTTTCGAGTGATTTTTGATCAATTTTTAACTGTTTTTGAGCAGAAAAGTGTTAAAATTATAGGTTTAAAAAGTTTTTCATTATACGAAGCATTAAAACACCACCTAAATCAAATCGTATCATGGCCGGATATTCAGGAACACCGCTCGCCAAAAAATTGGGCATTAAACCCGGGTTCAGAATTAAACTGATCAATGCACCCGATCATTATATAGACTTGTTTACCGATCTGCCATCTGAGCTATATTTTGACGATACACCGGGGACAGAAAAGGATTTTATACATTTCTTCACCTTAAATAAAGATGAACTGTTGATCAGGCTGCCATTATTAAAGGGGCAGATCAAACCCAATGGGATGATATGGGTTTCCTGGCCTAAAAAGGCCTCCAAAGTAATAACCGATGTAACAGAGGACCTGATTAGGGGCACCGCCCTCAAAAGCGGACTGGTTGATATAAAAATTTGTGCGGTAGATGAAACCTGGTCGGGTTTAAAATTAGTGATACCTGTAAAAGACAGGAAACCATCAGTTTAAGATCATTTTTATTAAAAACAGTACAAAGCGGGCCAACTGTACTTTACTAAGCGATTGCAAATACATAACTTAGCGTTACAATATATTCAATATGCCTAATAAAATAGAACTTAAACGTGTACATGGTGATTTCGGGTTTGAAGCAGTTGATGCCAATGGCCACACCGTAAAAATGGATAGCAGCCCCGAAAGCGGTGGTGAAAATTTTGGTGTTCGCCCTATGCAGATACTTTTAATGGGCCTTGCAGGCTGTTCGGCCATTGATGTGATCAGCATCCTGAAAAAACAACGCCAAGAAGTGACAGACTATAAAATGGTTGTTAATGGTGAACGCGAAGCCGGTAAAGAGCCTTCATTATGGGAAGATATTGAAATTGAATTCCATTTATACGGTGATATTGACGAGGATAAAGCTGCCCGTGCAGTTGAATTGTCGTTAACAAAATATTGCTCCGTTGCAGCTACCTTAGGTAAGGCTGGCGCTGATATTAAGTCAAAAGTTTTTGTACATCCTGCTATATAAGTATAGCAGGATCAATTAGTTTTTTATGGCGAGCAGGGATGTACCTATACAAACGATACACCTTTTTCCGGTTCTGGATCAATTGCTTATTGAACTGCTCAGATCCTTGTCGCCCGATGATTGGAATAAACCTACCGTAGCCAAACTTTGGACCGTAAAGGATATTGCAGCTCATCTTTTGCATGGCAATGTACGTACGATTTCGTCCAAACATTCATTTACGGGAGATACAACACCCGTGATCAACAGCTATCAGGATCTGGTTAACTTTCTTAATGAACAGAACGCGACCTGGGTAAAGGCCATGAAGCAGGTAAGCCCCAATTTGCTGATACAACTACTTGAAGCAACAGGTAAACAATTCATAGACGAATTAGCCACCTTAGATCCTTATGCCAACGCGAGGTTTTCCGTGGCCTGGGCAGGAGAGGAGCAATCAGCCAACTGGTTCCATATAGCCAGGGAGTATACTGAAAAATGGCACCATCAGCAGCAAATACGTGACGCTGTGAACAAACCTGGTATTATGCGCCGGGAACTCTTTTATCCTTGCATAGACACTTTTATGTATGCGTTACCATATACTTACCGCCACATACAGGCACCGGAAAATACCTTAATTGAAATAACAATTCAAAGCGAAGCCGGAGGTAACTGGTATCTTCAGAAAGGAGCTGACGGGTGGGACTTTGTTGCTGAAAATAATAAACTGGCTGATTGCAAAGTAAGCATCAACCCTGATATTGCCTGGAAGCTTTTCACCAAGGCTATTACACCTGAAATTGGCATACAAAATTCAATGTTAGAGGGTAATATTAAATTGGGAGAAAAAGTATTTGACACCATCGCGGTGATGGCCTGACCATATGCATTTATTATTATATTATAATAACATATTATATACACCTGTTATTGACATTGAATAATAAATCAAAAATCTCCATAAAATTCAAATTTCATCTAAATTTCATCTTCAAGATTTTCAACTTTTATTAACAATATACTTATAGTTAATTATTGTATAGCTTAATATATACAAAAATAAGCTTTTTTAATACAGACTGTACTATTTTTAACTCATTAACTATTTTGTACAAAAAGTTAATACGCCACAATCGCTACCCGTTAAAACACGGGTTTTTCTTTTGTCCTTTTACATCTCTTAAAATGAATTCTATCAGCCGTTTATACTCAAATTTTAGCTTTAAAATTTAAAAAACTGGCAGAATTTTACCCTATGCACGTGTTTCAGGAAAACCCTGCTGGCATTAATGTTGCCTAAGGGGGGTATGGTTTATTGAACAGTAAACCAATAATTAAACACAACGATATGAAATCAAATTTAAAAAAAACCACACTGCTGCTAACAGGACTTATGGTAGGTGGTAAACTATTTGCCCAATCACCTGACACAACAGCTTCAAGCTACGATTATGTTAAACCTTTTTCAGGTGGCGATAAATTACGCACCTGGTCGGTAGGTGTTCATGGAGGTATGTTAACCCCTTACACTATTTTTGGTACCAATAGCAGACAGGACTTTAAAAACCCGACAGAACAAATAGGGTATGGTGCTTATATTAAAGACCAGATTTTACCATCATTAGGCATACAAGCCGATTTCTTGCGTGGTAAGGTAAAAGGTAACAACAGCGCCCAGGTAGATGCATCA
>Ga0207671_10005276_pt1 | contig 11984 bp, 8 predicted proteins | sample KBSC24metaG_FD_184352 | JGI IMG/M metagenome (GOLD analysis project Ga0207671, IMG submission 184352) | Corn rhizosphere microbial communities from Kellogg Biological Station, Michigan, USA - KBS C2-4 metaG (SPAdes) (version 2) | ecosystem: Host-associated > Plants > Roots > Rhizosphere > Soil... | reverse complement strand
GGTGATGTTAGGAGTGAGCTTAACGATCACGGGAATGTGAGCGGCCTGCATCACCCAGCGCGTGATCTGCTCGCAATACTCGGGAACCTGACCCACGGCAGCTCCCATGCCGCGTTCGCTCATCCCATGAGGACATCCGTAATTCAGCTCAATCCCATCGGCCCCGGTGTCCTCGATCTGGCGGATGATCTTATGCCAGGCTTCGGGCTTGGACTCGACCATCGCGGACACGATCACGGCACGATCCGGCCAGGCGCGCTTCACCTCAGCGATCTCGCGCAGGTTTACATCCAACGGGCGGTCCGAAATCAGTTCGACGTTGTTGATGCCGAGCATACGCTGCCCGCCGTGATGCCAGGCGCCGTAGCGATTCGAGACGTTCAAGACCGGGGGACCGATGGTCTTCCACACTGCCCCGCCCCAACCCGCTTCAAACGCCCGGTGAATCTGCGCCCCGGAGTTTGCCGGAGGAGCCGACGCCAGCCAAAACGGATTCGGCGAACGGATGCCCGCAAAGTTGATACCGAGATCAGCCATTTTTCTTCACCAGGCTCCTATTCATCAAGCGATTGTGGATCGCTGCGGTTGCGAGTTTCCCATCCTGAACGGCCATTACGGTCGACGCAGAATTCTTCGCACGAATACAGTCGCCGCCGGCGAAGACGCCAGGGAGATTGGTTTCAAAGTCAACATTCACCTTGATGAATCCCCGATTGACTTCGAGACCCAAAGCCTGCGCGAGCGAAGGTTTCTGCTGGCCTACGGCTTTAACAACCTGATCCGCCGGAATCACAAATTCAGGGCTACCGGCGAACTGCGCAACGCGCCGGCCGGAGCTATCGGGCGCGCCTAATGTCATGTGAGCACAGGCGAGCCCAGTGACGCGCTGGCCGTCCACTACAACACGCACGGGCTGCGCAAGAAAGCGGAACGCGACGCCTTCCTTTTTCACGAAATCATACTCGTGCGGATACGCGCTCATCTCCTTTTCCGTGCGGCGATATACCATGGTCACTTGTTCGGCCCCCAGCCGCTTGGCAACCGTGGCGCAATCGATAGCGGTGTTGCCCGCCCCGATCACAACCACGTTTCGGCCGATGGTCATGCCGGCCGGATTCAATTTACTCTGTTCGATATACTCCAGACCGTCGACGATCAACTCTTCGCCAGGGATGCCCATGACCTGAGTCGCGCCAAGCCCTGGGCCCAGGAAGACTGCTTCGAACTTCGTCCGAAGATCCGCGAGGGCGAGATTCGATCCAAGCTCCATGCCGGCCTCGATTCGCACACCTAGGCGTTCCAGCATGCGGACCTCCTGGAGAGACGCTTCGATCGGCTCGCGCAAGGCGATAATCCCGTAGGTCGAAAGCCCGCCTGCCAAGGGCCGCTTTTCGAATACCGTCACGCTGTGCCCACGGCGAGCCAATTCGCCGGCGCACGAAAGCCCGGCGGGGCCCGATCCAACCACTGCGACGCTCTTGCCACTGGCAGGGGCTTTGGTGATCACGGCCGCGTGATCGTTATCCATATGATCCATTGCATAGCGCTGCAACCGGCCGATCATGATGGGCTTATGCTCGTGACCGAGTACGCACGCGCCCTCGCACAGCTCCTGAACCGGACATACGCGGGCGCAAGTAGCGCCCAGGAGATTCGCTTCCAGGATGGTCCGCGCGGAACCGGTCAAATTATCCGTCGAGATTTTCTTAATGAAGCGCGGAATGTCGATGTGCGTGGGACAAGCATGCGTGCAGGGAGCGTCGTAGCAATACAGGCATCGATTGGATTCGACCAAAGCTTCCTGCGGGCTCAGCGGCGGAAGCTGCTCGGCCAGCCTCTTAGTTTCCGATCCGGGCACGTTCCACCACCTCCTCGGGAAGAGGCTTGGTGCGAGCCCCCGACATGAGTGCAACATACGACCCGGCTGACACAGCGAAGCCAACGAACCAGGCGTAGTCGTACAGCCAGCGCAAAGCCGGAATGGCGAGGCCCAACAACGCCACAGCGATCCCCACCGACAAGCTCACCAGAGCGCGGGGATGGACACCTTTCGAATACTCATACTCGCCGCCTCTGCGATAGAGATCATCCACGTTGAGCGAGCGCCCGCGCACAATAAAATAATCGGCAATCATCACGCCGGCGATAGGGCCGAGCAATCCTGAATATCCCACCAGCCATCCGAAGATATAGGCGCTGAAATCGCTCAACAGCCTCCACGGCATCATCAGCACTCCCACAATCCCGGTGATGAATCCGCCGGTTCGAAACGAGATCAGGCGAGGATTCAGATTGGAGAAATCATTCGACGGCGAGACGACGTTTGCGGCGACGTTGGTATTCAACGTCGCGACTAGAATCGCGATTAATGCAATGAACGCGACCAGAGGCTGATGAAAGCGGCCGATCAGTGCAACGGGATCCCAGATCGCTTCCCCGAACAGCACGACGGAAGCCGATGTGACCGCCACGCCGATGAAGGAATATAACGTCATCGCCGCCGGCAATCCCAAGGCCTGGCCGAGCACCTGGTCGCGCTGGCTCTTGGCATAACGCGTGAAATCGGGAATATTCAAGGCCACGGTGGCCCAAAACCCCACCATCGCGGTAAGCGACGGAATGAAAAACGTCAAGAAAGCGCCGGTGCCCTGGAACTTGCTGGGGGCGCTCAACACGGGTCCGAAGCCGCCCGCCTTATTGGTGATCCACCATAGCATCAGCAATCCGACGCCTAACATGAAAGGCGCGCCGATTCCCTCCAGAAACTTGATGGTGTCGATGCCTTTCCAGATCACAAAGATGTTGAGCAGCCAGAATGCTCCGAAGCAAATCCACACGACGCGTGGGTCCGAAGCGGCGGGCCATAAAATCTGGAGCATCGAGTGGATCGCTTGTCCGCCGATCCACGTTTGGATGCCGAACCAGCCGCACGCGACTAGCGCGCGGAGGACGGCAGGTATGTTCGCGCCGCGAACGCCGAACGACGCCCGCACAAATACGGGAAAAGGAATACCGTATTTCGTGCCGGCATGTGCATTGAGCAGCATCGGGACCAGGACAATTACATTCCCCAGCAGGATAGTCCCCACCGCTTGCCACCAATTCATCCCTCCCGCGATCAGGCCGGAAGCCAGCATGTAGGTGGGGATGCACACGCTCATCGCCACCCACAGCGAAACGTAGTTGTATAAACCCCAGGTTCGCTTGGCCAGCGGGATGGGTGCCAAATCGTCGTTGTATAAGCCGGGATCGCGGTCTGGAGCCATGCGTTCCTTGGCGAAATTATCGCACACGCTTGCATTTGCGACATACTGAGGAAATATGGAGGGATGTGTGAACAAAGACGAAATCATTCTGGCCAACCAGGAATGCCTGTTCCCGGCAGTGTTCCACTACTTCCGCGAGCCTTTGGTACTGACCAAAGCCAAAGATCAGTACGTGTGGGACGCCGATGGCAACCAGTACCTGGACTTCTTCGGCGGCATCCTGACGGTGAGTGTCGGTCACTGTAATGAGAAGGTGAACGGCGCGGTCCATGCGCAAGTCGACAAGCTCCAGCATGTCTCCACAGTGTTTCCCACCGAACCGCAGGCGGCCTTGGCGCGCAAGATCTCTACAATCGCGCCCGGAAAGGGCTGGAAATCGTTTTTCACAAGCAGCGGTACCGAAGCCAACGAGATGGCAATCCTCGCGGCGCGCTGCTTCACCGGATCCTCCGACATCATCGCCTTGCGGCATTCTTATCACGGACGGTCGTCGCTGGCGATGGGGCTGACAGGGCAAGCAAGCTGGAAACTCGGTCCGCCGGTGCAAGCCGGGATCACCTTCGCGCACAACGCTTATTGCTACCGGTGTCCGTTTGGCTTGACCTATCCCGACTGCGAGGTCCGCTGCGCCCAGGACGTCCGCGAGCTGATTCGTACTACCACTACGGGACAGATCGCGGGAATGATCGCCGAACCGATTCAGGGCGTGGGCGGTTTTATCACGCCGCCCAAAGAGTATTTCAAAATCGTCTCCCAAATCGTACGCGATTTCGGCGGGGTCTTCATCAGCGACGAAGTGCAAACCGGCTGGGGGCGTACTGGAAACCGCTGGTGGGGCATCGATCAGTGGGGCGTGACGCCGGATATCGTGACCAGCGCCAAAGGTCTGGCGAACGGATTCCCCATCGGCCTGACCGCGGCCCGGCCAGAGGTGGCCGATAGCGTCAAGAAACTCACGATATCGACATTCGGCGGCGGACCAATTCCGACAGCAGCTGCTAAGGCGGTCATCGACCTGATTGAAGAAGAGGACCTGGCGGGCAATGCCGCCACGGTGGGCGCTCACCTGCGGGCCAGTCTCGAAAACTTGAAAGAGAAGTATCCACTGATCGGCGACGTTCGGGGGATGGGCCTGATGCAAGCGATCGAGCTAGTGCAGGATCGCGCTTCCAAGGCGCCCGCGACGGCTGAGACCGTGCGGCTGATGGAGGCGGCAAGAGAGAATCGGCTCCTGATCGGGCGAGGAGGATTGGACGGCAACGTCATCCGGATCTCGCCTTCACTGAATGTCAGCGTGGCAGACGTGGATCTTTTCATCCGCACGTTGGACGCGAGCCTGGCGCAGGTTTGCGCGCCGGCGCTCTCAGAGACTGTCTAGCTTAATTTTGAGCAGCGAGGGATCCGCGGTGGATATCACCTCCGTTGGACGTGCAGCATGCGGAAATGCGACCAAATGGATCTTAGGCTTAGGGGAGGGGGTGCGTTTCTTGCGGACCACGGGCTTCCGCGGCTTCAGCGCGTCCTCTCCGTACTGGATAATAGCGACACGTTCGACCGCTGTGATCGCCTTCTTGATGCGATGTAGTGCGGAGCGAAGCTCCACGATGGTCTTAACAATATCGGTCGACGCAGCGTCGGATGGCTGCCGTTCTACGCGATTCCGTTGGAACTCGAGTACGGCCGGTTTCATTTAGACTGTAAATTCAAAAAGCGATGAAACCCGGCGGAAAGGGACATCTTTCGACGAAATATATTTGTTGTGCTATCAATGGCATCCGATTAGGCGGTGGTGGCACCCGCACCCGGACCCGAAAGATGCCGGGCTAGGTCGGCGATAGTAGATCGATCAAGAAGCTCCTCTGGAGTTAGGTCGATGCCGAACCGTTGCCCAAGCCGTAGGGCAACGTCCGCGGCGGACATGGAGTCGCCGCCCAGATCGCGAAATCGGTCTTGAATCCCTATGGGCTCTAACCCCAGCACATCACTCCAGATCTGCACGATAGCCGACTCCAAGGGGGTCCTAGGCGCCCGGTAATCTATTTCCAGGTGCGGTCTGACTGGTTCGGGCGATGGCAACGCTTCACGATCGACGCCGCCGCTGCCTAGTTTCGGAAGTTCCTTCAAGAAGACGAACCGCGCGGGGATCATATGGCCGGCGAGGCGGTCCTGGAGGTAGGTGCGTAATTGGCTGGCATTCGGTGTTCCGACAGGTTTCGCCACAATGTAGGCTACCAGGCGCTCGACGTCTCCGATTTCCCGGACCGCTGTTGCAGCTTCAATCACGCCGATGTGAGACTCGAGAGCCTCCTCCACTTCCGGCAAGTCAACTCGAAATCCATTGATCTTCACCTGATGATCGACTCGGCCGACGAACTCAATCTCGCCGCTGGATCGGAACCTTCCCAGATCCCCGGTGCGGTAGAGTCTTCGCTCTGGTTCAGCACTGAACGGATCGGGAATGAAACGCTGTTCCGTCAAAGCGGGTTGATTCAGATATCCACGAGCCAGGTGCGCGGCGCCGACGCAAATCTCGCCGATAACTCCCACAGGCACGGGATTCAAGTGCCGATCCAAGATGTATATTCGAGTATTGGCGATGGGCCGCCCTATCGGTATTTCTCCGCCAGCGGCAAAAAACTCATCGGTTACATCCCACGTGGCCGCGACCGTGCCGATCTCCGTACTGGCGTAGCGATTTTGCAGTTTCGCCTGGGGCATAGCCTCAGTCAGACGTCTGAAATGAGCCGGCGTGAGCCTGGCACCCGCGACTCCCATCGTTGTGATCTTGCTGAGCCGTGTGGACGCCGCGAAGTTCGGATCCAGGATCTGCTTCAATACCGACGGAACGACGACGAGACGGGTGACGCCTTCCTGCTGCAACACCGTCATCATTTGATTGCTGTCGCGTATTTGTTCGTCAGCAAGAACTACGACGGGCACGCCGCTCATGAGCGGAAGGAAAAGATTTGCCATCGAGAATCCGTAGCTGAGAAACGTGTTCAGGCAGCAGACTTCATCCCGCCGGTAGGCTACAGAGTGCAAGCCGTTGGTGATGCTGCGATGGATGCCGATCACTCCTTTGGATTTCCCGGTGGAGGCCGAGGTGTACAAAATGTAGGCGGCGCTGTCCGGTGTGATGTCCCTAACCGGCGTGATGGAATTCTCCCCGGCGATCAGGGCGGAATCCCGATCCAAACAGAGTGTCTCGATCCCCGCCGGAATCCGATGCCCGAATCTGGCGCTGGTGACGGCCGTGGCAAGCTTGGAATCCGCTGCGATCTCTTCCAAGCGATGTTCGGGATAACTCGGGTCAAGCGGTACGTAGGCTCCGCCAGCCTTCAAGATCGCGAGAACGGCCACTACGGCTTCGAGCGACTGCTCCATGCAAAGACCGACCGGCACTTCCGATCCAACGCCGCGCTTACGGAGATAATTTGCGAGCCGGTTGGCTTTCTCATCCATCTGGCTATAGGTCAGCTTGCGGTCTCCCTGAATCAGGGCAACGGCGTGTGGCCTTCGCTGCACCTGCTGTTCCACTAATTCCGGTACGGTGCTTTGCGTGTATCCACGATCGGTCTGGTTCCACTCGATCAGAATTCGCCGGGTCTCCTGATCGCTAAGAATGTTGATCGAGGAGATGGGTGCGGCCGGCGCGGACGCTACTCCGCGCAGGAGGATTTGCAGATGCTCGGCCAATCGCGGCAGATGTGGGTCGACGGTTCCAGTAAGGCTTGCATGCTCTGCCCGAAAGCTCAGCTTGAGAGGTTGACCTTTCCTCGCATACTGAAGCTCATTCTGAAACGCAGGAGGCAGCACAATCTCCACCTCCGGCCCCTCCGGACGATTCGGAAGCATCTTGCACGCGCGAGTTAACATCTGCTCGAACGAAGGGTCATCCGTCGTGCGATCACGGATGACGAGGTTCAGGGGCAAAAGCTCCACGGAAGACTCGGATCGCCCGGGTTTTGTGGTTCGTATGGCCAGCGTGCCTTCGCACGAGTATTTGTGCAGCAACACGGCGGATGCGGTAGCGAGCGCGGCACTAAGGGGCGCATCCCGAGCGTCGCTGAGCTCGCGTAACCGTTGATAAAACTCTTCTGGGATCTCGAAGACCGCAGGCTCTGCCATCACTACAAACAGCGTCAGGACCGCGGCAAAAGGGACGGCAGCGACTCAGATCACTGGAAATGATTGCGCGCTGCGGTGACGGAATCGAAATCGATCTGGGTGTTCGACGTTGGGCTTTTGTAAAGCGTGACCTCGGCATGACAGCGCGCGCAGTTGTCCTTACGTTCTTCGATCCGCCAGGGATTAAAGATGGTCGCCGTAGACTCAAACGAGGCATCCATGGCATAGTTTCGCCATGCGCGGGGAGCAGGGCCTGCTCCATCGAAAGCCTGGGGACGATCCGCTCCAAACTCCTTCGAATCGGGATCCCACCAGAACGTCGACCATAACCACCGCCCGTGTACTTTATGGACTAAATGAAACGCCATCAGGACCGCAAAGTCGCCACAGGAAGCTCCGTTATACCGTTCACCAGGATTTAGCCGGATCCAGAAGAACTCTTCTACAGAAACGTCTGCTGCATCCGCGGCAGCAGGCTCGCCTCTGCCCGTAGGAGGATCGCAGGCTGCGGACTCGTTTCCGAAGCTCTTAGGCAGAGTAATTCGGATTCTTCGCGTACGTACTTCGTCGCCGGAGCGGATGGCCATTTGCACGATCTTGCCATTCCGAGGGTCCACCGGCCGGCGCACTGCATTCCAGAATGCCGCGGCGAGGTGCGCACCATCAGGAAATCGCAGGGTAGCTGTCGACGGGACGGCTCCGGTCGTAAGCGCCAGCGGTTCGCACATACGTGCCGCGGCTTCGGGGCTGTAATGGAAGCTCTCGTCCAGAAGGTTATGCCTCGAAACCACTCGCATCGCGGCGGGGGAGTGGCCACCGCAAGGGAAGATCTCGCGTGCGGTGTCCCATGCGACGAATTTCGGAATTCCCTTTCGGGATTCGCTTTGCCGGATTGAATCTTGCGCCAGCTTCCACGCTTCGATTCGAGGCGAGTTGAAGGGAGCCGGCTGGGAACAGATCACCGCCACCGAACTCAACTCAATCAAGACGGCGGCGATCCAACCGAGGTGGCGCCGCATGGCCGATTACGCGAGCAGAGCGCTGATCACCTCGCGCATCCGCCAGGTCGAGGGGTGTGGAAAGCAACTGGGGTCCCACAACGTTAAGCCGTCATCGGCGGTGGTGGCATACCGTGCATGATAACTTTCCGACAGTCCTCGAAGAATCAGGCTAAGATTCTTAGCGGTGTCGTCAAAGAGTTGGCCGTCCACCAATCCTCCCGGAACGGCAATGCTTCCATTCAACAACGCTCGCACCTGTTCATAGACCTTGGGGTCAACCACCGGGAGCAGGTCGCGGAGCCATTTGGCGTCGGTCAGCGCGCTAATGTTCGGAGGTGTGGCTTGAGACGAAATGTACTGAAGATTGGGGCGCTGATGTTGGGCGTCTTCCAGGGCCATGATGAGTAACACGGCAAGTCCGTGCTTGATACCCGTTGTCCCGTAGTGCTGATTCACGTTACTCTCCTTTAGAATCCTTGAGATATTTCCTTGCGAGAAAGCGTGTTGCGGGCCACTCATCCTCGGTGATCCAGGTAAGGAACGAGGTATCCACAATACGCTGATTAGCGAGCGTTGCACGCTCGTGATCGCCCGCCAATTCGAACGCTCTAGCGAGGTACTCTTTGGGATCCTGCGGCCGATCTAAGTTTGCCGCCCGATCGAGAAGATCGAGCGCCTGTTTGAAGTTACCCTTAGCGAGAAGAATCTCCCCTTTCATCCTAAGCAGGTCCGAATCGTACTTGGGACCTTCTCCGGCTGGATACGTGTTCATGAGGTTCGTGGCTTCCTCCGGAGAACCATAACGCGCCAGAATGCTTACAGCCTCAACGATAACCAAGGGCGATCTCTTAATCGAAATCGCGTCCTTTGCACGCGCAACGGCGCGTTCCGGGTTCTTAGAGATCCCCTCCAAGTAAGCGAGCGAGGCGGATTTTTGTGAAGCGAATCCATCCTCCCCGGTTGCGCGGTCCCTGAGGATGCCGTCGATAAGGATTTGCCGCGCGGAATCCATCCTTCCTTGATCGGCCTCCAGATCGGCTAACTGGGCAGTCGCGCGGGACGCTTCCTTTACGTCATCCGAGTTCATGACCTCCCGAAAGATACGCGCCGATTCCGGATAATCCCCTCGCGCGGCCGCTACGGCTCCGCGGAAGATTTGTGCCAGAGGCCTCCCACCGAGGTTTTCAAGAGTCGCCAGCTGCTTGTCGATATCCGCAAACTCGTGCTTGGCGGCAAGGCCTCGGATTAAAACCGACGTTCCGAAGACATTCGGAGGGAACCGATCCTGATTCTCGCGCGCTACACGAACGCCCTCCGACAAATTTCCCATTTGAAGCAAACAGGAAGCCAGGAGTTGCGCCGGCAAAGGGTCGTTGGGGAACTTGCGCGTCCAATCCTTGAGAATCGGCTGGGCTTTATTGAAATCCTTGATCTCGAGCGCATAGCGACTTTCAATGTTCAGCCGCTCGTGTTCGGAAAGGTGTTGGGCGGCCGCGAGCGTAATCGCCCGGCGCCAGTCGGCGAAGCCCTCCTCCCGCTTATCCTGAGCGTTAAGAATGTCTCCCAGCCGCATTAGGCCCAAAGCAAAGTTTGGATCCAGCTGAACGGCACGACGCAGAAGAGACGCAGCCTCATCCAAATGTTGCTCAGCGCTTAGTTGTTGTGCTTCGCTGTAGAGCTCCACAGCTTCCCAGGTTGAACTCGTGATGTCCTGGGGTAAACGATTGTTCGCCGATATTTCCGCGGCATTTTCCCCGGCGCGTGCTCTTACACGCGTGGCTACTTTGTGAATCGCCTCAAAGAGCTCCAATGGTCCCGAAGCGTTCTCGGTCTCTTCCCAGGATTGGACCGGGTCAGGCGAGCCGGCAATCTGCTCGCAACGCATCGAAAAGATATAGCCGTCGCCCAGGTTGCTGAGCGTTGAAAAAACAAGCAGCGGAGTCTTTTCACGGAACGCGATCTCGCGCCACTGCTTCGCATCGGGTCTTACGCCTGGATCCAGGCGCATGGAGCGAGCGACATCACCAAAGCGCTGCTGATTCCACAGATTGAAGCGAGAGGATTGCCCGAAGTCAGCGCGAAGCACCGACGTGATGCCATCGAACCGGCTATTCCGCGTCGCGTTGTCGGTGAATGCAATCATGATGACGGTTCCTGGTTGGAGTCCGCGCGGTTGCGATATCCCTGAGTACCATAGAGAGCGAATACTCACGCTCAAAAGGGCCAGTACTCCTAAAACTATCGCCAGCGTCCTCCAGTTCGCGCCCGCGAAATGGCGTAGCCGCAGCGGAAGGACGTGCTGAGATTGGACGATCTTCTGAACTTCTTCTACGCTGCTTGGGCGCCGTTCAGGATCGCGCTCGAGACAACCCAACAGCGCATAGTGCCAGGCTGTGGGCAGATTTTTGGGCATCTGCGCGCGAAACTCTGTGTCGCTTGTCGCTCGCCGGAGGGCGCCTACTAAACCGCCGCTGCCAGTCGAATCGGAGCCTGGTCTGAGCGCGCGGAGTAAAATGAGGGCCGCCGAGTAAAGATCGCTGCGTTCGTCGTACTTTGCGAGCAGCTGCTCCGGAGCCATCCAGTCGAGCGTGCCGACCAAGGTTCCCGTGCGGGTGAGACCGTCATCCTCCTGGGTAAGAATCGGACGCGCCAAGCCAAAATCGAGGATGACCAGGCGGGATCCGGTCAGCATTAAATTGGAGGGCTTGAGATCCCGGTGAACGACTCCAGCTGCATGAGCCGCTCGAAGTCCCCGCAAAAGCTGCTGCGCCAAATCATGCCAGGCGTCCAGCGGCAAGGGTCCCCGTTCCAGCCGCTTCGACAACGTTTCGCCTTCCAGAAGCTCCATGCTCAGGTACGGAAGGCCATGGTGCTCTCCCAAATCGTGAATGCGGCAGATATTGGGATGAGTGATGCGACGGGCGATCTGAACTTCCTGATGAAAACGCTCGAGGAGCAACGGGTCGCGGGTGAATTCTGGCGTAATTATCTTGATTGCGACTCGCTCACCCAATTTTCGGTCGAAAGCTTCGAAGACTTCCGCCATGCCGCCCTTACCGATAGACTTGAGAATTTCGAATCGGTCTGCGATCACGTCGCCCGCCTGGAGCGCGGGCCGGTCGGGATAAACGCCCAGACCCGCAACCGGGCGAAGAAACTCCGCCCCTACTTCGGCGTGCTCCACAAGCCTTCTCAACTCCCGGCGAACCGCGGAATCCTGGATCTCCGATTCCAGGCGATTTAAGACACCTGGGCGTTCCTGAAGGGGCTTTTGTACCACCTCTTCAAAAAGATTCTGCAGTTCCTGCCACTGTTCTGGTGTCATACCGAAAGTTCCGCGTGCAACCAGGCTCGCGCCATCGACCAGTCCCGCTTGACCGTACGCGCGCTTATCTTGAGGTACTCGGCGATTTCCTCTTCGGACATGCCGCCGAAGTAGCGCATTTCGACGATCTGGCTCTGCCGCGGGGCCCATTCCCGCAGGCGTTCCAAGGCATCGTGGACGGCCAGGAATTCGTCCGAGCGGCGGTCATCGTAAATCAGCGCATTCTCGATCGGAACCATCTGAGGATGACGTCCGCGCTTCTCG
>Ga0207671_10005275_pt1 | contig 11985 bp, 5 predicted proteins | sample KBSC24metaG_FD_184352 | JGI IMG/M metagenome (GOLD analysis project Ga0207671, IMG submission 184352) | Corn rhizosphere microbial communities from Kellogg Biological Station, Michigan, USA - KBS C2-4 metaG (SPAdes) (version 2) | ecosystem: Host-associated > Plants > Roots > Rhizosphere > Soil... | reverse complement strand
CGCGTTAAGCCCGGGGGCCGTGAATGGCTGCGATACGAAGGCCGCTTCCAGCTCGAAGTTCGAAACACGATGCACCAGGGCGCCGGTGGTGCCGGTGGCGAGTTCCACCACCACGTCGGGGTACTGTTTGTGGAAGCGCGACAGGATGGGCGCAAGCCGGCTGCCTGCCGTACTCTCCAGCGAACCGACCCGCAGCACGCCTGTGGGCCTGCCGCTGCACAACTCGCCTTCGGCCTCGTCGGCCAGGCGGAACAGTCGCTGCGCATAGGCCAGCAACCGCTCACCTTCGGGCGAGAGCACCAGCCCGCGGCCCTGCCGGCGGAACAGCGGGCAGCCCAGGCGCTGCTCGAGCTGCTTCACGCGCGTGGTCACGTTCGACTGCACGCGGTTGAGCTTCTGCGCGGCGCGAATCACTCCGCCTTCCTGCGCAACAGCGCGGAAGATCTCCAGCGAGTCCAAGTCAATCCTTCTCATTTGCAGAATGATGGCTCAGAATTATTCATTTGTTTGCAGCGTCGATTCTCGGTCTACTGCGCGCCTATGGCAACCGCTGCCCGCGTCCCGTCGACCTTCGCGTTGTGCATCGCAGGTGCACTCTCGCTGGCGGTCGCGATGGGCATCGGCCGCTTTGCCTTCACCCCGGTGTTGCCGCTGATGATTCGTGAGGGCCAGCTCGACGTGGCCGCCGGCGGTTGGATCGCGGCCGCCAACTACCTCGGGTACCTCGGGGGCGCGCTGACCGCTCGAAAGCTGCCGGGGCGCACCACCCGGCTCGCGCTGCTTGGCTTGGTGCTGACAGTCACGCTCACGGCCGCCATGGCGTGGCCGAGCGCGTGGCTGTGGAGTGCGTGGCGCTTCCTCTCGGGCGTGGCTTCGGCCTGGGTATTTGTCGCGACTGCCGTGTGGTGCCTCGGTGCGTTGGGTCAGGCAGGCAAACCGCAAGCAGCCGGCTTCGTCTATGCAGGGGTCGGCGCGGGCATCGCCCTCGCCGGGCTGGAAGGGTGGGGAGCCGGCGTGGCCAACGTCACTTCGTCCTCGCTGTGGCTGCAACTCTCGCTGATGGCGCTGGTGCTGTCGCTGCCCATCGTCTTCGTCATGCGTCAAGTCCCGGCGCACGCGGCGCTGGCCGTAGCTATACCCGTGACCGCAGGCGGTGCTTCGTGGGGGCTCGTAGCGAGCTACGGCGTCACGGGCTTCGGCTACATCCTGCCGGCCACCTTCTTGCCCGTGCTCGCGCGCAACGTGGTCGACGACCCTTTCTGGTTCGGGCTGGCGTGGCCAGTGTTCGGCGGCGTAGCCGCCGTCTCCACGATCGTCGCTGGCTGGTGGCTGCAGCGGCGACCGCACACCGAAGTGTGGGCTGTCTGCCAGGCGTTGATGGGCGTCGGAACGCTGCTGCCCAGCCTTTGGATTCACGGCGTTGCCATCCTGCTGTCGGCGCTGCTTGTCGGCGGCACCTTCATGATCGTCACGCTCGCCGGCGTGCAGGTGGCGCGCGCCCGCACACGAGGCGACCCGCGCGGCGCAGTCGGCCGCATGACTGCAGCGTTTGCCGTCGGCCAGATTGCCGGCCCCGTGACGTCGGCACTGCTGCTCAATGTCCCATCCATGCGCACGAACGGCCTCGGCATCGCGCTGCAGGTCGCGGCAGCGTCGCTCTTCGTCACCGCTGCGTGGCTATTGCGCGAGTCGCGCATTCCCGCTTGACAACGGAGACTTGCAATGCCAGCTGAACAAGGTTTTGCCGCGCACGCACGCGAGCGCTTGCCCATGCCCACCGCCGACGCGATGAATGACGCGCAGCGCGCCGCTGTACAGGCCCTCATCGACGGCCCGCGCAAAGGCGTCCATGGCCCCTTCCTGCCGCTGCTGCGCAGTCCCGATTTGCTGGAGCGCGTCGCGAAGGTCGGCGAGTTCCTTCGCTTTGGCAGCACGATCGATGCGCGCGTGCGCGAACTCGTCACCTGCGCGACGGCACGGCATGAGGGAAACCAGTTCGAGTGGATGATGCACGCGCCGTTGGCGGTGCAGGCGGGCGTCGTCCCCGACGCGGTCGAGTCCTTGCGCCTGGGAGCCCGCCCCAAAGGGCTCCCAGGCGACGAAGAGATGGCGGCTGGCGGCGCCGCCGCGGTCACCGCCGCGTGACTTCGACCAGGATCAGACGAATCGTTCCGGAAGCCGTGGCTGATACCCCGGCGCGAGCACAAACGGACCGCAGTGACAGGCGGTGTTCAGCGGCGCCGGTTCCCTGGCTTCATGCGCCCGCTCGACAGCTTCGTGGATCGTGGGCGACCGGGTCATGCGCTACATCCGCCAATACAACACGCCGGCGTCATTGTTCCCAGAAGCATCTGGCCCCGATCCAAATCCCGCGGGGGGCGCCGAGGCCTAAGAAGGCTTCGTTGACTGGCGACGCGGGATCGAAGCTGCGAGTCGGGCCGGCAAAGACGTTCTGCCCCAACACGCCGAAGTTGGCGTAGTCCCGATTCAACAGATTGTTGATGCGCACGAACAGTTCGAATCCCTTGCTCACCGTATAGCGGCCGTCGAGGTTGACGAGGCCGTATCCGGGCACGGCGCCGTGGACGTCCTGATTGTTCTCGTCGCCGCGCAGGCGGCTGGCTGCGCTTGCGAGCAAGTTCGCACCAAGCGAGAGCGTCGGCGTGGCCTGCCAGTCGATGCGCGCACGAAGGCTTTGGCGCGGCACGCTGGGGAGCCGGTCTCCTGCCTGCACGGCAATGTCGCCATTCGCATCAGCGCTCGAATTGGCTGCATTGTGTTCGACAAACCCAGTAAGAAAGCGGGCATCGAGCAAGCTGTAGCGAAGCATCGCGCTGACCGCGCCCCAGGTGTCACCCGCAGTCAGTTCGAGGCCCTGGCGGCGGGTCTTGCCGACGTTCTGGAAGTACCCCGCGTTGATCGCGCCACCGCTGCTGACGAACTGGATGTCGTCGAACAGGTCGGTGCGGTACAGGGCGGCGCTCCATCTGAAGTCCCCCCGCCGGCCTCGGGCTCCGAGCTCCATCGTCTTGGCGACGATCTTCTTCAGCGGCGGATCGGCGAGGAAACTGTTCGGCAGTTTGCAGGGCGCTTCGGGGTCTGCACAGGTCAGTTCGAGCGCTGTCGGCGCGCGCATGCCCTCGTTGTAGCTGGCATAGACGGTCAGGGCGGGCGTCGGATTGAAGTTCAGTCCGAGCGCCGGATTGAATCGCCTGAACGCATGGTCACCATCGAGTGCGGGAGCAGTTCCGCTGCGGTCACGGATGCTGACCTGCGCGTTGTTGTACCGGCCCGAGGCGGTGAGCGTCCATGCCGGCGCCAGTCGCAAGGTGTCGAGCATGTAGAGCGACAGGTTAACCGTGCGCGTCTTCGCATCCGTATCAGGCGCGAATTCACCGATCGCCGTGGCTCCGCGCGACGCCGTGAACTCGGCCGCCTGGGACTCGCGAGTGTAGGCCGCGCTGCCGAGATCGGCGCCGGCGCCGATCACCCAGTCGTTCGCGCGGCCGAGGAGGGGCCTGCTGAGCGTCAGCTGCACACCCGCGCCGTAGCTCGTCTGGTCGATCTCGGCACGATCGTTGATCGCCTGCACGGCATCGATCAGACCCGTGGAAGGATCGGCTGCGCCGAAGGCGTCGTTGACATTGCTGCTCAGGTTGAGATTGCGATAGTGGCGCAGGTAGACGTTGCCGCCGACGTGCCACTCCGGCGAGATCCGATGGCTGCCCTGGAGCGCCAGCATCGCGAGCTCGTTCTTGTTCACGTCCGGGTAGGTATAGGCTTGGCGCCGGTCATCGAGGAATGACTCCGGCAAGGTCTGCGTGCCTTCCAGCCGGTTGTCGGCGGCGGTGAGCGTGAGCGTGAGATCGGTGCCGCCCGTGCGATAGCCGAGTTTGCCGAAGAGCTGATGCACCCGGCTGGGGTTGTGCTGCGCCCAGCCGTCATCCCTGGAGAGATTGATTGTCGTGAACCAATCCCAGGGGCCGGAGGAGCCGCCGTGCTCGAACTCAAGCGTCTGCCGCCCGAAGGAGCCGCCCGAGAACTCCACTGCGGAGCCCGGGTCGGTGATGCCGCTCTTCGTGTCAATCGACAGTGCGCCGCCGAGCGTATTGAGTCCGAAGATCGGGTTCGATCCGGGAATCAGTTGGATGCTTGCGATCGCCGATTGCGGCAGCAGATCCCAGTTGACGACATCGCCGAAGGGCTCGTTGATGCGTACTCCATCCTGGAACACCGAGAGGCCTTGAGGCACGCCTATCAGCGGCGACGCGGTGAAGCCGCGAAAGCTCACGTCGAGTTGATAAGGGTTGCCCTGGGCGGCGTTGACGCTGATGCTGGTCGGATTGTTCTCGAGAAATTCCGCCAGGTTGCCCTGGTGCTGGCGCCCCAGTTCTTTGCTGCGAAAGAGCTGAACGTTGGCCGGCACGTCCTTGAGCGGCGTCCCCAAGCCGGGCAGCGGGGTGCTGCTGATTACTTCGACTCGCGGCAACTCCGCGGATTCGGTCTGCGTGCCGGCCATGGCGGCAGGCCGAAGGGCCGAGAGCAGGCACAAGGCGAGGGCGCGCAAGGGGCATGAACCGGACATCGAACTACGCCTCTCCTCAAACGGGTCTGCACAATGGCCTGGTTGGTGCGCTGCGGCGCACCGGCAGGACGGGCGGACTGTAATCGACGCAGGAGAACGAGGACAGGCCATTCGATCAGCCCGCTGCTCTCGGCTGAATGCCGCAAACGCCGACGCCCCACGGCCGCTGCCTTGAGGGTCAATTGGTCCAGGTGTTCAACGACACGCCTTGGTCTTGAATCCCACCGCGCGAAACAGACGGATGCCCCGGCGCCGATTGCGTACCAGAACAAGCCGTGATGGACGGCTTGTTGTTCGACGTGGGGTGCAGAGATGCTCCTGGCGTCGAACCGGCAAGAAGCCGACAGCGAGTCAGTCCTTGCTAACGATGCAGTTCTTCCAGCAACTTGGCAGCGTCGCCGAACTGCAGGTTGTCGATCTGCTCAAGCGCGAGCGCGTATGACTGCCTGCCCAGGAGTTGGCGCAGCTGAGGCGAGAGAGCGGTAAATCGATTCACAGCGGCGAGATCGCACTGCCGGAGCAACTGCACCAGGCCGGCGAGTTCCTGCGGATCCAGATTCGCCGCGGGGAGGTGATCCGCACCCAGGGCGCTCTCTTCGTTCGCCTCGAGTTCGCAGGCCGCGCGATGCCGCAGTTCGCCCAATTGCTCAGCCAGGCGCTGAATCAGGTGCTCGACTCGATCACGCTGGTTCGCTCGACATGCCGTCTCCGCCTCGCCCGCGATCCGCTCGATCGACTTCGCGCCGATCGTGCCGGCGCTGCCCTTCAGGTTGTGCAACCATGCCGCGATGTCGTCCCAGGGTCCCGCGTCCAGCGTGTACCGGCGACCTATGTCGGCGAATTCGGCCAGCATGCGCTTGAGCATCGAGCGGAACAACCTCACGTCGCCGCCCAGGCGCATGCACGCGTCACGAGTGTCGATGCCCGCGATTTCGGGCCAGCCCTGCGTCACCGAGAAGACTGGCGCCGGCGCCGTCTCAACCACGGCACTGTCGACGATTCGAACATGCCGCCGAATGCAGCGCACCAATGCCTGCGGGTCGAAGGGCTTGCTGACGAAATCGTTCACACCCGCCTCCTCGGCCCGCCGCTGCTCGGTGGCGAGCGCGCCGGCCGTCAACGCGATGATCGGCAAGTGGCTGAGCCCCAGCACGTTGCGAATGCGCTGCGTCGCATCGTGGCCGTCGAGCACCGGCATCTGCATGTCCATCAGCACGACATCGAAGCCCTGCGGCAGGGTTGACAGAAGATCGACGGCTTCCTGTCCGTTGCTGGCCAGCCAGACTTTGGCACCTTCGAGCTCCAGAATGCGCTTGGCCACCTCTAGATTGATGGCGCTGTCGTCGGCAACGAGCACGCGCGTGTCGGGCAAGCCGCCCCCACGAGTCGTCGCCGCGATCGCTTGCGGTGCGGGCGGTGCCGCGCTGGCGCTGATCGCGAAGTCCAGTTCGACCCAGAACTCGCTGCCGACCTGCGGTGTGCTGCTGACGCCCACGGCGCCGCCCATCAGGTTCGTCAGTTGCTCGACGATCGACAGACCCAGTCCGGTGCCGCCGAAACGCCGTGTTGTCGACGCGTCCGCCTGCGCGAACGGTGCGAACACGCGCGTCAGCGCTTCGGGTTCGATGCCGATGCCTGTGTCCTGCACGACAAAGCGCAGACGCACCGTGCCGGGTTTGGCGCTGACCTGGCTCACGTTCAGGTGAACCCGGCCGCGCTCGGTGAACTTGATCGCGTTGGCCAGCAGATTCGTCAGGATCTGGTACAGCCGGGTGGCATCACCGTCGAGTGCGCACGGTAACCCCTCGGGTGCCTCGATCGCGAAGCGGATGCCCTTGGCATCGGCCTGCGTCTTCATCATTTCCGACAGCTCGTGAAGCAGGGTCGACAGGTCGAATGGCATTCGTTCAATCTTCAGCTCCGCCGCTTCGATCTTCGACAGATCGAGGATGTCGTTGATGATGCGCAGCAGCGACTTGCTGGCGAGCTTGATCTTGGCCAGGAGCGCCGCTTGCTCCTCAGTGAGGGGTGTTCGCTCGAGGAGGTATGACAGCCCGATGACGGCGTTCATCGGCGTGCGGATCTCGTGGCTCATGTTGGCGAGAAACTGGCTCTTGGCGCGATTGGCGTGTCTGGCCTTCTGCATCGCGGCGCGCAGCGACTGCTCCTGCTCCTTCTGCCGGCTGACATCGTGCGCGATGCCGAGATAGCCAAAGAGCTCGTCCTTGCCGTCGCGCATCGCGGTGACCGTCAACGAGACCGGCACGCAACTGCCGTCCTTGCGCCGGTAGCTCCACTCGTGCGGTTCGCCGAGCACCGCCGGGTCGACCAGGGCCAGGCCGGTCGGCACCTTGCGGCCGAGCTGAGCACTCAGCGCCTGGGCCCGCGCCCGCATCTGGTCTCGGTCATGAAACAACAGTGAAGTTTCACGGCCGACGACCTCGTCGCAGCGATAGCCCAGCAGGCGTTCCGCGCCGCTGTTGAAGACGCTGATCAAGCCGTCCGGCTTGACCGCGACGATAGACACCTGCGATGCCGCGGCCAGTACCGCCTCGAGCAGCGTGGAAGTCTGCAGCAGCTCGGTCTGCGCCACTCTCTGCGTGGTGACGTCGAGGTTGACCCCCGTCATGCGCAGTGCCCGACCGTGCTCGTCGCGCAGCACGCGCGCTGCGGCCTTGATGTAGCGTACCTCGCCGTCAGGGCGGACGATGCGGAACTCGGTGTCGAACTGGCGCGCGCCGCTCAGCCCCTGCGCCACTTCCGCTTCGCAGCGCTCGCGATCCTCCGCGTGCAGGCTGCCGACCCACAACGAATACGACGCCTCGCCATCGGCACGCGAGCGCCCGTAGAGCTGGAACATGCGCTCGTCCCAATCGAGGGTGCCGGCAACGACGTCGGATTCCCAGACCCCCATGTCGGCGGCGCCCGCGGCGATCGAGAAGCGATCGTTGACGCGTTGCAGCTCCTCTTCCATCCGCTTGCGCGCCGTGATGTCGCGCGAGATGCCGAAGGTGCCGATCACGCAGCCCTGGGGGTCGCGCAAGGCCATCTTGGTCGTGAGGTTCCAGGTCGGCGGCCGGTCAGGCCAGAACTCCTGCTCCTCCAGATTGAGCACCGGCGTGCCGCTGTCCATGATCTCGCGCTCCACTGCCGCGGTGCAGCGGGCGTGCTCGGCGGTAAAGAAGTCGCCATCGGACTTGCCGATGGCCTCGGCCGGGTCGCCCAGCCCGTAGCGTCGCGCCAGTCCTGGGTTGATGCGCAGGAAGCGATGCTGCTCGTCCTTGAAGTAGATCTGGTCCGGCAGGGACTCGAGCAGCGCGGACATCAGATGGCGCTCGTGCACGAGCGCTGACTCGGCCCGCTTGCGCGCGGTGATGTCGGTACGAATCGAAATGAACTTTTCGATCCTGCCATCGTCTCCGACGAAGGGTGCGATGATGTTGTCGACCCAGTACAGCGACCCGTCCTTGGCGCGGTTGCAGACTTCGGCGCGCCACGACTGTCCGCTGGCGATGGTGCGCCACATGTCGATCCAGAAGTCGCGGTCATGCGTCCCGGAATTGACGATGCGGTGCGTCTGCCCCGCCAGTTCCTCCCGGCTGTAGCCGGAGATGCGGCAGAAGTTATCGTTCACCTCAATGATGCGGCCCGAGCGGTCGGCTATCGAGACGATCATGTGCCGGTCGAAGGTGCGTTGCAGCGCCTCGTTGTCACGCAGCGCCGCGGCGAGCTTGAGCCGCCCCTCGACGAGTTCGGACACGTCGTGCACCAGCGTGTAGACGCCGCGAACCTCGCCATCCACCACGTCAGGCAGGTAGTTCACCAGAGCATGACGCAGGCCCTGCTCATCGGGTCTGGCAACCGGGCTTCCGCGGAAGGTTTGCGCTTCACCCGCCAGCGCGGCCTCCAGATGCGGCCGGTTGAGCTCGTAGACGTGTTCGCCCAGCACCTCGCGTATATGTTTGCCGCGCAGGGCGGCCGGGTCGATGCCGAACCACGTCTGGTAGGCACGGTTGGCCACTTGATTGACGAGGTTCCTGTCCCAGTAGCCGATTTGTGACGGCATCGCGTCGAGAATCGTCTGCAGCGTGTGTCGTGCCGCGTCGAGCATCGACGTGCGCTCGGCCACCTGCCTTTCCAGGTCGGCGTTGAGTTCGCCGAGGGCTTGCTGCGCGCGCCGAGCCTCGCTGATGTCGCGCACCGTCTTGGAAAAGCCCGTGCAGCGCCGGTCCGCCGCCATGATGGGCGAGGCCGTGACCGACACGTCGATGAGCGTGCCGTCGCTACGCAGGCGTGTGGTGTCGAACGGCGCGACGCGTTCGCCGCGGGCGACTGCGGCGCGGATATCTGCGTCTTCCGCCTCTCGGCCTGCCGGCAACAGCAGGCTGGCCGCCAGTCGGCCGACAGCCGTGGCCGCGGGGTAGCCGAACAGGCGCTCGGCACCGGCGTTCCAATCCGTGACGATGCCATCAAGTGTCTCGCCGATGATCGCGTCGGCCGAACCTTCGATGATCGCCGAGCGGCGCGCCTGTTCGACGCCCACTTCGCGCAAGCGCTGGGCGCCGAGGGCGAGCAGATAGGTCAGCGCAGCGAGCAGGGCCGCGAGCAGGCTGCCTGCACAGGCGATCAGGCGCGGGTCGACCAGGTTGATTTGGCGCATGAAGGTCGGCGTGGCCTGCACCTCCGCGGCCCAGGTACGGCCGAAGATCGGCAGTGCGATCTGCCGGCTCAAACCGGCGGCCGCCAGCGACTCGCCGCCGGGGGAACTGAAGAAGGTCCGCGTATCCGCGCCCGCCAGATCTCGCAATGAGAGATTGAACTGACCATCGGCCCCGTCAAGCCCCTTCAGGACGTCGTCGATGATCAGCGGCGCATAGGCCCAACCGATGGCCGCAGCCTCGCGTTCTGCCTCAGTGCCAACACTGGCGCCGGAGCGGTAGATCGGCAGCATCAGCAGGAAGGAGCGCGCCGGCCTCCCCGTGGCCTGCACCAGCGTGATCGGCGCGGTGAGCGTCGCCGCTCCACTGCGCATCGAGGCTTCGGCCGCGCCGCGCCGATTGCTCTCCGACGCAATGTCGAGCCCGATCGCGACCGCATTGCGATCGACAGGCTCGATGTATTGAATGAGGTAGCGCTCGCCCGCATGCGGCGCGAATTGGCGCACGGTGAAGTCCGGCCAGCCGTCGCCACGCGCGGCGCTGACGAAGGTCGGCTGGTCCACTGCAGCCACGCGCCGGATCACGCCGAAGCCGCGTGCCCCGGGGAACTCGCGGTCGATGTCGCGGGAAGCGCTGTAGGCGTGAAAGCGCTGACGGTCGAGTTGTGCACCGGCCGCGAGGAATGCGCCGCGGACGCCGCGCAGCGCGTATTCGTAGATCTGCATCCGCGCGGCCACCTGAGCGGCGACTTTCCGTGACAAGGATTCAAGGCGTTGGGACGCCTCGGCCTGGTTGTGACGCGCCTGCTGGATCGTCGCTATGCCGGCCAACGCCATGCCGAGCAGGAAGGTCGCGACGGCAATCCACTTCGGATGCAGCCTCAAGGTCACGCTATCCCTCGTCTGCGGCCGGAGCGGCCCCAGGGGGCGATCTCCCGCGCCTGCATCGGGGCGTCGACATCGCTGATGTCCAGCAACAAGGCCCGGGCTCGCCCATCGCCCTTGGCGCGGTACAGCGCTCGATCCGCGCTGCGCAGCAGTTCGGTCTCGCCGAACGGCAGGATGCTGTCAAAGTCAGAATCGGGAGTCGACTCGACCCAGCACACGCTGTCTTCGTCGTAGCAGCCGATGCCGATGCTCACGGTCAGATGGCGCGCCGTGGGCGATGCTTCGTGCGGGATGCCGAGCGCCTCGACCGCGTCCAGTACATGATGAGCCAGGCGCTCGGCGCCGGCCCGCGGGGTCTGCGGCAGTAGCATCGAGAACTCTTCGCCTCCATAGCGTGCGACGAGGTCAGCCGGGCGCAGCGTCACGCTGCGCAGCGCCTGAGCCACTGAACGCAGGCAGGAATCGCCCGCCGGGTGACCATAGCGGTCGTTGAATAGTTTGAAGTGATCCACGTCGATCATCAGCAAACCGATGGGGTCGCCTGTGCGCAGACCGCGTTTCCACTCGCGCGCCAGCGAATCGTCGAAGCTGCGCCGATTGGCCACTTCAGTGAGCGCATCGATCGTGGCGATGCGTCTTAGTTCGTCCGTCAGGTGTTTGATCCGCAACTGCGTCTTGACGCGCGCTATCAGCAAGGGCTCGCTGATCGGCTTGGCAATGAAGTCCACCGCACCGATGCCCAGGCCCTTGAGTTCGAACTCGGGTCCACTGTGGGCCGTGACGAAGACCACCGGGACGTCGCGCAGCACCGGGTCTGCCCGCATGGCCTCGCAGACCTGGTAGCCGCTCATGCCGGGCATTTCTGCGTCGAGCAGCATCAGGTCCGGCTGCAGGTTGCGCGCTTGTTGCAGTGCGGCTGCGCCGGTGGTGGCGAAGCGCAGTTGACCCACGCCCGACAGGATGCGGCCCATGAGCTGGATCATCCCTGGGTTGTCATCCACGAGCAGGATGTTGCTGTGCATCGGTACCTCGACTTCCTGACCGCGGCACCCGCCGCTGCGGCCTCTTTGGGCGAACACCATCAGGCGCGGGTCGATGGACTCATGAACCGGGGCGCCCGGACCGGGCGTGTCGCAAACGCTGCAGTCTGTCATGTCTTGCACAGGCGCTATTCATCGAATTGGCACGGGAATCAAGCATAGAAACCGAACCAAAGTCGCTGCGCCATAAGGGAAGGACTGAGACTTCATCGATGTCGGTGTCGCGTCGGCTCCGAATCGATCGGAGGCGCCAATGCAATACATCAACCTCGGAATCCCCCACGGCTCGACACGCTGCTGCCCGAAGCTGCGTGTTGCAGGTCCGACGGCTGGCCTGGAGCTTCTAGGCTCCCCGAGCCTCGCGAGGAGCCTCGCGCATTTGTGCCGCCGTGCTGATTACGCTGGGGCGCGGCGGCGTTCCGTCGCCGGTGTGCGCATCGCGGAAGCATCTTCCGCCGACGTCACTGCCGTCTCGAACAACCGAATCATCAGGCCGATCCCCTGCTCGTCATCGCTGGCGCAGGGTCCGGCAATACGTCGACGCTGGCCAGCCGGGCGACGCGTCTCGTGCCCGGTGCGCGGCCGTCTGGGCTTCGGTCGAGGTCGACGACGGTTTCCGTTGAAGGGAACTTCTCTTGGCACCGATTCGCAGGAGGATTGCATCGGAGCCTTCGCTCCTGGTCGTTCAATGCCCGCTCGCCCCGGCCGCCCCGATGCCCGTCTCCGACCGCACCTGCTGCGCCAGGAACCCCGCCCGGTCGACCCGTCCGCGCGTGCTGTTCGCATCGAGCAGCGAGAAGAGCCAGATGGCGACG
>Ga0207671_10005272_pt1 | contig 11990 bp, 6 predicted proteins | sample KBSC24metaG_FD_184352 | JGI IMG/M metagenome (GOLD analysis project Ga0207671, IMG submission 184352) | Corn rhizosphere microbial communities from Kellogg Biological Station, Michigan, USA - KBS C2-4 metaG (SPAdes) (version 2) | ecosystem: Host-associated > Plants > Roots > Rhizosphere > Soil... | reverse complement strand
GAGGACTTCGACCTGCGGGTCGGCGATTTCGCCGTCCTCAACCGGGGCGATCCACATCAGCTGTCGGGGTCGGAGGACAACGTGACGGCCGTCCTGCACGTCGACGTTGCACGGTTCGTCGACGTCGATCCGCTGGTCGAGCACATCGTCTTTGCATGCGAATCGTTCGACCTCGCCCGCTACCGCAAGCAGGAGTCGCTGCTGCGTGGCTTGCTCTTGGACCTTCTCGAGGCGACCCTCTCGACGGGGCACGATGCCGGGAGATCGAACATCGTGGCCCGCGACCTGATGCGTCTGCTGTGTGATGGCTATTCGCTGGAGAACTACTACAACCGACAGGCCCCACCCACCCGCCAGCAGCAGGAGAAGTTCCGAACCATCGTGCGATACCTCTGGCGGTATGCCGATCGACGCGACGTCCTCGACGTCATCGCTGACGCCGAATATTACTCGAAATCCTATGTCTCACACTTGGTCAAGGACGTCGGTGCGGTCAGCTTCAGCGATCTGCTGGTGTACTTCCGCGTGGCCCGCGCCGAGATGCTGCTGCTGACGACGGATCAGACCATGCTCGAGATCGCCTCTGCTTGCGGCTTCTCCGACGTGAAGTACTTCACCCGCAGCTTCGTGAACTGGTTCCACAGCTCACCTGCCGAGTACCGCAAACGCCATCAGCCGGACATCCTGCGGGACAACGACATCGGCGAGGTGCCCATCGCACTCACCACCGACCTGATTCGGGAGCACCGTCGCCACGTCGCATCACGCAGTGAGGGGCCCAGGCTCAGCGTGACGCCCATCCTCTTGAAGAACCTCGCGGTGCGCAGGGATCTGTTCAGCTCCCCCGCAGCCAGCGACACCGAACTCGCTGCAGCACCAAGTGACGAAATGCGCTCCGGCGTAGCTCATCTCGTTCCGATCCAGGTCAACGGCGACGACCTGGCTGCCGACTACCTGTTGGACGGCCTGGACTCGTTCGATCAGATCGCCGCGACGCCGTGCCTGGTACTCGAGTATTCGACGCAAACTGCGACACTGGGCCTGATCTCGAATCTGGCGCAACGGCTCGGCGGCCGACGCAACCGGCCCGCAATCTGGCTGACCTACGGCTCGATCCACGAGCGCAGCGGCGTCGACCAGGTGGTCATCCGCGCACGAGATGACCACCGCTTGCAGGTTCAGCCGATCATGGTGCCGTAACGGTAGCTAGCGCAATACCACCGCGGGATCGCCGCGGCGGCGGTAGACGGTGCCGAATCGCGCGTCGATGCGCAGCCACGCAGGCAGCACCCGCACCCGCACCACCTCGTCGGCCGCCACCGACTCCGGCGCGAAGTCATTGCCCCTGGTTCTCGCTTGTGGCAGGAATCCCATTGCGGTCAGCGCGAATACGCACCGCATGGGGATGCCGACCTCGGTATCCCCGGAACGGACGGCGACGACCTCCTGATCGAGCAACGACGCGGGCGGGCCGTGTGCGCTGCTGTGCTCCTTGGCCAACGCAACCCCGCGCTGTGCGAGGTCGAGTACCACGCGGGCGGGCACGTCGTCGAGGTGGACGAACCCGTTGTCGGGTGGCAGCGCACCCCGCCAGGCCGAGTCCATCGCAAACCCGGGATCCACGTAGCCAGAAGGGTCCATGTGGGGCAACGCGCGGGCCAGCGCGTCGGCTCCTGCGGACAGGTCAGCCGGACGCACCCGGCCGCCGACGACGCGGCTGGCGAGCACGTCGAATCCGGTGGAGAGCCAGGCGACCACCTGCCCACCCTGGCGTTCCCGCAGCCGGATCACGCTGGAGTCGTCGAGGCGCAGCGCGGCGTCGACGAAGGTGCTGAGGTCTTCTCGGTGTACGGCGTCCTCGAGCCACAAGCCGCGGTCATTCGGGGTCACCGCTGGTAACGCTGCAGATACTCCCGATGGTGCGGAGCCAACCGCACCAGCTTCTGCTCCTCGATGTCGAACGCCGCCAGCTGGGTCTCGCCGATCACCGCGGGCTTGGAGTCGGGATCGGCGAGCACCGATCGCACCTCGTAGCCGAGGGTGAAGTCGACCGCACGCAGCCGGTTCACCCAAATCGTCACCTGCAGAGGCGAATCCGCGAGCCGCAGCTGACCCTTGTAGGTCACCTTGACCTCGGCGATGAGCAGCCCGGTGGTGGCGAAGTCGTTGGCGAACGGCTCGGTCAGGAACGGGACGCGGGCCTCCTCCAGGATGGTCACCATGGTCGCGTGGTTGACGTGCTGGTACATGTCGATGTCCGACCAGCGCACCGGCACCGGCGTGATGAACCGCTGCGTCACGTACTGGCGCCCGTCCCACTCGTCCTGGTCATGCTCCGAATCTGGCGGGCGGCCACCGACAGGGTCGCCAAGTCCTTCTCGCCGTCCTCGCTGATCTCGGCGAGTGTGCGGCGCGCCCGCGTCACGCGGGAACTATTCGTCAGCTCCCACTCCTCGATCTTCTGCTCGCCGGTCTCGTCGGGTTCGCCGACGGCGAGCACGTCGAAGCACAATGCGCGGAGCGACCCGTAGATGTCGTCACGAATCGCCAAGCGGGCCAACGAATGCCAACGGTCATCGCGCCCCAGCCGCGAAATCGCGGTGAGCAGGGCGTCGGCGCCAAGGCGGTCCATCAACGTGAAGTACGTGTCCGCCACCTCGACGGGATCGCGATCGGCGATGTCGGCGATGTCGATGACGTCGAGCAGGCTGTACTGATACAGCCCAGTCGCGACCATCATGGCCAGGTCCTCGGGGACGCCCTGGGCAACGAACTCACCCGATTCCTTGGCGACGATGGCGCGGTCGTCGCCCCGCAGCCACTCCGACATCCGCGGCGTCAGATCGGCCACCTTCGCGGCGAACCGGTTGATCTCCGCGCCAACCGCCAGCGGTTGCGGGCGGTAGTTGAGCAGCCACCGCCCGGCCCGGTCGATCAGGCGACGCAGATCCAGCGTCATCCGGTCGGTCACCGCGATCGACGCTCCGGCGTCGCCGACCGCCCTGATCTGCCGCCAGACGTCACCGACCTTGAAGATCTCGTCGGTGGCGACGTACGCGCGCACGGCATCGACCGGTCCGACACCTACGTCCTCGCCGACGCGGTAGGCGTAGCTGATCCCCGCGGTGTCGACGAGGTCGTTCACGAGCATCGTCGTGACGATCTCCCTGCGCAGCTGATGGGTGCGGATCTCGGGACCGAAGCGGTCGCGCAGCTGAGCCGGGAAGTAATCGGGCAGCCGGGCCGCGAACACCTCCTGATCGGGCAACTCGCCGGCCAGCAACTCATCCTTGAGCGTCAGCTTGACGTGCGCCATCAGCGTCGACAGTTCGGGTGAGGTCAGACCGACGCCCACCTCGGTGCGCCTGCGGATCTCCTTCTCCGTCGGGAAGGCCTCGAGTTCGCGATTGAGACCGCGCTCGTTGACGAGGTCCTTGATCTGACGGGCGTGCACGGTGAGCAGGCTGGCAGCGTTGGCCCGGCTAGTGCCCATCAGGTCGTTCTGGGAGGCGTTGTCCTCCAGCACCAGAAGCCCGACCTCGTCGGTCATCGACACCAAGAGGTCTGTGCGTTCGTCGACGCCGACCTTGCCCGCGGTGACCAGCGAGTCGACCAGGATCTTGATGTTGACCTCGTGGTCGGAGCAGTCGACGCCAGCCGAGTTGTCCATCGCATCGGTGTTGACGTGCCCGCCTGCCAACTCGAACTCGATGCGGCCGCGCTGCGTCACGCCGAGGTTGCCGCCCTCACCGATCACCTTGGCGCGCATCTGGTTTCCGTTGACGCGCACCGAGTCGTTGGCGCGGTCACCGACGTCGGCGTCCGATTCGGTCTCCGCCTTGATGTAGGTGCCGATGCCGCCGTTCCAGAACAGGTCCGTCGGCGCAAGCATGATCGCCTTCATCAACGCTGGCGGCGTCATCTCCGCGACGTCGTCCGCCAGGCCGAGCGCTTCACGTACCTGCGGGCTGATCGGGATCGACTTCTGCTCCCGGCTGTAGACGCCGCCGCCCTCGCTGATCAGCGCGCGGTCGTAGTCGTCCCAGCTGGAGCGCGGCAGCTCGAACATCCGCTTGCGCTCCACCCACGAGCTGGCGGAGTCGGGGTTCGGGTCCAGGAAGATGTGCCGGTGATCGAACGCCGCGATCAACCGAATGTGCTTGGACAGCAACATGCCGTTGCCGAACACGTCACCACTCATGTCGCCGACGCCGGAGACGGTGAAGTCCTGGGTCTGGGTGTCGATGCCCATCTCGCGGAAGTGACGCTTCACCGACTCCCATGCACCCTTGGCCGTGATGCCCATGGCCTTGTGGTCGTAGCCAACCGAACCGCCAGAGGCAAAGGCATCACCGAGCCAGAAACCGTAGGACTTGGCGACGTCGTTGGCGATGTCGGAGAAGGTGGCGGTGCCCTTGTCCGCAGCGACGACGAGGTAGGCGTCATCCCCGTCCCGACGGATCACCCGGTCCGGCGTCACGACGGCACCGGTGGCGGTGTCTACGTTGTCGGTGATGTCGAGCAGCCCGCTGATGAACAGGCGGTAGCAGGCCACGCCCTCGGCGCGCTGGGCGTCGCGGTCGACCGCGGCGTCACCGGTGGGCACGGGAGGCGCCTTCAGCACGAAGCCGCCCTTGGCACCGACGGGCACGATGACGGCGTTCTTCACGGCCTGGGCCTTGACGAGCCCGAGGATCTCGGTGCGGAAGTCCTCGCGACGGTCCGACCACCGCAGTCCGCCGCGCGCGACATAGCCGAACCGCAGGTGCACGCCCTCCACTCGCGGCGAGTAGACGAAGATCTCGAACTTGGGCCTGGGTAGCGGCAATTCGTCGATCAGCCCTGGGTTGACCTTGACCGAGAGCACGTTCTGCTCGCGTGCCGAACCGGCCCTCGTCACGAAGTAGTTGGTGCGCAACGTGGCCTGGATCATCGCGGCGAACGCGCGCAACACCCGGTCGGTGTCCAGGCTGACCAACGCGTCGATGTCGGCGGCGACGGCAGCCGCCGCAGCGGAGGCATCGTGTTCGGCGTCGGCGGACGGGTCGAAGAGTGCCTCGAACAACTCGACAAGGGAGCGAGCCGTGTGGGGGTTGTCGTTCACCACCGTCTCGACGAGCGACTGGCTGTACGGAAAACCGGCCTGCCGCAAGTACTTTGCATAGGCGCGCAGCACGGTCACCTGCTGCCAGGTGAGTCCCGCCCGCAGCACCAGCTCGTTGAACCGGTCGATCTCGACACGGCCCTGCCAGATCGCGGTCACGGCATCGGCGAACCGTGCGGCGGTGGCCTCACGCCCCGCGTCGTCGTGCTCTTCGGCAATCGCCTGTCGCAACGCGATCTTGAACTGGTAGATCCACACCGGCAGGCCGTCCTGCCGCGTCACGGTGAACGGCCGCTCCTCGAGCACCACCACGCCCATCGACTGCAGCATGGGCAGCAGCTCGCTCAGGGACGCCGACCGTCCACCGAGGTACCAGGTGAGCAGCGAAGCCTGACCATCCGCGCCCTCGGAGAACACCAGCTTGACCGAGTTGTCTTGCAGCTCTTCGATGATCGCGATGTCGGAGATGGCGTCCGACGGGGCGAAGGCCTGCTTGTAGACCTCGGGGAACGCGGTGGAGTAGTGCTCGGCGGCGGCCTGGCCGATCGCCCCCGTCTTCACCGCGCCGATCAGGCGGTCGCCCCAGGTGCGGGCGGCCTCGGTCAGCAGGTTCTGGATCCTTGACTCGTTGACCAGCGACGTATCGACGTCGGCAGGATGAGATCCTGCGGCCAGCCGAACGGTGAAGTGCACGACCGCCCAGGGAGATTCGCTGACCCTGGCGGTGTACTCGATGCTCTCACCGCCGAGCTCGCGGACCAGGATGTCCTGCATCTCGAGCCGGACCGCGGTGGTGTAGCGGTCGCGTGGGAGGTACACCAGACCGGACACGAAGTGCGCGAGCTGATCGGCCCGAAGGAACAGCAGCGCGCGCCGACGGGAGCCGAGATCGACGACCGCCCTGGCCATTTCAAGCAGATCCCGGGCGCTCAGCGCGAAGAGTTCCGAACGCGGGATGGTCTGGATGATGTCGAGCATCAGCTGCCCGGGATGGCTGGGGTCGCCCTGCGCCAACGCCAGCGCTTCGTGGACGCGCCGCGAAATCAGCGGGATCTCGAGCACGTTGGCGTTCGTCGCGGCAACGGTGAACAGCCCGACGAACCGATGCTCGACGGCCTGACCCTGCCCGCCGTGATTCTCGCGGACGACCACGATGAAGGGGTATGCGCCGTAGCGCAGGAAGCTCGGCATCGTGGCCTGTGCGAGCACCAGCAGGTCGTCGGGACCGGTAAGCGGCGGGAAGACGTCGGTGCGCAACCGGAGCACGCCGAGGCGGCTGCTCGGGTCGACCGAGGCCTCGCCGTCGCGCACCGCGCAGCGCTGGTAACCCAGCAGGACGAAGTGCCCGTCGGCGAGCCAGCGCAGCAGCGCGGCGACGTCGCGGCGGTCGTAGCTCGGGAAGAGCCCGGTGCGGTCGGCGTCCAGCGTGTTCGCGAGACCGACCAGGGTGGCGTGCAGCGCCGCGGAGTCGACGGCGACCTGCCGCGCATCGGCGAGCACGTTGGGCAGCGTCTCGGCGGCTTCGGCCACGGCCCTGGTGTCCACCGACGGGGACAGCGCGACGTGGATCCACGTCTCGTCGACGCCGTCGCGGGGTGCCTCCGGGTCGGCGGCAGGCCACATTTCGACGAGCCGGCCCGACGCGTCGCGGCGCACCCGGAACGTGGGATTCATGATCGCGGCGTAGGCGACGCCAACCCGATGTAGCAACACCGTTACGGAGTCCATCAGCATCTGGCTCTGGTCGGTGACCAGTTGCAGGGCGGGCCCGAAACCGCCTGCGTCGTCGGCGGCGTACACCGCGACCTTGGTCTCGCCGATCGTGCGCTGCCCACCAAGACGGCTGTGGGCGGTCAGCAGTGCCGGTGACACCAACCTGCCCGCGACCGACTGGTCGACGGGGGCCGTGATGGCCGAATCGGCGGACGGTGCGTCACCGTGCGGACCCTGATAAGTCTGCAGATATGCCCTTGCGAGTTTGGCGTTGGCATCCTTGCGCAACACCGTCGTATTGGCAGATCCGTCGAAGTCTTCGCCGCTCGGATTCACCGTCATGCCGATTGCTCCTGACTCACATCTGCGCGCCCGCGCTGGCACGCAGGAGCGACACTAGTAGCCCCCCGGGCCGCTTCGCTCCTACCCCGCGGGATTGACCTTCTCGCGGGCCCTGCGGATCTTTCCCCAAGGAATTAGTCGCGGGTCAGCCGTCGGTGAGTCACCCGGTGCGGACGAGCGGCGTCGGCACCGAGCCGCTGCAGCTTGTTCTCCTCGTAGCCGCCGAAGTTGCCCTCGAACCAGAACCACTTGGCCTCGTTGTCGTCGTCGCCCTCCCACGCCAGGATGTGCGTGCAGGTGCGGTCAAGGAACCAGCGGTCGTGGGAGATGACCACCGCGCATCCCGGGAACTGCTGAAGCGCGTTCTCCAGTGAGCTCAGCGTCTCGACGTCCAGGTCGTTCGTGGGCTCGTCGAGCAGGATCAGGTTGCCGCCCTCCTTGAGGGTCAGCGCCAGATTCAGTCGGTTGCGCTCACCACCGGACAGCACGCCAGCGGGTTTCTGCTGGTCGGGTCCCTTGAACCCGAAGGCCGAGACGTAGGCCCGCGAAGGGACCTCGTTCTGGCCGACCTCGATGTAGTCCAAGCCGTCGGAGACGACCTCCCAGACGTTCTTCTTCGGGTCGATTCCGCCGCGGTTCTGGTCGACGTAGCTCAACTTGACCGTCTCGCCGACCTTGACGACGCCGCTGTCCGGCTCCTCGAGCCCGACGATGGTCTTGAACAGAGTGGTCTTGCCGACGCCGTTGGGGCCGATGACCCCGACGATGCCGTTGCGCGGCAGCGTGAAGGACAGATCCTTGATCAGGATCCGGCCGTCGAAGCCCTTGTCGAGGTTGGACACGTCCACGACCTGGTTGCCCAACCGTGGGCCCGTCGGGATCTGGATCTCCTCGAAGTCGAGCTTGCGGGTCTTCTCCGCCTCGGCAACCATCTCCTCGTACCGGCCGAGGCGGGCCTTGTTCTTGGCCTGCCTGGCCTTGGCGCCGGACCGCACCCAGGCCAGTTCCTCGGTCAATCGCTTGTGCAGCTTCTGGTCCTTGCGGCCTTGCACGGCGATGCGCTCGGCCTTCTTCTCCAAGTAGGTGGAGTAGTTGCCCTCATACGGGTAGGCCCGGCCACGGTCGAGCTCGAGGATCCATTCGGCGACGTTGTCCAGGAAATACCGATCGTGGGTGACGGCGAGGATCGCACCCTTGTAGTCGGCGAGGTGCTTCTCCAGCCACAGCACGCTCTCGGCGTCCAGGTGGTTGGTCGGTTCGTCGAGAAGCAACAGATCGGGCTCCGAGAGCAGCAGCTTGCACAGCGCCACGCGACGCTTCTCGCCACCGGACAAATGGGTGACGGGCTCGTCGGCCGGCGGGCAACGCAGGGCGTCCATCGCCTGCTCGAGCTTGCTGTCGAGGTCCCAGGCGTCGGCCGCGTCCAGCTCCTCCTGCAGCTGACCCATCTCTTCCATCAGCTCGTCGGAGTAGTCGGTGGCCATCAGCTCGGCGACCTCGTTGTACCGGTTGAGCTTCGCCTTGATCGGCACGCCGTCCTCGACGTTCTCGCGGACGGTCTTGGACTCGTCGAGCTTCGGCTCCTGCATCAGGATGCCGACCGTGGCGCCGGGCGCAATGAATGCGTCGCCGTTGTTGGCGATGTCCAACCCGGCCATGATCCGCAAGACGCTCGACTTGCCAGCCCCGTTGGGGCCGACGACGCCGATCTTCGCGCCCGGAAGGAAGTTCAGGGTGACGTCGTCAAGGATGACCTTGTCGCCGTGCGCCTTGCGGACCTTCCGCATCGTGTAGATGAATTCGGCCATGCCGTTGGATGCCTTTCGTGGACTGAATCGCGCCGCGCACCATCCTAGGCGTGGCCGGGCGCTACGCCGTCAGTGGTAGTCCCTCGGCCGTCAGGTCCTCATCGTCGTCGTCCGTGGCGGGCTCCACGGCGTCTTCGACGTCGGCGGGCTGCTCGTCGCTCGATCGCTTGAGCCGTTCGAGCCGGACCGTGCTCCGTGCGAGATCGGGTCCTACCGCGGTGGCGCGGACCTCGACCGACGTGCGCCGAACGCCTTCGCGATCGTCGTACTCGCTGGTGTGGACGTGTCCCACGACGATCACGGGATCGCCCTTGACCAGGTGCCCCACGCCTGCGACGAGACGGTTCCAGCAACTGACCGAGACGAACAACGACTCGCCCTGCTCCCAGGCTCCTTCTGCGGTGCGTCGACGGGAATTGCTCGCCACGCGGAATTTGACGACGGCGTGCTCGCCAACGCGGCGATGCACCGGATCGGTGACGATGTTGCCGACGATGTGGAACGGGGTCTCGAACATTGGTGCTTCCTCTCGTACTGCGGCGACGCGGTGTGCACCGCCGGTACGACCAATCCACCGCGTGGTGCCGACGGCGGTGCGACACCCGATGCCGGCCTCGGCTCGGCCTGTGGATGAAGTTCGCTCTGTGGAGTCGCGGGGTTACCTGTCGGCCGCTAGGTTTGGCGCCATGACGGTCTGGATCAACCGCCGCGACGACGACGACATTGCCTCCGACCTGGCCGCGAGCACCGCCGGCGGGGGCGCCCTCGCAGGGTTCAGGCTTGCCGTCAAGGACAACGTCGACGCCGAAGGACTGCCGACGACGGCCGGCTGCCCCGAGTACGCGTACCGTCCCGACCGCGATGCAGCCTCGGTGGCAGCGCTGCGCGCAGCGGGCGCGGTGGTGGTCGGCAAGACCAATCTGGACCAGTTCGCCACAGGCCTCGTCGGCACCCGCTCGCCCTACGGCGCCGTGCCCGACAGCCGTCGCCCCGACTACATCAGCGGAGGCTCGAGCTCGGGGTCCGCGGTGGCGGTGGCCAGCCTCGAGGCCGACATCGCCATCGGCACCGATACCGCGGGTTCGGGTCGGGTGCCCGCCGGCCTACAGGGCATCGTCGGCATCAAGCCGACGGTCGGCGTCGTAAGCACCGACGGCGTCGTGCCGGCGTGCGAGTCATATGACTGCGTCACGATCTTCGCCCGCGACCTGGACGTCGCCAACCGCGCGATGGGCGTGATGGCCGCTGGTGCTCCGCAGCGGCCGTGGCCCGCCGACGCGAAGCTGGCAGCGCCGCCCAACCCCGTCGTCGCCGTGCCCTCCGAGCTACCCGGCCTCGACGCCGAGTGGCGCGCCGCGTTCGACGCCTCGGTCAGCGCGCTGAGCGACGCCGGCGCCCGCGTCGTCACCGTCGACATCGCACCGTTCCTCGCCGCCGCCAAGCTGCTCTACGACGGCGCCCTGGTCAGCGAGAGATACGCGGCCGTAGGCGAATTCATCGACGCCAACCCGGATGCCACTATCGATCCGACGGTGGGCCGGATCATCACGGGTGCGCGCGACGTCCCCGCACACCAGCTGGTCCGCGACCGCCGGGAGGTGGCGCGTCTGCGCACCGTGGCGTTGGCGTCCCTCGACGGCGCCGACGCCTTGCTGGTGCCGACGGCGCCGATGCACCCGACCCTCGACGAGGTCGCCGCCGATCCCGTCGGAGTGAACTCCCGGATGGGCACCTACACGAACTTCTGCAACCTGTTCGACATGTGCGCGGTGTCGGTACCCGCTGGTATGGCGGGTGACGCCCAGTTCGGGATCACCGTGCTTGCGCGCGCGTTCGACGATGCGGTAGCACTCGACGTCGCCGCGCTGGCATCGGGAACCGAAGCGCCACAGGATGTTTGGCCGCTGGCGGCCGCGGACGTGACCGAGCTGGTGGTGTTCGGCGCGCATCTGCGGGGCGGGCCGCTGGTCCATCAGCTCACCGACGTCGGGGCCCGTTGGGCAGGTGAGCTGACCACGTCCGCGCGCTACCGGATGACCCTGCTGCCGACGACGCCACCCAAACCCGCGATCACGCGGGTGCCCGGATCCGGCGGTACCGCGTTGAACGCGCACCGCTGGCTGCTCTCCCCCGCCGCGCTCGGACGTTTTCTGGCCGCGCTGCCCGCGCCGATGCAACTCGGCAAGGTCGAATTCGACGACGGCACCTGGCGGACGTCGTTCGGCTGCGACGGCGCCGCCGCCGATGCTGGTGTCGACATCAGCGACTTCGGTGGCTGGGCCGCGGCAGTCGCTGCGGGCGCGGTCGGCTAGCCCCACCGAAAGTACTGCTGTTCGCACCCCTTCTCGAGCGACGCGTGCAACAAGCGTGCACTCGGCGGTTAGCGCGAACCCGCGTCCCGCCGCGCCATTTCGGCCAGCATCGCGTTGTAGGCCGCCAGGTCGGCGCCGTCGTCGCGGTCTGCGGCGCGGTCCAACCGTTTGGCGTCGCGTCGGTCGCTGCGCGTCCACTGGATCAACAATGCAATCAGCACCAGCACCAACGGGACTTCGCCTGCCGCCCAGGCGATTCCGCCGCCGAGGCGCTGGTCGCCGATGAGGTCGGTGTGCCAGTACAGCTTCAGTGACTGGTAGAAGCTGCCCGCGAGCACGGTCTGGCTGCCCATCAACAGCACGCCGAAGAACGCGTGCAGCGGCAGCGATGCGAACACCACGCCCAGCTTCGCCAGAGGCGGGATCGGCCGCGGCGTCGGGTCGACCCCGATGACCACCCAGTAGAAGAGATAGCCCGACAGCAGGAAGTGCAGGTTCATCGCGAGGTGCGCGGCATGACTGCCTGCGGCTGCGTCGAAGATGCCTCCGAAGTACAGACCGTAGAAGCCTGCGACGAACAGCACGGTGGCGACGATCGGGTTGGTGAGGAACTTCGACACCCGGCTGTGCAGCGCCGCGAGCAGCCACTCCCGCGGACCAGGCGGATCGGCGCGCCCGGCGGCCGGCAACGCGCGCAGGGCCAGCGTGACG
>Ga0207671_10005267_pt1 | contig 11996 bp, 10 predicted proteins | sample KBSC24metaG_FD_184352 | JGI IMG/M metagenome (GOLD analysis project Ga0207671, IMG submission 184352) | Corn rhizosphere microbial communities from Kellogg Biological Station, Michigan, USA - KBS C2-4 metaG (SPAdes) (version 2) | ecosystem: Host-associated > Plants > Roots > Rhizosphere > Soil... | reverse complement strand
TTTGTAGTGGCGCCGTTCAACGCCCAGAGGCACGCAAAACTCAAATCCCCATAGATCACCGCCTGCAGACCGCGGGTTCGGGCACCGACGACTTTCTGACGCCTGCCGGCGTCTGAAACTCTAAACGTTTGCCGCCTGGCAGGTTTTGGCGAGGCGCCTGAAAAGCCGGACATCCGCTGGCTTTGAACTACAGGCTCGACTCAAGATCGCTGATGATCGCGTTTGGAGATCCTGGTGAAGCAAGGAGAAGGAAGTGGGATGTCCGCGATCCGATCCAGCGCTGAAGAGCGCGAGGCACCCCATTGCTCCTTTACGGTCGAAGGCGACCTTAGTTCGCCATAATAATGTGGTCTACCGCGCGCCTGCCGCAAGCAAGCGCTGGAAATTCTCGATTTCCGTCATGATAAGACCACTGAGGCCGAGAGCATCGACCTCCAAATCGCGCATAGCCGCTATTATTGGGGCGGGATTTGACTGAGCATGGATGATCTCGGCCTCGGCAAGCCTCGAAGCGACCGCCGCCGACACAGCCAGCGTCGATGATCGAGATAGACCGAGTGACATCAAGGCCAACTGCACGGGGCCCCGGACGCCAAACTCAAGGCGGAGCGTCAAATCCGGGATTTGCGATACGAGCACTTCTTCGTCACGCCTCATGAGAACAAGGCGTGCGATGTCACTGTAACAAGCTAGATAACGCGGCGCTTGAAAGCGCGCAATTTGCTCAACGTCCTCTAGCGTATTTCGTATGATCTTGGCCAGAGAGTCGAGCTTATCACGTTTACGCAAGTTCTTGATCCGATCTGCGATAAGTCTCTTGATCGGATATCCAAGCATCCAATTCGTCGTCAGGATGCCCAGCGATACGCATCGCGCTCCTGACCCGAACGCCGTAGTCATGTGATAGCTCATCATCTCAAAGATGCGGGCGTAGACCTTACTGGCCTCGGGATCTTCTGGATCAACTGGCAAAAAACGCTCGATCTCTTCAAGCTTGGTGAGCGCCCCTATCATACGGGACATGGCGAACGGACTGATTCCTGCGTGGCGGCGGAGCCATTCCGCCGGAACCTGCTCAATCCCTGCGATAGCTTCTCCAAGCGCGGCATCAACGCGCGCTAATGTCACCTTATCTGCACGGTTCCTCCAGGGAGCGTCGACCAGCGATCCGTTTGCGTTACGGACCGCCGCGAAATAGGAGACAGCGGACTCGAGGTCCTTGTTCTTATCCGCAAGGCCGCTTGGAGCACCCGAAGCGATATACTCAATCAATCGATCGTCATCCTTGAGCAACCGATCAGTGGTTCGTTCGATCTTGTAGCGCCCACGCTGACGGGGCAGCGTGTCTCCCCAGGCGTCCGCATCGTCAGTGTCGATGCATATAACGTTCCCCTGAAACTCTTTGCCCCACCGCCCGGCTCGCCCAGCGAGATTCCAAAAATCAGCCGGAGTCATCCGGTCCTTCTTGCCTTTGCGTGGAGCGCGGACCACAATCGATCGGCAAGGAAGATTGACCCCTTCTACGAGCGTCGAAGTGCACACCAGGTACTTTATGCTGCCGTCCCGAAAGAGATCTTCGATAGCAGTGCGTAGAAGGAGCGGCATATTCCCGTAGTGAAAGGCGACACCTTTCTGGAGTACGCTACGCAGCTTAAAATCCCTGTGGATGGTATCTTCGCAAAGCGCATCGAGCGCCTCAATTGCCTCTGATCTCTCGACAGCATCGAGCCGTTTAGCAATATTTTCAGCCAACCCCTCAGCAGATGCGGCGCCATCCGCGTAGATAAGTATCCCACCCTCACCCGTATCCGATAGAATTGCGAGTTCCGCGATGCGGTCCGTCACACCCGACAATGATGTCTTGGCTTGAAACCGACCGATCGGAATACTCTTATCTTCCTTCCGCAAGCTCAAAATCCAGCCTTTGCGATCATCGCTGGCGCGTGCGATCCACAGGAGGTTCTGATTTACTGTAGCATCGTCACTTCGAAGCGGCCCCTTACTTGCGTCATCTGGGGCATCACTAAGCAAAACTTCCGGATTTTCCGTTAGTGGAGAGGTGAAGATCACGCGGAGCCCGGGATTTGCCGAGGCAACTTGTTCGATCACGTCTTCAAGCAGAATGCCGCGCGAGCTGTCTCCGACTTTATGCGCCTCATCGATTACGAGCGCATCAATGCCCAATGGGCCAAATTTCTGCAGATAATAGTGTAGCCTTTCTTGCGTAAATATCAGGACCTCCCGGTTCGATATCGTAGCTCCGCTCGAATGCGGAAGGGAACGTAGATCGATATCATCGTAGCCTGAGCTGCTTACGATTGCGCGAAGATCTGTTTCAACCTGTTGAACGAGCGCTCTTGTCGGTGCAATGTAGACTACCCTCGAAATTTCATCTCTGGCAATTCGATCAACTATCCACTGCGTAAGTATGAAGCTTTTACCTGCAGATGTCGGAGCGGACATCGATAGCCACTGCGATTGTTCTGCGGCAGCCCAGAAGCGCCGTTGGAAGCGGTTGGCAAAAATGCGATTGCCGCCGACCAGGTCGATGCGATTTTCAAAAGATCGCCTTGCCCAATCAATGCCTTGCACTGTTCCAAGTCGCGCCTCCACGTGAGGAGCAGCGCAGCCTCGCTCGACCGCTAACGATATCGTGCGGCGGTTGGAAAGCGAATCCAGAACTACCAGCGCAGCGTCGCGTTCGTTTCGAGTGCATTGATCGTCCTGGAGTGCGCAATACGATATCCGCAACGCTATCTCTTCAGCGGCGGCAAACTCGCTCGGCGCGAGCGCGCTGGCGCAGAATAAAAGGTATGGCCAATCTGGCTTCAGGTCGAAGTCGGACTCAAAGGTAATCAGGTTGGGAAACTGACGACGAACTGAGGCGACCTCAAGTGCACGGAAGGCACTGCGAAATCCGTTATCGGCCATGATCCAAGTCTGAAGTGAGGTACGAGACAACCTACCTCGCTCCAACAGCCTTGAGGATCTTCTTTCGAAAATCGGCAACGGACGGGAAGGGCACGAGGAACACGTGCAGATCTATCTCCGAAAGCTGTCGCGCTGAAATATGCTTTCCTACCGCTTTTTTCCAGCCCACGACGCTTTCCAAGACCCTCTCTGCAATGATTGCCGGGTCTGCCTTTTTTGGATGCGCGGGATAGGTGGCGTCGTCAAAACCAACGAGCGCAAGACCTCCAAATTTCAAATGTCGATAGTTTGGACTTTTGATATTCAGATAGTCCTTGATCGCGTTTTCGAGCAGCTCGTCGTCCAGATCTGTATTGTAGCGGAGCAGATTGAGATCTCGGTCGCGTTTGGCTTTGGAAGAGGCTGGCTCGATCAGGAACGGAGCCAGGCTCTTGATACATTCTCGAACGGCGCCAGCGAACGTTCGATGAAGCTTGGACTCACCCCACCAGAGGCAAAGCTTACCATCTTTCGGGTCAACAGAGGCATGAACACCGTCCGCGCCGTGGTAATGGACATCTGCGGCCGTCTTAAGGTGCATTTTGGCGAGCACCTGAGGATAGCCAAGCAGGAACTCGCTTATGCAAAACAACAGGAGCTCGCCGCCCTCCCCAGTTTGACTGAGGTGCGTAAAAAGCGCGCGCGCTTCGGCCGCCAGCGCTACGAGCGGCCCTTTGTAATTGTGTTTGGTGCAAAGTTCCGTGGCTTCTTGAACCTTGGAACGTGGGATCGCGTATTCGAGGACAGCGGCGCAGATCGCTTCTATGAGAAGATCAGTACGAAGCCATCCATTGCCGTCAGTTCCTATTGCGTAGCAATGAGCACGCGCGAGCGTTCCATCTATCTCGGCATTTGCCTCGAGCGTAATCAGATCTTGCGCCAGAATGACGGGACCACCGCGAGCAATTTGCGCAAACGCAGCTGCGAGGGCCGGTGATTCTGGAAGAGCCGCGGTTATCTTTCCGGGAACCTGGTTCATACGAGTGAGTGAGCGCTGATCCGGACATAGCGGCAATGGTTATCCAAATGATCGCCCACCCTCTGATTCCCCGAGCGGCATATTATCTTTCTGTTTTTATCTGCCAAGCGCTGATCCAGATCGGTGCGGTCGAAACAGCTTCAAAATGAGAATATCTGTCCTCAGATGGTGCTTACATGGCTTGCTTGGTACTGGCCCCTCTAGGAGCCGACTGACTGCTGAAGCGCCTCTCCATGCCGGCGCGTCAAGCCCCGATTTGACCTTATGGAAGCGTCGAGAAAAGTCGCTCTCGCCAATCCCCGTCAACCGATACACGGGTGCCGATCACGGCCCAGCTCATTCGTAGAATGACGACGTGTCGACTTCCATGTCGGATACGTGGTGGATTTCGTTCACGTTCACGACGCCGCCCGTCATACGGCACTTGAACGGATAGTCGTCCGTCATCGTCGCCCCGTCTCCGGCGGCGCGATCGGAGCCCGACCCGTAGTTGAGCTCAACATACACGGTTCCCTCCGCCTCGTACTCTATGTCGGCTGCGCCGATCGAAAGGACGCGCACCCCCTCCACATCCACCTGCTCAACGACCGAGTGCGTGGACAGCAGGTCGATGATGTCGTTCGATTCCTGCAGGAAGGCCCCGAACACCTGCGCGCTCGCGCCATGCACAACCGCGTCCGCCACGGATTCCCGCAGATCGGAGACAGCGTAGAGGAACTCGCTGACCGCAGCGACGACCTCTGTCGCGAAAGATTCGATCTCGTTTACATCGGTCAGCAGGGTGCCAGGCTTCACGTGCGTCCGCTTGTTGAGCTCGGCCATCTCCCGCTTCATCGACCGGTGCATCTCGGTGACGTCGACGCCGAGCGCGGAGACAGTCTTGTCCGGCATGCCGCCTTGAACCGCGAACGTGGTGCGCTGGCGACGCGTCGGCCGGTCGGCCTCCTCAACGTACCAGGATGCCTTCTCCACCTCCCCGTCCGGCGCCATGCCGTGTAGCAGGTAAGTTACGACCTCGCGGAGCGCAGCCGCGAAGAGGTGCGCCCGGATGGGGTTGGCTCCCACCAGCACTTGGAGGCCGCCGTCCAGGAGAAGCCTCGAGAAGTCGTCGGGAAGCTGTTCCCTCAGCGCATCCTGTCCCTCGATCATTCCGTCCTCGCGTTGCCGTCATCAAGCGCCGTAGATTGGGAAGGCGGCGCGTACAGGCAAGTCCATCTACGAATGACCGACTGTGTCGACGTTCTGATGCCTGATCATGCCGATATCATGCCCCAAAGCACAGCCGATTGGTGATCGACGAAGCATTGCCATCCGACAATCCGATCAGCGCACCGCCCTTAGTACAAGGGCGACTAACGGCCGCGGATACGTTTGGGTGCCGTCAATGCTAGGGTCCGGCAATGCTAGGGTCCGGGCGCAGCCTTCATCCTTAACGATAACAGGTTTTGGAGGACGAAGGGGCGCCAGCCGCAACTCTGTGCAGATTCAGTAGCAGGAACTGAAAGTAGCGTAGCTCATAGCTCACCGGCGTTAGGTAGCGCTGCGAAGCAGATCGCGAGAATCGACATCGCATGCGGTGTGGGACAGCCGGCTGGCCAGCTAAGACTTCGGCCTGGGCTTTCCTCTGAGCCGGGCCAACTCGTCGCGCATGAACCGCCTTAGCTTCTTGGTTTGCTTCCGGATAGCGGGCGACGCGAGAGTGTTGGCGGAGCGCTTGGCGTAGTTGAGGAAGTTACGGCTGCCCGCGCCCGTGAACCGCATGTGGAGTTTGCGCGTGTAGATTTGCTTGGCGCGCCCTTGGGCGATGGCGGCGTTGCCGACGCGCTCCGTTTTCCGAACCGCCCGCTTGGCGGTCCGCCACTGGCGGGAAAGCGACTTCATCCGGAGCCGGGCGTCCACATGCCCCAGCTGATACCCGAGATACTGGAAGGTGAGGTTGCTTGCCGGCGCGTGGAGAGTGACGACTTCCGTTTTCGAGCTCTGGATCTTGAGTGCGTGTTCCTCGAGCTTCTTCTCGACCAGCTCCTTCAAGACGCTGGCGCGGGTCGGAGGGCAGGCGACGAGGATGTCGTCGGAATATCGCTGGTATAGCGCCCCCCGCTTTGCGGCCTCGGCCTGCATCTCGATGTCGAACTGCGACATGTAAAGGTTGGAGAGGCAAGCGCTGATCGGCGTGCCTTGGGGTATGCCGACGGTTCCGGGGTTTTTCTCGATGGTCACGCCTAGCTTCTTCAGTTCGGCGATGGTGGTGAGCGGATGCCGGTTGCGCTCCTTCAACCGCTGCGCGAGTTCCCCAAACTTCTTGAGCTCGTCGAGATGGATGAAACGGTAGCGCGTGACGGCGCGCAGCACAGCCATCCAGTCGTCAGGCAGCTCATCACATCCAAGTATCCACTTGAGCCGCGCCTTCAGCCGCTTGTGGTCAAGACTGTCGAAGAAGCCCGTCACGTCAAAGCACATGACCGTAAGCGAAGGATGCGAGCGGACGAAGTCCTCGACGCGTCTGGCGAAGTGGTAGTTAGCCCGGCCCAGCGCGCGGTAGGCGATCACAGTATCGTCGAGACCGTTGTCGGCATACCATTTGTCGAGCCGCGTCACGATCTCCGCGGCATATTTGGACAGGATGCAGGCATCGCGGTGGGAGGCGAACATGATCGGCCGTTCTTTGGGAACGGTCTTTCCCTCCTTCACCTTGTAGCGCTTCTCCGTCTTCACGTAATGGATCAGCGGTGACCAGGGGTGCGCCGCGACCTGCTCGGCGGTCAGCCCTGCCGCGAAGGCGGGCTTCACTGGCATATCGAGATGGAGGTATCCGCGAGGGCGGAACCATTCGGGCGGTTTCATACCCGAAGCGTATCAAGAGCAGAGTCCGAGGGCCAGTCTTGACCCGAGACCCCGGCTAGGCCGGAAACCCTCGGACGCACACCACAATCCACCCCTGTTTGGCCTGTGCGAGGCCGCTCTTCGGTGCGGGTCTAGAACGCTAAGTGGTATAGTGTAATCGAGGAGGTCATCGGAGCCATGCTCATCAACCTGGTGCTCGCACTCGCGGGCCATCTGGTGCCCGGCTTTGCCGGAACCATCAGTCTCATCGAGCGGCTTGCACGTTGCAACGATCGTATCCGTCGGCCAATTCCGGGGACCTCACGTATGTGGTGAGCCGGTCGATTGAAGACAAGGCGTCGAATAGACGAATTCGTTTCTTCGCCGATGCGAAATCCTGCTGCGCCGAGCCGCCGTGTGACACATTGCACTCTATCTTGTGGTTTTGATATATCGAACGCACAAAATGGAGATTCTCATGTCGCACAAGCAGCCCGGACTAGACGGTCGGCACCGCGATGCCGATGGCCGCATCAGCCAGAAGCATGGAAACACGCGGGTCGACACCCTGCGCGAGACTTATGGAGAGGATTTCGCCCAAGGTTCGCGAGGTGATATGCACCTGTCGACGCTTCTGAAGCGCTCAGGCGCCTCGTCGCTCAGCGAATACCTCAAGGATCAAAAGTAAGCTAACCGCGCCAGGCTGAACGATCGCGACACGCTCGGTCCCTATTTTACCCGATCTCCGCCGTCCCGTCATCGGGCAGCATCGCCCGTGGACAAAACGTCGCGACCTGCCGCGCGCGGTTTCGGCCATTGGCAGGGCCCAATCTGGAATCTCCGGTTCTGAAAGAGGTTGCCATTGCCAGGCACTGGGTGAAATACCGGAAACTCCAGGTCTCGTCATTTGGACGAGAGAGCGTCTCTCTACGCCTAAACAAGTAGCCCGTCCGTTATTGGAAAGCGCACTTGAATGCGTGAACGGCGACAAGTGAGCGCTTTGGAGCATCACCGCTCGCGACCAGAGTCGGTCGTTTAGATTACTAGCGCTGCTTCTTCGTCGTGGCCGCGTTAAAGTCGGGATCTTTCTTCGCCACCCAATCGACGAACTTGCGCACGTTTGCGTTGGCTAGCAGCCCCTCCACATCGGTTCCGTGGCGCTGCAGCTCCGCGTTCGTGAAGTTGGCGATCAGCGTCTGCTGGCAAATGGGGTGCATCGGAACGACGTCGCGCCCGCCACGGCTCTTGGGCACCGGATGGTGAAGGACGGTCGTCTTGCCCATCGGCCTGCCGCAGAGCCAGCAGGCGACGACCTCGACCAGCTTCTCGTCGTCCTGCTGCGGATACTCAATCGGTCCGTGCTTCGAATGCTTGCGGGCCATGTGTCTTCCTGAACGGCAAAGGAGCCACCCTTAACGCGCGGAAGCGCCACGTGCCAAGCGAGCCGCGGGCGCAGAAAGAACTCGTCTCTGGACACTGGACAGCGACGTCCACGGATGCCTATCGGCGGTCCATGCCCATCGTCGCCACCATTATGAACTCGACCACCGGTCAACCCATCCAGCGCATGTCGTTCGGCCGCATGCCCAAGCCGTGGGCCTCCTTCACGCTGGAAACCGGAGAGATGGTAAAGGCAGATCGCGTCGACGTCGGTAAGCCTGCGCCGGGAAAGGTGGTCGCGCCCGTTTCGGTGTGGGTTACTCCGAAGGCATGAACGCGGTCGCGAAGAGGTCAATGCCATGGGACGGCGCAGCCGTTCGACGGTGGCTCGAGGCGAGGATCGCCGCGGCCAGGGCCGACCAGGTCTCGGCGGAGAAATTCGGCAGGGAGCGCCAAGACGACTGCGACAAGGCCGCGGCGGAGGAGATGGTCTGCGCCGCCCTACGGAGCGAGGCAGCGACAAATGATCAGCCGGCTTTCATCGCCGTGTTGAAGGCACTGGCTGAACACGACGAATACATCTGGCGGGGCATCTACAACGATGCGCGGTTCGACCGGCATGCGCGTACCTGCATAAGGACGCTGATGAAGATGGCGAAGGCGAACGAAGGCTTCGGGAACCTGACGCGATACCAGAAAGACCGCTGAGGCCTCTTTTAGAAACGCGAGAGACCACGCCGTCCAACGTCGGGTTCTGGGAGAATCGGACGTTGAAGCCCCGAGCGGGATCGGCTGCTTCATCCCAGACAAACTCGTTCCGAGCGATCAGCCGCTGCGGAGGTCCTCGAAAAGCTGACGGACGGCAACTTGGAAGCATCGAAAGGCAGATCTACGACCGACATTGGCGCCTATCAGCCATACCAACCACTTTAATCTCAGATCGATCAATGACTCGCCTGCGTGGGCCACGAATCACTCGACCGACCGGAGCCGGCTCGGCAGCAATTCGCCGCGATCCTTCAGGATCGGATAGGCGGCGGCTTCGACGAGGTGGCTGTTCACCCGCTTCAGGTCCCGCAACGCATCGAGGTGGAGCGCGCTCGTCTCGACCGCCTCGATGCTGCCGGACCGCAGCCGGCGGAAATGCGCCGCGGTCGCATCGTCGTCCATCGTCCGGAACGTCTCCTTGCGGGCGGCCAGATCGCGGGCGGCCTTGGTATCCCCGCTGAGGAAGACCGCGACGGCGAGGCGGAGGGTCTCCCGCAGCGCATCGACCTGGCGGACGAGATCCTCCTGCCCTTCCCGCGAGAAGGCGACCCCGCGCTTGATCCGCCGCGATGCGATGCCCAGCAGCCCGCGCGAGACGAGATCGCCGGCCTGCTCGATGTTGATCGAGAACATCAGGATGCGGACGAGCTTGCGCTCATCCTCCTCGCCCAGGCTCGCGGCGTCGATCGCCAGCAGATTCTCCTTGATGGCGCGGTTGAGGCCATCGAGCCGGTCGTCGAGCTTGCGGGTATCGTCGATGCTCTTCCGGCTCGGGTGGAGGAGCGCGCCGTGGAGCCCGGCGATCATCTCCTCGAGCACCTCGGCGAGGCGCAGCGCCTCCCGCGTCGCGCCGGCGAGCGCGACCGTCGCCGAGACGTTCGCCGTCACATTCTCCAGATAGCGCGGGGCGCCCGGCGCATCGGGATCGACGCGCGCCGGCAGCCAGCGCGCCAGCAGCGCCGCATACGGCGTCAGCAGCGGGAAGAAGAGCAGCGCCAGCACCAGGTTGAAGCCGGTATGGAAATTGGCCACCGCCCGGGCGGGATCGCGCTCGATGCTGGTGACCCATGGCGTCACCATCGGATAGAGGACCAGCACCAGCAGCACGCCGAAGGCGCGGCTGAGCAGGTTGCCGAGCGGCACGCGCCGCGAGGCCGGGTCGTGCGCGGCCCCCTCCAGCACCGGATTGACCGCGGTCCCGATATTGGCGCCGAGCGCCAGCGCGATCGCCGCCGGGACGGGCAGGACATGGTTGGCCGCCAGCGACATGGCGAGCAGCACGATCGCGACGCTGGAATGCGCGCCCCAGGTCAGCACCGCGCCGATCACCACGATGAAGACGATGTGCGCCGCCATGGCGGTGAGGAAATCGCGCACCATCGGCTGCGCCATCATCGGATCGAGCAAGGTCAGGAACTGGTGCAGCGCGAACAGCAGCAGGCCGAGCCCAATGAACACCCGGCCCGAATCCTTGAGCCCCGCCGAGGCCTGGCGGAACAGCAGGAAGCCGGCCAGGATCAGGATCGGCGCCACCACGGTGACGTCGAACGCCAGCAGCTGGACGATGAGCGTGGTGCCGACATTGGCGCCGAGCATGACGGCGAGCCCCGGCGCGAGGCCGATCAGCCCCTCCGCGGCGAAACCCGTGACCATCAGCCCCGTCGCGGTGCTGCTCTGGAGCAGCGCGGTGACACCCAGGCCGGCCAGGAAGGCGGTGAAGCGGTTGCCGATCCGGCGGGCGAGGAACAGGCGCAATCGCGCGCCGAGCGCACGCTGCACCCCGGTCTGCACCATATGCACGCCCCACAGCAGCAGCGCCACCGTGCCGGCGAGATCGAGAAAAGTGAGGGTGATGCTCGTCGGTCCTGCTCCTTGACGCTCGTTCCGGGCGGAACGGCCCTGCCCGGCGGCCTCTCCCTACCACAGATAGCCCGATGCGGATCCGGTTCGATATTTTTGTGCGCCACAGCAAATCGAATCCGTTTTTGGTCCGAAACGATTTATGATGCCCTTGATTCGACCGAAATGGACGGATGATGGCCATCGACTCCGTCTTCGGACGATCGGACGCGCCTGCGGCGGCCCGATGCCGGCCCGCCGTCTCGCCGCGTCCGGCGGAGGTTCATGATCATGTCAGGTCGGTGACGGATGCTCGATTTCTCCACGGACGATCTCCCGCCCGAACAGCGCTTCGAGCAATGGCGCGAAATACGCGCGAAAAATCTGTTCGGGGTGACGATCGAGCTGCCTCGCGCACGGCGGGACGCGTTTCACGGCTTCTTCCGCGCGCGGACGCTGGGCACCGCCGTCGCTTCGGACATGCGGGCGTCCGCCTATAACGTCAGCCGCACCCCTTCCGACATCGCCCGGGTCGCCGGGAACAGCCTGTGCATCGGGTTGCAGGTGCTCGGCCCGGGCGCGCTCGACATCGGCTTCGATCGCATCGAGACCGTGCACGAAGGCGACATGACGATCGGCCATTCGGACCAGCCTTATGCCGGGCATCCGCACAGCGAGAAGGACTTCCACTTCCGCCTGCTCCGGATTCCGATCGACGACGCCCTCACCCTCGGCAGGCCGGTGGACGACCTGCCGTCCGCCAAGCCGATACAGGACAAAGCGATCATGCGGCCCTTCCGGGCATTGTTCGATGCGCTGACCGTCGGGCGGCCGGATGCCGCCGATCCCGGCGCGGACATCCTCCACGTCGCGCGCCTGGGGCTCGCGCTCCGCCATCGGCTTCCATCGCGGGCGCCCGAGGTCCGCGCCGCGGTCCGCGCGGGCCTTCGCCATGCGGCGCTCGACATCCTGGATCGCCATTCCCGCCGCCCGGATCTCACCCCCGCCCTGGTGGGGCACATGCTCGGCATATCGGTGCGGCAGCTGCACATCCTGTTCGAGGAGACGGGCCGGAGCTTCGCGCGGACCCTTGCGAGGAAGCGCGCCCAGGCGGCGCACGACATGCTGCTGCGCCGCCCTGCGCTGTCCGTCACGGAGATCGCCTTCGCGTGCGGCTTCGACAGCCTCGCGACCTTCTACCGGGCGTTCCGCACCCTGTACGGCATGGCGCCCGGAG
>Ga0207671_10005261_pt1 | contig 12006 bp, 15 predicted proteins | sample KBSC24metaG_FD_184352 | JGI IMG/M metagenome (GOLD analysis project Ga0207671, IMG submission 184352) | Corn rhizosphere microbial communities from Kellogg Biological Station, Michigan, USA - KBS C2-4 metaG (SPAdes) (version 2) | ecosystem: Host-associated > Plants > Roots > Rhizosphere > Soil... | reverse complement strand
CGTTGTCCGTGCCTTCGAACTCCTGCAGGCCCGCCACGATCGTACCGCGCGCCAGGCCCGTGATCGCCGCTACCTGCGACACGCCGCCGCGTCCGATCACCTTGGCTTCGGCAGCGGCGAGTGCCCGGCGCTGTCGCTCGTCCAGGCGGTCCCGCATCAGTTCCCAGCGCTGCCCAATCGGCGAATCGGCTTGCATGGACCGCAAGCCTAACCGATTCAGAAGAAATGCATAACTTATTTATTAACGGTGCCTAAACATAGTCGCACGGCAATCCCTTGTCACCGTGGTCAGTCGATCCAAGCCTTCCCAAGACTCCGGACTCGCGCGGCGTTCAGCATTTACTGTCGAGTCATGCTGACGACCGTACTCGCCGATACTCCTTGGGTGTCATGCCCTTGATCTGCAGGAATCGTCGGCTGAAGTTCGCCACGTTGTTGAAGCCGACTTCATGGCTCACGTCAGTGATGAACAGGTCCGTCTCCATCAGCAACTGGCAGGCTTGGTTGATCCGCAAGCGGTTGACGAATTCCGTGAACGTATTGCCGGTCGCTCGGCGGAAGTAGCGCGAGAAACTGCTCTCGCCCATGCCGACGCCCGCGCAGATGTCGACCATCGAGAGCTGAGTGGTGCAGTTCTTGACGACGTAGTCGACGATGCCGCCAATCTTGGCCCGCGAGGCATCGTCTTCGTCGCTTTGAAGCTGCACGGTGGAAAGCTGTCGATAGTCGCGACAACGGGCCATGCATGCGAGACACTCACTGAACTCGGCCAAGCGACGCAACCCGTGCGAGTGCTTGATACGCTCGCAGTGCCCGCGCACGACTTCGCTGAGGCCGAAGAACTCGATGCCGTGGCGGGCACGTTCGAGTAGCGGCAGGGCCTCGGCCAAGTCGGGTATCAGCTCGGCCGCCCGGCGCAGCGGTGTGTCGGCGAACTGCAGGGCCACGTCGCGCAAGGCGATGCCCTCGGGCGGCACCTCGGTCGAGATCCAGCTATGTGGCAGCCGCGGGCCGGTCAGCACGAGATGACCAGGCTCGAATTGCCCGATGTAGTCACCGACGAAGACCTTTCCGCGTGTCGCGACGATCAAATGCAGTTCATACCCTTGATGGCAATGCCAGCGCTCCAGCGGATTGGGCTGCCCATGCTCGAGGTAGCGTACGTAGGGGCCGTTTTTGCGCTCCTCGTAGTCGAGCGCGCAGGTAGGCCCGACGGTGCATTCGTTCTCGGCACCGTAGATTCGCTGGACTGACATCGAAGTGGCGCTCCTTCATCTCATCAGGTTCCCGCGATCCAATTCGGGATCTGTTTAGCCGTTGCTCAAAGCCAGGCGGTGCGATGTGTCGACTGGTCCGGCTTCGTGAGCGTGCTTGTATTTCTGCCTGCGTGGCTGGAACATTAATCTAGCAGCCAAGGTCCTTCAGACTTGATACTGGAGGCCACGTCCTTCCGTACTTTTTTGCCTTTATTGATTGCGGACTGGAGAGGTCGGACATCACATCCCGCTCGCTCGGCGGTAGATCTTGACGCGTCAGAACCACCTTTCGCCTGACCGCCCTTCACTTCGCAGGCGCATGTGCGCTGACCCAATGTCAACGGCATTCTGTCCAGCCCGTGCGCCCCCGGCCGAGTGGTTCGTTTTCGAGCAAGCTCGCAGGTGAGGAAGCAACGTCTACCACCATTCCTAGCGGAGAAGGAAATATCCATGAAGTCTGTTCTGATCCTCGCCCTGGCCGTCGCCTCGCTCGCCGCGCCGCTCGCGCAGGCTGCCGATGCACGCGCCGGCGAGCCGAGCCACGCGGGCCAAGCCGCGCCGGCCACCGACAAGCTAGGCAAGGCCCGCACGCTGATCGCGGCCCGGCAATGGAGCGCGGCGATCGACGAGTTGAAGCGCGTCGATGACAAGTCCAGCGCCGACTGGAACAACCTGATGGGCTACACGATGCGCAAGGGGAAGACGCCGGACCTGACGGCTTCCGAGCAGTACTACGACCAAGCGCTGCGGATCGACCCGCACCATCGCAACACGCTGGAGTATTCAGGTGAGCTGTCCCTGATGAAGGGCGATTTGGCCAAGGCGCAGGCGCGGCTCGCATCACTGAACGGCGAGTGCGGCACCGCTTGCTCGCAATACAGCAACCTCAAAGCGGCGATCGATCGCTACCAAGCCAACGGCAACAAGTACCTGGATCAGGCGAACGCATGGTAAGACGATCTTGTCCGTGTATCCCGATCTTCCAGGAGTCGCCATGAGGAGATTCGCCTCACTCGCTGCGGGTCTCGCCGTCTTCGCCGCTGCGCACGCCGCCGAGACCACGGTCAGGCTGAACATCGCGCAACTCGGCAGCCCCGGCCCCGCCGTCGGCACGGTGCGTATCGTCGAGACCCGGTACGGTCTCGTGTTCTACCCGTCTCTGACCGGTCTACCGCCTGGCCTGCATGGTTTTCACGTGCACGAGAACGCGTCGTGTGCGGCCGCCGAGCAGAACGGCACGCTGGTGCCGGCAGGCGCGGCCGGCGGCCATCTCGACCCGCTGGGCAGCAAGCACCATGGCGAGCCCTGGGGCGACGGCCACTTGGGCGATCTGCCGCCAATCTACGTCTCGGCCACCGGCCTCTCCGGCAATCCGGTACTCGCGCCGCGGCTGAAGCTGTCCGACGTGTTGCACCATGCGCTGATGGTGCACGCGGGTGGTGACAACCACTCCGATCACCCGGCCACGCTCGGTGGCGGCGGCGCGCGTATTGCATGTGGCGTCATCAACGGCTGACCTGATCGTCAAGAACGTTCGGCCGCGTGAAGGGCGCGGGGCGCGTGCGGCCCGGAGTTGCAGGCGGCTCGAACCAAGCGGGAAAGGATAGTGCGTGTTGACTGCCCGGCTTTCCAGCCGAGTAGCTCATGGAGCTGCTTCCCGGGGAAGGCTGAACTTTCTTGATAGTCAGCACTTACGCAGGAGTACAGAATGACTGGACCAGTTCGTCGTCCACCATCACGAGGAAACGGAACTCCCCCGAACGACGATTCAGATCGTCGGCAGACGGAATCCCCGTCTGGAGAGCATCCGCAATGGCCGAGTGAAACTGGGCCCCCATCTGGAGCCCGGCCGCCCCGATCGGCAAGCGAGGCCAAAAGCCAGGAGCTGCAAAAACTTCAGCAGGTTGCGACGGACAGACTTCGCCGCTTGCAAGAGAGGGTCGACGGTGTTGGACGAGATATCGACGCAGTGATCGGAAGCGGATCGCAACTTGCCTCGTCTCTGGACGAGGTATCAAACCGTGCGGAGCGCGGTGTGTCCGATGGCGATCCTGATTCTAATGAGCGTTCAAGTTGAGCCTATTAATCCAAGGCCAAGCCGTGATGCTGCGCAGGGTCTCGTGGCTTGACGCAAGCCTTGGCAACCCTGCCTCGAGTTGGTCCCTGACACTGTGGAGGTCTGCGTACACCCGGTTGGGAAACTCCTTCTCGCGCAGTTCATCCCAGACGTGCTCCTGCGGATTGAGCTCCGGTGCGTAGGGCGGCAGCCGAATCAGCCGCATGTTCTCCGGCACGACCAAGTCCTTGGACACATGCGAACTCGCACCGTCCACCACCATGATGGTGTACCCGTGCCGATGGGCCGCGCTGACCTGGGCGAGGAACTCGCTCATCCGCTGCGTGTTCATCTGGTGCGTGATCATCCAGTCGAGTTCGCCCTGCAAGGGGCTGACGGCACCGTAGACGTACAGGAACTCGCGCTCGTAGCCGTTGCAGACGGTCGGTCGATCCGGCCGCTGCGCCCAGCAGCGCCGGATTCGGACCATGCGACCGAAGCGAGCTTCGTCTTGGAACATCAGCCGGACTTGCCGGCCACGGACTGCTTTGGATCTGCGGCAGCCAGCCAGTACTTGGGGGAGTTTTTTTTCCAGCGCTCCTGCTCGGCGGGATCGCTCTTGGGGTGTCGGGTATCCGGCGCAACCTTGCGCCAGCCGTGGCGCGCCAGCAACCGATACACCACCGAATGCGTCACGGGTCGACCCAGCCGCTGAGCCAGCGCAGCACGCAGCGGCCCGACCACCAGCATGCCGCCGTCGGCCGACTGTTCCACCCAGGGCTGAAGGAACTCGCGCTCCTCCTCGAGGCTCATCGCCTCCCGCCGGCGGCCACCCCACTGCGGCTCCAACTCTGTCGGATGCGTCAGCCGCCTGTGCACCTTCGCCTGATAGCGGACCACCGTCGCACGGCCGACTCCGAGCGCAGTCGCGGTCTGCGCCAGCGTGGCTTCCAACAGCGCCGGCAGCAGCACAGCCTGGGCGCAGCGCAACTCGTCGACAGTGCTCGCCTGCACCGCCAGCTTCTTGGCGTGCTCGACCACCTTCATGTCCAGCAATCGCGGTCTCGCCATGGCAGGCTCCAGCTGTTGATCGCAAGCCAGAGCATGCCATAATTAGTCTCATCTTGAACGCTCAGTTGAATGAGACCATACGCTTCTTGTTGCAGGGGGCGCGCGGCATATCTAGACAGATGACAGCAGCGGAAGAGATGGCCCGCCGTCTGGCAGAGCAATCGGGTGACAATGCGGCCGCTATGGACGAGCGCTTGGCGCAAGCTGATCCACCGAAAACGCCCCCGCAGAACGATCCGCCGGGGGAAGAGCCTCGGCCTTGAACGACTGGTCGCGCCTTTCGGCTCTGTCGCGGTAGCCCCATCGCCCGCAATTGCCGTATGGCGCCGTTTCAGAATCGACTCGTGGTCGCGACCCTTCGGCGGTGTCGCCGATTCCAGCTGAATCGCTGCTTTGCACACAGACTTTCTGACAGACTCATTCCCTATGCCAAATCTACGACCAGTCACGCGCTCTCAGCAACTGCGGCGGGTGAACAGCAACTCGTCGATGGTGAACTGCCCCCGACCAGGCGGCAGCGTCTGGAACCTGTGTCGCAGTCTGAGGCCAATCGCTCGGTGAAGGCTGCGATTCGCGGTAACGAGACGGAGGGGCACGTCGGAAGCGACGACGGAACAGCGGACGCCCGAGAGAAATCCCAAGATTTCCGGGCACGGGGCTATCAACCGAGTCACCTCTGCGAGCGCCGCCGTCGCCGGCCGCGCGCGCTTGACATAGTCGGAGTGCAAGTCGATCCGGCCGAACTGCACGCTTCTCCGCCTGGTTGCGCCGATGTCGAATGGTGAAACAGTTGATCCTTCCCAGATGCTGGTGGGGTGCCCGGACCGATGGGCGAATGTCTAAAACATAGGAGAAACAGGATGCCTACCTTTCATTCGATGACAAGAACTCTCTTGAATCGACACGGCTCGACTACTGCCGACGCAGTGAAGCAGGCAGAAGATGCGAATGCGCCTTCCGCCGACGTGCGATCAACCGACTTGCGCTCGAAATTGCAGAGGCTTGGGCAATTCGCTACGCTTGGCACCTGGAAATCGGAAAAGGGTCAGGCCCGGTCCGGGATGAGCGAGCAGCGGACAAGCTCAAAGCGCTACCCGTAGAGACGTCGAAGCCGCTGCCGTCGACCAATGCGGCGGAGGTCCGCGGGCTGGCGGAAAAGCTGAACGAAGAAGTCACCGCCTTGGCCCAACGTCTTCAGCAATTGGCCGTTCCGGAAAAGCTTCTCTCCAAAAAACAGGCGGATGCGGCGGTTGTGAACGCGGGAGCATTGCACGAAAACGCCCCACAAATCGCTCAGTCGATGTTGGACGAGATTGCCGCGCAGTCCCTTGTGAAAAATCCGACCAAACTGGTTGCCTTCGTGAGGGAAGCAGGCATGGCTCTCCAACGCTCGCACTTCCATCAAGTGATCCTTGAAGTATGCCGGAATTGTCTGGCCCCCTTCGCCAAAGCGGGCTATGAGACCGCGAAGTCGATGTCAAATGCGCTTGAACCGCACGTTCGATCGGCACGAACCGAATTCATCAATCAGCGAGACAAGATGCTGGGATTCCAGGCTGCGGTGCAGCAAGTGGCGCGAGCTTCGAATGCATCCGATATCCTGGACGCAATCGCCAAGAGGCTTCCCCACCCTGACTGGACGGTGCAGGACAGGGGGCGCGACTTGTCGGCAGAGTTGGGCGCTGGCTTCGATGCTTTCCTGGCGGAAGTCGAGGAGAAGGTCCCACAGGCAATTCGCGACTGGTCTTCGAAGATAGAATCTGCTCGCGGGCACTTTGAATTTGCGCGTGACATGATCGAACCGAACAAGCTGCCAGGCATTGAGGGCGACCTAAAGGAACTCGAGGTGCATTTCCGGCAGCTCGATGTTGCATACAAGGCGTACGGAAGGTCCGTGGGGTGGTTGCGAAGCGCCCAGGAAAAAGGAGACTCATTCTTATGGACCCGAGAGGGCAAGATATGTATGGACGACTTGACGAACGTTGGCACTAAGCTAGCGTTGCTTGACGGCAAAGAGTAAACGACGGTTGGCGTCGATCTGTTTCGCATCTGTCGATGCGACTGGCCTCCAGGTCCCACGCGCATCACTGTATGTGGAGTACCGACTGCTTCTGTCGCCGACGGAGGCGGCCGAATTTCCGCCTTGCGTCCGCTGACGCAGCGTAAGAATGCCCTGCGTCGCTCCGCATTGAACCGAAGATTTGCCGACTGAGGCGAGGTCTTCCCCAACGCGGCCGGCGTGGTATCGCTTGTCGACCGCCGGATGCACGTGCCGAGGTCGTTCGTATCGAGGGCGACTCGTACCGTCAGAAGGCAGTCACGGGTTCAAGCTGCGGAACGTCATCCTCAGCTCGCGCTCAGTCGCGACGGGGAATGTTGGCGCCAAACGCTCTCAAGGCGTCAATCAACTGCTGGGGCGTCTTCCCCCGAGCAGTCGACAGTTTCTACCGCAAAGTTCGGGACGGAACCTTGCTGGTGCCCCGGGATAGACGTTCCTGCGATCAAGCGGCACGGCTGTGCTGGCGGCGGAAGTGCTCGCTGCGCGCATCACGAAACTTCGCACGGGCGCTCTCCGCTTCGTGCCGGGGGGCGTCATGGAGCCATCGTCGAAGTGAAATGCGCCTGGCAGCGTCGAGAGAGGGCCTTCATGACTCGATTTGACATACTCGGGTTCAAGTTCGGCAACGTTCCGGGATCGGAACCGAGCCCGACGCAGTTGCGGCGACGGGGCATTGCGGGTCCAGTTCCGGAGCCATCGCTTCCAACCACCGGACCCGCGCTTCGTTCCCTTAAATCGCCCAATTCGGGCCCCATGACTCACCTTCGAACGTCGCTGCCTATTTCGAGAGCCGCGGAGGCGTCTTCTTCGGCACCCGGCGGCGCCGCAATAGGGCCGACGGAGGTCACCACAGCGTGGAAAGCCCTGCCGCTGCATCGCGGCTGGCGCGCGGCGGAAGCTGCGACCGATGCGCATCTCGATGCTGAGCTGAAGCGGGCGCGCGAGAAGGATCCCGAGGGCTTCGATCGCAAACGGATCATTCTCTGCGTCGCCGAAGGCCACGGCTGGCGGGCCAACGTACCGATAGTGCAGCGCTGCGGCGCGCGCTTGGCTCGACTGCCCCATCGTCCCGCCGGACGCCGAGCACTGCTTGTCGAAGGCGATCTCAACATTACCTATGACTGGCGAACCGCGCTTAGTCACGCGAAACAAAATCAGACGGGCATCGTCCCGTGGTTGAACCGTCGGCACCGCACCGAACTGTGGCCTGAGACGGCGGCGAGGGTGACAGGATTTGCTGCCCACAGCCTGACGGCAGAGGCGAATGGCATGCGCCTTGGGCAGGTCGAACCATCGGCCAACTTCGACATCTTCGAGACGGACAAATTCCCCAGCATGCGTGACTTCCATATGAAACGGGAGCGCGATCAGCGCAGCGTGGTGCGGCAGCAGGTCGCCCAGGGGGACTGCGTCGTTGTGGTGGGCATGATGCACGAGTCCATGCTGCGCCAGGAGTTCGAGGACGAATGCACGTTCATCACCATCGCACCGATTGCCTGGACGGACGAGAACTTCGATCAGTTCATGGCCAACCCTGTACAGGAGGACATTGGTTACTTGCGCCGGCTCGGATCAACCTTGACGAGTGAGGCCGTGGGCGCGTTCCGGATAGAACAGGACCACTTCCGTGACGAGGACTTGGCTCGACTGATCCGTGGCGAAGCGGTGGAAGACATCGTTGAGCAACCGCAGGCGGAAGACGATGCCACTCAGTCACGCGACGCCGCCGGCGACGCCGAGAACGAGTCGGATTTAGGGGCCGATCCCGATGTCCGCGCGACGCTGGCCTGGATGGGAAACGAGGCCAAGTAGTCGGCCATGCGAATTTCACCAATCACGAATCAAGCAAGCGCAGTCACTGACCGTCCTGGCCGCGTAGTGTCGGTCGACCAGGCGGCGCACGTAGGCCGACACGAACAGCGCGAGATCGCTGTCGCGCAGCCACGCTGCCGGCACCGGATGAATGGCCTCGAACGCATCCATGGAGATCTCCTGAAGTGGGGTTGCCCCCCCGCAGGAGACACCTGCTTTTATGCGCAGTCCAGACCTCGCTCGCACCGCCGCAAGCCTTGACACGCCTCGTCGTGAGCGCGTTGACCGACGACAAGTTCGCATTATTCGCTTCATGCATAAATGAGCGTGAAGCGAAGAACTGGTTGTTCGTCGGCAGCGAGCTCGCCGGCCAGCGTGCGGCCATGGTGATGAGCCTGGTGCAGTCGGCCAAGCTCAACAAGCTCGACCCCTGGGCGTACCTGCGCGACGTGCTGGCGTGCATCCACAGTCATCCGGCCAGCCACATCGACGCACTGTTGCCGCACTGCTGGCGGCCGAGCTGATCGACCGAATCGGCGGCCAACAGCTACTGTCCGCCCGCGGCGGGCCGGCATCGTTCCGACTTCCTGGGGTGACGTCAATGTGGTGTCGCTGGACGCTCACGGCCAGCGAACCGCCACATGCCTGTTGCCACGGCGCCATTCGACCTCGATCGCGGCGGCATCGGCCGGCGCCGCCGACACCCCAGGCCGACATGGCGCGGCGGCCGCGTCGATCGACCTGCTCGGCGGCGCCACGCCCACCGGCACGAACTGCAGCCCCGTCAGGGCTTCGGCTGGTCTCGGCGGTGCGGCCGGTGCGACGTTCGCCGGCTCGTCATCAGCCTTCAGTCCCGCGCGCTGCAGGCCGCGGCCCTGCATCCATTTGCGCACCAGGTTCGCATTGAACCCATGGGCCAACGCCACCGCCGACACCGACGCGCCCGGCTGTGCGCACTCAGCGAGAACCTTCGACTTGATCTGCGCACCGTGCACTCGCCGCGCGCGACTCTCGACTTTGGGATGCATAGGTGTCCACCAAAACTTAGGTGGACATCATCTTTACGCCTGTCGTTTCGGGTTTGAAGGTGGCTCGGCTGGACGCTCACAAGTCATCCGAATCCGATGAGGCTTGTTCTCGACAAGTCGGTTTCCGGACCGAAGGGCAACACCGGAGCCGTTCAACGGCAGGCCAGGCATGGCGGGCTGAGGGAGCGAGCCGTCCTCCGCAAAGGGCTACCTCATGCCATCGCGCTGGGGCCGACGCCGCCCGAAGAAGTGAAACCCGGAGTCGCGCCTTGCCGAACCACGCCCGGTCCCTCAGTGATTTGCTCGATGGCGGAAGAGGCCAGCGCCCTGAAAAGGAATTCGGCCTGTACGATGTAGGAGGTAAACCCTACTTCGTTTGCCGTGGCTTGAAACAAGGCGGCGGCGTCCTTGATCCAACGCTCTTTCGCAGTCGGGTCTGCGGTGTCGTCGGCGCCGGACGTGTTCGGGACAGGCTTCGTTCGATCAATCACCGATCGCAAGGGATTGGTAGCGAAGGCGGAGCGGCGTCGCTCCTGACGTCGAACGAACCCCGTGGCTCGCTCAAGTGCCATCTCCTGAGTACTGGGCTTGTAGCGCCCGCCGTCCAGCTTCGTCTCGCCCAGCCTGGTCTTCATCTTGGCCATGACGTTGTCATTCTCGGGGTAGCGAAAAGCACCGGTCTTGTGTACTAGTCGTCCTGCCTCGCCTTCCCGGTACGACCTCGGCAGGTAAGTGTCATCAGGCATCCAGGGCCGCACCTTTTCTGCCACGTATCCCAGGAAATCGCGGCGCGAGTAGCGCGGATCAATCCAGCCGGCACTTCTAATGAATGCTTCCACCAAGTCTTCAGGCAGCGCGATGAGTTCAGACAAGATCAGGGGCAGGCAGGGTTTGCTGGCCTTTGTGTTTCTGGCATGCGTTTCGGCCACGGTTTGCAAACAGCGAGCTAAAAACTCCCGCTCATCCAGTGCGGCGATGTTATCGCTGCCATCAGCAAGTGCGTCGCCCGCGCCGGGCAGCCCGCGCTCCCGCATGCGCTTCAGCAGCCAGCGCATGCATCCAAGGTCGAGACCTTGCTCCTCATTGTTCAGTCGCAAATCGCCGACAGGAAAGCCCACGGCCAATTTATCCACCAAAAATCGGGCGAAATGGCGCTGTTCTGCGTGCTGATTGAAGGTTGGGTCGGAACCATCGGAGACTTGAAGGTCCCCGCCACGGCGGGCCCATTGACAGTTTTTCCCCAATTCGAGCGGCCCGAAGGCGATGACCTCCCACGCCTCATTGCTGAGGCGGAGCAGATCGGTGTGTGCCTGGACAAAGCTGAGGAGCGTCAGATTGTCATCTCGGAGAACCCGGCTGTCCCCGGCGGCTTGCGAGGCAATGGACTCACGCATGCGGCGAGGAAGCAATGCGATTTCATCGGGTTGAAGGAAGACGAGGCCGTCGGGGGAGGAACTGCATCGGTCCAGGGTCTGCTTGTAGCAGTCGGCGAGTTGAGCAGAAGATTGCTGTTCAGGGGGCTTGGAGCGGTCCGGCGGTGCTGTGCGCTGGCCTATTTTGGTCAGCACTCTGCGCAGGTCTTGCTCGTGTAATTGCTGCTCGCGCGCGCTTTTGTCGGAATCGTCGGGGTGAACTTGACGCCAATCGACAGGAGGGTTCAGATGGTCGCGCTCGATGCCTTGCTCGATGTAGTCGATGAACGTTTGAGCGGCTAGTTGTCTGCTCGGCTCATCGAAATAATGCATGTAGCGCTTCCCGGTGAAGGGGGATATTTCTTTGAGTGCCTGAGACAACACCCATTGACTGCGCGGGGTACCGGGCACCAGCTCGCGCTCTTTGCCCTTGCCCATGTCCAGCGCGTTCGGCGCCACGGTTGACGGAGTCTGGCCTGGCGGTACGAGTTCCGGCCTTTTGGTATCTGACACCTGCCCAGACTCCGCCGCCCGCTTGGTGGTCATGCTCGGCACGGCTGAAATTTCCCAGCCGCCTGCCTCGGCCTGCTGCAGAGTAGCCCGCACCGCGACGCGTACGTCAGCATCCGGCTGGATCAGCGCCAAGCATTCGCCAACTTCGCCCTCTTTTTTGACCACGACCCGGCGTTGCCACAACGCGGTAACGAAGGCCCGGGCAGGTCCGTCGCCTTTCTCGAAGAGGTCGATCAGTATCTTCTGCGCTTCTGGCGTCAACTGCTCCCGCATCAAGACCGTTGCCCCCTCCGACGGCACCAGGAACTCCTGCCGTGCCGTGACGTTCGGATTACCAGACGGCCGAGGGTGAGCCAACGGCTGCGACGATGGGCCGCCTCTCGAACGTTCGCTGACAGTCGAGGCGGGTTCTTGGGGTTGCGCGATCTGCGGGGGGGCGGTCACCGGCGAGTCGCCCACTCCGGGGTCGAATGAACCAGACACCACCTGCCGAGTGTCTTGAAGCATTGTCGAGGACAGATCGAGTTGTTTTAAGCTCACGGTGTGGGACTGAGGTATATCAGCAACGTGCATAGAGACATTCGCCTGCCAATAGCTGCTGCTGGGGTCGACGGGACTTGATGCTGCGCTGTTACAAGGCCACGCCTCCAGCCCAGGCGATCCTCGCCGCACAGGACTTGGCGTTAGCGTTAGGCACCGTTAATAAATAAGTTATGCATTTCTTCTGAATCGGTTAGGCTTGCGGTCCATGCAAGCCGATTCGCCGATTGGGCAGCGCTGGGAACTGATGCGGGACCGC
>Ga0207671_10005256_pt1 | contig 12015 bp, 21 predicted proteins | sample KBSC24metaG_FD_184352 | JGI IMG/M metagenome (GOLD analysis project Ga0207671, IMG submission 184352) | Corn rhizosphere microbial communities from Kellogg Biological Station, Michigan, USA - KBS C2-4 metaG (SPAdes) (version 2) | ecosystem: Host-associated > Plants > Roots > Rhizosphere > Soil... | reverse complement strand
CTGTATAAGGCAGCCGACCGTAATCTTTGCGCTCGATCTCCAATGTCTTCCTGCTAACCTTGCTAAATATTTTGCTGTCGAAACCTCCATATTGATTCAAGAAATGGATTGTGTACGGCTGATAAATCGGTTCGCAAAAAAGCTTAATCATATACGTCTGTGATCCTATTGTCACGGAATAGGATGTCGTGGCAGCGGTAATGCAGCCAGCATGAAGCGCATTTAGTGCGATAGGCGACACATTAAGAAGGTTCATATCCACAAGCGTGGGGCTGAACGATGTAGAGAACGCAGATCCACCACCAGAAGGAACCACACTGAATGATACCGCTCCGCCCGTATATTGGAAATAAGGAATGAATAGATAACTGCTATTCAAGAAGGCGTATCCAGTTGTAGGGCGATTACTTGTTACCTTTTGATTTTTGGCCGCCACCAAACTGGTGCCACTAATGAATCGTCCATTATAGCTATTAACAAAACTGCGCGGCGTATCGCCAAGTATGTTATATACCGGCGTATAATTCCACTCTTCCCCAAAATGCATGTCCACGTTGACATAAAATTCTCCTTCTCCGAATGCCTGAGCTATTAAAATTCCAGGAGTAGGATTAAAGGCGGAGCTTAAATAGGCCCGGACAATGGAAGCGACATTGAACACGCCAATACCCGTAACAGGATCAGGGACGCGCTTTAGCCGAGCGATTAAATTGCCTCCGATATAAATGTCGCCAATGAATTTGAAATTGGCATAAGTGATAGGATCAGCGACCTTGTCGGCATCCGCAACCGTATAGATAAGGTCGCCATGGATGGAACTATATATGGGAGGCGTGTAGTTAATCGTCAGTGCCATATCAGATATTAGAAAGTGATTGAATGATATCTACCTTTAGTCCCTGGCCCAGCCGGTTGCCAATTTTCGTTCGTAGGGTTGATACAGCCTTATCCAAAAAGCCGGTAGGCTTGAGGCCGTGTTGCTTAATTGAACGAGCGACGGCATAAGTTTTATCCAGTTGGGCAATGCTTTTCATCTTCGCCTCGTGCCGGCCATGACCCTTATATTTCTTGACCGTACGGGTAGTGATCTTTCCCAGGTCAATCCATTTGGAGATGGCGTCATACATCTTACAGGAAACGATCTCGTTTCTGAAGGAATAGCCGGCCGTGCTCCGGCCCCCTCTCGTCCCTTTGACGCCCTTGTTAACGAACAGGCCATAATATGCCATCATCATATCTACCTGCATGATTGAACCCACATGGTAGGGTTCGTTGGCTATGAGCGATTCGCTGAGCTTGCCGCTGGCTACCTTATTCGAAGCATTGAGATTAGTTTGGCAGTCCTGGATGAGCTCACCAACTAGCAGGATGGCCTCAGACAATGTCTCTTTCGGACGCAAGGAATCCTTGTCGTCAGTGCCGATGGTGTCCAAAAAACCTTCGGCCAGCGCTTCCGCCTGGGCTTTGCTGATGCTCATAGCATTAAATATGCATGAGCCTTATTTGTTTCTGGGGATCAAGAGAGCGGGCGGAGGAGTAAAAGCCCGTTCGTTCCGCCTATAACTTCGTGTCGGATGCCATGGTCGGCGGTATAGATGAGAAGACCATCTGCATTGATGGTCAGACAGTCAGATAATTGCATGGCGGGGAAGGTACGAAATACGTCCAATAACATGAAGCTCCGTTGTGAAAATTTGCCAATTGTCTTTGATTAATAAACACTTATCTCATCCCCGCTAATCGCACAAGTTTGGTACTTATGCCAGGCCAGGGCAAGGGAACATACATCATCATCATGATCTCCCTCCGGCGCCGAATACTTTACCCCGGTGCGGGTATACACTACCTCGAATTGCTCCAGCTGGTGCCGGATCTTGCCAGTCCCGCTGACGACATTATCGTCATCGGGGATGTAGATCTTGCGGAATTGGATAGCCAGCGCCAGCCCTTCCATGAGTCGTTGTTTGCTGATCTGGCTGAAGATATACCCCTCTACCTGGCTTTGCGTCTGCTCCACCTGAGAAAGGATCACGTCGCCCACGCCGGTACTGTCCATCGCCATCGGTTTGTTGGGCAGGTACTTTATTCGCTCGACGGTATGGGGCCAGGATTGCTTTGTAAAATTGTCATAATGCGAGATGTGGCCCAACTTGTCAAGTCCCATGATGGAAACGGAGTCGATCTTCCGGGCAAGGTCAATGCCATAGCAGATGGCCGGCTGATCGGATAAGGCGGGCACACAGCAGGCCGCAATATGTTTCAGGCCGAAAGGATTGCTGCCATCTTCTGAAGGCTCCGCCAGGTAAAGCTCATTGAACACGCTTTCCGGCAGATCGCGCTTTGCCGCTTCGATCTCTTCCAGGAAGGGCCGGCCATCCTTTGTCTTCATGCCGGCTGCAGCAGCATCGTAGGCAGTGATCTTATGGTATTCAAAATCCGGGTCAACCCCAGACTTCGCCCTCATAGCCAGCTTATTGCCCCAATTCTTTTTATCCTTGGCGTTGCCGATGAACTTACCCTTCCCTCCCGTGCTGGTAATGGTGGACCGCAGAGCATGCCAGGCTGCTTCCCTGGCCCTGGTAAACTCATCAAATACAAAAGCGTATACGTCATCGCCATAGAGATTATCCGGCTTCTCCCCAGTCTTAAACTCGATCTTGGCGCCGGTGATAAGGGTTATCACCAGATTGGTTTCATTGGCCGTGAATATCTCTTTCCTTTCGAGCTTCTTACCCGTGCCGGAGTCTTTGGCCTCCAGCTGGGCTTTCATACGATTGAAGGCTATGCGGGCTTGTCCAAATGTGGGGGCTACCCACCAAACGGACTGATTCAATAAACCCGGGTCTTCGTTTTTGATATAAACGATCTTGCCGGTATTGTCCACGGCCATGACCTCCCGGCGCATGGTGGGATTCTGGACGCACTGTAATGCCTGCTCAAACAGCCATACGATATGGGAGGCGGTTTTCCCGCATTTCGTGGCGGCCAATGTGACGGTATACCTGGCGGGGCTGTCGATGATAGCCTTTTGGTAGTGGTAGAGAAAGGGCCGGGTGTATTCTATTTCGATATCTTCTACGGCCATTATTTACAAGATGTGGATTCTGCCGAAAGTTGCCCCTCCCATTCTATTTCAAAGCAGCCAACTTTCTCAACGCCTTGGCCAATATAAATCGCCGTCTCTGCGATTTCTTTTGTCGGGTATGGTCTTCGAGATGCGACGATCTCATTAGTATCTGTGTGGATATGAATGTTTACCCAGCCCTTTTGCTTTGCCATATCAATAATTATTTACATAGTGAATATAACCTTGCCACTTTGACCCGTCCGGATTCTTGAAGTGCTCTCCGCCCAACCATAAAGCATCCTCAATCTTTTGATCAGCCTTAACGGATGCGATAATAACCCGGCTGGCTTCCGATTCTGGTTCCATACAAACCATCAACAATTGCCGCCGGAGCTCCTCGTTTTTTTTCTTCAGCCGTTGGTAGCTATTCATTCCCCCATCATTTGTGGCAAGTTGATAATGTAGTTCTCCGTCCGATCATACTCAGTAGTCAGCCTCCCCCACTTATCCGCCGCCGCCGCAAGCCCATCATCCTTCATTGTGCGGTATTCGCCGCCATTACCCACATCGTGGCCGATATGCTCAGACTTCAGCCCATGTAGATAATAGTTGATATGGCCCGTTTTATTCAGCCTAAAGGCGTAATCGGCATCCTGCATGCCGTAGGGGTCGTATTCCTCATTGAAACCGCCGATCTTGTCAATAGCCGAAAATGGGATCAGCGCATTACCAAAGGCTGTAAAGTTGGGATGAACCAGAACCCCGCCCATATTTACAGGCTCCGGGCTCTCCAATCCTTCCACGCAATGAATACCGCACATGCCGGTATTGGGTATAGCCTGCATAGCGGCGACCATGGCGGCCAGCCAGCCAGCGGGCATGAGAATATCGTTTGCCATGGTCACAATCGCGTCGTGTCCCCGGGATCTTGCTATCCCTTCATTTAGTGCCGCGGCGATGCCCTTCCGGTCCACGGTCACCAAGCTGAAGTCATAGCCTGCATTGCCGAAGTTCTGAGCCTTTACCCTGGTGGTATAGTCGTGGCGCATATAGTCCAGGAAGATGATAGATACTTTCATATGGGGCGATATTTTGGATGGCTGGTATTTTCTTTCAGATACTTAGCAGGATTGCCAACGTAAATACCAAATGGGCCGATCCATGGACCCTTTGTTACTACTGCCCCCATGCCGATCATTGCGCCAGCTCCGACCTCTTTTCGCTGGTGTATTACGGCATTAAGTCCGATATTGGCCCAGTTACCTATGACCGCATGCCCGCCGATTTTCGCGCCGCAACTTACGGTTACCTCATCCCCCAGAAAAGCGTCATGTCCAACATGGGAGTGCTTCATCAGATAGCATCCATGGCCTATAATTGTGCGCTTTTCGACACCACTATCCACCGTCACCAAACCTGTTAGTCGGGCGCCACGGCATATTAATACTCCTTTGTCCTCCGTCTCCCTACCCTTCCATTCGGCGGGAAAGCCGATAACGCAAAGGGGTCCGATATACACATCATCCTCTATTTCTACGTTCGGGCCGATGATGGCAGTTTGATGTATGGTTACCATACTGTTACATCATTTGGTTTATGTTCAGGAATAAAATAAAAGCCTTGTTTGAAATGATCCTTGGTAGCCAACAGCGGCCATTCGCTCTCATACGCATTGCCGTCCGATGGCGTCAGTCTTACGCGGATGGTGTCCGTAGATTCATCCAAAGAGACTATCTCCGCCTCGGCCCTGAACGTTTTCGACTGGAATTTCAGACCAGCTCTTAATAGTAATGTATCTTTCATCGGCGATGATGCTTTTTGTGTGATGGGAAATTGGCCTTAACGTGAATGGGTGGCGTGAATAGTTCCACTGTCTTTGTAATCTCTCCGTTTTCTTTGAACTCAATGACTTCGGCTTGCCCTTCCAGAATAGGCTCCGGATTCGGATCAATAGTAAAAACCGGCTGCGCCGCCTCCCATTCTTCAAACCTCCGATACAGCGTTGTTATCATCTCCGACACGCATGGTGCGCACCATAGATCAGCCGTGTATCCTGGCTGGAACTCTTCGGATATGACCTGCACCATGCGGCTGCGTGTATTTCCGTCGAGGTGGCGGAGATATTTTGCATCGCGGAGCGTGATCCAGTGCTTTCTATTCTCTTCGAGGAAGGCTTTATTTTCCGGTTTCATGATAGCTTGACGAGTTTAGGGTAGTGGTACATTATTGAACCGTAGCATGACGAAAAGCCAATCTCGAGCAGGGATCCATCCGAAAGATGCAGAATAAGACCTTCGTCGCTATTTGGATTTTTGAATACTGAACAGATTGTTTTACCGGACAATAAATTTGTCGCGTCCCGATCCTCTTCATTTCCCCTGAATTCACTTAATATATTGCTCATACACTTGCTTTTGTAGCGACGTACTCTAATATCTGGCGCCGCTCGTTATTGATCTTATGGAAATTATAATGCTCTTGACAGTACTCAGCCAGTCTTTGGCCTTCTTCTTCCCTTCGGGCAGGCCATTGGACCAGCCTTTTAATATGGCCGAGCCAATCCCGGCTGTTCTTGCAGAAAGATACCGGCATGCCAAGGTAGGGATGCACCCCGGAGGCAATGACAGGAAGGCCCATGTTTGCCGCTTCCAGGATCTTCAGATTGCTTTTCATCCGGTTGAAGGGAGAGTTGACCAATGGGACCATGCAGATATCCGCATGGGCATAGGCGGGGTAGTATTCGTGCACGTCGGTCCCTGCGATGAGCTTATAGGCATGCTTCAGGTTATAGGTATAGCTATGCACCATATCATGCCATTCCTGCTCTCCGTCGTGATAGCCGGCCAATACCATCTTGATCTTGTCAGAAATAGGCGCCAGGGCTTGAATGGGTCGCTCCAGGAGTCGTATATCCTCTCGGTGAGTGATGGACCCTTGCCAGAATAGCCGGGTCTTATCGGAACGGTAGCGAATTATATTGAATTGGTCTTTCCTTAGGATGGCATTCGGGCAGACATGGACCTCCGCTGCAGGCGCATAGTGAGGGAAACGGGGAGTGACGCGATATGGCGGCAGGATCATTCTGATCTGTTCGGCCAGCCGTTCGTGCGTGGTCATGATAACGTCCGCTTCCCGTAGGTGCTTTATCTGCTGTTCAGCAAATCCATGGTCAATACTTTCTTGGTAGAGAATATGGTGCGCGTCCAGATGCCAGAAGTCGTCCACATCGACGCAAACCCGGAAGCCGTACTTTTCCCGCAGCCGGTTGAATTGCTCCATGCCTTCTTCCGGCAATACCCTATTGTACATGAACAGATCGCACCCTTTTTCGAAATGTTCTTCCTTCAGGCAGTTTGTAATAAAAACATCCGGGCCGTCCATATTCATCAGGGGCATGTATATCCGGTGATACGCGGGGCCGTTGTTGGCTGGGGCGTAGGCGATGATCCTCATAACCATCTCATTTTAATTGCTTCAAACATCGCCCCAACAAAAACCCCCAGCGGCAGGTAAACAACCCCATGCCAGCCAACCAGCCAGCACCCTATCACCAGGGCATACCAGCCAGTCATGCACTTGATACAATTGAACGGTTTGATCGATCCAAAGTGCAGCACCACCACCTGGCAGAACGCTAGGGACAAGGCGATGATTAAAATATTCCAGTGTATCATAAAATCTTTTGACGTATTTCCCGAATAGATTGAGAGACCGTTCGAAAGCAGGAGACATATGGCACTCTCGTTGCTTTTTCTACCGCCCTATAAGTTCCATGCTCAATATAAAGCGCCAGCATCTCTTTGTGATACCAGTAAAGCCCTTTCGCCTCTTCCAGCGCTTTTACTTCCTTTTCCTCTCTTGTAGTCCTTCTGTCCAACTCGTCCGCCTCATCGAGAAAGGAAGGCGTAGCTATACCAGGATTCCGATCTTGCGCATAGTTGGGCGTTCTGTTGTAATGCTCCAACGCGATATGGAAATCCTCTTTGCTGCACTCATCATATACAACCGAGCCGGAAGGCACCCTGAACTTCTTATAAAAAGGGCTGGTATTCGATTGTATAAGGTTGAGAATTACCCTGACCACATAAAAATCAAGCTCCTTTCGCTCATGCAGCCCCCTTATCTTCTCGTCATTCCATTCACAGACAATTGCAATTACCTCCATTTTTAAATCATCTTGCAAGTGCGCCGGCTCCATTCTACCGATACAGTCGTTGAAGTTCTTCCCGGTGAATAGTTGGCTGATGATGGCGTCCCTTGTCATTGGCTTAACTAAGGTTTAAAGTGACGCTGATCTTCTTTGCCGTTTGACCCTTGCCGCCTTTTTCCTCAGCCTCCACCTTGACGGTATTGGGGGTTACCCAACCCATCATGCGGTTGATCTCCGACAGGGCGGTTAGCTTTGGCTCCTTCTTTATCTTCTTGGTAGTTCCGATGACTTTTCTTGTGAAAGGGTCGCGCTCTTCCAAAGTCTCTATTCCAGCTATGGCGCCGGCGGTCTCGTCATCCAATTCACTGATTTCTTTGGGGGAACCATCATCATGGTAGAGTTTGCGCGGGTCCATGTAGCCAACCTTCTTTAGTTCCGCCAGTTGTGACATACGAGTGATTCCAAGCTCTTTTGCGATAGCCTCTATTTCTTCGGCATCCTTCTGCGCCCTGAGGGCTTCGGCCGCCTCCTGGCGTTTCCTAACGATCGGACGGGCTGCTTTAATCCATTTATCCGTGGTGCTCTGGCTGATCTTTCCAATCTTTGCCATTTCTTGGACGATATCCTTCCGATCCTTGCCGATATACAGCAGGTCCGCTATCAATTGAACGCCCTTTGCCTTACTTATTTCTCCTTTCTTCGCCACTTTTAATGCAGATATTGTACAATGAATGTACGAGGATGGGCAAATGTTCCACAAAGAACTAAACAAAAGGATTAGGTGATATTTGCGAAACGGCGGTATTGGACGGCAGCTTGCGTAGTATTTGAGCAATGCGTCTTCTTGATGATGTTGTGGCGGTGGACCTTGGCCGTGTTAATAGCGATCCCGTACTTGGCTGCAATCTCTTTTGTGCTCATCCCATTGGCTATATCGATAAGTATTTCGGCTTCCCGATGGGTTAATCTGTCTCTCTTCTTAATGGGCTCTTCCATAGTATTGTCTGCTTTTTAATAACCTATTTCAAAATCCCCTTCCTCCACGCCATATCCACCGCCTGGGTTATGTTCCGGGACCGCAGCTTCCAGCAGATCCGGGTGCGCATAGTATCTATTGTCCGGGTTGAACGAAAGAATTTTTCAGCTACTTCTTTCGTAGTGGCTCCTGACGCGAAATAAGCCAAGGCTTCCAGCTCCGTATCTGTCAGGTCTCCCCGGTTGGTTTTGTCTATCTTAACGGACTGTAATTGATCCTGGATAGTACGCAGCTGGGTGATGATGGCTTCTATGGGGTCGGTCATGGGTGGTTTGATTTAGCTGCCCTATCCTGTATATAGATCAGGCAATTGGCACAAACTTTAAAGCGGGCATAAGCTCCCTTAAAGTCTTTTTTCATGAACAAGCAAAGCCCTTTGAGGCCGTTAACAAAAAACTTACAATAAAGGCGTCGGACCGGTGGATATATCCTTTTCATTGTATGTGCGGGTTTTTATTGGTTTTATCTTTGGTTTATGCCCCCTTGGGGGGGCGGTTATGGTTCAATTTCAAGGCGCTGCCGCTTCGCGGAATATCCGAAGGCGTATATAACAAAGCCTGGGCAAGTGAACGTTTGAGATTTGATAGGAATGGAAAGTTGATTAATGCCAGCCAGCCTTGCTGCAGTTGAAAGAGCTCCATCTGGGTGATAATCGGTAAATAAGCCACGCATCCCCGCTCCCCTTTCCGGCTGGGCTGGATCCCACGTCCCGCTCACCAATATTTTAGCACGCAGACATACTGTAAGGGCCTTCTCAAATATGGCAATTTGTTCGTCAGTCACGGGGCCGGCCAGCATTTTCGCTAAAGACGCCATCGCGTCTCCTGTTCCGTCACCAATATCTTGGGCTCCCGAGCGTATTTGGTCCGACCACAATTTGACGGTCGCTTGTATTTCTTTCTCCATAATGCTACTGTTTTAGTCGGTTATTTACATCCTCTACCTTTACCAGATTGTTTTCCAGGAGGTAGATAAGCATGGTGGCCATCGCTTGTGAAAGGGTCCCGGCCTGATGAAGATGATTGCTTTTCTGTTCGGGCACCCACACGCCCCCTTTAGACTCTCCTGTCCAAGTCCAATATGAAACATTCCACCATCCTTTGGCATGCCTTTTTAGCGTTATATGATCGGTTTCACATTTTCCTATTTCAAGGTTGCCAAGGTGAGGGGTATAATCGGGAAGCATGGCGCCCAGCTCAGCCACTGTAAATGCGGAATATCCCTGCAAACAGCCTTTCCCAAAATTTTCATATCCTTCGTTCGAACAGCCAGGATAGTTGACAGGTTCAAAATGGAATTCGGTATCATTATAGCATAGGTTTTTAATCCATGCCGCGTAGGACCTACCTTGGACTATCCCAAGCTCTTTTAATCGCTTGGCCTGTTCTAAAGTGCAAACCTGATCTATGAGTTTCATAATTTCTTACTTAAAATATTGGTTCGTAGATATATCTGAAGCCCTGAAATCCCCGCATGGGAATTTTTCTGGGAGCTTTCTCGAACGGGCCGGCCAAGATCATACGCCCCCAAGCAATTTGCCTTTCCTCTCCCCAATGCATGAACACTGATGTGGGACCACGCTCATATCCGCCGTAGAAAACCTTGTATTGGACCCGATTCGCTACGATGACGTAGATATGGGCAATATCCTGTTTGGGGCTATTCCTGGACTTGTGGAGCCAATAGTTACCATCCTCGCCGCTGACGGCGCTTTCGAAATGCCTGATGAAAGTTAGTAGACCGCCATTGGCTTCCACCACTTCTCGTCCCATGGTGATCATGATGGCAATGGGCGGCTGATCAATTCTTTTCATAAAGTTTCCTCCCGAGTTTCATGCTTCTCAATCCTCAACGTATCCCCCATTACCTGTTCCGGGGTCCTTTCCGGGGGTTTTACCTGTCTCCAGGCATTGCAGCAGGCATAGATCAACCAGGCTGCTATGAGCAGGAAAAGGACGAAGCGGGCGATTTTGATTGATTTGGTCATGACTGCGAATTTTGTGCTCGAAAAAGTTCTTTCTGTATCTCCACCAGCGAATGGATTAGGGCTGCGATGGATTCCGGCTTTCGAAATCTCATTACCATTTGAACCGGCGGCAGATCATCTGACATTTTACCTTTATGCTCGTCTGTCTCGGCTCCGATCTCGTGAGGTTCCGATACAGTGAATATCAAAGTATTGTCATGACTACTGCCGTCCTCTGTGGCCCTGGTAAACATAATGTCGCCATAACCGAATTCAAGGAATAGAACATCAGGGTGAATTCCATACTGTAATTTGTTGATTGGCATAAAATTGTTTTTTAAAGTGGCCCACGTAGAGACGCAGGCCGTGTTGTTGTATTAGTAGCTTGTTATAAAATACCCCCGTCCCGGCTGGGGGTTATGCCGACCCACGCATTGCCCCATGGATAGGGCGCCTCCTTTCGCCTTTCGGCTCCCCAGGAGGCTGGGGATAAGTTTATATTTCGCAGTAGCCAGAATCGCAACTACTGAAATCATCGGGATATAGTTCGGCTTGCGGGAGTAGCTTTTCAAACCGGGCATATGAACCGTCCGACCTCCAAAATTTTTTATTGCCCCCTTCCTTGCTTTTGAACCACGCCATTTTATTGGGGTGCTGTTGGAACATGTATCGCAAGAAAAGCGGCTCCCTATGAAAACATCCTACACAGTTATTATAGTCCGCGAATCGGACAGGTTTATCTTGCCAAAAGGCGGCAATATGTGATTTTAAAATGCCGTCTTCAATGAGCGGGAAGGATGGCCGCTGAAATTGCACGGTAGTCCATTTGTTTTTTCCGTCCGTACGCTTCTCAAATGTTCCTTGCATTTCGATGTAACCATTTTCGTTGCAGCGGGTAAGCATCTTGTTTGCCCTCTTTGCTTCGTTTGCCCGATATCCAATATTCGTTTTTACAGGATTAGCTACGCCAAATGTTTTAGCCCACCAATAAAAAATTGGCTCCAACTTCATGAATGTAGTACAGTAGCGATGTAGTTTATTTGGTAGCCAACCGGGGCGGTTGGCTACCACTTGATCAAATGTGGCGCCGGTAACCCAGCTTATTTGTTTCCCCAAGTATTGCTCCAGGTCCAACATGGTATATATTATTTGATCGTCTTCCGCAGTCCCAACGAATGGGGCTTGAATGCGGTCTTCAATTAATTTCCGGATCGGTTCGTCTGGAAACCTACATGCTTGGTCTTCTATCCTCACTAGCGCAAAGACTAATGCATCCGATGGATAATTGGCCGCTAAATATGCGGAGGTTCTGCCTCCCGATACGCTTGTTACTGTTTTCATGTTTCAAGTATTTCAATCCCATAAAATGCCTTCATCATTTTCTTTTTCCAGCGGTACAGCGGGGTTTTCATTCCCTTCACGTCTTCCACTTTTACCTCGCCGGCGAATGAGTAGACAAAATCCGCTCTGTATGTGCCTATCTTCACCTTATTGAGCATGAAGGGAAATGATACCTGCAGCTTCAGATCCTGGATCTCCCCGGCCTTTTCCGCCAGCTTGAGGACTTTGTACCGTTCTCCCTCCTTCTTGCTTTGGAAGGATATGCCATCGATGATTATCGGCTTATTGTGATACTTCGGCTTCTTTTTGGCGAGGGCCTTATATTGCGATATGGTCAGGCGGTCGGTCAAATGATTAATTTTTTGCTGTTATACTTAATCTTGCGATTTATGAGCCTGCCCAACTATTAATTCCCGGAGTTCAGCGGCCTGGTTCTTATATGCGTCCCGGTCCTT
>Ga0207671_10005255_pt1 | contig 12022 bp, 13 predicted proteins | sample KBSC24metaG_FD_184352 | JGI IMG/M metagenome (GOLD analysis project Ga0207671, IMG submission 184352) | Corn rhizosphere microbial communities from Kellogg Biological Station, Michigan, USA - KBS C2-4 metaG (SPAdes) (version 2) | ecosystem: Host-associated > Plants > Roots > Rhizosphere > Soil... | reverse complement strand
AAAGGCTGCCATTTGCTCGTCAAATTCCCTGTCGCGGCCAACAGTAAAGTTCTCTACCAGTTCATTTACGTTGATAGTTTTTTGCCATAACTTACTCATGGTGCAAATATGTGAATTATTGTGTAATTACTATTTGGTTTGTTGGAATTAGCAGAGCTACTTCGCTACGTCATGTCGAACTTGTTTCGGCATCTCACCTACAATGTGTACTATACAGAGTTACCTGTCCTGTGGGATCCCGAAACAAGTTCGGGATGACCTATAATGAGGTTAAAATAATTTATTTAAAATATTCTACTAAATCTATAGGAATTATATAAATAGTTTTTATATTTGCAGGGTCAACAACGACAAATAGTTCTTTATTCCGCTTATCAAGAAAGACTGAGGGAAAGGCCCAAAGACGTCTTAGCAACCTGTACATCCGCATAATGTAAAAGGTGCTAATTCCTGCTCCGTATAGGAGAAAGATAAACAAAGATCTTACCCTTCCATCTTCCATAAGTGATTTATAGTTTTTTTTAAAAAGTCGCGTGACCGAGAGGATAGGTTAAGGTCTGCAAAACCTTCTACGGCAGTTCGAATCTGCCCGCGACGTCAAATTTTCCTTTTGTTTCCTTAAAAAGTTACACTATACCTGGTCGAAACCCTAAGGTAGGGATAGGTTTTATCTACATCCGGATGATTCTTGTAATTGCCCTCCAGCCTGAAATAACCCGGCTCTGCACAAATCGAGAAACCTTTAATAAACATATAACTCAGTTCGCTCGAAACCGCATGTAAAAAATAGTGCGAATTGTTGCCGTTAACCGTTATCATCCATCCACCCCGGTAATTAATTCCGTAAAATATTTTATTAAAAATGCTGATGGTTCCCCCACCGTTAATGGCAAATCCAGGCCCATAATCATAATTCCTGCCTTTAAAAAGATAAGGATCTGGTATGGCGGCCAGCAATATGGGACCTGCGCCAAATGAAGTATTGATCTTGAGGTTTTTATTAAACCTGTACTCCGACAGCATATTGAACTTAACACTTTGCCCGCCATAAAAAAATGCCCGGTTATGGATATAATCGTAATTGGCGGATAGGATAAGCAAGTTCCTGATATTATCCTTAATGGAAATATCCCAGCCGGCAAGTGATCCATACACACTGATCACATTAACATTGGTACTGTCATCCTGCCCAAATTCGGCGGTAACAGCTATATTGCTGAAAGGCGTTTTCAGATCTTCGGAAGGGTCGCCATACAACATCCGTGCCCGCCCATACCAGCCAAAATGCCCGCCCGTCGGTAAACCTTTGCCACTTTCATTTACATTACGCAGCCCCAAATCCAATTCGGCGCTGATGCGTGTCGAGTCACGGTCTTTTGGGCTTCCGTACACCTTACCCCATTTACCATCCAACAGGCGATTAAGTCCGTTCATGGGATTAACTATAAACCCAAGCACCTCTCTCGCCTGTCTTTTAAAACCGCGTTGCCTGTTGTTCACGATCTTGTTGGAGAAGCGGTACGTCATTTCGCCTAATACAATACCGCCAAAACTGGTGTTGATAAAATCATTGGGTGCAGGGGCCTGATTTTCGGCAAAGGTTTCCCAGAGGTAACTGCCCGCCATAGCTGCCGGGGCCGATTGCCAAAACGTATATCCATTACTGCGAAACGCGCTGTAAAACAAGCTGCCATGATAAGGATGCCCAAACTGGTTGGTTTGAAAAGGGTCGTTATCCCAGGTCCAGCTACCAGGATTGAGGTTGTGGCCAACCGTTTTCCAGGAGATCCGGGCGTAATCTTTTTGGGCCACGTAGCGGTCAAAGATCCAGGGTGTCAGTTCAGCTATCATGAGTTCGCCTACAGCACGGCCGAATTTCTTCTTGATCAGTGTATCCCTAAAGTTATCCTGTGCCGAATGCCGAACAACAGGGAGCCTGTGAAAAGGTACCTGTGCCAAAAGCCCTCCGGTGCTTATCATGAAGATAAAAAGCAGTAGCAGCCGCCTTAAGTGAGTGAAAAAGGTATGGGTATGCATCATCTAAAAACAGGTTATGACGATGATGTATCCCTCCGACGGCCCTCACAAATCGTTATCAGGACTGATATATCAGCATCTTGTTGATGTCAAAGAGTTATATAAACTATAACTCAAAAGAAAATAAGCGGGACAATTGTTTTTGATCTCCCTTAATTAAATTTACTAAAATTTAACTTTGGATTAACAGGCTGGCACACTATTAAACGGATACGCAGAGACTCGCCTAAAAAATGGGATTGAAATAGCTATGCTTACAAATACACCAGCCCTTTAAACCCGCCCGTTTCATAATAAAGCGGTTCAAAGTTTTCGGCCTCAGCCAGTTCGCAGCTTACCTGCATGGTAGTGAAAGTTACGTCGCCAAAAATATTGGCTATGGCGGTATCGGCAGCATCCCTGCCTGTGGCTATCTTGACAAGGCCGTTGAGCGGCACCAGTTTGGTAGCATCAAAAAGCACCCAGTTGCCGCCCAGGTAAGCCTCAAAGCAGGCATGGAAGTCGGCGGGTTTTAAGTGATAAGCATAACCGGTAAAATAACGTGCCGGTATGGTGAGCGCCCGGCACAGGGCTATACCCAGGTGGGCAAAATCACGACATACCCCCACCTGTTCTGTCACGGTATCAAAAGCCGATGTTTGCGCATTACTATAACCGCTCAGGTATTGCACATTGTTATGGATCCAGTCGGTAAGGGTTACCACCTGCTCAAACGGGTTATCGATATGCCCAAACAGGTTATGTGCCAGGCGATATAACTTGTCCGACTGGCAATACCGGCTTGGGTTCAGATAAGGCAGCACACTTACATCCAGCTGGGCAACCAGGGTTTCCTCCTGTCGGCTGTAATCAATTACCTCGTAATAGTTATCAACCAGGGCATTATAGGTAACCTTAATGGTTCCCTGCTCTGCCACTTCAAAACGGATCAACCGGTTTTCGGCCTGTGTTGATACCAGCTCCTCCACCTTAATATAGGGTTCAACCGTAAACTCTTCGTTCAGTACGGCCTGATGGGGTGTGCGCAGGGCATGTATATTTAATATCAATGTGCCGGGCGACTGTACCACATACTCCATTTGGGTAAACACATTGAACTTCATAATTATTGAATTATTGAGTTAGTGAATTAGTGAATTTTCTCTCCTTGCTCCGAAAGTCCTTGCTCCTTGTTCCAGAAATCCTTACTCCCAAAATCCATTCATACATTCTTAGTTTGAATTTCGTTTAGTTTTTCAAATGCCGGATCCATCCAGGCTTCCGAAACATGGTTAAGCGCGTTCTTCAGCTCTTCGGCCCATTGTGCCGATATAAACTCCAGATCTTTTTTCTCATAGCGCTGCTCTACCATCTCAAAGCTGTCTTTCTTATAAAGCACCACATCAATCGGGAAATCCACGTTATTGGCGCTTACCCGGGTTGAATCAAACGACAGAAAACCGGTTTTAAGAGCCAGCTTCAAGCTCGAATTTTCGGTAAGTGTGCGGTTTAAAATGGCTTTGCCATGCGCCGCGTTGCCGATAACCACATAGGGCGAACCCTCTCCCAGCTCCACCCAATTACCTTCGGGATAAAGCAAAAACAGTTTGTGTTCATCATCATCCTGAAGTTGCCCGCCAATAATGGTATTCAGATCAAACTTAAAACCAGCCTGCTCCAACGCCACCTTGTCTTCCACGGCCGCCAGCTTTACCTTTTCACCAAAGGCATTTACGGCTTTGTACAGCTTGTTAAACTCACGGGTTTCCAGCTGTTCGGTAAAGTAAGTAATAGCCTTATCCCGAACCGAGCGCAAACCGCTGGTCATGATAAAAAGCGAAAAATGATCTTTTTGTGCTATCGTGATCTTCTTTTTTACAGTAGTATCGGTTCCTGTAGTAATGCGGGTATCGGCAATAGCCAACAACCCTTCTTTAACTTTAATTCCCAGACAATAGGTCATCTTAAAAAAAACGTAACGCGTTAAAAATTCCGAAACCACCAAAGTAATTAAATAAAGGGAGATTATGGGTAGAAATATTCATACCCATAATCTCCTGGATCATTTAGTGCAACAACCTTAACCCATAGCTTTTGCGGTTAATTTCCTTATTTTTATGCTATCCTAAACTATAATATGACGCTGATAACCGATCTTATTCATGCTGGCATTATTGATAAAAATGATGCTGCCGATTTAAAAGTAAACCTTAAAAAAGCAGGCTCAAAGCCAGGAGAGCCTTTGCGTACTTTATACCTTTTTTTCGAAGGTAAGGTAATAACCAGTCCAAGTAGTGGCGGCTACATGTTTACGATGGATCCATTAGCTAATTATGATAGGTCGCCTGTTGAATATAATAAAGCCACTAACCAAGATTTGCTTGATATTTTATTTAAGCACGATGTTATAACGGCTGCTGTTCATCAAAAACTTAAACCCTTTGTATTGCCGGGCAATAAGCACAACTATTTAGGTGCTGTTTACATTGCAAGTGAATTAAGTGCTTTTTATCAGCATTTCACTATTGAAAAACAGCTGGAGTTTGCACAACTGCTTAGCGGCAAAGACAAGTATGGCCATGATGGGATGTTAGATCATCGAAAAAAGAATAAACTATTCCGGGATATCAAAGCTGGGAAAATGGAGACATACCTTGATTTTTTCAGGTACTGTTATGGTTGTGATTTTATTAACCTAAGGCCGTATCAGGGAAAATCGCAAAAACTGCTCAAAAAATTAACCGGTATACTCAACTCATTGCTCTATGGTGCTTTTTTCATCAAGGACATTTTTATAAAAGAGGAAGACTTTGGCGGTGAACCGGATTATAATAATAAACAGGCTACAATAACTATAGACACAGGCGTAAAAGAGTATGATCACCAGTACACGTTTTCAGAAAATGAGAGATCCAAAGCACACATAGCTGGAGTAGTTTTGGAAAACCTACTTACTTTTATCAACAGGCTACTGGCAGATTATACCTGTCCTTACCGTTTTACCAGTGTGGTTAATAAACTCAATAAGCAGTTATTTCCGGATTACGAAAAACTTTATGCTATTTGTCTTATACAGCAAACCAACACACCTGTTTTTGAATTTTATGATACGCAGCGCAGGTTTTTGCGTAACCAGCCGAACCTTGTAGTTTTTCGTTTTCCGCTTTCCTATTCCCACATACAATATACCATTTATCATTTCAGGGAATGCGGGTTATTGGCACATTTAAAAGACTTAGAATTCAATGATATCATCAGCAGCATATACCAGGATACCTATGAGTGTATAGGCGACCTGATAATTAAGTTTCCAAACACAATAGCCATTGTTGATCAAACCGTTACCCCAGGTCAAAAGCCATATCGGTACTTTTTACAGACATTAAACCTCATTTCGCACGGTGTACTCAACTTTACTGATATAGATGACGGGCTGCCCGATCAGATTGCAGACGAGAGTGAGGAAGAATTTAAAGTATCATTTCAGTGCGGGGGTAAGCAGCACGAAGTTAAATGCAACGTTGTCTATAAATATTTTGATACGGCAATAATCTATTATGTTATCAATGAAATTATCAGAAAAGATTATCCCGGTTATCAATTGATACAATTTATAAATAGTAATCATAAACAAGATTACTACCTGTTTGCCAGTGAGGGACAAAGCAAATATCTGCAAAAAATGATGCTGAGAGACGCAATAGATAGATTTTAGCTTTTGTGGCTCTAATAATATCTTCCGTTCCCCAATTCTGCCAAATCCTAAAAAAATTGGCTAAATCGTTATTATTTGGTATTCTTGAACTTTTGCGCATTACCCCGGCGCACCTGTTTTTTTACCTGAATAAACAAAACATCAATGACCGAACACAAACTCAATCCCGAGGTACTAAAAACCAAACAACACTTTGAAATTTTGGACGGCTTGCGCGGAATAGCCGCTTTCGCCGTAGTGACCTTCCATTTTATGGAAATAGCTTATTCCGATTACAGTCAAAACTTTATCGGGCATGGTTTCCTGGCGGTTGATTTTTTCTTTTGCCTGTCGGGTTTTGTGATCGGGTATGCTTATGATGACCGTATTGGTAAAATGGGGATCATGGAGTTTTTTAAATCCAGGATCATCAGGCTGCACCCCCTGGTTATTTTCGGATCGGTATTGGGCCTGTTAGCTTTCTTGTTTGATCCCTTTGGCGGCCACCCGGAACTGTACAGCGCAGGCAGACTGATGCTGCTATTCTTAATGTCTGTACTGCTTATTCCCTTCCCGGTGATGAGTGACCGTTATTTTAACCAGTTCGGTTTTAACGCGCCTGCATGGTCGCTATTTTGGGAGTATATAGCCAATATTGTGTATGCCCTTGTGCTTTGCCGTGTTCATAAGCGTGTGCTGCTTGTGCTCACTATATTGGCGGCACTGGGTATTTGTTTTGTGGCGCAACACTCCGGAAACCTGATGGGTGGCTGGGGTAAGGGCAACTTTTGGGACGGTGGCGCTCGCATCGGCTATTCGTTTTTAGCCGGGTTGCTGGTATACCGCTTCAATTGGATCATCAAAAACAAGTTGGGCTTTTTAGGTCTGGCAGTATTGCTGGCTTTAGCTTTCCTGATGCCTTTCTCCAATAAATGGAACTGGCTTAGCGAAACACTGGTAGTGATCTTTTACTTTCCGCTATTGATAGCTTTAGGCGCCGGTGCCACATTAACACAAGGCATAAAGAAACTATGCGTATTCTCCGGAAAAATATCATACCCGCTGTACATGACCCATTACGCCGTGATGTGGATGTTTGGCAACTACTACGCCGCCCACAAACCCGGCCCGGGCCAACTGGGATTGATTATTTCGATATCGGCGATCCTGCTGGTTGGAATAGCTTACCTGGTAATGGTGATCTATGATATCCCGGTACGCGGATACTTGACGAGTAAAAGGAAACAGGGCTGAATATTGACCATCTCCGTAATTTTTCGTATATTTATATCAAACGGCAGCCCGGCACCTTTCTCAAGGGTGCCGGGCTGTTTGGTTAAGGCAACAGGAGAGCCCAAAACCAGCCGCTAAATATACAATCAACTATATATCAACAACTTAATACTTTTTAAACCTTTCAAAACTCATCAAAACCGTGTTAAAATTTGTTAAAAAGTGTTAAAATCAGGTTTTTTCGACGGTTTTTGAGCCGTTTTCAGCCCATTTCGAGCAGAAAAGTGTTAAAATTTAAGGTTTAAAAAGTTTTTAAGCCCGGTTTATAAAATGTAGAACACCGCCTGTTTTTGTTGCTGATTGTTGGTCACCATGTCGGTCACCTGGGGCATTTCGTCTTTCAGCATTTGCTTCAGGTCCTGCTCAATTTTCCGGCTGATAGCGGTGGTTGGTGTATCGGTCGGCATGTTCTCAAATGGGTCCTGCAAATGGATGGCCATTTTCTCGATCAGGAAAAACGCCGACGAAATAGCGATCACCAGGGGCACCTGCAATATGCCAAAAAACTCAATCAGGCTAAAAGGCAGCAGCAGTACAAAAAACAGTACCAGCCAATGTATATACACACTATAAGTAGCCGGAAACACGGTATTCTTGATCCGCTCGCAGCCGCCCATGGAGTTCATAAAACTGGTTAGGGTGCCATCCATAGTTACCTGCTGGTATTCATTGATCCAGCCTAATTTGTACAAAGTGCGCAGGTCATGCCCCTGTAACTCATTCAAAGCCAGTGGCACATGATCCATATTGCGGATATTTCTGACATCGTCATCACTTAAAAATGCCTCCAGGTTTTGTTTTGCATCCTGTTTGCGCAGATGCCGGCTCAGGCTATAACACCACGCTATCTGCCGTTTTACGATCCGTTCTTTGAGAGCCCATTTCTCCTCGCCGTCAATGCTGCTGTCAACAAAGGTAAGTACCTGGCGGGTAAGCGTACGGCAATCATTCACAATGCCACCCCATAAAATACGGGCTTCCCACCAGCGGTCATACGCCTGATTCGACCGGAAAGCCAGCAACAGGGAAATGATAGTACCTAATATAGTAGGCACCGTTAAGGGGATAGACACCTCCTTAAAATTATAGTACTGGTGCATCAAATAAATAGCCGACGAATAAATGGCCACCAGGATGAGTTCTTTTTTTATTTTACCGAATACGTAAGTAACCGGGATGTTTTCTTTTAGCAGCATGATGTTTTAATAATTAAGGGGTTAATTACTGTTGTTCAATTAATTCAGGTTCTTCGGTAACCATACCAGCCATAGCGCCGGGTGTTTCGGCCAGGGCTAGTACCCGTTTCCCGCATTTTTCGATCAGCACTTCCGGGTCGATGCTATTTTTGAAAAGCAATTTATAATTATCATGCGGCGGCACAATGGCATCCACCTCATGAGCATCCAGGTAGTTATTAAAAACAGCTACGGTACTACCGTAAAAAATATCGATGTGGATACGGTTGATCAGATGGCTGAAATCTTTCTCCATGTCGCGGCAGCGGATATAAAAATTATCCGGGATCTGCCTAAACTCTGTCGAACGGCGCGACAGCATCAGCAGTTCGCCTATATTGTCGGTAATTTTCAGCATATGCACCAGCCTGATATCCACTTTTTGCGGGTAGTATTGCTGGGCTATGTTTGGAATACTCTGGAGCGATTGGTAAGTAAAATCGGTGGGGATGAACAGCGTTTTCATAGTCGTAATTATTTAATGGTTTAACTTGTACAATTTTGTTTGATACAAGTGTAGCCCCCAATAATTAGGATGATCTAAGAAAGTTATTAGAATTTGATTAGAGTTTTACGCCGATGCATCCACAGGCAAAAAAACCTTGATCTCGGTTCCTTTTCCAACATCCGAGCGGATCCCTATACTGCCCCTGTGCAGGCGTATAATATTGAGTGTTAAAGGCAGGCCTACCCCATGCCCCTCGTAGCTATGTGTATTGGAGGCCCTGAAAAAGGGTTCAAAAATGTGCTGGAGTTCGGTTTCGGGGATACCGATACCCTGATCGGCAATGGAGATGATCACTTTATTATTTTCGGTCAGCAGCCTTATTTTTACCATACGGTTATCCGAGTATTTACAGGCATTGCTGATGATGTTGGTAATGGCCAGCCGCAGTAAATTGCTGTTACCGCTTACATAAAGCAGGCGTTCGTCGGTTGGCATATCTTCCAGGTCTATCTGGATATTACTGTCGGTATTGATCTTTTTAATGGATTCCGAAGCTGTCATCAGGAGCTCATCAATCCGGATGCTTTCCCAGCGCTGTTTTTTACCGTCAAAACCCGATTGGGCAAGGGTTAATAAACTATTCAATATCTGGCCCAGCTTTTCAGCTTCTGAATAAATGGTGCCAAATACCTCACGCTGCCCGGGGCTCGCATCGCTTTTACTCAGGGCCAGTTCGGCTTCGGTACTAATAATGGTTAGGGGTGTACGCAGCTCGTGCGAGGCATTGCTTACAAAGTTATTCTGTGTTTCAAAAGCTGTTTCCAGGCGGTTAAGCATGTCATTGAAAGTATAGGATAGTTCGGCTACCTCATCCTTGCCACTGAGCTCATCCAGCCTGAAATGCAGGTTATTGGCCGTTATATTTTTAACATTGTTAATAATACGCCGTATAGGTTGAAAGGTATAAAAAGAGAATAACTTACCAACAAAATAAACCAGGATCATAGCTGCCAGGAAGCCATAGATCAATATCCTTTGCAGATCCTTTAACTCCTGGAAACCCGATGGATCAGACGCCGAAACGATAACAATGTATTTACTATTATCCTTGGTAAATACTTTGCCTGCATAAAAAATGTTATCCACCTTATAGCGTGCAGTACTATCTTTTAAGATGCTTTTAATAAAGCTGCCTTTAACATTTACACCGCCTGTTATATTAATTTTATTAACCGTATCGGTATTAAAAAAGTATTCTTTTTCCGATTCCAGCTTTTCCAGGTAACGGTTCCTTACTTCCTGATAAGCCCGGCTTTTAGCCCCGGGGAACAGGTGCACCTGCGCAGATATATTTACACGGGCTTCCAGCCGTTTAAAAAAATCGTCGAAGCCAAATCGGTATACCAGGTAAAAGATAGTGATATTGAGCAATAACAATATTACACCAGACAGTAGCAGGAACAGCAGGGTTATTTTACTTTGTATTTTCATCGGGCGCTTCCTCTTTCATGATATATCCCATACCAAAAACCGTATGAATGAGCTTTGAAGCACCACCCTTTTCCAGTTTTTTACGCAAATAGTTTACATACACATCAACCACGTTAGTCCCCATATTAAAATCAATATCCCACACACTTTCCAGTATTTGGATCCGTGACAGTACTTTTTTCTGATTCTTGACAAAATACTCCAGCAACCGGTATTCTGTGGCCGTAAGTTTTAATGCCTCCTGGTTACGGTAAGCTATTTTTGATTCGGCATTCAGCTCCAGGTCGTTAATTGTAAATGTATTATTCTTGGGTTGTTGCTCCCCGCTTTTACGCCGCAGCAGGGTACGCAGGCGGGCAGCCAGTTCGGCAATTTTAAAGGGTTTTACCAGGTAATCGTCGGCACCACTATCCAGGCCATTTACGATATTTTCGGTAGAATCAAGCGCGGTGAGCATAATAACAGGCATGGCTTGTTTGTGTTGCCTGATGAGTTTACACACCTGTATACCATCCATTACGGGTAGCATTACGTCTAGTATCACCAGGTCAAAATCATGGTCAAGCGCCATTTGCAGACCGGTTGCCCCATTAGCCGCTACACTCACTTCGTAGCCAAATTCTGCAAGTCCGCGTTTGATCACCGATACCACATTAGGTTCATCCTCAACCAGCAATATCCCCATAGTATTAATTTATATCCATTTTAATAACAGAACACTATTTTTATTAACCGCGCCCCGAAACATAGTTAACGGCAAGGCCGATCATTTCTTTTATATAAACGTTCCATTTGGTCATTGATTCGGCATTAGGTACCAGCTCTCCTACGCCAATATTTCCGGTTCCCGCAATGTAATTACAGGGGTATGGGATTACATCAACACCCATTTTTTTAAAGATCCGTACCGACCGGCGCATATGAAAAGCGGAAGTTACCAATAAGTATGGCCCACGCTGTCCGTGTTTTTGAAGCAAGGCTTTTGTTAAGGATGCATTTTCCAAAGTATTGCGCGATTGATCTTCTATCAGGATGCAGCTATCCGGCACCTGCGCCGCCTGCAGTTGATATTTGACCCAGGCACCTTCCCTAAAAGCGGATGGATTTAAATTACCGTTACCGCCCGAAATTAAAACATATTTTACCTTGCCGGTCTTTTGTAAAAGAACGCCTTGTATAAACCTGTCGGCCGCAGGACCAAACATGCCCTGGCCTTCCTTATTGTCCGAAGCGAAGCCTCCTAATACAATAGCCGCACTGTATGTTTTGTTTTTTTCCAGTTGAGCAGGCGCTATATCCCAGGCCCTGGCCACGCGATTGATCAGAAATGAATTGGAAAAGAAATAAAGCAGTCCGACACCCCATAGCAAATATTTGCGTTTACGTTTTACATTTTTTGCAAAAACCGCCATCAGCAGTAATACAAATACGTACAGTAGCGGAAAAAGCAAAAACGCCAATATTTTTGATAGGATAAAAAACATATACCGGTATACTTTAGCCGTAAAAGTAATTAAAATTTAGAGTCAAGATATTAGAATCAGGAATCAAGGAAAAAACGGGAAAATCATTTGTTTAAATTAGTACATAAAAGTGGGTTTATATGGTTTACACTTTTTATGGTTTACATTTATATAATTAATTTATAATCAAATAATTAAATAAAAAAATCATCATAAAGTGGGTTTACAGTGTAAACCATAAATAAAGCATTTTGTCCCCTCCGAGTCCCTTTCAGGAGACCCGGAGGTTGCCTAAGACCAGTCTATAACTCAGGGTCCTCTGCGAGAGACCCTGAGTGGGCAAAACCGCCCAAAATAAATTCAGAGGCGTTTTCCCTGATCG